>OOAN01001778.1_pt1 | contig 10715 bp, 9 predicted proteins | sample 1671301 | NCBI WGS metagenome assembly OOAN01 (sample SAMN06348142, study PRJEB24527) | human gut metagenome | biome: human gut; feature: ankylosing spondylitis patient; material: feces | host: Homo sapiens | place: China | collected 2015-10
GGCATGGGGCCCAATTTCGAGGCCTCCTACCGCTGGGTGAAGGAGTACGACGCGTCGCGTCCGGTGCAGTACGAGCAGGCGATCGGCTACAAGACGGAGGAGGGTTCGCCCTATACGGACATTGTCTGCCCGATGTACTGGGATTACGGGCGCTGCCGGGAGTACTGCGAGTCGAATCCGGACAAACCGCTCATCCAGTGCGAATACGCGCACGCCATGGGGAACTCGCTGGGCGGGTTCGACCTCTACTGGGACCTCGTGCGCAAATACCCCGCCTACCAGGGCGGATTCATCTGGGACTTCGTGGACCAGGGTCTGGCGCACTACGAGCCGGACGGCCGCGTGTCGTTCCGTTACGGCGGCGACTTCAACGATTACGACGCGACGGACAATTCGTTCAACTGCAACGGCATCATCGCGCCCGACCGCACGTGGCATCCGCACGCCTACGAGGTGAAGCGGCAGTACCAGAGCATCTGGACCGAGCTTCTCGATTCGGCGCAGGGCCGCGCGGAGGTGTACAACGAGAACTTCTTCGTGGGGCTGGACGATTACGAACTGACGTGGGAACTGGTCGCCGACGGCCGGGTCGTGAAGGCCGGCCGTATCGGCGAACTCGATGTCGCGCCCCGGCAGCGCCGTACCTATACGCTGGGCTTTACTTCCGCCGATTTTTGCCCGCAGGCCAAGGAGCTGCTGGTGAACGTGGCCTACAAACTGAAAAACAAACGGCCGCTGTTGGATATCGGCCATACGGCGGCGCAGCAGCAGTTCGTCGTGCGTGAGTACGACTGCAAAGCCGGGTTCGGCCTTGCTGCGTCGGAACGTCCCGTCGAGGTGACTGTATGGGAGCGCGGCACGCGGGTTGCAGGCCAGACGTGGGAGATGTTCTTCTCGCGCGACGGCTTCCTCAGCGCCTACGACGTCGATGGCCGCGCACTGATGGCCGAAGGCGCCGAGCTGCGTCCGCAGTTCTGGCGCGCTCCGACCGAGAACGACCTCGGCGCAAAGCTCGACCGCAAACTCGCGGTCTGGAAGAATCCCGAACTGAAACTCACGAAATTCGATGCCGGCGTGAAGGACGGCGTGGCGGTCGTCGAAGCGCTTTACGAGCTTCCCGCCGTGAAAGCGACGCTGGCGCTGACCTACCGGATCAACGGCGCGGGGGAAATGGAGGTGACGGAACGTATGACCGCCGACAAGTCGGCCGAAGTTCCCAACCTGCTGCGCTACGGCATGACGCTCACGATGCCGGCGCGTTACGACCGCGTGATCTACTACGGCCGCGGCGAACATGAAAACTATGCCGACCGGCTCTCGTCGGCCGATCTGGGGCTTTACGAACAGCGTGTCGCCGACCAGTATCACGACGAATATGTGCGTCCGCAGGAGTCGGGCACCAAGAGCGACGTGCGCTGGTGGACCGTGGCCGACAGTTCAGGCACGGGGCTGACGATCCTCTCCGACGCTCCCTTCTCGGCATCGGCGCTGCCCTATGCGACGGCCGATCTCGATGTGTCGAACTTCCCGCCCCAGCAGCATTCGGGAACGCTCACGGCGCGCGACGCGACGTTCGTGAACTTCGATCTGCGGCAGTCCGGACTGGGCTGTATCGACAGCTGGGGACAGCTGCCGGAGGAGCGGTTCCGGGTGCCTTACGGCGACTATACGTTCCGCTTCCTGCTTCGGCCGACGGTAAAATAAAGAAGATTTTTTTATGCAAGAACAGCTGACACCCGCTTTCGGGGATTACGAATTGATTGATACGGGCGATTTCGAGAAACTCGAACGCTTCGGGCGTTACGTTACGCGGCGTCCCGAACCGCAGGCCATCTGGCGGCGGACGCTCTCCGAGGAGGAGTGGCGTCGCGCGGCCGATGCCTCCTTTCTGCGCGATACGCGCAGCGAGGAGCGCGGCGAGTGGCGTCTCGGTCCCGAAATGCCCTCGCGCTGGACGGTGGATTACGTCTATAAGGGGATGCGGCTGCGCATGCGGCTGGGACTCACCTCGTTCAAGCACGTCGGCATCTTCCCGGAGCAGGCCGCCAACTGGAATTTCATCTACGACAACTGCCGGGCGCTGGCTTCGGGCGGGGCCGCTGCGATGGGGATTGCGGGCGGAAAGGCGCCGGATGCGATGCCGGACACTACCGCTCCTGCGGGCGCTCCGGCCACAACCGCATCCGAGGGCGTCCTGTCCGAAGCTGCGCCGAAGGGCCGGACTGCGCCGCGAAAACCGGTTACGCCCCGCGTGCTGAACCTTTTCGCCTATACGGGCGGCGCGAGCCTTGCGGCGCGCGCCGCCGGGGCGGAGACGACCCATGTCGATTCGGTGAAGCAGGTGGTGACGTGGTCGCGCGAGAATATGGAACTGAGCGGGCTGGACGGCATCCGGTGGATCGTCGAAGACGCGCTCAAATTCGTCCGGCGCGAAGTGCGGCGCGGCAGCCGCTACAACGGCATCATCCTCGATCCCCCGGCCTACGGCCGCGGCGCCAACGGCGAAAAGTGGATTCTGGAGGAGAATATCTGCGAGATGCTCGCCTGCTGCGCGCAGCTGCTGGAGCCGCAGGGGGCGTTTCTCGTGTTGAACCTCTACTCGATGGGCCTTTCGTCCACGCTGGCCCGTACCGCCGTGCGGCAGGCTTTCGGCGCGCCGCTCGAAGAGCAGTACGGCGAACTCTGTTTCACCGACCGAGCGGGCAAGCAGCTGCCGTTGGGGACCTATTACCGTTTCATCCGTTAAAAGATTTCGATTATGGCTATTCTGACTCTGTTGTTCGGTTTGTTGAGCGGCTGCCTGCTGGCTGTTCTGGTGGGTATCATCGGCAGCCGCCGGCGCATCGGCTTCGGGCTGGCTTTCCTGCTGAGCCTGATCTTCACGCCGCTCGTCGGCCTGATCATCACCCTGCTGACCGATCCGCTGCCGGGCGGCGATCAGCGCTGGGGCTGTATCGGCACGTTCATAGCCGTTCTGGGGCTGTTGTGTCTCGGAGTCTTCCTGTTCCTGCTGCTGGCGGGTGCGGCGGTCGTCGCCGTGGTGTGATCGGCGACTGTTGGGAAAACAGCGGCCGGGGCGTATGCGCTCCGGCCGTTTTTATAGGAGAGGGACGGGGTCAGAATACGTAATAGATCAGGATTCCCGCTGCGGCCGAGAGGGCGATCAACAGAATGGGATTCACTTTTTTGACCGATGCGATGAAGACGCCGCCGAACAGCGCCCAGCTCCAGCCGTCGATGAAATTCTGCTCGTCGGGGGCTTTGCTATGGGGGAACATCAGCAGCAGCGCCGCCGACGCGATCATGCCGATCACCACGGGCCGCATGCCTTTCATGGCTCCTTCGACGAGCGGATTTTGCTTGAGCCGCAGGAAGAAGCGCGTGATGAGCAGCATCAGCGTCAGCGAGGGCAGGCAGACCGCGAACGTCGCCAGCGCCGCCCCCAGAATGCCGCACCACTCGTTTCCGGCCTGCGCGCCGACGGTATAGCCGACGTAGGTCGCGGAGTTGATGGCGATGGGACCGGGCGTGATCTGCGAGACGGCCACGATGTCGGCGAATTCGGCGTTGGTCATCCATGCGTGCTGGACGACCACTTCGTTCTGGATCAGGGAGAGCATGGCGTATCCGCCGCCGAAGCCGAAGAACCCTATTTTGAGGTAGCTTGCGAAGAGTTGCCAGAAGATCATTTTTTTGCCTTTTTAGTGATGAGCAGCGTCCATGAAATGCCGATCGCGGCCGCGGCGATCAGGATGTAGATCGGCGACCAGCCCAGATACCATACGGCGAAGGCCGCCGCCGCGATGACGAAGAACATCGACCAGTGCATGCCGCGTGCGAGCGAAAAAACCGGCACCACGATCAGCGCAACGACAGCCGGGCGCATGCCCTTGAAGGCCGCGTCCACGACCGGATTGTGGCGGATGTCGGCGAACAGCAGGGCGATTGCGAGGATGATGACGAACGACGGCAGGACGCTGCCCAGCAGTGCCGCGACGGCACCTTTGAGACCCCGCATCTTGTAGCCGACGAATACCGAGGTATTGATGGCGATCGGTCCGGGAACCGACTGCGCGAGGGTCAGCAGGTCCAAGAATTCCTTGTGCTCGATCCATCCGCGCTTGGCGATCAGCTCCTGCTCGATGAGCGGCAGCATGGCGTATCCGCCGCCGAAGGTGAAAAGCCCGATCTTGAAGAACGAGGCGAAAATCGTTCGGAGTCGTTGCATGGTCATTCGCGTTTTTTCTTGCCTAACAGGTTGAGGATGCCGTCGATGAAGGTCATCGGATGCGTCGGGGCGCCCGGCAGCCAGAGATCGGCGGCGTGCGTATCGAAGAAGGTGCGGTCCACGGCGCGGCTGCCGGCGAACAGACCGCCCGAACAGGCTTCCGAGCCGCAGACGACGAGGATTTTGGGGTCGGCAACGGCGTCGAAGCAGATCCGGAGCGCTTCAGCCATATTGACCGTGATCGGGCCGGACACCACCACGCCGTCGGCATGGCGGGGCGAAGCGGTGAAGCCGATGCCGTAACGTCCCAAGTCGAAATTGACGTTGCCCGTGGCGTTGAGTTCCATTTCGACCGATGCGTCGCCGCCGGCCGACACCTGCCGCAGTTTGAGCGCACGGCCGAAGGTCGTCACGATCTGCTCGCGTACGGCGGCGGGATCGAAGGGCACCCGATCCATGCCCGGTGCGAGGCGGAGCCCTTCGCGCGTGGGCGATCCGATGCGGTAGTCGTTCGTGAAACGGATCGCGCGGGGGGCGATGCGGGCGCACTCGCCGCAGAACAGGCAGCGCCCCAGATCGAGCGTGAAGGGGGCTGCGGCGATCGCCTGCGTGGGGCAGATCGCCGCGGCGCGTGCCAACGCCGCACGCTGTTCGTCGTCGGACGGCTCGGTCAGTTCGGGGCGGCCGCGGAACTTTTCGGTCAGACAGACCGCATCCAGATCGGGGATATATTGCCGTCCGTGGCTGCGCCGGACGATGAATTTGGGAAGGATCATAAGTGTGTTCTTTACAGGTCGTGTCCGCAGTAGGAGAGGTTGAAACTCTTGTTGCAGATCGGGAAATCCGAGATGCCCTCGCCGCGCACGGCCAGCGCCAGTGCCAGCCAGTTGTGCAGGCTGGGGTCCTTGATGCGGCAGGCGGCGATCCGGCCTTGGGTGTCGGTCAGCAGGACGTGGCACGTTTCGCCGCGCCACCCCTCGATCAGCCCGAACGCGAGCGAATCGGGTGCGGGCGGAGCGGCATAATCGGGTGCAGGCAGGCTTCCGGGGACATAGTCCGCCAGCAGGCGGTCGATATACCCGGCCGATTGCAGCACCTCGCGGCAGCGCACCATCAGACGCGCCATCACGTCGCCGTGGCGTTTGACAATGCTTTCGTGCCGGATCGTTCCTGCGAAAACGCCCCACGGGTGCGTGGTGCGGATGTCGCGGGCCGCGCCGCTCGCGCGGGCCGCCTGACCCACGCCGCCGATGCGGAGCATCTCCTCGCGCGGCACGATGCCGCACTGCTCGAAGCGGGCCAGCAGCGTCGGCGACGACTTGATGTCGCGCCGCACCTCGTCGTAACGGCGCCGCACGTCGGCGATGTTGCGTCGTACGAGATCGATCGTCGTGTCCGTGAGCGGATGGTTCGTGCCGAAGGGGCGGATCAGCCCCTTGCCGAAACGGTTGCCGCACCACGCCTGCGTGGTGTTGATCGTCATCGTCCGGAGCGCTTCGCAGGCCACCTGTCCCAGCTGGTAGCCGACGTCCATGCAGAGCGCGCCCGTGTCGGCGATCTGCATCGCCATCCGTTCCAGTTCGAGCGCCACGGCGCGTTCGACACCGAGCCGTGCGGAGGGGACGCCGCCCGTGAGTTTCTCGACCGCCGACGCGAACGTGGCGGCGTGGGTCACGGCGCTGTCACCCGCGACGGCTTCCGCGAGACACATCTGCCGCAGGCGGTTGGCCGTAGTCTCGAATTCATGCTCGACGCCGCGGTGCTGGTATCCCAGCGCGATTTCGAGGTGGAGCACCTGCTCGCCGTTGCAGATGAAGCGGAAGGCGCCCGGCTCGATGATGCCGGCGTGGATCGGCCCGACGTTGACCTCGTGCAGCGAGGCCCCTTCGATCGTGTAGAAGGGGTAGTTGTCGATCGAACTACTGCGGTCGTAGCGGTCGAAGGGAAAGCGCAAAGGTTTGTTCCACGGCATATCGGCGAAGCGCACGCCGTAGCGTTCGGTGATCTCGCGCTCGAAGGGGTGCACCTGCGGGTGCCGCGCCGTGAGCGAGGGCAGCAGCGGCGTGTCGTAGTAGCCGATCGCATAGGATGCGACGAGCACGCGATGCTCCGTGTCGTCGAGCAGGAGACAGTAGGCTCGCAGCACGTCGCCGTCGGGCAGCGCGAAATAGTGGCCGATGTGGTAGCGTTCGTCGGCGAGGCGCTCGGCGAGATCTTCGTAGAACTCGGCATAGCCTGCGGTGGGAATCTCGTTCAGCGGCATGCATGCCGCGCGGTTGTCTGTGACGTAGTAGTGCATTATAGCGAGACGATTTGATCGATGAGTTGTTGCAGCAGCGCGGGCTGCCAGATGCCGACGACCATTGCCGCCGCCAGCAGCGAGAAGGCCGCCCACGACAGGGCGTTGCGCGCCGGAGCAGGGTGCAGAGAGTCCTGATTGGGCTGGTAGCAGAGTTTGACGATGCGGTAGCAGACCGAGTAGATGACGATGCAGAGCAGCAGGAGCACCGTGCCGGCTACCCACCACCGCCCGCCGGCGATCGTCTCGCGGAAGAGCATCACCTCCGAGACGAAGAACGGCGAGGGCGGAAAGGCCAGCAGCACGGCCATGCCGACGAGCAGTCCCACGGCTCCCGTGGGGTTGATGCGGATGTAGTCGCCGATGCGGTTGATGCGGTAGCCGTTGTAGATGCGCCGCACGACGGCCATTTGCAGGAAGAGGCTGCTCTTGACCAGCGTGTGGCAGACGACGTGGAACACCGCGGCCCAGACGCCGATGCCGCCGATGCCCAGTCCGATCGCGGCGATGCCCATGTTCTCGACCGTGGAGTAGGAGAGGAAGCGCTTGTAGTTGTTGGTGCGGCGCAGGAAAAGCGCGCCCACGCCCAGTGAGAGAATGCCCACGATGAGCAGTACCGAGCGCACCCACGGGAAAACCTCCGTTCCGGCGAGCAATTTGTAGACGCGCAGCAGCGCGAGGAATCCGGCGTTGACCAGTCCTGTGGAGATCAGTGCAGAAGCAGGCGCGGGGGCCGCGAAATTGGCGTCTATGCCGACCGTGTAGAGCGGGAACAGCTCCAGTTTGCAGCTGTATCCGCTGAGAATCAGCAGGAAAGCCGTCTTCAGGTAGAGCGGGTTGCCCGATGAGGCCGCTTCGGCGACGGCTTCGTACGAAAGCGTTTCGCACTTGGTCGCGGCGGCCAGCAGCAGGATGCCCAGATAGGCCATGGCGATGCCCGTCGAGCAGACGAAGACGTATTTCCACGCCGCTTCGAGCGCCTGCGCCGTGCGGCGGTGGTAGATGATGCCTGCCGAGCAGAGCGTCGTCGCTTCGAGGAAAATCCACGTCACGGCGAGGTTGTTGGCGAAATAGGCTCCGGCGATGGCCGTGGTGAGCAGCATCAGCAGGGCGAAATAGAGACGGTAGGAGCGGAGGTCCTCCCCTTGCAGGTAGGCTTCCGAGTGGCCGAAGACGTACATCGAGACGACGACGAGCAGCAGGTAGAAGAGCGTGCCGAGCGCGTCGAAGGTGAAGAATGCGGCCGAGGTCGTGTCGTAAAGCCCGCCCCAGAGCAGCAGGCCCGCGGCGGCGATCTGAACGGCGTAGAAGAGTATGCCGGCGGCGAGAACCGCACGTTTGGTCCGGGCGAAGAGCGCCGTGACGGCGATCAGGATGCTGGCGATCAGGTAGTATATCATGGCGTCAGTCCTTTACGTTGGTGAGTGAATCGGCGTCGTCGGCGTGTATCTTGCCGTCGATCTTGGTGAAGAAGATACCCAGCATCAGCACCGAGATCAGGATGTCGAGCAGGATGGCGATGTTGATGAGCAGCGGCATTTCGACGCCTATGGCCATCGAAAAGAGGAAAACGCCGTTCTCGATCACCAGAAAGCCGACCATGTGCGAGAAGATGCGCGAGCGCAGGACGATCAGGATCAGGCCGCTCAGCAGGGCGTATAACGCCACGCCGAAGAAGACGAGGTCGATGGCCGAGTCGGCGATGTAGTAGGTGATAGAGGCGCTGACCGCCAGCGCCATGAGCGACAGCAGGAGCGAACCCGACTGCGACGATCCGGAGCGGCGTACGCGGTTGATCTTGGTTTTGCGGATCATGGCGAAGAGGATGGCCGGGACCAGCAGGGCCTTGAACGCCAGCGTCTCGATGGCGATGAAGATCAGTTCCAGCGGATTGATGGCGTGCAGGCGCAGCAGGGCGACGGCGAAGAGAATCCATCCTTGCAGTCCGATGATCGACGCGAAGTTGCGGAAACGTTCGGTGATCGCCAGATAGACGAGCGTGATGACGTAGAGTATGACCAGCGGGAGTATCATTGGATGCTGATGTTTAGTTGCAGCAGGTAGCCCGTGAAGAAAACCAGAGCCGCCAGAGCCGCGATGGTGAGAATGAATGTGGTGTTGCGCGAGAGTTTGTTGCGGGCCTGCGTCGATTCGACCACGCCGACCGAGAGTCCGGTGAGGAGTACCGCCAGCGGCGCCGCGGCCCACCAGTGGGGGCAGAGCGCCGCCGTCACGGCGTCGGCCGCCAGCATCGAGAGCGCCGCGGTTTTGAGCCACCCGGCGATTTTGATCATGCCGAGGTCCGTGCCGCAGTAGTCGAGGCACATCACTTCGTGGATCATCGTCAGTTCGAGGTGGGTGCGGGGATCGTCCACCGGTACGCGGCCGCTTTCGGTGAAGACGATCTTCACCAGCACGTAGGCCGTGAGCACCAGCAGGACGGTCAGCTGCAGGTCGCCCGTCGCCGCTTCGGCGAAGATCCGGGCGAACGACGTGTGTCCCGCCAGCAGGGCCAGCGTGCCGGCCGTGAGCATGAGCGCCGGTTCGACCAGCGCGCCGTAGAGGGCTTCGCGGCTTGCGCCCATGCCTTCGAACGAACTTCCGGTGTCCATGGCGCCGAGGATCAGCGCGAAGCGGCCGAGAGCCATCAGGTAGGCGAAGCAGACGATGTCGCCGTCGAACGACAGCAGGGGTTTCAGCTCCCCGACGGGGATGAAGAGCGCGGCGACGATCGCCGAGCCGAGGTAGACCGACGGCACGGCGCGGAACAGCGCCGAAGCGGTCGTCGAATAGACCGCGCCTTTGCGCAGCAGCAGGCGCACGTCGTAAAGGTGCTGGGCGAAGCGGATGCCCCGGCGGCCCGCCAGCACGGCCCGCGTGCGGTTTATCAGGCCCGGAATGCAGACGGCCGTCAGCAGGATCAGGAGTGTATTGAGTGCCGTCATCGTCAGATCAGGTTAAAGATGGACAACAGGAATATCAGGACCAGAAACGCCAGTGCGAAGAGCACGTAGTGGTTGATCTTGCCCGTACGCAGGCGCATGGCGCGCTTGTTTATCACGCGCAGCAGTTCGACCCACCATGCCGCGAAGAGTTTGTCGAAGCGGTCCTTGTGGCGTATGTCGAAGTTGTGCGCGGCAGGGAAAATCTCGCCTTTGCCGACGGCGCCGCCTTCGCCGCTGTTCTGCGTGAGCGACGTGGCGATCGACTGCAGTCCTTCGGAGTAGGATTCGCCGCTGTACTGCATCCGCACGTTGGGCGAGGTGAAGCCGCAGCCCCACGTCGCGCCGTCGGTCACCTTGCGCGTGCGCAGGGCGCGGCTGCGAAGCCATGCCAAGAGTCCGACGACCAGAATCAGCAGCCATGCCGTGCGGCTGACGGCCGCCAGCGTGGGCGACAGCAGGTAGTCCGCCGCATCGGCGGGGTGGTGGATGAAAAATCCCGCGGCGCGGGTTACCGCGCTTACGGCGGTCTGCGGAAAGAGTCCGATGAAGAGGATTCCGGCCAGCGGCAGCGCCATGGCGGCGATGCGGAAATTATCGACCTCGGAGGCTTCGGCCACTTCGTGCGTGCGGGGCGCGCCGAGGAACACCGTGCCGTAGAGCTTGGTGAAGGCCAGAATCACAACTCCGCCGATCAGCGCCAGTGCGGCCAGTCCGGCCGCCGAAGCGAGCACGTCGCTGCCCGAAGCGATGCCGTCGAGCATGCCTAGGTAGATCAGCAGTTCCGAGACGAATCCGTTGAGCGGCGGCAGGGCGCAGATGGCCGTCGTGCCGGCCAGAAACAGCAGGCCCGTGACAGGCATGTGCCTGCCCAGCCCTCCCAGCGCGTCGAGCGAGGTGGTGTGCGTTTGGGAGAGTATGTTGCCGGCTCCGAAGAAGAGCAGCGATTTGAACAGCGAGTGGTTGAGCGTGTGGAGCAGTGCGCCCGAAAGTCCGCAGATCGCCGCGAGCTGGTTGCCCGAACTCTTGCCCAGCGCCGCGATGCCCAGTCCGATCAGGACGATGCCGATGTTTTCGATCGACGAGTAGGCCAGCAGCCGCTTCACGTCGTTCTGCGCCGCGGCGAGGATCACGCCCCAGAGTCCCGTGACGATGCCTGCGACGAGCAGGATCAGGCCTGCGGTGCGGAGCGTCGGCAGGTCGGCGATCTGCGCCGTGACGCGCAGGATGCCGTAGACGCCCGTCT
>OOAN01001782.1_pt1 | contig 10690 bp, 8 predicted proteins | sample 1671301 | NCBI WGS metagenome assembly OOAN01 (sample SAMN06348142, study PRJEB24527) | human gut metagenome | biome: human gut; feature: ankylosing spondylitis patient; material: feces | host: Homo sapiens | place: China | collected 2015-10
TCCATCGCCGTCTACAACCCCGACCAGAAGGGGGCGCGGCGCGAGATGGCCTCGCTGATTCACGACAACCGCGTGAGCCACGTCTGCCCGGCCGACTACTCCGAAGGGTCGGACATGGACGTGCTGGTCAAAACCATCATCGACAAGATCGACCTCGACGACAAACTCGAAAAGCTGGAGGTCGTAAAATGACCGGGAAGCGAACGCAGATACAACCATCCGACACAACAAATATGTCACAATCCGAAACAGACGCAGTGAATATCCTCTTCGCTACGAATAACGTGCATAAACTCATGGAGGTGCAGGCCGTGCTGGGTCCCGGCTTCCGGCTGGTGACGCCCCGCGAATGCGGCGTCACGGAGGAGATTCCCGAAGAGCAGCAGACCCTCGAAGGCAACGCTTCGCAGAAGGCGCATTACCTCAACGACCGCACGGGGCTGGACTGCTTCGCCGACGATACTGGACTCGAAGTGAAGGCGCTGGGAGGCGCTCCGGGCGTGCATTCGGCCCGTTACGCCACCGACGGACACGATTTCGCGGCCAACAACCGCCTGCTGCTGAAAAACCTCGAAGGAGCGACCGACCGCCGGGCGCAGTTCCGAACGGTCATTTCGCTGATCCTCAACGGCGAAGAACACCTTTTCGAAGGTGTGGTCGAAGGGCGCATCATCGACCGCGAAGAGGGGCACGAAGGCTTCGGGTACGATCCGCTGTTCATACCCGACGGATACGACAAGACCTTCGCCCAGATGTCCACCGAAGAGAAAAACGAGGTTTCGCACCGCGCCCGCGCCGTACGCAAACTCGCGGCCTATTTGCATTCCGCCGGGAAATAGGGTCTCTTTACGGCACACGGGCGCGATCCGGAAAAATGCACGCTTGCTTTTGCACGCTACTTTATCTATCTTTGCCCTCCAATGGAAGAGAGAACTTACAACAAAGAGGAACGTTTCGACGCCCGGACCATCGAGGCGCTGAAGCTCCATTACACCGAAATCCTGCGGCTGCTGGGAGAGGATCCCACGCGCGAAGGACTTCTGAAAACCCCCGAACGCGTCGCCAAGGCGATGTCGTTCCTGACGAAGGGATACGAAGAGAATCCGCTCGAAATCATCCGCTCCGCGACGTTCCGCGAAGAGTACAAACAGATGGTGCTCGTGAAGGACATCGAGCTGTACTCGCTCTGCGAACACCATATGCTGCCGTTTTACGGCAAGGCGCACGTCGCCTACATTCCCAACGGACACATCACGGGACTTTCCAAAATCGCCCGCGTCGTGGAGTGCTACGCCCGCCGCCTGCAGGTGCAGGAGCGGCTGACGGTGCAGATCCGCGACTGCATCCAGGAGGCGCTCAACCCGATGGGCGTGGCCGTGGTGATCGAGGCCAGCCACATGTGCATGCAGATGCGCGGCATCGAAAAACAGCAGTCGGCGACCACGACGTCGGCATTCACGGGCATCTTCCTCTCGGACCACCGCACCCGCGAGGAGTTTATGACCCTCATTTCGCACCGCTACCGGTAAACCGGAAACTGCACGGAAAAGTCCGCACGCCGTCGAGGGGTGCGGACTTTTTCGTTTCCCGGCGGCTGTCTTCCGACCGACAGAACGCCTCCGTTCAACCGGGACTTCCTGCGGGAAGTCCCGGTTTCCATACCCCGAAAACGGTTCATTTATACACGTTTCGGACAATGAGCCGGGAAACGTCCGCGCGGGGAACGAAATTTGGAACGACAGGCAGGACAGCAAACAAACAAAATTTCAAACACCATGAACGTCAAAAAAATCCGTTACATTGCACTCGCGCTCGTCGTAGCTGCGTTCTGCTCGTGCCAGAAAGAACCCTCGACGTCGGATCTCCACAGGGATTATCTGGTCTACACCGCCCACGATACCGGCACCGACTTCGCCGCGATCGACACCTACTACATTCCCGACAGCATCCTGATCATCGGGAACAGCGACAAAACCGAATACTGGAAAGACGCCGACGCCATGGCGATCATCGGCACGGTGGTCGGCAAACTCGACGATGCGGGCTACACGCGCACCGAGGACAAAGACGCCGCCAGCGTGGGCATCCAGCTCAGCTACGTCCGCAAAGTGACCTACTTCGTAGGCTACGACTATCCCTACTGGTGGTGGTACTATCCCTACTACTGGGCTCCCGGCTACTGGGGCGACTGGGTGGGATGGCACTATCCTTACAGCGTTTACTACGGGTACACGGCCGGTTCGCTGCTGATGGAAATGCTGGACCTCCAGGCCGACCAGGAGAGCGGCAAGAAACTGCCTATCGTATGGGACAGCTTCATCGGCGGCCTGCTGACCTCCGACGCCGACCTCAACCAGCAGCGCACGATCGCCGCCGTCGAGCAGGCATTCGAACAGTCGCCTTACCTGGCCAAATAGTTTAACAGCAAAAAATCGTCCGATTATGAAAACATCGAAATACCTCAAAACCATCGCTTTCTGCGCCTTGATGCTCGCTGCGGCCATGCCGGGCAAAGCGCAGGTATTCCCCAACACCTACATCAACATCGACTGGCAGGTAGGCGTGCCTCTGGGCGCCGGTTTCGCCGACAAGGCCTCGGGCTGGGGCATGAACTTCGAAGGCGGATACTTCGTCACGCCGGCCATCACCGTCGGTCCGTTCATCTCCTACCAGACCAACCTCCAGAGCATTTCGCGCCAGACGCTCGATCTGGGCAACGGATCGGCGCTGACGACCAACCAGAAACACGCGCTGTTCCAGCTGCCGTTCGGTGTCACGGGACGATACAACTGGCTTACCGACAGCGTATTCCAGCCATATGCGGGTCTGAAGCTGGGTGCCAACTACGCCGAAATGTCATCGTACTACTACATCATCAAGCAGTACACCGACACCTGGGGATTCTACCTCTCGCCCGAAATCGGCGTGTCGATATTCCCGAGGCCCGACTACCGGCTGGGGTTCCACGTAGCGCTCTATTACAGCTACTCGACCAACAGCGGCGACGTGCTGACTTACTCGATGGACAACATCAACAATTTCGGTATCCGCGTCGGTATCTCCTTCTGACGCCCGTTGGGTGACGCCTCACCGAAACGCCGGACCCGTTGCAGGGTTCGGCGTTTTCATGCGTCCGGATTTGACGGTTCCGGTTTAAAAACCTATCTTGCAGGACCGAAAACTATTTCGCCCTGGCGGCCGCCCGCATCCCCGCCTTTTCTACATCGGCCAGAAGCGGCAGCGCCTTCCCATGACACGAAAGACCCGATTTCGCAGGAAATCGGGTCTTTTTTTCGGCTTCGGAAGAGGGTCATTCCCGCGAAAGGGCATCAATGCGCGCCAGCTCGTCGTCGGAGAAGGAGGCGTTTTCCAACGCCCGCAGGTTGTCTTCGATCTGCGCCGCGGAGCTGGCCCCGACGATTACCGACGTAACGCGTTTATCGCGCAGAAGCCATGCCAGCGCCATTTCGGCCAGCGTTTGGCCGCGCTGCCGGGCGATGTCGTTCAGGGCGCGGAGCCGTTCCAGCATCGCGTCGGTCAGCACCTCGCGCTGCAACGAACGACCCGCCGCCATGCGCGAATCCTGCGGAATGCCGTCGAGATAACGACCCGTCAGCAGGCCCTGCGCCAACGGCGAAAAGGCGACGAAGCCCGAACCCGACGCGGCGGAAAGCGACAGCACGCCCGAAGTTTCGGGCTGGCGGCTGAAGATATTGTACCGGTCCTGAAAAAGCAGGCACGGAACGTCGCGTTCGGCGAGGTAGCGGAAGGCGAAACGCGCCGCTTCGAGCGGGTAGCGCGACAATCCGACGTAGAGCGCCTTGCCCCGGTGGACGATGTCGACCAATGCCTGGAGGGTCTCCTCAAGGGGCGTCTCGGGGTCGTGGCGGTGGGAATAGAAGATGTCGACATAATCGAGTTTCATGCGGCGCAGGCTCTGGTCGAGGCTCGCCGTGAGGTATTTGCGCGATCCCCAGTTGCCGTAGGGTCCCGGCCACATGTCGTAACCCGCTTTGGTCGCGATGAACATTTCGTCGCGGTAGGGGCGGAACGAGCGTTCCATCAGACGGCCGAAATTCTCCTCGGCCGTGCCGTACGCCGGCCCGTAGTTGTTCGCAAGGTCGAAATGGGTGATTCCGCGGTCGAAGGCGTAATGGGCCATCCGCTGCACGTTGGAGAAGGCCTGCCCGCTGCCGAAATTGTGCCACATACCCAGCGAAAAGGCCGGCAGCAGCACGCCGCTGCGCCCGGCGCGCCGGTAGACCATACCGTCGTCGTAACGGTCGGGCGAAGGTTGATAGGGTGATTCAATCATGGCTGTAAACAGTTATTCCCGAAAGCCTCCCTTTTCAAAGGGAGGTTCAGAGGTTTTGTCGAAATGGAGGCGCAAGGCGCATCGGTTGTGACTTTTCCACAATCAATGCGCTTCCAGCCAGTTGCCGCCCACGCCGGCGTCGGCGATCAGCCGGACCTTGAGCTGCGCGGCGGACTCCATGCACTCGGTGACGATCGCCGTGACACGCTCCTGCTCCGAGCGGAGCATGTCGACCACCAGTTCGTCGTGCACTTGCAGGATCACCCGCGAGCGGATGCCTTCGGCGGCGAAACGCCGGTGAACGTTGATCATGGCGATCTTCATAATGTCGGCCGCAGAACCCTGAATCGGGGCGTTCACGGCGTTGCGCTCGGCAAGGCCGCGGGCGATGGCGTTGTGCGACGCGATGTCGTTGAGGTAGCGGCGGCGGCCGAAAATCGTCGAGACGAAACCCTCCTCCTTGGCCTTCTCGACCACGTTGTCCATATACTTCTTGACCCCGGGGTAGGAGGCGAAATAGCCGTCGATGATCTCCTTGGCCTCCTTGCGCGGAATTTCGAGCCGCTGGCTCAGCCCGAAGGCCGAAATGCCGTAGATGATGCCGAAATTGGCCGTCTTGGCCCGGCGGCGTTCTTCGGAGGTCACCTCGTCGAGCGTTTTGTTGAAGAGCTTGGCGGCCGTGGCGGCATGGATGTCCTCGCCGTGCTCGAAGGCCGCGATCAACGACTCGTCGCCCGAAAGGTGGGCCATCAGCCGCAGTTCGACCTGGCTGTAATCGGCCGAAAGCAGCAGGTGATCGTCGTCCGAGGGGATGAACGCCTTGCGGATGCGGCGGCCCATGTCGTCGCGGACGGGGATGTTCTGCAAATTGGGATTCGTCGACGAAAGGCGTCCCGTGGCCGTCACGGCCTGGTTGAACGAGGTGTGGATGCGCCCCGTCGAGCGGTTGACCAGCTGGGGCAGCGCCTCGACATAGGTCGAAAGCAGTTTTTTCACGCCCCGGTATTCGAGGATCAGATCGACGATCCGGTGTTTGCGGGCGAACGACTGGAGGTAGTCCTCGTCGGTGCAGAACTGCTTGGTCTTGGTCATCTTGGGCTTTTCGGCGATGCGCATCTTGGCGAAAAGCACCTCGCCCAGCTGGCGTGCCGAGTTGATGTTGAGCGTCGATTCGCCGGCTTCGGCACGGATCGCGGCTTCCAGTTCGGCCAGCCTCCGGCTCAGTTCGACGGAGTATTCGGCCAGCGCCCCGGAGTCGATCCGCACGCCCGCCATCTCGATGTCGGCCAGCACGGCGATCATGGGCTCCTCGACCTCGAAATAGAGGTGTTGCAGCCCGATCTTCTCGACCTGAGGGTAGAGCACGTGTTTGAGTTGCAGGGTGACGTCGGCATCTTCGGCGGCGTACTCCTTGACGCGCTCGACGTTCACCAGATCCATCGTCAGCTGCTTGGAACCCTTGCCGATCAGCGTTTCGATCTCGATAGGCTTGTAGTTGAGGTATTTTTCCGACAGGGCGTTCATGTTGTGGCGCGACTCGGGATCGAGCAGGTAATGCAGGATCATCGTGTCGTACTTGCGGCCGCGGATATCGAGTCCCAGGCGCCGGAGCACCATCAGGTCGAACTTGATGTTTTGGCCGATCTTGGCAATCCCTTCGTCTTCGAACAGCGGCCGCACGATCTGCGTATATTCCGCCGTATTCTCCTCCTTGAAGGGAATGTACCACGCTTCGAACGGCTTTACGGCCAGCGACATGCCGACGATGCGGTCGTTGAAGATGTCGAACCCCGTGGTCTCGGTGTCGAAACAGAATTCGCCGTATTTCCCGACCTCGGCGACCACTTCGCGCAACTGGGAGGCATTCTCCACGAGGCGGTAATCGTGGGGTGTGGTCTGCGCCGTCTTGAACTGCATGGCATCGGCTTCGGCCTGCAGTTCGGCGACGGGAACCTCGGCGGCGGGCATGTCGACCACCGGGTCGCCGAAGAGGTTGCCCTGTCCGACCAGCGCCGCGCGTTTGGCGGCGGCGGACTTGGCCCGAGCCATCTCCGCAAGCTGGGTCTGCGCCTCCTGGCGGGGGCCTTCGGGTTGCTCCTCGGGGGGCGCAAGGTTCGTAAGGTCGTTCATAAAGGCCTTGAAATCCAATTCGGCAAAAAGGGCCTTGAGTTCGTCGATATGGGGTTCGCAGACCGTGAGGTCTTCTTCGCGGAACGGGATGGGCACGTCGAGGCAAATGGTGGTCAGTGTCTTGGCAAGGCGCAGTTTGTCGCCCCATTCGGCGATCTTCTCGCCCTGCTTGCCCTTGATCTTCGAGACGTTGTCGAGGATATTTTCCACCGTTCCCCACTCCTGCACCAGTTTGCAGGCGCTCTTCTCGCCGATGCCCGGCACGCCGGGAATGTTGTCCGAAGCGTCGCCCCACAACGCGAGGATGTCGCGCACAAGGACGGGATCGTCGATGCCGTACTTCTCGCGGATCGAATCGCGGTCCACGATCTCGATGCTTCCGTCCGCGCCTTTCTGCTTGTAAATCTTACAGTTGTCGCGCACCAACTGGCCGTAGTCCTTGTCGGGCGTCACCATGAAGACCTCGTAGCCGGCTTCGACGCCCTTTTGCGACAGGGTGCCGATCACGTCGTCGGCCTCGTAGCCTTCGACCTCCAGAATCGGAATGCACATCGCCTCCAGCACCCTTTTCACATAGGGAACCGAAAGCAGGATGTCTTCGGGAGTCTCGGCGCGGTTGGCCTTGTACTCCGGAAAAACCTCGCGGCGGAAACTGCCGCCCTTGGGGTCGAACGCCACGCCCAGCAGGTCGGGCCGTTCGCGCTTCTGAATGTCGCGCAGGAACTTGACGAAGCCGAACACCACCGAGGTGTTCATGCCCGCGCGGTTGCGCATCGGACGGCCCAGAAAAGCATAGTAATACTTGAAGATCAACGCATAGGCGTCGACGAGAAAAAGTTTTTTCATATATAAGAAGTCGCGTCAATAATAATTTCGCATGGATGACGCCGCATCCTCCGCCCCTCCGGAACGGGGCGAAGCGCATACGGCATGTGTTCCGAATGACGCACCTTACCGGTTATCTTCGGCAAACCACTCGGCGAACGAAGTCGCGGTTTCATGCAGGCGGAGCGAATGCAGCTCCACGCCCTCCGGCAGTCGGCGCGAAATGCGGCGGGCGAAATCGCCGAGCATATTCTCGCAGGTCGGCTGGTAGTCCACCGTGACGATGTTGCCGAAACGTTCGGCGAGCATAGCCCGCAGCGACGCGTTGCACGGCGTCTGACGCAGGACGAGGGAGTGGTCGAAGTGCGACACGATCTCTTCGTTGACGATGCGCTTCAACACCCCGAAATCCATCACCATCCCGCATTTAGGGTCTCCTTCGCCGGCCGCCGGACATCCCTTGACGGTCACGAAAAGCCGGTAGGAGTGGCCGTGAATCTCACGGCATGGCCCGTCGTATCCGTCCAGAGCGTGCGCCGCCTCGAAGGAGAACTCTTTTGTCAATCTGATCACTGTCATATGCGCAAAGATATTCATTAAATGCGAAAGGCGGAAAGGATTTCTGATTTTTCAGCGTCCCGCGTCCGCTTCTCCGCCCCGGACGGGCGAAATTGCAGCGGCAGAAGGGTATTTCCGGCGTCCGCCGGACCCGCCGCATAGGGGTGCGCCGGTCCGGTCCGATTCAGGCCGAAACATGCGGTAACAAATTTGCACTTTCAGATATTATTATTACATTGCAGCAATAAAATACTAATAACGAGAAAGATACATTACAGCCTATACAAACGATTACACACTATTTATCCGGTAAAAGTACAATATTTTTACCAAATCCGGATTTTGAATAACAAATCGTAAGTATATCGTCCTTCGGGCACTACGGCACCGCAAACACCATCAACAATATTTTATTCCTATTTTTTTAACTAAAACCCCTTCTGCTATGAAATTTTGGAAATCCGCGCTCCTCTACGCAGCGACGGTATGCACGCTGACAGCCGTCTCTTGCTCCGATGAGACGAAAGAGCCGAATCTGTACACGACAGCCGTAACCGACGACGGCAACGGTACGGCCAAAGCCGCACCCGCATCGGCTGCCGCGGGTGAAACGATAACCCTGACGGCGACGCCCAAGGAAAACTTCTCGTTCGCGAAATGGACGGTCGTCAGCGGCGACGCCGAACTGAAAAGCGCGACGGCCAACCCGACGACATTCACCATGCCGGCCGCAAACGTCGAAATCAAAGCCGAATTCGCCGCCGTCCCGAACCAGATTACCGTAACCGACGACGGCAACGGCACGGCCGAAGCCGATCCCGCATCGGCGATTCCGGGCGAAACGGTAACCCTGACGGCAACGCCCGCCGAGAACTTCTTCTTCCTGAAATGGACGGTCCTCAGCGGCGGTATAGAGCTGGAAAATCCGACGGAAAACCCGACGACATTCACCATGCCGGAGGGGGGGGGGAAATGTCGAAATAAGAGCCGAATTCACCGACCTGCTTTCGCTTGCAGCCTCCGAAATCATCGCGTATGACGCAGAGAAAGCGGCCACGGTGACCAGACTGTCCGTCGGCGGCGACCTGACGGACGAGGTAACCGCCGCGATCTTCGACAAATTCCAGAATCTTCTCTTCCTCGAACTCACCGACGCCAAAGCCATTCCCGACAATTTCATGTACGATGCCGGCTCACGCGCACCGAAACAGACCAAACTCGAAGAGCTGAATGCGCCGGAGGCAACGTCGGTCGGCGTGAATGCGTTTCGCAACAGCGTCCTCACCGCCGTCAACAATTCATCGCTCCGCACCGTCCATCTTCCCAAGGTGCAGACCATCGGCGAACGGGCGTTCAGCGACCTGTGGACACTCGAAGAGGCAATCTTCCCCGAACTGACCGAAGTGGGCGAATCGGCCTTCTCGCAGAACAAAGCGCTGGCCAAGGCGGAGATGCCCAAACTCACCTATGCTCCCAACTCGTTATTCTACAGCTGCACCGCCCTCACGGAGATCTCGATGCCGAATCTCGAAGAGGCCGGCAGCGCCTTCTTCTACTGCGGCGGTCTGACGAGCATCTCGCTGCCCAAACTCAAGACGGCCGGAGAGTCGTGCTTCGCCTATTCGACCAAACTGACGCAAATCGACATCCCCAACGTGGAAAAGCTGGAGAAGATGGCCATGTACGCCTGCAACGGCCTGCTGAGCTTCAGCGGCGAAAAAGTCGAGTCCGTAGGCGCCCAGTGCTTCGAAAGATGCTATGCCCTCAAGGAGGTTTCGTTCCCCGCGGCCACGGCTTTCGGAAGCGGTTGCTTCATCGACTGCGAATCGCTGACAAAGGTCAATTTCCCCCTGTGCACCGCCATCAGCGACAAGATGTTCTTCATCGCGCAGGCCTCCGTCTGCACCTCGACGCTCAAGACGATCGACCTGTCCAATATCACGACCATCGGTACGAGCGCATTCGAAGGGTGCAAGGCGCTCGAAGACGTGGTGGACTTTTCCAAAGTCACGACTGTCGGCGCACGTGCCTTCTACGAATGCATCACGCTCAGGAACGTGGATCTCTCCAACGTCACGGCCACGGGCGATTACGCTTTCTTCAGGTGCTGGGGTTTCACGGGCGAGCTGAACATGCCGAAGCTGACCGCCCCCGGCAAATACCTCTTCCGCGAATGCAAGAATATCACCAAGGTGAGCGCTCCGCTGCTGGAAAGCACCTCCCTGTATATGTTTGCCGAGTGCACCGCTCTTACGGAGATAGACATGCCGATACTCAAGACCGTTGAAAACTTCTGCTTCAACCGGTGCGAGGGTCTGACGGAAGTCGATATGCCTACGGTCGAAACCATCGTTTCCGGAGCGTTCAGCAATTGCCTGAACATCAAAACGGTCAATCTCCCCAACGTCAAAAGCATCGGCGGAACCGTCTTCAACAACTGCTCGCTCATCACCTCCATTTCCCTTCCGGCGCTTCAGACCTTCACCGGCGGGGCGTTCAGCGGAATGACCGGCCTGACGACCTGCGACGTTCCCCTTTTGGCCACGCTCGAAACGGTTCCCTCGTCGATGTTCCAGAACTGCAAGAGCCTGACGGCAATCGACCTGCCCGCCGCAAAAGAGCTGGGTATGAACGCCATTCGCGGGTGCGACGCTCTGGAGAGCATCTCGCTGCCCAATGTCGAGAAGGTAGGCAACTTCTGTTTCTCCGAAAACCCGAAGCTCAAGGAGGTCGATCTTTCCAAAGCCACTTCGCTCGGAACCAAGGCTTTCGACAAATGCACCGCCCTGACGACCCTGAAACTGGGTGCGACGACGGCCATCACGCTGGCTGCCGACACATTCACCTCGCAGATCGGAAGGG
>OOAN01001784.1_pt1 | contig 10686 bp, 6 predicted proteins | sample 1671301 | NCBI WGS metagenome assembly OOAN01 (sample SAMN06348142, study PRJEB24527) | human gut metagenome | biome: human gut; feature: ankylosing spondylitis patient; material: feces | host: Homo sapiens | place: China | collected 2015-10
CTTTCTCAATACGGATAATATTTAACCCGTCCAACTTTTTGGGGGCACTTCATTTGCAACATCGGCAAACCATGTAATTTACCGGACGTATAATCCCCTCTTTGGGGATACACCCTCAACATGCTGTTAGGCAAATGCACAATGGGATAAGTCGGTACCAACAAATGGCTGATGTTCCCCATATAGGGATTCACATAATCCACCGGTTCGGCTTTCGATGCCGCTACAATTTGTTGCTTCATGGCACACATACCACAAAACAACAACAAGCACAGGATTTTCTTCAAGAATCTGCTTGTCATACATATCTGTTTAAAAAGGTTAGGTGAACAAAAGTAGTCATTTAACCTGCACTTTGATTTATAAAAATCAACCAAAATATAAAAAATACGAAGCAAGGGCAACCAAAACCTACAGATTTCTCAAACTGGAAAGCATTTGGTTGCCAAAAGACCCAAATCCATATATCTACAAATAAGGTTGGTTTCACCTTATCGCAAAACCAACCTCATGTCCTATTTATGTCCACACTTGTCCAATACCTTACTTCAATGTCACGGCCAAAGGCGTTTTCAACTGACGGCCGTACCGCTCCACGTTCTCCTGCCAAACGGCCATATCCGGCATGTCATACTTGCTCCACGCGGAACCGAAATAGTAAGTAAAAGTATCCCCCGGTTCGTAGTTGCTGATTCCTACCACATGCCCCACGGCACCAGCCTCTTCTTTCGCCATCGGAACATATTCTATCGACTTCAAGTTTTCGGGGAACAAGCAAGCTATGTATATCAGCCCGTTCATCGCCTCCGGATGGTCCATCGCATCGGCATACGCCACATAACCGGGTTTCTTATTCATTACATACGCATCCGGCATGCTCTTATGCACGGCAATACCAGCAGCCACCTTACGGGCTTCACTCAAATTAGCATAAGTCACTTCACATTTGTTCAGATGAGTTCCCTTGTCCAACGTGATGACACGGGTTTCCACTACGTCCTTATCCTGACCGACTTGTACCGGTGCAAACGCCATACGGGCAGAAAAGCGCAACGGCCCCATGTCCAGGATTTCCACCTCCTTATAACATAAAGGATAGACAAAGTCCTTCCCTTCCATCAAAGCGGGCACACCGGCACCCATCGTCGGGCCTACCGTATAAGCATCCATTCCGTAACCGTGGTCGCGATGGTAAGTCAACGTACGATGCAAGGCGGCACACTCGCCTCCACGTCCGGCCTTGCGCAACTTGTCCTGTAGGCCGTACGAAGTCAACTCGCTATGGTAGAAAGTTTCGAGCATCGGACAAGGCACGTTCTTATTAAACACATCGAAACCATAAATGCGTTGTCCGCTTTTCTGGATGGCCGGACCGTATGCCCGCCAACCGTTCCGGTCGTTCTCCCAAGCCAAATCGTCTTCACGCGAAGCATACACACGCCCCCACGACGTGAAACGGTAGTCGGCCGGCTGTCCTTTCACAATCGTCAGTTCCGTGGAAGAAGCGGGACGCACGGAAGCCTGCAACAAGAGCTTGCCGTCATGGGTCAACTGATAAGGCACTTCCGTCCGGTCTCCGTCATACACCACGAACTGACGTCCGCCACCGATACCGAGTTTCTCAAATATCGTCTTGGCCTCCAGTTCCACCACATCATTACGGTTGTCTTTCGTCGTATTCTTTACCTCTACTTTTATAGAAGGAGAGTTCTTATCCTCCACGCTACCGTCCAGATAACGTACACGCTCACAAGCCGCCAACAGCCATGCACCGGTTCCGAAAGGAGCCTGCGACTTGGCATCCACCTTACGGGTCGGGTCGGGCTTCTCGCCAATGGGCTGCACATAACCGATGCTGCCATCCGGTTGGAGTGCCGTAGAAACCAGATAATTCCAGGCTTTTTCAATCACCGGGGCATACTCCGTCTTGTCCAGCAAGCCATGGTTTACGCCCCACATCAGGCCATAGGCAAAGAATGCCGTACCGCTCGTCTCCGGTCCCGGAGCATCCTCTTCGCACAACATGCTGCGGCTCCAGTATCCTTCCGGCCTCTGGCAGCGTGCCACACCTTGTGCCAACTCCCTGAACCGCTTCTGGAAGAAAGCGCGGTGCTCATAGTCCTCCGGCATGTCGCCCAACACCTTGGCCAGACCGGCCAACACCCATCCGTCGCCACGCGCCCAGAAACTCTTTCCGCCACTGGCAGTCTTCACTTTGGGATAGATATACTTCGCGTCGCGGTAATACAACTGGGCCTCCGCATCATACATCAGGCTGTCGCTCCACAAGTAATTCTCATACATGCGGTCCAGGAACATGCGGTCGCCCGTCAACTTGTACATCTTCGTCATCAACGGCATCACCATGTAGAGTGCATCTGCCCACCACCAGAACTTGTTCTCATCCAAATGGCAGGCGTACGTCATAACCTCCTTCGCACGGGCTACCTTATAATCGGCCGGGTTCAGGTTATACATGTCAATGTAGGTCTGGAAACAAATCTGCCAGTCGCCGAAGAGCACGAAATCCTGGCCCTCCCCGTAAGTCTTGTACTTCCAGTTCCGCTTGTCGTCGCTGTTTGCGCCCCGCCAACGGTTATGTTCGCACCACTGTTGGCTGTAATTGTAATATGCCGCCTTGCCTGTCAGGCGGTAGGCTTCCATGTTTCCGGTGTAATAAGCGGCATTGTCCCAGAACGCACGCACCTTGGGCGAATTGTTCGCCTGCCAATAACCGTTTACTTTCTCTATCAGCTGCAAGACTTCAGCCGACCCCGCGCCGCCCTGTGCCGCCACCGGGAGAAGCACTCCCACGCACCACAAGACCATCCACACGCGCAAAAACTTGAAATCAAAGTGTTTCATGTAGAATGATATTAATAATTAATGATTTGGTTCTGCATGCTTCGCATGTTCCGCAAAAGTAAATAAAAAAAACATAACCACGAAGCTTTTTAAGGATTACCTTATTAAAAACGCTATATTTTGTGTCCGCAAACAAAAACCGCGCACGGGCGTTTCCCGCAGGTTTACCTACCGTCTGCAAACTTTCCTTGCCACGTGTTCCGCTCCCTCATCCTACGTTTCAGCCGTTCTGTAAACTCATAATTTTTCAGTCCCCAGTCGGGAGCTATCAAAAGTTCCTTGGGGGATTGCGAAACAAAACGCTCCAACACCAAATCGCCCCGCAAACGTTCGATGTAGTCGATGACCAGATCTATGTACTCATCCACCGTGTACAGATGGAACCACTCTGGATGCAATCCATACTCATGCGCCATCCGCGTCCCTTTTATCAATTGGAGTTGATGGATTTTCAAAGTTGTCAAAGGTAAACGGGATACCAATGCAGCCTGCCCGACCAGTTCCTCACGCTTTTCGCCGGGCAGCCCGAGGATGATATGCCCGCCGGTACGTATGCCTGCACCCGCCGTGCGCCGGAGGGTCTCTTCCGTCTCGGCAAATGTGTGCCCACGATTGATACGGACAAGCGTACCGTCATCCACGCTCTCTATCCCGTACTCCACCATCAGGAACGTGCGGCTGTTCAGTCCGGCCAGATAGTCCAACAACGCCTGCGGCATGCAGTCGGGGCGCGTGCCGATGACGATTCCCACCACATCCGGCACAGCCAAAGCTTCTTCATACTTACGGATAACCTCCCCCACTTCCCCATACGTGTTCGTATAGGCTTGGAAATAAGCCAAAAACTTCATCTCCGGATACTTGCGTCCGAAAAAGCGTTTGCCTTCCTCCAACTGCTCCGTAATCGTTTTCTCCGTGCGGCAATAAGCCGGGTTAAACGTCTGGTTGTTGCAGTAAGTGCATCCGCCCCACCCTTTTTCCCCATTACGGTTAGGACAAGTGAAACCGGCATTGATGGAAATCTTCTGTACTTTGAAAGGAAACTCGCGGCGCAGGAAATCCCCGTAGTCCGTATATAAATAAGGTATAGCCATACTTTTTAAACCGTTATTGCCTCGCAAAGATAGAAAAAAAACTTATCTTTGCGACAAAATAGTTATAGGTTAAGATATTATCCATTACATCTGAAATAAAATGAAAAAGATTGCAACCTTTTTGGCCGGCTGCCTTTTAGCAGCCATTCCCGTACACTCGAATGCGGCGGGACTTTCATTAAAAGAGTTGTGCGCAGGCGAATATGCCGCCAAACGCATCTATGGCGTGAACCCGCTCAACGACGGGGAGAGCTATTCCCGGCTGAGCGACGACCACAAGCAAATCATCACCTATTCCTTCAAGGACGGACGGCAGAAAGACGTGCTGTTCGACGTGGCTACGGCAAGGGACGTGAAACTGGAAAAGATAGACGGTTACATCATGTCGCCGGATGAAAAGAAAATGCTGATACAAACGGAAACGAAACCCATCTACCGCCATTCCTTCACCGCCGTCTACTACTTGTACGACATTGCCAACCGCACCCTCAGCCCCTTGTCGGACAACGGCCCTCAACAGTCGCCCAAGTTCTCGCCGGACGGGAACCTCGTGGGTTTCGTGCGCGACAATAATCTGTTCTTGGTCAAACTGCTGTTCAACAACAGCGAAAGCCAAATCACCAAAGACGGGAATTTCAACGAAGTCATCAACGGCATCCCCGATTGGGTGAACGAAGAGGAGTTCGGCACAAGCCGCTCTTTCGACTTCAATGCCGACAACACGATGATAGCCTGGATCCGCTACGATGAAAGCAAAGTGAATACGTTCTCATTCCCATGGTACAAAGGCAGCCATCCGGCCAAAGAACAATATGCGGAATATCCCGGACGCTACGAATACAAGTATCCCATGGCCGGTACGACCAACTCTACTGTCAGCGTGCAGACGTTCGACATCAAGGCCCGCGTAATCCGCACGATGAAACTTCCCCTTGAAGCCGACAGCTATATCCCGCGCATCCGTTTCACCAACGACCCGGCCAAACTGGCCGTCTTTACGTTGAACCGCCATCAGGACTGTCTGGAAGTGTACATGGCCAACCCGCGTTCCACGGAGTGCAAGAAAATCCTGCGCGACAACGTGGACAAGTACGTCAGTGAATACGTCTTTAAGAATCTGGCATTCTACCCCAACCGTTTCGTGCTGACCAGCGAGCGTGACGGATACAACCACCTCTATCTCTACGACTTGAACGGCAGCCTGATAAAGAAGGCCGTAGACGGGAAGCTCATCGTCAAGAGCTTCTATGGATACGACACGGCGGACGGCAGCTTCTATTTTTCCGCCAACCCGGCAGACGACCCGATGCACACGGCCGTTTACAGGAGCGACAGCAAGGGCAAGATAGAAAAACTCTCCGCAGAAGAAGGCGACAACAGTGCCATATTCAGCAAAAACATGAAGTATTACATGAACGTCTATTCCAACATCCGTACTCCGTACGTGACCACCCTCTGCAACCGCAACGGCAAGACGCTGAAAGTGCTCGAAGACAACCAAACATTGGTGGCCAAACTCGACGGACAGGATTTAGGAACGCGCGAGTTTTTCCAATTCACTACGGGAGAAGGCATAAAGCTGAACGGCTACATGGTCAAACCTGCCGGTTTCGACGCGAACAAGAAATACCCCGTCGTCATGTTCCAATACAGCGGTCCCGGCTCGCAGCAAGTCCTCGACTCTTGGGAAACCGGCAGCATGGGCGGCACTTTGTATGAACAATACTTGGCCCAACAAGGATTCATCTGTGTCTGCGTGGACGGACGCGGCACGGGCGGACGTGGTGCGGAGTTCGAGAAATGCACCTACCTGAACTTAGGTTATTTAGAAGCGAAAGACCAAGTGGAAACCGCCCTTTATCTGGGCACGTTGCCCTACGTGGACAGTAAACGCATCGGCATCTGGGGTTGGAGCTACGGAGGCTTCAACACGCTGATGAGCATGAGCGAAGGCCGTCCCGTCTTCGCCGCCGGAGTGGCCGTTGCCCCTCCTACCTGTTGGCGTTACTACGACACGGTCTACACGGAACGCTTCATGCGCACCCCGAAGGAAAACGCCGCCGGATACGACCGCAGCCCGATAAGCCAAGCCGGCAAGCTACATGGCAAGCTCCTGATTTGCCACGGTACGGCCGACGACAACGTCCACTTCCGTAACTCCATGGAGTATGCCGAAGCACTGGTGCAAGCCGGCAAGCCGTTCATGATGCTTCCCTATAACAACCGCAACCATAACATCACCGGCGGCAACACCCGCAACCATCTTTATACGAGCATCACGAATTTCTTCATCGAAAACATGAAATAAGGAAACGAAACTGCCCAATGGGCTTTTTATGAAAGAACTTTACACGATATAATTCACATTATCAACATATTACAATCTGCGCCAAACGAAAAATCATTCTCTTGAGAGTAATTTTCCGTTTGGCGCAGATTGATTTTTCATTCTCTAAAGAATGATTTTACGGCTTCTGCAACATAGAATTATCTTCACAAGTTCCAAATATTCTTGTTGCACAAGGCTTCAAACTCCATGTCGGCTTCCACCGCATCATCAACAGGAATTCCCCTTCCCGGAGATTGGGCTATCAAGCCAGACAACTCCACATCGGCAATTTCCACCGAAGGACAAACATACTTCTTTTTCATCTCAGTTCTTTTTTATATACCAATTTACCACTTCTACGGCATCGCTCACGTCCACCTCGCCGTCACGGTTCATATCGGCCTTGTCAAGCGGCACTTCGGGCATCTTGCCCAAATACGCCCCCACAATGGCTACTGCGTCCGTCACATCGGCCAGCTTGTCTCCGTTCACATCGCCTTCCTCCCCGGTATCCACGTCGGGCTGTCCGCCTCCGGCCGGTTCGTCCGGGTTGTCCGGGGCGAATACATAACGCGCTTCCACCGTCACATCCTCCGTAGGCATGGAAAAATTAAACCCTTCCGCATCGCTCAGTTTCCGCCCTTCGCTGTACCATCCCCGGAAAACAAAACCTTGGTTGGCATAAGCTTGGAGATAGACCCACTCGCCTTCTTCCACCTTGCCCCCGCTCTCGCGGTTGAACGAGCAGGCTTCCTTAGGCGTGCAGTCCAACCACAAACGGTGCCGGAGCGCCAAAGACGGTTCGGACGGATTAGTGGAGTCATAAGCATACAGGGCCACAAAATGTGCATCTTCTTCGCCTACGGTATAAGCGAATCCCATCTCAGCAGAATAGTCCGCACCGTCTTTCTGCCATCCCACGAAACGGAACGTGGAGGAGGCCGCAGAAGTGTTGACATATACCCCTGCGCCCTTTTCATACTTTCCCCCGCCGGACACGTAACCGGCCTCTGCCGGACGGGCTTCCACCGTCACCCGGTAGAGCGTGTTCGGTTCGGGAGGATTGGACGGATTGAACTCGTCCTGCCCACAGACGGGCAGGATGCCGGCCATGCAAAAGGCCGACACCGTGCACCACGTCCGTAAGAAAACTGCCACCGTCCTCATCGTACCACGACTTTACGGGCTTGTCCGCCCACATTGACCACATAGACTCCGGGACGCACGTCCAGACTGCCGTTGCCGTCGATGGTACCCATCAAAATTCCGGAAAGGGCGGTCACCGTCGTACGAAGCCCGGCGGCCCCGCTCACTGCAATCGTGCCGTTTTCCACATCCACCACAGCCTCGCCTGCGGCAAACACCCCGTTCACCCCGGTAGCCGAAGCAGACTTCACCAAAAGGAAGCGGTCGTGGAACGTGCCTGCCTCGGAAGAGAACACGTAATCCCCTTCGGAGAAGTCATGGCTTGCGCCCGTCAACTTGTCTTTCAGCATTACCCCCACGTCAGCACGGGTCAAGCCGATGGTATAATTCCCGGCGGCCTGCACCTCATAGCCCAAGGACACCACGCCGTTACCCTCCGGACGTTCGTTGATGGCATATTTCACGCCTTGGCCGTCCAACGAATACAGTTGCGGCACACCTTCCGCCATGAACTTGGCTGCGTCGCAACCCACCTCATACGTTTCTCGCTTCCGGGCATTGAACACCACACGCGTCTTGTCCGTCACCTTCCCGTCGGAAAGGGTAAAGTTCACCAACCGGCGTTCCACGCCTGCCGCACGGCGCATCCGTCGCGGTGCCACATTGGCCCGCCGGGCAGCCTCGGATTGCAACTTCGTCTTGCGGTGTGCGGCATGGAACGTGATACCGTCCTCGGCATTGGGCTTCTGCACAAAGAAAGCCTGGTAAGGATAGAGCACGTAGTCGTCATCCTGAGGATTATAAGCCTCATACGACCACCCGTTCCATATCGTGACGGGATAGTCATACCCCAAATCCTGCAAGTCGAAATAAGAAGTATAGGGATTGCCCACGAAATTCCATCCGGCATCCTGTACCTCGTCTGCCCCATGGCTCTGCAAGAGAATGTCGCGGTTCTCGCCGTCGAACTTCGCATCCGGGACTTGAAAAGTCAACGTTCCGGATTGGCTACCTTGGAAAATATAGCCCACACCGGCGGTCAGCTTGCCTGCCGCCCAGTCTTTCCAACCTCCCCGTCCATGTTGGGCACGTTCCGCCCCATCGTACCACCGCAGGACGTAACTTCCATCATACTTGATGTTCTTCTTGTCGATGGGGTATGGGAAGCAGAAGAAATACCAACGGTTAGCTTCCACCTGTATGTCGATATGCAGGTTCTTGGCATTGATGTTGCAATGCCCGTCCTTGTCGCCTTGTCCGATGACCGAAGCCCCGTTCCCATTTCCGTCGTCTTTAAGATGCACGTCACCCAAGTCCTGGCTCTCGCTCCCTTCGACCACCAGTCCCGAACCGGGATTGAGGTCGGCATCCGGGCCTTGCACTTCGCCGGTCCCGGGAATGGTGTCACCCTCCAAACGGGGTGTCTCCTCGTCAATCACCAAGTCTTTGTTCAGGTAGAAGTACTCGTAAGGTTCATTGAACATCACGATGGAAGGGAATTGCGACCATTGCGTGTCCCAATAATAGTTATTCTGCGCTGTCTCAGGCACATGAAGCGTGGCATTTTTAAAGACTTCCGCAGAAAAAGTGGTCTGGTCCAACTGTAAGGGATCTATTATATAGGTATAGACATCCTTGATGTTGTTACAGTACTCAAAGGCATCTCTTTCTACATTTAATACAGAAGCAGGAAACCGTACCTCAGATAATTCATAGCAGCCAACAAAAGCACCATCTCCTATATACTCTAAGCCAACAGGAAATTTAATGGCTCTCAGGTAACTATTACCACCAAACGCGCCAGCCCTAACATTTTTCAAGGTCGCAGGAAAGACCAAAGTATCCTGCAAATTACATCCGTTAAAAGCATATACCCCTATTTCTTTCAGGCCGTCACGAAAATCAACTTTTTCCAAATTGCTACAACCATAAAAAGTTTGGCTTCCAACTTCTTGAACCTTTTCAGGAATATCCATGCTCGTCAATCCACGGCATTCGCTAAAAGCACTCTGCCCAATGTAGGTAATACTTTTGGGAAGCCTACATATTCTCAAGTTTTTCCGACAAAAGGCATAATCCGGCAAGGAATCATTCCAACTGTGGCAGCCTTGGTAATGCTCATACGGATTATACACTACATGCGCATCCGCCAAATCCAATTCGCGGAGAGAAGTCATCTTGTTCCTCATCACCATGAAATCGTAACTGTTAACCGTTCCGCTCACTTTCAGACGAACCACATTCCGGGCCGCCTCATTATCCGACACGCCCCCCACGGCTTGCAAAACCGCAGACGACTTTTCTTCCGCCTCTACCATCACATCCCAATCATGTTGCCGTTCCAGACAAAGGATGTCATTCACCTTGTCGCTCCAAGCCGTACGGTAGGCTTCAATGCAACTTTCGGGAACATACACCAAGTTATCTCCCAAAGAAGAACTACCTCCTACAGGTGGAACAAGTGCATATAATTCTATCTCCACTCCTTGGTCGTTAAAAGCAGAAGAACCAAGTTCTTTAATGGAAGCAGGCAACTTCACAGAATGCAAGCTATCACATCCAGTAAATGCCCTCTCTCCTATTTCTTCAAAGCCTTCAGAAAAGGTAACGGATGACAAATTACGACAACCACTAAAAGCCAACTTCCCTACGTTTTCAACACCTTTCTGCATAGAGACTGTTCTAATACTGTCCATTCTACTAAAGGTATAAGGCTTTACCTCTGTAACATCACCCGGTATCACCACATGGGTCAACAACTTACCTCCCATATAAAGATGGGCTTTGGGAAAATAGAGATGGGGATAGCCATTTTCACTATCTAAGTACCTTACACTATTTATCCATGTATGCAAATCTTTCACATCCACATAACGGATATGTTCACAACTGCATGAATTACCATAATTACCCTTATGTGTACAGAATGCCGTCCAATTTATCGCCTTCATCGAAGTTGGGAAAGATAATGAGTCCAATTTGTCGCAACCATAAAAGGCAGCATTTCCAATTTCCGTCAAACCCTCAGGAAAAGCAACGGAAGTCAGACTTCCACAATTTTCAAACGCATAGCTACCTATTTCCTTCAAACCCTCGGAAAAGGATACGGATGACAAATTACGACAACCACTAAAAGCTGATATCCCTACGTTTTCAACACCTTTCTGCATAGAGACAGTTCTAATACTATCCATTCCACTAAAGGTATAAGGCTTTACCTCTGTAACATCACCCGGTATCACCACATGGGTC
>OOAN01001791.1_pt1 | contig 10668 bp, 7 predicted proteins | sample 1671301 | NCBI WGS metagenome assembly OOAN01 (sample SAMN06348142, study PRJEB24527) | human gut metagenome | biome: human gut; feature: ankylosing spondylitis patient; material: feces | host: Homo sapiens | place: China | collected 2015-10
TGATGAGGGCAGCGGTGACCACGATGGCGGTGCCGTGCTGGTCATCGTGGAACACAGGGATGTCCAGCTCTTTTTCCAGCGTCTGCTCGATCTCAAAGCACTCGGGGCTCTTGATATCCTCCAGATTGATGCCGCCGAAGGTAGGCGCAATGGCCTTGCAGGCTGCGATCACTTCTTCGGCACTGTGGGCGTTGATGCAGATGGGGAAGGCATCCACCCCGCCGAACTCCTTGAACAGCACAGCCTTGCCTTCCATGACCGGCAGGCCGGCCTCCGGGCCGATGTCGCCCAGGCCCAGCACGGCCGTGCCGTTGGAGACAACGGCCACCATGTTGCCTTTGAAGGTGTACTTGTACACGTCCTCCGGGTTTGCCTTGATCTTGCGGCAGGGCTCGGCCACGCCGGGGGTGTAAGCGGTGGACAGGTCATCGCGGGTGGCGACCTCCACCTTACTCACGATGCCCACCTTGCCCTTGTGGCTCTCGTGCATTTCCAGAGCGGCTTTGTTGTAATCCATGGGTTTTTCCTCCATTTTTATCAGGCTCCCCCTGAGAGGGAAACGGTTCAGGTCACATAATTTTATTGTAGCAGAACCGCCGGGGCATTTCCACCGGTTTTGCACCTTTTGCAGGGGGCAGGCGGGCAAAAGTGCGGCGCTGCGGCGGACCGGATTTGTGGAAATTTGGCAAAAAACTTTCCTTTTGGCGTTTTATCCGATATAATAGGAAAGCACACGATCCGATCCGGCCGTGCAAACGGCCTTTTTATTTAGGAGGTCTATTCTTGAAACATTCAACCAAAACCCTGCTCTGCGTGCTGTGTGCGGCAGCCGCCGCCCTGTGCGTGATCTTTGCCATCTTCACGCTGACCAAAAAGCAGAATCCTTCGTCCGGTTCCTCTGCTGCTTCCACCGCCCCCACCCAGTCGGAATACGGTGCCGTGGACAGCTTTGACTATCAGAATTTCACCTACAGCGACGGTCTGGACGCAAACGGTTACCGCACCGGCATCACTGCACAGGACTATGTCACCCTGCCGGACAATGTGGCCGCTCTGCCCATCAAGAAGGCAGACGTCACCCCCAGCGACTCGGACGTCCAGGCCCGCATCGACAGCCTGCTGAGCCAGTACAGCACCACCCAGGCCGTGACCGACCGCGCCGCGCAGAACGGCGACGTCGTGAACATTGATTATTCCGGCACCGTGGACGGTGTGGCGTTCAACGGCGGCACCTACCAGGGCTACGACCTCCCGCTGGGCAGCGGCAGCTTCATCACCGGCTTTGAGGACCAGATCGTCGGCCACAACACCGGCGATACCTTTGATGTGACCGTCACCTTCCCCGACGGCTACGACGCCTCCACCGACTCCGACGGCAACACCGTTGAGCTCAGCGGCAAGGAGGCCGTGTTCCGCGTGACCGTGAACTCCATCTCCGAGCCGGTGACGCCGGAGCTGACCGACGAGTGGGTGGACAGCACCTTCGGCACCGGCGACGACGTGCACACCGTGGAGGCGCTGCGCACCTACTTCTCCGATGCGCTGTATGACCAGAATCTGGAGGATGCCATCATGGACAGCCTGCTGGACAACGCCGCCTTTAAGGATCTGCCCAGCGAGGTGCCCGGCTACTACGCCTGCATGTTCCTGAATTACTACTACCAGCTGGCCAGCTACTACAGCAGCAATCTGGACACCATCGCCCAGGCACAGGGCTATACCGACGCCAACGCCATGCTGGGCGCTTCGGACAGCGTGATCACTCACCTGGCCAAACAGGACCTGCTGTATCAGGCCATTGCCGAGAGCCAGGGCATCGAGCCCACCCAGGAGCAGCTGGATGCCGCTGCCGCTTCCTACTCCGGCAGCTCCTACGGCGACAACTTCGTCCATCAGACCGCCCTGCAGACGGCTGTGATGGAGTGGCTGAAAACCAACGCCGTGGTCTCCTGATCCCGTTTCTCAATACGCAGCAAAGCCCCGCTCTGTGCGACACAGAGCGGGGCTTTTTGGATGAAGTGATCACTGCACGCTGGTCAGCTCAGCCAGCTTGTGGAAGACCTCGGTGTTGTCGTACACGCCGCCGAACTTCTCGGCACCGACGCCCATGGCGTACAGGTTGACCATGGCACCGGTGTGGGCATAGGTGGTGTGGTCCATGCCGGACTTGTGGTTGATGGTGTGGCAGATGGCCATGCTGAAGGGAATGTAGGTGCCGTACAGTTCATAATCCTGCTGGGTCATGTCCTTCTGGCTGGCAGAGCCCACTTCCAGGGTGCGGTCGTAGGCGGTGCGCAGGTTCTGCACCTCATAGTCGGTCAGCAGCAGCTTGCCGGCGTTGGCGGCATCCGGGTCGGTGGGCAGGGTCAGGCCGAAGGCTGCCTTCACATCCTGCATGGCCGTCTCAAAGGGGGTCTTGTTGGCGATGTAGTTCTGCACATAGGTGGAATCGAACTTGGCGTAGGACATTTTCTGGTGGGTCAGGTTGGTGAGGAAGGTGTCGTAGTTGGTGGTCTTGTAGCCGATGGCCAGGCCGCCGGTCTCGTGGTCGGCGGTGACCAGGATCAGGGTCTCGTTGGGGTGGGCGTTGTAGAAGTCCACAGCAGCCTGCACGGCGTTGCTCATCTCCAGCACATCGTGGATGGAAGCGGCGGCATCGTTGGCGTGGCAGGCCCAGTCGATCTTGCCGGACTCGGTCATCAGGAAGAAGCCCTTCTTGTTGTCCAGCAGCTCGATGCCCTTCCTGACGTAGTCGGTCAGCTGCCACTCGCCTGCGGCGGCGTCCATGGCGTAGTTCATGGACTTGCCGTCGGCCAGAGCCTCGGCGATGATAAGGGTCTTGCCTGCACCGGCCTTGAGGGTGGCGGCGTCTGCCTGACGGGTGACGACGTTGTAGCCGTTCTGGGCGGCGATCTCGTGGTTGTTGGGGCCGGTGCCGTCGCCGTTCACCTTCTGGAACTCGCCGCCGGCGAAATACTCGAAGCCGGAGACGGCCAGCTCTTTGCCGATGGCGTAGTAGTTCTTGCGGGTCTTCTGATGTGCATAGAAGGCGGCGGGGGTGGCATGGTCGATGTTGACGGAGGAGACGACTCCCACCTTGTAGTTCTTCTGGGCGTGGAGCTTCTCGGCGATGGTCTCATAGGGCACATCGCGGGTCCAGGGACACATATTGATGACGCCGCTCTCGGTCTTGTGGCCGGTGGCGATGGAAGTGGCAGTGGAAGCGGAATCGGGGCAGAAAGAAGTGCTGTCGTAGGTGGTCACGCTGCCCACCTCGGGGAACTGGGTGAAGCTCAGCTCGCCCTCGACGACAGCGCCGTTGTTCTCCACCGTACCCTTATAGAATCGGGCGGACTGGATCTGGGCCGTACCCATGCCGTCGCCGATGAAGAGGAAAACATACTTGGGTTTGCCGCCGAACACGCCCAGCAGTCCGTTCTCTTCCTCTGCTGCGTTGGCTGCATTGGGGGCAGCGGCATTGGCGGCGGCAGGCGCTGCGGCCAGCATACCGGCGGCGGACGCAAAGGCACCGGCCTTCAAAAAGCTGCGGCGGGACATTTTATTCTCTTTCATGCGAAAGTCCTCTCTTTCCATGAGCCTCATGGCTCCTTCTCTCTTTTTCGATTTATCGGGAACGGCCTTATTCTACCGCCGCAGCCTCCCGGCCCGAAACCATGCGGGCGCAAAATCGGCGTAAAACCCCGGCGGCGGCTTTGGGCCGTCTGTAAAAAAGAAGACTTCTGCTGCGCAAAAAGCGCCCCTCCGGTAAAACGGAGAGGCGCTTTTGTATGTTACAGGTCAATTATGCGTTGAACTTTTCCTCGTTCAGCAGGCCCTCGCTCTTGGCCACGCAGATGCTGGCGACAGCGTCGCCCACAACATTCAGGGAGGTGACGAGCATCTCGATGGGGCGGTTGATGGCGAGGATGAGGGAGTAGGCCAGCAGGGCGCTGTCATTCACGAAGCCCACACCGGACAGGATGGTGAAGAGGATGACGGCCCCTGCGCCGGGGGCGGCAGGCGTACCCACCGAGGCCAGCAGAGCCAGCAGAGCGACCACGACCAGCTGGGCGGGAGTAACGGTGTAACCGGCGCAGCCTGCAATGAAGACGGTGGCCACCACCTGCATGATGGCAGTGCCGTCCATGTTGATGGTCATGCCCAGAGGCAGGACGAAGGAGGCGATGGACTCATCGACGCCGAAATCCTCGGTGCAGACCCTGATGTTCAGGGGGAGAGTGGCTGCGCTGGAAGAGGTGGAGAAGCCGAAGACGGCCACGTTGGCGATCTTCTTGATAAAGGTGATGGGGTTCTGCTTTGCGCCCAGCGCCACCACCAGAGGATAGGCCACCAGCAGGAAGACGAAGAGCAGGACCACCGTGACCACCACATACACCAGAGCGGGCTTGAGGTAATCAATGCCGTAGATGGCGAAGGTGCGGGTCAGCAGCACAAAGACTGCAAAGGGCGCGAAGTTTGTGACGACGAAGTTCAGGAAGACCACCACCACGTCGTTTACCTCGCCCAGCAGGCGGCGGAGGGTGGAAGTACGGCTCTCACCCAGCACATTCATGCTCAGGCCCACAGCCACCGCGAGGAAGACGGAGGAAAGAACAGCATTGTTGCTGCCGAAAGCCGTGACGATGTTGGAGGGGATGACATTCAGCACCACATTCAGGGGGTTGGAACCGGTGGAGCCGGCGGCTTCCGTCAGGCCCTCGATGTGAGCGTTGAAGAGGCCCATGGAATAGGTGGCGTAGCCCACGCATCCGGCCAGTGCCAGCGCCATAAAGGAGCAGAGCAGGAACCAGAAGAGGGTCTTGGCCGAGATGCGGCCCATGGTGCGGGTATCGGCGATGCTGCCGATGGCCAGCGCGATGGAGGTGAAGACCATCGGGATGATGACCAGCTGCAGTGCTTTGATGAAGAGCTGGCCGATGATGTAGAAGAGGCCGAGCGCACGTTCCGCGCCCTCTGTGGTGATGTCCTGGAAGAGCAGGTCGTTGATGGTCTGCCAGATGCCGCTGTTGCCGGAAGCCACGAGCTTTTCGCGCAGCATCATAAAGGCAAAGCCTGCCGCCAGACCGCAAACCAGAGACACCGCCATCTTTCTTGCCAGTGCCGAGCCGCTGTTCTTATTTTTTTCCATACGATTTTCCTCACTTTTTTCCATTTCCCAGTGTGTTTCGTTCACATTCGACCTATCCTACCACGGCAAACTATTGGATGCAAGGGAAAAATCGGCTTTTCGGGCGATTTTTTCGCAAAAGTACGACACATGAAAATTTAATGTAAAAATTACATTTTGGATAAAGAAAACCTCTCCGTCACACCTACGGCGTGACGGAGAGGTTTGATCTTATGTATTGTCTGCGCCCAGCTCTGCGGCTTCCAGCACCTTGATGCCTTCGGCCTCGAACGCGGCGCGCAGAGCCTCGGCAAAGCCGGGGCGCGGCACCTTGTTCTTGACGCAGAGGGTGATGATGCCATGCAGGCTGGTGCATTCCAGACCGATGGAAGCGCCGTCTGCCGGCACCCAGGTCTGGAAGTCCTCGATGTACCGGGTCAGCTCCGGGCTGGACGGGGCGAAGGGGTCGCCCAGATAGCTCACCCAGAAGTCCGCCGGGAAGCCGCTGATGTACTCGCCCATCTGGAAGATGCGCTTTTTGATGCTGAGGCTGGCTTTCTGCTGGTAGACCCGGTAGACCCAGCCCATCTGCTCCGCAATACGGAACAGTTTTCGCTCAGCGGAAAGGTTCTCTTTCAGGTCAGCGTCCACGCCCACGGCCACTTCGGCCAGCGGGGCATCTGCCGTCAGCGGCAGCTTGCGCTGGAAGGATGCCACGCAGTTGTAGAGGGCGTTCGGCGCACCCAGCGCGTCGCGGGCGTCTGTCGAGTAGCTGTAGAGCACCTCGTCCTTGTCCAGATACGCCCGCACCGCCTTACAGAGCAGGGCCGTGAGGGTACTGAAGGGCTTGACGCCGCAGCGGAGGGCGGCGTCCACAAGCCCCGCCTTTTCCAGCCGGATGCGGCAGCAGGTGGGCGTCTCTTCAAAGGTCTGCACCACGGGGCGCTGCATATCGTTGGCCACCTGACTCTCGGGGTACTTTGCAAGGATGTCCTCGATGTCGTAGGCAGGGTCCGTCTCAAGGGTCTGGCCCTCGAAAGCCGTGCCGTACCGCAGGTTGCAGTAGAACTGCAGCACCATGGTCATGAAGGGTGCTATGCCCCGGCCATCAGCCAGGAAGTGGAACCAGTCAAAGTAGACGACTTTTCCCTCATAGCTCAGCGCAAAGATAAGGCCGTTCTCGTCCGGAAATTCGGGCTTTGCGCTGCCCTGCCGCACCGGGCAGGGGGCGTCCGACGGCTCGAGGTGGAGCAGCTTTTTCTCCCACACCGGCTTCTGGAAATAGTAGGGTGCCTTTGCCCGGGCCGCATCCAGAGCCTGCTGCAAAAGCGCACCGTCCACGGCATCTTTCAGCGTGACCTGATAGCGGCAGTTGACCATGTTTTCGCGGTAATAGTAAACGATACCCTGAAAAACAGAGCGCTGTTCGGCATCCATTCCTTATTCCCCCGCGTGTGCGGCCAGATAGTCGGCCAGATCGCTGATGGTGACGAAGTTGCGCAGCTCCTTTTCGGGGATGCGCAGGCCGAAAGTCTCCTCCAGGTCGGCGACGACGGTCAGGATCTCCATGGACGACAGGTCCAGGTCGTCCATCAAGACGCTGTTCTCGTTGACATCCTCGGGGGAAATCTCTGCAACATCTTCCAGAATTGCAAGGATCTGGGACACGATCTCGGTTCTTTCCATAGTTTGAATCTTCCTTTCGTAGTTCCATTAAAGGCGGCTGCGGCTCTTTTCCAGTATTCCGCAGCCTGCCCGGTTTATTCTTACTTGCGCAGCAGCTTGCCGGTGCCGGTGCGGGGCAGAGGCTCGGTGCTGAACTCCACGGCGCTCATCCGCTTGTAGAGCGGCAGGGTGCGATTGGTCTCGGTGATGAAGTCGCGGACGGTCTGCTGGTCGGCCTCGCCGCAGTAGATGACGGCACAGATCTTCTTGCCCTTCTCCCTGACGATGCATTCCTTGACGGCCTCGCACTTGGACAGCAGATTTTCCAGTTCTTCGGGGCTGACGTTCTCGCCGTTGTCGAGGATGATGATATTCTTCTTGCGTCCGGTGATGTAATAGAAGCCGTCCTCGTCCACACGGGCCAGGTCTCCGGTGTGGAACCAGCCGTCGGCGTCGAGGACTTCTGCGGTGGCCTCGGGGTCCTTGTAATAGCCCAGCATGACGCAGCCGCCGCGGATGCAGATTTCGCCCGTCTCGTCCAGCTTGTACTCGGCGTGGTCGTCGGGCTTGCCCACGGCGCGGATGTGCTTTTCGTCCTGCTCGTAGTTGATGATGCCGTCGCCGCAGGTCTCGGTCATGCCGTACACCTGAGTGATCATCATGCCCTGCTGTGCCAGCTCGGCCAGCATGGCGCCGTCAAACATGGCAGAGGAGCCGCAGGGGTTCCAGATGCCGTTCAGGCGGGCGCGGCGGCCCCGCTTGACGTCTTTGTAGATGGCCTCCATCAGCATGGGAGCCACAGCGATGGCATCGCTGTGCATCAGGCCGAGGTCGCGGTAGAAGTCGCGGATGTCGGCGGAGAGGTTCAGCGCCCAGCCCTTGCAGGCCCAAACGAAGAGGCAGATGAACGTACCCAGATGGAACAGGGGCAGGATGGCGAAGTTGCTCAGGACGTCGTTTTTGTCCTCGGGCATATGCTCGTGCTTATAGTTCAGCATGGCGTCGCCGAATTTGACCTGGCACTCCACCGTGGTAAAAAAGTTGCGCTCCGAGAGCATGACGGCCTTGCTGCGGCCGGTGGTGCCGGAAGTGAACATCAGCACGATCAAATCATCATGGCCCACGCAGTCAACAAGCTCTGCAGGCGCGCTGTCCTTGAAGGCGTCCATCGGGCGGAGTTTATCGCCGTAGGCGGCCTCGATGTCGGGGCGGCAGCCATAGTCGATGCCGTCGTTGACGATGAGGGAAGGCTCGGCAAGGCCCAGCTCATATTCCAGCTCGGGCCAGGTCTTTTTCTGGTTGATGGTCACGACGACGGCCCCGGCGAGGATCGCGCCGAAGCTGTTGACACCGTACTCATAGCAGTTGCGGCTCATGATGCCGACACGCTTGCCTTTGATGTCGGGGATATTCTCCTTAAAATAAGTAACGGCCCTGCGGATGTCCTGCACATACTGGGCGTAGGTCTTTTCCACCACAGTCTTGCCATCGGCGGCCACATAGCGGAAAGCCACCCGGTCGGGGTACTGCTTCGCCATGACGTCCGTGATGAGCTCATATACAGTATTTATCATTTTTGTCGCTCCTTGCTGTTTTTCTTTCTTGCAGCGAAACGCCGGCAGCTGACATTTTCTGCCTCAACGTAATAATACCTGTTTCGACAGAGAAATGCAACCACGCGGCGTATCTTTTTCACTGTTTCTTTTTACTTGTTACTTCCGCAGCAGCTTTCCCAGAGCGTTGCGGGGCAGGGGCTCAGCGGTGAACTCCACAGCACTGATGCGCTTATACAGCGGCAGGCTGCGGTTGGCCTCGGTGACGAAGGCTCTGACCTCTTCCTGCTTATCCTCAGGGCAGTAGATGACGGCACAAATTTTCTGGCTTTTCTCCTTCACGATGCACTCGGTGATGGCCGGGCAGAGGGCCAGCTTCTTTTCCAGCTCTTCGGGGCTGACGTTCTCGCCGCTGGCGAGGATGATAAGGTTCTTCTTGCGGCCGGTGATGTAATAGAAGCCTTCCTCATCCATCCGGGCCAGGTCGCCGGTGTGGAACCAGCCGTCGGCGTCGATGACCTCTGCCGTGGCCTCGGGGTCCTTGTAGTAGCCCAGCATCACGCAGTCGCCCTTGATGCAAATTTCTCCGGTCTCGTCCAGCTTATACTGAACGTGGTCGTCGGGCTTGCCCACGGCACTCATGTGCTTTTCGACCTGCGTAAAGTTCAGGATGCCGTCGCCGAAGGTCTCGGTCATTCCGTAGCACTGGTTGACGACGAAGCCGTTCTGGGCCAGCTCCAGCAGCATCCTGGGGTCGAGGGCGGCGGAAGAGCAGCACAGGTCCCACAGGCCGTTCAGACGGCTGACGCGGCCACGCTTCATGTCATTGTAGATGGTCTCCACCAGCATGGGGGCCGAGGCCATGACATCGCTGTGCATCAGGCCCAGGTCGCGGTAGAAGTCGCGGATGTCGCTGCAGAGGTTCAGGGTCCAGCCGGCAGGCGGGTAGGACATGACGCAGACGAAGCAGGCCATGTGGAAGAGGGGCAGCAGGGTCATATGGCTCAGCGGCAGCTTCTGGCCTGCCGGGAGGCGGTCGGTGATCCAGTTCTCTGCCACCTCCGAATAGGTGTGCAGGCTGGCGCACATATTCCGCTCCGAGAGCATGACGCCCTTGCTGCGGCCGGTGGTGCCGGAGGTGAACATCAGCATCATCAAATCATCGTGGCCCACGCAGTTGGTCAGCTCGCCGGGGGCAGTCTCTTTATAGCAGTCCATGGGGCGGAGCTTCGGGCCGTAGGCGGCTTCCAGCTCGGCGCGGCAGCCGTAGTCGATGCCGTCGTTCAGGATGAGAGCAGGCTCCACGAGGCCCAGCTCATATTCCAGCTCGTCCCAGGTCTTTTTCTGGTTCAGGGTCACGAGGACGCCGCCGGCGAGGATGATGCCGAAGGACGCCACGCAGAATTCATAGCAGTTCCGGCTCAGCAGAACGATGCGCCGGCCCTTGATGTCCGGCACTTCGGCCTTGAGATAGGCCGTCATCCGGCGGATGTCCTGCGCATACCCGCGATACTTCTTCTCCACGACGGTCTTGCCATCCTCGGCCACATAGCGGATGGCCACATGATCGGGGAACTCCTGCTCCATGCAGCGGGTCACCATGTCGTATACGCCTGCGGGTACTTTGATGTATTCAGCCATCGGTCTTTCTCCTTTTTTGTCAAATTTTCAGCTCAGCACTTTTTTCATTCACTTTCCAGAGTCATTCCGAATCTCTGGCAGTTCGAGGAAAACTTTGGCACGGCTCCTTATGGCAACAGTATACCGCAAGCAGAGCACAAACGCAAGATTTAATTGCACAAATATGCAACTTGAGCTTGCATTCGATTTGTGCAGGCAGATGTAATTCTTTCCTTTTGTTGCGATGCGCGAAAAGCTGTGATACACTTTTTTTCGTCAGGACGAAACTTCGCCCGGAGGTCGAGTCCTTATCAAATTGACAGCAAGCCCAAAAAGCATTATACTGTTTATATCATTTGGCAAAAAAGCTCCCCGCCGAGCTTCATATTTTTATTTATCGCGCCTAAAACACGGCCTTCCGGGGCCTCCGGGACGAATGGCGCACAAGGAGGACCCTTTTCATGGAAGGCACCAAGCCCCGCACTGTAAGCAGCCTTGGCATGTTCGACCTGCTGAAAGGCATCGGAATGCTGGCCATTGTCTTTGCCCACACGGCAGAGCTTTACCCCCTCGGCACCAACGACGTCACCCCTTTCGCGTTCGCGCTGTTCGCTTACCGCGAAGCGCTGATGGCCGCCTTTTTTATCGCCAGCGGCTACGGCTTCCGCAAGCGCTCCATCCACAAATGCATCGAGCAGCAGC
>OOAN01001801.1_pt1 | contig 10638 bp, 6 predicted proteins | sample 1671301 | NCBI WGS metagenome assembly OOAN01 (sample SAMN06348142, study PRJEB24527) | human gut metagenome | biome: human gut; feature: ankylosing spondylitis patient; material: feces | host: Homo sapiens | place: China | collected 2015-10
GAACTTCGGCATTTTATTGCATTCAATAACAATTTGAGCGGAAATATTCCGGCTTCGATCCTCAACCACAGACTTTGGGATGTCGAGTGGGCGCTGATTACGGAGAATAACAACTTTAACATGGACGGTATCACTATCGATGCGGTAAACTTCTCGGTAACGGATATCGACGGCAACACGATTGATTCGAAAGAGGAATACGCCAAAAATAAATATACGATCCTGTTCCAGTTTTCACCCTATTTTGGGGATTTCACCGATATGAAATCCTTTATCGAGGACATATACGACAAGTATAAAGGGAAAGGCGTCGATGTAATAGGCTATTCGAGCGGACACCCGGGAGCTTCGGCAGACCTTGCGTCTATGAAAAAATATGTGGCGGATAACAAGATTCCATGGCGGAATATTTTATGGACGGAAACGAACTCGATCATCGGGCAGGAAAATGAACAATATCATCAGGATAGCGGCTTCGGCCCCTATTATCCTTACCATTCCTATCCGGCATATACGGTTGTAGATTCGGGCGGAAAAATCGTTTTCCATGATTTCAGCCTAAGCGGCCTGACCGGGTTATCCGCATTCTTAGCCGATCATACGGGCGGGTCGGGTGTGTACGAATCGTCGGATTATTCGAAAGACGGCGAAGTGACGGCGCTCCAGACGGCGACCCGGGGGAACGGCATCAATATCGTACTGTTGGGCGATGCGTTCAGCGACCGCCTGGTCGCCGACGGCACCTACGACGGGACTATGCGCAAGGCGATGGAACATTTCTTCTCCGAAGAGCCTTACAAGTCGTTCCGCGACCTTTTCAATGTCTATGCGGTGAATGTCGTTTCGAAAAACGAAGCATACGGTTCCGGTGCGCAGACTGCGTTGGACGGATTTTTCGGCGACGGAACCCATGTCGGCGGCAACGATGACAAATGTAGGCAATACGCTATGAAAGTTCCGGGAATAACCTATGACAATATTGATAATGCGCTGATTATCGTGATGATGAACCGCACGTATTATGCCGGGACATGTTATATGTATTACCCCTCTTCGGGCGATTACGGACAGGGGTTGTCCATCGCTTATTTTCCCTTGGGTACCGATGACGGGATGTTCGGACAGTTGCTGCACCACGAGGCGGGAGGACACGGATTCCCGAAATTGGCGGATGAGTACGCCTACGAGGAGTACGGGCAGATTCCCTGGAACAAGGTGCAGTCTGCAAAGCAACTGGAACCCTATGGATGGTGGAGAAATATCGACTTCACGGGGGATGTCTCGCAAGTCAAATGGAGCCGGTTTATCACCGATCCGCGCTATGCCGCCGAGGTATTGGGGGCTTACGAAGGGGCTGATACCTATTGGAGCGGGGTTTGGCGTCCGACCTACAATAGCATTATGCGCTATAATACGGGCGGGTTCAACGCTCCGAGTCGCGAGGCGATTTATTACCGGATCAACAAGTTGGCTTATGGAGACGCATGGGCCTATGATTACGAAACGTTTGTCGCCTGGGATGCCGTGAACCGTACCGGGAATGCGCCGATCATGCTGCGTACGCCGATGCGGAAGCCCCGGAATTTCGTTCCCTTGCATCCGCCTGTGGTCGTAAAGCGGTCGAGATAGGGAGAGGACGGTGAGCCGCGCGGTGCGAAAATGTGAAAAGCCGGAGCATTGCTCCGGCTTTTCCATGTGGTGTGGCATGGCGGGCACGTTGCCCGGTGGTTACTTGCGGCCCGGCCTGAGGATGCCGGACAGCCAGTTGCCCATGCCGGACTTTTTTTTCTCCGGCGTCTGGGCTTTTCGGGGAGCCTCGGGGCTTCCCGTTTCCCGTTTGTCCCGGGCGGGTTTCGGATTTCCGGGTTTGCGCCCATCCTGTCCCCGTCCCGTGTTTGCGGCCGCTGCGTTTTGCCCGTCCGGCTTTTGCCCGCCCCGGTTGCGGTTACGGCGTCGTGCCGGCCGTGCCGCGGCGTCCTTGTCCTGCGGCTGTTGCCCGTCCGGGGTCTGCTTGCCGCCGGTTCGTTGCCCCTGCGGTTTCGGGTCGCCGGGAGCCTGTCCCTGCGGTTTGCGCCTGCCCGGCCTCTGTCCGGCCTGACTTTGTGCGGGTTGTTTTTGTGCGGCTCGCTTTTCCTCCGCTTGCTTCTGCCCTCCGGTTTGTGCTGTATCCGGTTTTTTCCCGGCGGGCTTTTTCCGGCTGTTTTGTGCGGGAGCCAGTTCCCCGGAATCCGGGTCGAGTTCCAGCCCGGTCAGTTTGAGGATGTCTTTCAGCAGCGGGCGTTCCTCCTCCGAGCAAAAGGCGATGGCCTGTCCGTCGCGCCCGGCGCGTCCCGTGCGGCCGATGCGGTGGACATAGGTCTCGGGCACTTCCGGCAGGTCGTAGTTGATTACCAGCGGCAGTTCGCTGATGTCGATTCCCCGCGCGGCGATGTCGGTGGCGATCAGCACCCGGCAGGCCCCCGAGCGAAAGTCATTCATGGCGCGTTCGCGGGCGCCCTGCGACTTGTCGCCGTGGATGGCGCGTCCTTCGATGCCCGCTTTGGTGAGGATACGGGCGATGCGGTCGGCGCCGTGCTTGGTGCGCGAAAATACCAGCACCGAGCTCTCGGGGCGTTCGCGCAGCAGGGAGGCCAGCAGCGTCCGTTTTTCGGCCTTTTCGGCGAACAGGACGCTCTGGCGGATGGTCTCGACCACCGAGGCCGGGGGCGTCACGGTGACGTGCGCCGGGTTGCGGAGCATCGTATTGGCCAGTTTTACGATGTCGTCGGGCATCGTCGCCGAGAAGAAGAGCGTCTGCCGCTTTTCGGGCAGCAGCGGGAGGATTCGCCGGATGTCGTGGATGAAACCCATGTCGAGCATTCGGTCGGCTTCGTCGAGGACGAAGAAGCGGATGTCGGACAGCGAGACGTAACCCTGGCCGATCAGGTCGAGCAGGCGTCCCGGCGTGGCTACCAGCAGGTCGATGCCGCGTTGCAGCGCATCGACCTGCGGCCGCTGGTTGACGCCGCCGAAGATCACGCAGTGGCGGATGTCCGTGTAGCGGGCATAGTCGCGGCAGCATTCGTCGATCTGGATCGCCAGTTCGCGCGTCGGCGTGAGCACCAGTGCCTTGATCGTGCGCCGCCCTTTGGTGCGCGGCTCGGCCGAGAGCAGCTGGAGGATCGGCAGCGTGAAGGCCGCCGTCTTGCCCGTCCCGGTCTGGGCGCAGCCCAGCAGGTCGCGGCCTTCGAGTGCGGGCGGGATGGCCTGCTGCTGGATCGGAGTGGGGGTCGTGTAGCCTTTTTCGGCCACGGCACGCTTGAGTGGTTCTATCAGGTTCAGTTCCTGGAATGTCATTGCATATCGGTTTTGTCCCGGCGTCGTGCGCCGGATAATTCGGTGTTGATAATATACGGAGGGAAAAACGGGAAGCGTCAGACCAACGCGCACTATTATTGGCACAAAGGTACGATTAATTCCGCGATTCTGGTGCATCTCGATTAAATTTCTTATTTTTGCACAATAATTTTTCGCAATTTATGGAATCGAAACTCGTACTTTACAATACGCTCACCCGCCGCAAGGAGGTGTTCGAACCGCTGACTCCCGGCCGCGTGGGCATGTATGTCTGCGGCCCCACGGTCTACGGCGACCCGCACCTGGGGCACGCCCGGCCGGCGGTGACGTTCGACCTCATGTTCCGCTACCTGAAATCCTGCGGCTACAAGGTGCGTTACGTGCGCAACATAACGGATGTGGGGCACCTGGAGCACGACGCCGACGAGGGCGAGGACAAGATCGCCAAGAAGGCGCGCCTCGAGCAGCTGGAGCCGATGGAGGTGGCGCACTACTATACGGAGCGTTACCACCGTGCGATGGATGCGCTCAACGTCGAGACGCCGTCGATCGAACCCTATGCCTCGGGGCATATCATCGAGCAGATCGAGTTCGTCAAGAAGATCCTCGCCGACGGCTTCGCCTACGAGTCGAACGGCTCGGTCTATTTCGACGTGGAGAAATACAACGCCAAATATAATTACGGCAGGCTTTCGGGGCGTAAACTCGACGACATCATCGCCAACACGCGCGAGCTGGACGGGCAGGGCGACAAGCGCCACTCCTATGACTTCGCGCTGTGGAAGAAGGCGTCGCCCGAGCATATCATGCGCTGGCCTTCGCCGTGGGGAGAGGGGTTCCCCGGCTGGCATATGGAGTGCTCGGCGATGAGTACCCGCTACCTGGGCGAACGCTTCGACATCCACGGCGGCGGCATGGATCTGATGTTCCCGCACCACGAGTGCGAGATCGCGCAGTCGACCGCCGCGCTGGGGCACGATTCGGCACGTTACTGGGTGCACAACAACATGATCACGATCAACGGCCAGAAGATGGGCAAGTCGCTGGGCAACTTCATCACCCTCGAGGAACTCTTCACCGGCAGCCATAAATTGCTGGCGCAGGCCTATTCGCCGATGACCATCCGCTTCTTCGTGTTGCAGGCGCAGTACCGCTCGACGCTCGATTTCTCGAACGAGGCCCTGCAGGCCGCCGAGAAGGGGCTCGACCGCCTGATGAAGGGCGTCGAAGCGCTCGGGAAGGTCAAGCCCGCCGAAACGTCGACTATCGATCCTTCCGAGCTGGAAAACCGCTGCCGCGCGGCGATGGACGATGACCTGAACTCGCCGATGGCCATTTCGGCGCTGTTCGACTGGGTGCGCATCATCAACCAGCTGGTCGACGGGCAGCAAAGCATCACGGCCGCCGACCTCGAAGAGCTGAAAGCCACGGTTTACCGTTACACGTTCGATATCCTCGGCCTGCGCGACGAGAAGGCCGCAGGTGCGGCTTCGGGGCGCGATTATGTGACCCCGTTGGTCGAGATGCTGCTCGACGAGCGCCTGAAAGCCCGTGCCGCAAAGGACTGGGCGGCTTCCGACCGCATCCGCGACGGGCTGGCCGCAGCCGGTATCCGTGTCAAAGACCGCAAGGACGGCAGCGACTGGGAACTGGAATAAGCGGAAAAAGGGAAGATCCGGATCCCGGGCGGAACTGTCGCCGCCGTGCGCGGACGGTCGGGGCGGGCGCCCCTGCGGGTGTGCCGCTGTGGCGTGATGGCCTTGTGCAGTATGCCGGGCGTGTCCCCGCTCCCGTTCCGGAGGTGCCTGCGTGCCGTAATCAAGGAATAGTTAGGTAGTTCGTCCGGCTTTCGCCCGGACAGAGTTGATAATATATGATATGTCTGCAACGATAAAAGGGGCGGCGACGGAGCTCGGGACGGAGCGTATCCGCAAGCTGCTCATGCAATATGCCGTGCCGGCGATCATCGCCATGACGGCTTCTTCGCTCTACAACATGGTCGACAGTATTTTCATCGGCCACGGGGTAGGGCCGTTGGCCATTTCGGGCCTTGCGCTGACCTTCCCGCTGATGAACCTCGCCGCGGCGTTCGGTTCGCTGGTGGGTGTGGGTGCTGCGACGCTGGTGTCCATGCGCCTCGGGCAGCGCGATTACGGGACGGCGCAGAACATCCTGGGGAACGTCGTGGTGCTGAACCTCATCATTGGCCTGGCATTCGGTATCACAACGCTGCTGCTGCTCGACCCGATCCTCTACTTCTTCGGGGCGAGCGAAGCGACGATCGGCTATGCCCGCGACTACATGTCGATCATTCTCATGGGGAACGTCATCACGCACATGTATCTGGGCCTGAACTCCGTGCTGCGGGCTTCGGGGCATCCGCGCAAGTCGATGTACGCCACCATCTATACGGTGGTCATCAACGCGGCGCTCGACCCGCTGTTCATCTACGGCTTCGGGTGGGGTATCCGCGGCGCGGCCATCGCCACGGTGCTGGCGCAGGTCATCGCGCTCATCTGGCAGTTCCACATCCTTTCGGACAAGAGCGAACTGCTCCATTTCCGGCGCGGCATCTACCGCCTGCGCCGGAAGATCGTGCGCGACATCCTGGCCATCGGCATGTCGCCGTTCCTGATGAACCTGGCGGCGTGTTTCATCGTCATCCTGATAAACAAGGGGCTCAAGCAATACGGCGGCGACCTGATGATCGGGGCCTACGGCATCGTCAACCGCCTGGCATTCTTCTTCGTGATGATCGTCATGGGCATCAACCAGGGGATGCAGCCCATTGCGGGTTATAACTTCGGTGCGCGGCAGTACGACCGTGTGCTGCGCGTGCTGCGGCTGACGATCATCGGGGCCACGTGCGTCACGGGCGCCGGGTTCCTGATGGGCGAGCTGGCGCCCCGGCTGGCGGTGTCGGCCTTCACGAACGATCCCGAGCTGATCCGCCTGGCGGTCGAGGGAATGCGTATCGTCTTCATCTGTTTCCCGATCATCGGGTTCCAGATGGTGGCGACCAACTTCTTCATGAGCATCGGCATGGCCGGCAAGGCGATCTTCCTGTCGCTTTCGCGCCAGCTGCTGTTCCTGATGCCGGGACTGATTTTCCTGCCCCATATTTTCGATGTCCATACCCGCTGGGACGGCAGTTGGGGCGTGTGGTGCGCGATGCCGCTGTCCGACCTGATGGCGTCGGCCGTAGCCTTCTTCATGCTGGTATACCAGTTGCGAAAATTCCGGGCGCAGATGGATGCGGCCCGTTCAACGAACCTCCAATAATGCCGATTATGGAAGATAAATTCGTCATCAACATCGGTCGCCAGCTGGGCAGCGGCGGCAAAGCCGTCGGCGAGGCCGTGGCACGCAGGCTCGGGATCGGGGTCTATGACAAACAGCTCATCAACCTGGCCGCCGAGCAGAGCGGCCTGTGTCCCGAAGTGTTCGAACGGGTCGACGAAAAGGAGTCGCGCAACCTCTTTTCGACGCTCGTCGCCTACCTGCGCTCGCCGTTCGTCGGAAGCGAATATGCCGGGAGCAACGTGCTCAGTAACGACGCCCTGTTCAAGATCCAGAGCGACGTGATCCGCGACATCGCCGCGCGCGAGTCGTGTGTTTTCGTCGGCCGCTGTGCCGACTACATCCTGCGCGACCATCCGCGGGCGGTGAATGTCTTTGTCGCGGCCGACCGTGCCGACCGTTGCGAGCGGCTCTGCCGCCAGTGCGGCATTACGCCCGGGGAGGCCGAGGCCCGGATGGATAGGGAGGATGCGCGGCGCGCGGCGTACTACAACTATTACAGCAGCGGTACGTGGGGCATGGCTTCGACCTACCACCTCTGCGTCGATTCGTCCGTGCTGGGGATCGACGGCACGGTGGATTTCGTGCTGGAGTTCGTGGAGCGCAAACTGGGGGTGAAACCCGGGGCGATTTAATTGTCAATACCGTAAATTTATGATACTTGCAGATCAGATAAAGGAGTTGGAGCAGCGCCGCGAGGCTTTGGAACGATGTCTGGGCATCGACCAGAAACGCATCGACCTGCGCAACGAGGAGGAAAAGACCCAGGAACCCGATTTCTGGGACGCGCCCGACAAGGCGCGCGAGCAGTTGCGCAAGGTCGCCGCCATCAAGGCGTGGGTCGACGACTACGATGCCGTGGCCAAGGATGTCGAAGACCTGGGGCTGATGCCCGATTTCGTGAAGGAAGGGGTCATGAGCGAGGCGGAGATGGACGACCATTACGCACAGACGCTCGAGCGTATCGAGACGCTCGAAATGCGCAACATGCTGCGCCGCGAAGAGGACAAGCTGGGGGCGATCATGGACATCAACGCCGGAGCCGGGGGTACCGAGGCGCTCGATTGGGCGTCGATGCTCCTGCGCATGTATACCCGCTGGGGCGAGGCGCACGGCTACAAGGTCAAGGTGCTGGATTACCAGGCCGGCGACGAGGTGGGGGTGAAGTCCTGCACGCTGGAGTTCGAAGGCGAGTATGCGTACGGCTACCTCAAGAGCGAGAACGGCGTGCACCGCATGGTGCGCCTTTCGCCCTTCAACGCCAACAACAAGCGGCAGACGACTTTCGCGTCGGTTTTCGTGTCGCCCGCCGTGGACGATACGATCGAGGTGACGGTGAACCCCTCGGACATAGAGTGGGATACGTTCCGAGCCAGCGGTGCGGGCGGTCAGAACGTCAATAAGGTCGAAACCGCCGTGCGCCTGCGTTATCACGGCAAGGATGCCGATACGGGCGAAGCGGTGGAGTTCCTGATCGAGAACATGGAGACCCGCTCGCAGCTGATGAACCGCGAGAACGCCATGCGCATCCTCAAATCGAAGCTCTACCAGCGCGAGCTGGACAAACGCATGGCCACGCAGCAGGCTTTGGAGGCGTCGAAAAAGAAGATCGAATGGGGTTCGCAGATCCGTTCCTACGTCTTCGACGACCGCCGCGTCAAGGATCACCGGACGGGGGTGCAGACCTCGGCCGTCGAAGCCGTCATGGACGGGGGGCTGGACGAATTCATCAAGGCTTACCTGATGGAGTACGGCGCCGAAGCCTGATCCGGGGTTTCGCCGTACGATAAGATCGCTATCTTTGTAAGATGAAGAGACTACTCGTTTTCCTGACGCTTGCGGCTTTTGCCGTCGCGCCGCGCGCTGCGGCTCAGGGGGCGCAGCCCGTATCGGCCTGCGGCGCACCGCTTCCGCATGCTCCGGTGCTGGTCGGCATGACCGATACTGCGGCCTACTTCCCGAAACTGAAGGGCCTGCGCGTGGCCGTGCTGGCGAACCATACCGCCGTCGCGCGTTTCTGCGAACCGGCGCAGGGGAAATACGCAGCAGAGGCGGAACGACTGCCGGGAGTATCCGCAGGCGAAGCGGCGGCTTTGCCGGACAGGGCCGGGAGTCGGCCGGCTCGTTTGCCGGTGGCTTCCGCCGACGGGACGATCCATCTGGTCGATCTGCTGCACGGCCGCGGATTCAATGTGACGGGGATCTTTTCGCCCGAACACGGATTCCGGGGAACGGCCGATGCGGGCGAGCATGTCGGAAACTCGGTGGACGGGCGGACGGGAATCCCGATTCGGTCGCTCTACGACGGCAATACCAAACGCCCCTCGGACGAGGCGATGCAGTCGTTCGACGTGCTGGTGGTCGATATGCAGGACGTCGGACTGCGGTTCTACACCTATTATATAACGATGCTCCGCATGATGGATGCCTGCGCCGAATTCGGCCGTACGGTCGTCGTGCTCGACCGGCCCAATCCCAACGGGCATCTGATCGACGGGCCGGTGCTCGACATGAAGTACAAGTCGGGCGTCGGAGCCTTGCCGATTCCCGTGCTGCACGGGCTTACGATGGGCGAGATCGCCCGGATGGCCGTCGGCGAGGGGTGGAGCCGGAAATGCAGGCTGGATGTGGTCTGCTGCCGCAATTACACCCATGCGACACCTTACAGGCTTCCGGTCGCGCCGTCGCCCAATCTGCCGACGCAGCGTGCCGTCTACCTCTATCCGTCGCTCTGTCTTTTCGAAGGGACGGTCGTCAGTCTTGGGCGCGGAACAGACAAGCCGTTCGAAATCTACGGCCATCCCGATATGAAGGGGTATGGATTCTCGTTTACGCCACGGCCGACGGCAGGGGCCAAGCATCCGCCGCTGGAGGGACGGCTCTGCCACGGCGCCGACCTGAGCCGAATGCCGCTCGACGAGGCGCGGCAGGTGGGACTGACGCTGCGCTACGTGATCGAGGCTTATCGCAATCTGGGCTTAGGCGAGCGGTTCTTCACTCCGATGTTCGAAAAACTCATCGGCGTGGGCTATGTCCGCGAGATGATTCTCTCCGGGGCTTCGGAAGCGGAAATCCGCGCGTGCTGGCAGGAGGACCTGCGCCGTTTCCGCCGCCAGCGGCAGCCGTATCTGCTCTATGCGGAGTGAAACTCCCTGTTTTGAGTGGATTTTAATTTTTTATCCGGAATTTTTTCACCTGCATATTTGCTGCATATCTTCGCAATCGGTTCCGGTTCGTAACCGATAACGGGATAACTCTGCCGAGTTGTAACCAAAACGTCCGCCGGATGGATTCGGCGGACGTTTCGTGCCGGAGCCTGCCGGTACAACCGCAGGGATAAATGCCTATCTTTACCTGCGTAGCGATTCTGTAAAACCCTTGCCGGAAGAATGGTTATGTCGATTCTGTCAGTTTACTAATTAAAATTTAAGCCTATGACACTTAGATCCTACATGCGTGTGTTATCGGCTGCCATTGCTCTTCTGTTCGTGGCGGTCGGTTGCAAAGATTCGGACGAAGAAATTCCCCCCCCCTCGGAAAAGTACACCTTTGATATAGCCGTTTCGGATATCAGGGTTGCCGACGCCGTGGTTACCGTAACTCCCAGCGATGCGCTGGCTACCTATTATTGCTCTGTCGTCAAAAAGGCCGATTTCGATAAATTGGGATCCGACGAGGCTTATCTGGACGACGATATCGATTACCTGAAGGCTCAGGCCGAAAAAAAGCAGCTGACCTTTAAAGCCTATCTGGAAACCGTAATCGCCACGGGAAGCGAACCGATCAAATTCGTCACGCTGGAGCCTTCGACCGACTACTATGCCTATGTATACGGCATTACGCCGGAGGGCCGGGTTACGTCCGATTTGAAGAAGACGCCGTTCACGACGGCGACCCCCGAACCGACGGAGCTGACCTTCGAATTCAAGGTGGAGAATATCACCATGACGGCCGCCGATATCGCCGTCATTCCCTCCGACGACGAAGCTCCCTATTATTTCG
>OOAN01001805.1_pt1 | contig 10611 bp, 8 predicted proteins | sample 1671301 | NCBI WGS metagenome assembly OOAN01 (sample SAMN06348142, study PRJEB24527) | human gut metagenome | biome: human gut; feature: ankylosing spondylitis patient; material: feces | host: Homo sapiens | place: China | collected 2015-10
CTACGGCCTGCTCCAGCGTGGGGGCGGCGGCATCGGCCACGGCGGCGGGGTCGGCACCGGCCAGCACCAGCACATACTCACCGCGGGGGTCGTTTTCCTTATAGTAGGCAACGGCCTCGCCCAGCGTGGTCTTTTTGATCTCCTCATGCAGCTTGGTCAGCTCACGGCAGAGGGATACCGGGCGGTCCGCGCCGAACGCGGCGGCAAGATCCTCAAGGGTGCCGCGCAGCTTGTGCGGTGCCTCATAGAAGATCATCGTGCGGGTTTCGTTCTGCAGAAAGGCCAGCCGCTCCCGCCGGTCGCGCTTAGGGACAGGCAGAAAGCCCTCAAACACAAAGCGGGCGGTGGGCTGACCGCTGGCAGCCAGCGCCGTGACGCAGGCGGACGCGGCCGGGATGGGCACGACCCGGATGCCGCGCGCATGGGCCTCGCGGACGATCTGCTCCCCGGGGTCGCTGATGCAGGGCATACCGGCGTCACTGCAGAGCGCGCAGTTCTCCCCGGCCTCAATGCGGTTTAAGATGGCCTCGCCGTGGTGGAGTGCATGTTCGTAGTAGCTGACCATCGGCTTTTTGAGGCCGAGATGGTTCAGCAGACGCAGGGTCACGCGGGTGTCCTCGGCGGCGATGAAGTCCGCCATGCCGAAGGTGGCAGCCACGCGGGGCGGCATATCGTCCAGATTGCCGATCGGCGTAGCGACAAGATATAAAGTTCCGGGCAAAACGAAAACCCCTTTTGATATTGATATAGTATTATTATAGCCGTAACAGCGGGTAAGTGCAAGCAAAAAAGCGGGCAGTGCTGCCATTCGGCAGCGCTGCCCGTAAATTTAATCCCCGCTCCGTTCCTCAAACCCGTACTCATGCTCCTTGAGGGGGAGGGGGGCGGTCTCGATGTTCTCGATGCGGGCCCAGCGGTTGGTGCGCTCGATCAAGGGGACCAGTGCGTCCAGTGCGGCGCGGTCGCCCTGAGCCTCCAGCGTGACGCTGCCGTCCCAGTTGTTGGCGACCCAGCCGGTCAGGCCCAGATGCTGGGCGGCGGCGCGGGCGTAATAGCGGAAGCCAACCCCCTGCACCTCGCCGGTAAAGCGCCAGCGGCGGCGGATGGCGCTCATGCGTCGATGCCCGTGACGGTGTAGTCCTTGGCCTCCACGGCGGCCTTCAGGTCGGCATCGGCTACATCGCGGCTCAGGGTGACAACGGCCGTGCCGGCCTCGTGGCTGACCGCGGCGCCGGTCACGCCGTCCAGCGCCTCCAGTGCCTTTTTCACGGTGGCCTCGCAGTGGCCGCACATCATGCCTTCGATATGAATGGTCTTGCTCATAATAACTTCCTCCGTTGTATCGTTTGTTTCGGCGGGCTGCACAGGGCAGCTGCCGGTGGGGCAGGCAGCAGGCGCGGCGGCCGGTGCGCGCGCCGGGGCCTTGCGCTTCGGCGGGGCATCGTGGGCGGTGCTGCGCGGGTCAAAGGTGTTGAGGCGCAGCGCATTCGTGACCACGCAGACGCTTGACAGGCTCATCGCGGCTGAGGCGATCATCGGGTTGAGGGTGATGCCGAGGCCGGTGAAAGCACCCGCCGCCAGCGGGATGCAGACAGCGTTGTAGAAGAACGCCCAGAACAGGTTCTGGTGGATGTTGCGCACGACCGCGCGGGACAGCCGCACGGCGGCGGGAACATCGGCCAGATCACTGCGCACCAGCACTACATCGGCGGCATCGAGCGCCACATCGGCACCGGCACCGATCGCAATGCCGGTCTCGGCACGGGTCAGGGCGGGGGCGTCGTTGATGCCGTCACCGACCATGGCCACGCGGCCCTGCCTCTGCAGGCGGCGGACCTCAGCCTCCTTCCCGGCGGGCAGGACCCCGGCAATGACATGGTCGGCGTCCAGACCGACCATCGCGCCGATGTGGCGTGCGGTGGCCGTGTTGTCACCGGTCAGCAGCACGACCTGCAGGCCGAGGGCCCGCATCTGGTCGATGGCGGGCTTAGAGGAGGGCTTGACGACATCGGCCACGCCGATGACACCGGCCGGCCGCCCCGCCAGCGCGAAGTACAGCGGGGTAATGCCGTCGCGGCTCATCTCGGCACCGGCCTGCACAAGGTCATCGGGCAGGGTGCAATGCGTGCCGATGAAATCGGCGTTGCCGCCCGCGATGACCTTGCCTGCGACCTTGCCCTGCAGCCCCTTGCCGGGGACGGCAGTAAAGTCCGACACGGTGGCGTAGGAGAGCTTGTCGGTGTCGGCGCGCTGCAGAATTGCGCGCGCCAGCGGATGCTCACTGCGCAGCTCCAGCCCGGCGGCCATGCTGAGCAGGAATTTTTCCGGCACATTGCGGGTGCCGATGATCCGGACAACGCTCGGCTCGCCGGTGGTGACGGTGCCGGTCTTGTCCAGCAGGACGGTGTCGGTGTAGCCGGTGGTCTCAAGGCTAGCGGCTGTTTTGAACAGGATGCCGTTTTTGGCACCCACACCGCTGCCGACCATGATGGCTACCGGCGTGGCCAGCCCCAGTGCGCAGGGGCAGCTGATGACCAGCACGCTGATGCCGCGCGCCAGCGCAAAGGTGAAGGTCTGGCCAAGCAGCAGCCAGATCAAAAAGGTGGCCGCCGCAATGCAGATGACGGTGGGCACAAAGATGCCGGAGACCTTGTCAGCAGTCTTGGCCAGCGGGGCCTTGGTGGCGGCGGCGTCCCGCACAAGGCGGATGACCTGCGACAGGGTGGTGTCCTGCCCGACACGCTCGGCCCGGCAGGTCAGTGCGCCGTTCTGGTTGATGGTGGCGGCGCTGACCGGGGAGCCGGGGAACTTGTCCACCGGCATACTCTCACCGGTGAGGGCCGCCTCATTGACCGAGGAAAGCCCCTCGGTGACGGTGCCGTCCACAGGGATGCTCTCGCCGGGGCGGACCAGAAAGAGGTCACCGACAGCGACTTCGCTGACAGGGACGGTGACCTGCTCCCCATCGCGCAGCACGCAGGCGGTCTGGGGGGCCAGCTTCATCAGGCTTTTCAGCGCATCGGTCGTTTTACCCTTGCTGTAGGCCTCCAGCGTTTTGCCGACTGTAATCAGCGTTAAGATCATCGCCGCCGACTCAAAGTAGAGGTCGTGGCGGTACTGCATGACGAGGTCGTCATTGCCGGAGGAAAGGCCGATGCAGATCATGACGATGGCAAACAGGCCGTAGGCGAGCGAGGCACCTGCGCCGAGGGCCACCAGCGTGTCCATGCCGGGGGCGCGGGTCCGTATGCCCTTCCAGCCAGAAATGAAGAAGGCGCGGTTGATCCAGCAGACCGGCAGTGTCAGCGCAAGCTGTGTGCCGGCGTACAGGATGGCATGCCAGCCGCCGCCGTGGAATATGCTGCCGAGCGGCAGGCCGATCATGTGGCCCATCGAGATATACATGAGCGGCACAAGGAAACAGAGGCTCGCAATCAGGCGCTTTTTCAGCCGGGGTGTCTCGGTGTCCGCCAGCTCGGCGCTTTCGCTCTCGGCGGTGGCGGGGGATGCGCCGTACCCGGCGGCATCCACAGCGCGGAGGATGCGTTTGGCGGTGGCGTCAGGGTCGGCATCGGGGGCGTAATCGACCTGCATCGAGTTAGTCAGCAGGCTTACCGTGACCGATGCCACACCCGGCACCGCCGCAACGGCTTTTTCTACATGGCCGGCGCAGGCCGCACAGCTCATGCCGGTGATATCGTAGCGTTGCATGGGGGGTACTCCTTTTTTAGAGAATAGATAAAAGATAATAGATAATAAAAATGGTGGAGTTTTTGCCCAAGGGCAAAAACAGAATTTTGAGCGGAGCGTCAGCGATGCGATCCACCTGTTTTATTATCTTTTATCTATTATCTTTTATCTTAATTAAAACAGCCCTTCCGGCAAAACAATGTCGTTTTTCGGCACCTTGGCCCAGTCGAAGGTGCGGGCCAGATCCTGCGGGGTCGCGGGGGTCGGGTGGTTCTGCAGGCCGCAGGCAAAGGCCAGCCTGCCGACAATCTCCTCGGGCGAATAGCGGGTGCGCAGGTGTTCAAGGCTCTGGTCACCGTCCCGCTTGGAGAGGCGGCGGCCGTCACTGGCCAGCAGCAGCGGCAGATGGTAAAACTGCGGGGCGCGCAGGCCCAGCTCGCGGTAAAGCCAGAGCTGGCGCGCCGTGCTGGACAAAAGATCGCTGCCGCGCACGACTTCATTGACCCCCATCAGGGCATCGTCCACAACGACCGCCAGCTGGTAGGCAAACACGCCGTCCGCCCGGCGCAGGTAAAAATCTCCGCAGTCCCGGGCCAGATTCTCGGCGCAGGGGCCCATGTGGCCGTCCTCAAAGGCGATGACTTCATCGGGCACCCGCACCCGCCAGGCGGGGGCGCGGGTCTTGGCGCGCTCGGCAATCTCAGCAGGCGTCAGGCTGCGGCAGGTCCCGGCGTAGACGACCTGACCGTCGCTGCGGTGGGGCGCACTGGCGGCGTGAAGCTGGCTGCGGCTGCAAAAGCAGGGGTAGACCAGCCCGCGGCGGGCAAGCTCCTCAAAATACTGCGCATAGACGGCGCTGCGCTCGCTCTGGTAGACCGGTGGCTCGGGGCCGTCGGCGGCAAGGCCCAGCCACGCCAGATCATCTATGATGGCGTCCGCATAGCGGCGCGGGCAGCGCTGGGCGTCCAGATCCTCTATGCGCAGCAAAACCTGCCCGCCCTTGCTTTTGGCGCTCAGCCAGGCGAGCAGGCAGCACATCAGGTTGCCCAGGTGCATCCGCCCGCTGGGGCTGGGTGCGTAGCGTCCGGTCGTCATTCCAGCGTGTAGGTGCCGTCGCCGAGGGCACGCAGGTGGACGCGGTAGAAGGCGGCCACGGCCTTGGTCATCGCCTCGGCATCCGCCACGGAGGCCGTCTCAACGGCGCTGTGCATGGCCAACTGCGCACAGCCGATGTCCGCCATCGGGATGGGCAGGGTGTGGCTCTGCAGGTTGCCCAGCGTTGAGCCGCCCGGCTCATCGGCGCGGTTGGTAAAGACCTGCACCGGCACGCCGGCCTTGTCGCACACGGCGCGGAAAACTGCACCGCTCACGGCGTTGGTCGTGTACTTCTGGCTGGCGTTGTACTTCAGCACGACGCCGCCGCCCATCCGCACGGGGGCGCAGGGGTCGGCCTTCTGCGGGAAGTTCGGGTGGGTGGCGTGGGCGTTGTCGGCGCTGAGCATAAAGCTGTTCGCCATCGCGCGCGCGGCAGCCTGCCCGCTGTGGGGCACAGCGTCAAGGATGCGGTCGAGCACATCCCGCAGGAAGCTGCTCTCGGCACCCATCCGGCTGGAGGAGCCGACCTCCTCGTTGTCAAACATGGCCCAGACGGGGGCGCAGGCGCTGTCGGCCTCGCCGGAGGCATCCAAAAACGCGAGCAGCGTTGTGGCGGCGCACTCCAGATCATCAATGCGCGGGGCCATGAAATATTCGTTGTCGGGGCCGATCTGCACGGGGGCCTGCCGGGTGACAAGCTGCAGATCCCAGTCGAGGATCTCCGCCGCCGTGATGCCAAGCTCCTCGCAGACAAGGTCGGTCAGCGTGCGGCTGCCCGCGGGCCCCCACAGCGGCTGCATGTCGATCTGGGGATTGAACACCTTGCCCTTGTTCACATCCCGCTGGAAGTGGATGGCCAGTGACGGAATGACGAGCAGGTCGCGGTCGATGTAGACAAGACGGCTCTGCACGCCGTCCGGCGTTTTGACCAGCACACGGCCGCCTACGGTCAGCGGGCGGTCCAGCCAGCTGGCCATGATCATGCCGCCGTAGCCCTCCACACTCAGGCGGCGGCAGCCCTCATTCTCGGGCATGTCGGCCTTGATCTTCCAGCAGGGGGAGTCGCTGTGGCTGGCAGCGATGCGCCAGCCGCCGATAGCGTGCTGCGGCACCCGCCATGCAATGACAGCCGAGCCGTTGCGGGTGATGTAGTAGCCCTTGCCGGGCTCAAGGTTCCAGTAGTCAGCCTCCTCCAGACGGGTGAAGCCGGCAGCCGCAAGCCAGCTTTCAGCGGTGGCGGCGGCGTGGAACGGGGTGACGGATTCCTGCAAAAATTCTACGAGATCATCGTACATAAGTTGTTTTCTCCTCTTGCATATTTCCCGGCGCGAAGGGCGGGGCGATCATTCGATGTATGCTACTATTCTAACGCAAAAGCGGTGCAGAAACAAGTTGCAAACGCGGGAAAAATGCTCTATACTCAGTATATTCCAATGGTCGCTTTTGACAAGTACGCACTTTTTGGAAACCGCTACCCAAAAGGAGAGTGTGACAATGCACCCGAACGAACACTGCAACTGCCGCTATGCCGATGTGGGCTGTGACAAGATGGAGCAGGTCATGGACCAGATCAGCGGCAAATGGAAGATGCGCATATTATTTATGGTGGGCGCGCACGGCACCCTGCGCTATGGTGAGCTGCGCAGGCTGCTGGACGGTGTGACCCACAAGATGCTGTCCAACCAGCTCAAGGAGCTGGCCGCAGATGGTCTGGTCGAACGGATCGACTACAACGAGGTCCCGCCCCGGGTCGAATACCGGCTGACCCCGAACGGCGAGGCGCTAATGCCGATTTTTGATGATATTCAGGACTATATCCGCAAAAATACCTGCAAGAGCTGCTGCGCCCCGGATACAAGGCGTGGCTGCTGCGAATAGTATACGGCAGAGGAAAAGTACCACACAGGGGGGATCATGATGCGCAGGCTTGCAGTTATTTTGGCGGCGGCAGTCCTTTTGGCGGGGTGCGGCGCGGGGGCGGCCCCGCCGCCCGGGCCTTCCTCTGCCCGGAGCGCAGCTGCCGGGGCACCGCCCGCCGCAGACACCGCAGCGGCGGTGCTGGACGGCTTTGTCTGCTATGGAGCGGATACGGCCGGCGGCAGCCTGAAAAACGCGCAGGCGGCGGCCGTGCTGGTAGAATACCTGAGCCGCGCCGACATCAGCGCCGAGACCGTGACCGACTGGCAGGGCGGGCTGGACGCGCAGCAGCAGGAGCTGCTTGTCTTGAACTGGGACGGCATCCTGTACAACGCCCGTCAGATCTGCGAGGACCCGGCTGACGGGAGCGGCCTGTTGGAGGCTGCCGGCGTGACAACGGACTTTGGTACCATCGACCTGAGTGCAGTGCCCCAAAGGCTGGACGCGCTGGACGAGGTGCTGCGGCCTTCCGCATAGCGGAAAAACGCTTTGCAGGGCTGGGCGTGTGACCAGCCTTTTTCGACAGCGGAAAACAACCATCCCCAAAATAAACCGGCGTTCGGTCTTATAAACCAGCAGGATTCGACAGCGCGCTGTGTTACGATATACCTGCAAGCCGAAGAAAAGCAGACTGAAAGAATAGCATCCCCACGCAAGGCAGCGGCGCTGTCTTAGGTGGGGATGCCTGAATGCAAAGGATGGTTATACGCTATGGAAAATCAGCAGATGAACAGACTGGCAGCCGCTTATCGCGCGGATCTCCTGTACGCTGTCGAGCGCGCAAAGCAGGGGGGCTGCGCACCCTGCTGGCAGGATTACTGCATAGAGGAGCTCGCCGCGGCGAAGGATACCGGCGCTTACCCGCAGGATGGTGATGCCCTGCGGGCCGAGCTGCAGCGGCTGACGGCCGCTGTACCCCAGATCACAAACCGGGAGGCGGAGACAGCTGAGCTTGCCGCATACGGCGGCAAGCTGCTGTTTTACCTTGATTGTGACCGCGGCACACTGGTCGAGCTGGCCTATCTGCCCGCGCCGGGCAGATACAGCGCCTGCGCCTACATAGATGCGCAGGCCAGCCGTGCCGACCGCCCGGCCTACGCCCGCAGCATCGCCGCGCAGCTTGACGAATGGCGGCAGGAGCAGGAGATTCCCTTTGATAAATCCACCCTGCCCGCCCACCCCGCCGACAGTGACAACGGCGAGTTTGACACGATGGAGCAGGCGCTGGGCTACCTGTACACCTGCCTGCACTACCCCGACAGCGTCCTGTGCTGAAAAAGCCCCGGCGCCGCAAGGCCGGAATGGCTTTGCGGCGCCGGGGATTTGACGGATGCTGCAGCCGCTGTCTGCTTACAATTCGTACAGCTCGGTATACTTCTTTTTCAGATACTCGGTGAAGTGGTGCGGGTCGAACTTGCCGCCGCAAAGGCTTTCCACAAGCCACTGCGGCTCCTTCATGCAGCCCCACTGCCAGACGCGCGCCTTGAGGGCAGCCTTCAGCGGCTCCAGATCACCGGCGGCCCACTGGGCATCGAGGTCCATCGTTTTGCGCAGATCATCGACCGCCTGTGCGCCGTAGGCGCTGCCGAGGGCATAGCTCGGGAAATAACCGAGGTCGCCCATCGCCCAGTGGATGTCCTGCAGGCAGCCGTGGGCGTCATCGGGCACATCCACGCCGAGGTACTCTTTGTACTTGGCGTTCCAGGCGGCGGGCAGGTCGGCCACGGCCAGCGTGCCCTGCATCAGTGCCTTCTCCAGCTCATAGCGGACCATGATGTGCAGCGCGTAGGTCAGCTCGTCAGCCTCGGTGCGGATCAGGCCGGGCTCGGCGCGGTTGACGGCGCGCCAGACCTCCTCGGCAGTGACATCGGCCAGCTGATCGGGGAAGATTTCCCGCAGGGTCGGGTAGAGGAAGCTGACAAAGGCGCGGCTGCGGCCGACAAGGTTCTCAAACAGGCGGGACTGGCTCTCGTGGAGGCCCATTGTGGCGCCGCCGGTCACGGCCGTGTAGTCGTAGGCGGGGTCGATGTTCAGCTCATACAGCGCATGGCCGCCCTCATGGGCAACGCTGTAGAGGTTGGAGAACATGTCGCGCTCCATATAGTGGGTCGTGATGCGCACATCGCCGCGCCAGAATTCGGTGGTGAAGGGATGCTCGCTCTCGGCCAGATAGCAGTGAGCCGGATCCAGCCCCCACAGCTCCATGATCTTTTTGCTGACGGCGCGCTGATCGTCCAGCGGCCACACCTGATCGAGAAAATCGGTGCGCACGGCCTTGCCCCGGGCCTGAATGTCGGCGAGCAGCGGCACGATGGTTTCGCGCAGCGTGGCAAAAAACGCATCGCACTGGGCGATGGTCAGGCCCTTCTCGTACCGGTCAAGCCAGACCTCATACGGGTCGCGGTCGGGGGCAAAATAATGCGCCTGCGCCCGGCGGGCGGCTACGATCTTTTCCAGATACGGCGCAAACAGGCTGAAATCATTCGTGCGCTTGGCCTTGACCCAGACCGGGATGCTCTGGTTGCAAAGCTTGGTGAAGGCGGCGTACTCCTCAGCCGGGATCTTTGCAATCTCATCGTACTGGCGCTGCAGCTGGCGGACCTCGGCCTGCTCCTGCTCGGTCTCGGCCTCGGCGGCAGCCTGCTGCAGCAGGGCGGCGGTGTCTGCGTTGACAAGCAGCTCAAAGCTGGCGCGGCTCAGCACCTCGCAGGCCTCGGCGCGGCCGTCGGCGCTGCCCTCGGGGGCAACGGTCTCGGCGTCGAAATCAACGGTGTTGAGCGCGTAGCGGTAGGCAAAAAGCTGCTTTTCCAGCGCACGCAGGCGGATGATGGAAGGCTTCATGTTGGTGACCTCGTTTCATAGTGATGCCTTCCCCCTTGGGGGAAGGTGGCCGAAGGCCGGATGAGGGGCAGGTCTGCGGGGGCAGCCCGTGGACAGGCTGCGGCGGAAGGTTGGCCCTCATCAGTCCGCTTCGCGGACAGCTTCCCCCGATGGGGAAGCCTTTAGGCAATACCGCATAATTCTAAGTGCCGATACGGCGAGCGAGGTGCGGCAGATGCTAAGCCAAAAGCGCAGATAATACTGGATGCTGCAAAGGTGAGCGCCGCCAGTGGCGGAAACAGCGAACCGAAGCAGGGGCAGCGGTCGCAGAGTGCGAGGGGCTTTTGCCCCCGAAGCACGATGCGGGTACCGCAACCCGACATTATCGAGCATTTTGGCAACGCAGATGCCGTGCCGCAGCTGCCGGAGCGGTGCTTAAGCCGCAAGGCGGGAATTATGCGGTGTTGCCCTAAATCATCAGGTCAATTTGTTGGCTGTTCCTCATCCTTAGGCGGGTATTTTCTGCGTAAAACCGCAAGGGTCACCGCCGTCAACAGGCTGCCCATCAGTAAGGCAAGCAGATACCGGAACGGATGCGGGTTCAGCGGCAGCAAGAACATGCCGCCGTGCGGGGCCGGTACGGCACAACCAAACAGCATGGACAGCGCCGCCGCCAGGGATGCACCCGCCATGCAGGAGGGAATGACATGCAGCGGATCCCGCAGCACAAAGGGGACGACCCCCTCGGTGATAAAGCAGGCCCCCATCAGGTAATCCGTCATCGCGGTGTGGCGTTCTTTGGTGGTAAAACGCTCCGGGAACAGGGTTCCCGCCAGAGCAACGCCCAGCGGCGGCACCATGCCGCCCGCCATAACGGCAGCCATAAATTCTTCCTGGCCGCCGGCCAGGGCAACCGTGCCAAACAGATACGCCGCTTTATTGATCGGCCCGCCAAAGTCAACGGCCATCAAAGCCCCCAGCACCGCGGCCAGCACCACGCGGCTGCCGCCCTGCATACTGGCCAACAGCTGGTATATCCAGGTATTAAACCGTCCAAGCGGCGCATTGACAAGGAATACCATCATAAAG
>OOAN01001808.1_pt1 | contig 10590 bp, 11 predicted proteins | sample 1671301 | NCBI WGS metagenome assembly OOAN01 (sample SAMN06348142, study PRJEB24527) | human gut metagenome | biome: human gut; feature: ankylosing spondylitis patient; material: feces | host: Homo sapiens | place: China | collected 2015-10
CCAATGCTCCAGTCGAATTGAACATAGACAATATTACATATAGTGAATCAGTTGACGGCGGTATGGTCGCTCGATTTGATCTGGTCAAAGAAGTGCCTGCGGAAGAGGGTGACGGTGTTTCACCAGCATCTATTGGCTGGGTTGAAGTTGTCGGTTGGGGACAAATGCGCTGCCGTCTAATGCCGGGTAATGGGATTGGCTATTTCGATTGGGACCTTTACCTTACTAACGGCGACTTTTTCCGTGAAGTTACAGGGACATTAGTCCTTGAGCGAAACAGTGCCTTGCTACCGGATTTCAATATTGCCAAAAAGAGAGCAAATGCGTCGTACCCTCCCTCAAGCCTTAATAGGCAAGCGCATGGATCGGAGGCATTTGACTGCCCAGCTGATATTGACCATGATATGAACGTCAGATTCAAATGGAGTTCTTTCAAGATTAAAGGTGTAACTGATGATTATGCTGTTACAAATGGCTGGGCAACGGGAACAGTTGAAGATTTTATCTAAGTTAAAGTAAATTAGCTGCTGATAAACGAAATAATACTGTGTTTCTCAGCAGCAATTCCCAAGGTGTAGAGGATATTGCAATGGAAATAGTATTTAGCAATTCTGATAGAGGTGTTATCAATCGTGCTAAAAGCGAAGGTTTCTTAGGTCCGCTTCAGAATACAAAGGACTTATTTGACCAAACGATATCTCTGGGAGGAGCTTTTGATATTGGCCCCGTTAATTGTTCGCCAATATGCAATCAAAGAAAACAATTAATCAGAAGCACATTCTATTCTGATCAATGGACAACTGCAGAAAATGCACAAGTTGAAGATAGGTTCAATGACTATTGGACAGAGTACAATGATTATTATAATCGTATCATTCAATTTAGGCAAAACGACGGGACGATTCGAGTTTGGTATAGTAGCTCTCCGAGTTCATTGTGTGGGCTTCTTCAAATGATATACTTGCTAAAAGATTTCAATTGTAAAATATCTGTTGTCAAATTGCCATCGTATAGTAGCACAGAACCTTTCAGGCCGCTGTCTTCATGGGGAGAAATTCATCCAGAAGCAATTTCCAAATACTATGTTGAAAAAAAGCTTTCTCTCGAGAGTCAAACGTCTATGATAAGATTCTGGGAGCAACTAGAAGATGAGAATGCCCCGTTGAGAGCCATAGTAAATGGGCACTTAATTAGTGTTCGAGAAGATTTTTACGATTCTCTTATCAATAAAATGATAGGGTCAACTCCTTTTCGAGTTTCGCGTGTAATTGTTGATGTGATGCGTATATATTCCCTTGGTATTAGTGATTTCATAATATCCGAAAGATTGAAATCACTAGTCCGTTGCAACGCACTCAAAGTAATTCAACGAAATGACCGCTTTTATGATTCTGTTCTCCAGAAAGAACAGCGTCACTTGTAAGACTTTGTAAGACAAAGTGCTCGAAACACTAAAGTGTGATAGTCATTGCTATACTGATTATTGACTTTGGGATTAGATGTGCGATCTATGAAAAGAAAAACAATAGTTATGACCGATGCTGAAGGCTATGTCACCACCTTCACTTACGATGCCATGGATCGCGTCGTCACCATGACCGACGCCAAGGGTGGCGTGACCCGCTACACCTACACGGACCACGGCGAGGTGGCCACCAAGACCGACGCTGAGGGCTATGTCACCTCTTACGAGTATGACGGCAACGGCAATCTGGTATCCAAGACCGATCCCGACGGATATACCACCGAATATACCTACAACGCACTTGATTTAGCAACAAAGATTAACTACAATGATGCCAAGGAAGTCTCTTACAGGTACAACAAGACCGGCGATTTGGTCTCCATGACCGATTGGCTGGGCACGACTACCTTTGAGCTGGACCTGCTGCATCAGATGACCGCTGCCACGGATCACGCCGGCAAGCGGGTGGAGTACACCTACGACGGCGTGGGCAACCAGACCTCCATCAAAATGATATGGCGCAGCTTCGCTACCTTGAAGAAGCTGCCATTATTGCTTTACTGATCTGGGACTGAGAGTTGCTCGTCTCTGAATTTCAGACAGCAGGAACCTACTTATATCATGAAGAACATTGTTTATATTCTTGTTCTTTCTCTGTCCTGTATCCTCCGGTAGAGTAGGTTCTTCTGGATGCGCCATGATGACGCCACCCTATGGACAGATTTTTAGGAGAGAAAAGGTCACAGTCCCCCCTTGGCGGGAGGCTGTGACGTTTTTGCCGCTGTCAGGCGGTACAGATTGCTGGTCAGGCTGCCGTTGGCGCGGTGGCGCTGCTGCTTCTCGATGAGCTGCCTGTGTTCCAGATCTGCCAAGGCCCGCTGGACCGTCCGCGGCGAGAGGCCCAGCTCACCGGCGATGGTCTTGATCCCCGGCCAGCAGACGCCGGAGGCGTCCGCGCGGTCCCGGAGGTAGATGTAGACCGTCTTTTCCCGGTGGCTCAGATCCTCGGCGTAAATAAAGTTGAATTTGCTCATTTGCTATCCTCCGTGTTGTAAGGGCTGTTTTCGCGACGGTTCTGGATACTGCGGGCCAGTTCGTCGCGGTTCACATAGGCGATTTTTCTGGCCGCCCGCTCCGGCATCCGGTACCCATCGGGATCGAAGGTGATGCCCCAATCCAAAAACAGGCGCAGTCTCGTCCGCATGGGATGTGTTCCCGTTTTCATCACCACAAATTCGCCCTTGGGGATGGACTTCAATTCGTCTGGCGTCATGAGCGGGCGCTCCATCATCTGCAAGGACTGGCTGCTCTCCTTGCCCTGGCTGACGGAGCCGGAGAGCACCGTGCGGCTGCCAAGGGCGGCGGAGAGGGCCTCGGCGGTTTTGCTCTGGGGCGAGAAGCCACCGAAGATAGTGTCCTGGCAGTTGTCACATATAATTTCCGCACCTTCTTTACCATAGTTCTTCTCCAGTTGGGCAAGGCTCTGGATGATGGGAACCAGCGTCAGCCCGCGGGAGCGGCCCGCGCTGAACAGGGGCAGGATGTCGAAGGGCGGCATGGTGCCCAGCTCATCGCAGAACAGCACCACGCGGTTCTTGAGCCTGCCGTCATGCTCGTCCGCCACAGAGAACAGCTCACGGGAGAGGTTCTGGATCATAAGGCCCGCGATGAAGTTCTTGGCGGGGTCTTCTTCCGGCAGAATGAGAAAAATGGCGCACTTCTCCGAGGCGAACATCTCCGCGTTGATGGGACTGTCGTAGCAGATGACCTGCTCCAGCTCCGTGTCCAGAAAGGCGTTCAGACGGGAGAGAACGGTGGACATGACCGAGGCCATCGCCTGATCCGCCGCCGTCAGCGCCGCGCCTGCCAGCCACCGTGCCTTATGCTCCGGCGGCAGAATGTCCACCAGCAGTTGAAAGCCGTTCCTGCCCCGTGAGCTCGGCATCGCCAGCAGATCCTGCACCAGCTTGAAGGCCGACACGATGTGCCGCTTTTCCGGCTCTCCGTCCTTTGGCGGCACGAATTCCGCCAGCAGCAGCACAACGGCCGTCAGCAATCCCTCGGCGCTGTCATAGAAGTAGGCGTTATCACCGTATTGGGAGGCGTCACCGTCCGGGCTGATGATGGTCTTGGCAAGGATCTTGGCGTACTTCTCCGCCTTGGCCCGCGCCGCCAAATTGGACGGATCTGCTCTCGCAATATCCATGTAGTGATTCATCAGCGTCAGGAAGTTGAAGCCATCCGAGCGGGTTGGATTCCGCAGGTCGATGACGGAAACCCGGTAGCCATAGTACCGGGAGGCGATGGCGCCGTAGTTCCGCGCCAGATCCCCCTTGGTATCCAACGCCAGAAAGCTCATGCCGCAGGCGCAGGCGTATTCCAGATTGGGGTACAAGAAAAACGCCGTCTTGCCCACGCCGGAGGCGCCGATCATCAGACAGTGGATGTCGTCGCTGTCCACCAGCGCCCGGATATCCCCCTGCTCCTCAATCATCTTTTTGACTTTTGAAAGCACCTTTGATTTTTTCTTCGGCTTCCGTTTCTGCTTTCCCGCCACAGGACGGCGCAGCTTTTCCAGCAGCTTGCGGGAGATTTTCAGCAGAATTCCTGCCTTGCTTTTACGTTTTCCGCCGCCCACGCTGCCGAGGATAAGCCCCTGCTCCGTGGGCAGCTCCTTCCCCTTGCGCCAGCGGCGGGGGCGGAAGGGTACGGTGTGATAGGTCTTGCTGATCTCCTTGGGCGTCGCCCATCGCGCCGTGCCGTGCTGACCGTCGCCCACCGTCTTGCTCTTGATGCGGTCAAGGGAGTAGCTCTTGGAGAGGAAGGACGCTGCCAGCAAAAACACCAGCAGAGCGCCGCAGAGGGCGAGGAAGATCCAGGTATCCCCGTTCATGGCTGGCTCTCCTTTTTCTCGAATTTGGCGCGGAGGTCGTCGTTCCAGTCCTTGCGCACCGGGCAGAGCCGCTGTACCTCCAAGCCCATGTCCTCCAGCGTATCCGTCATGCGGTCACAGGCGTCATTGCCCGCGTCATCGTTGTCGAGGCACAGATACACCATGTCCAGTTTCGGATTCTGCCGCAGCCGTTCCAGCACCGGCTGGATGGAAGTTCCGCAGCAGGCAACATAGCTGTGTTCCTGCCAGCCGTATGGATAGAGGGTAATGTGGGACAGAAGGTCGATAGGCGCCTCGAACACATAGAGGGACTTGTCCGTGCCGTCCTTATGAAAGCAGTGTTCGCTGGCGCTGCTCTCAATGTTCATACGGAACATCCGGCCTTCGCTGTTGGTGCTGCGGATGTGGGCGTGTTTCGCCTCGCCGCTGCCATCCAGCCCCACGAAAACACAGTTGTGGTGCTTGTCCTCGTAGAGCAGCTTTTCATGTACGAAATAGGAGATGACCTCCCGGTCAATGTGCCGCTGGCGCATGAGGTAGGCATACATACGCCGCATGGTTCCGTAAGGCTCCGGCAGCGCGAAGGGCTTCGGAGCCTCCTTTGCCGGCTTTGCCTGCTCATACGATTTCCCGTTTTTCCGGCCCAGCAAAAGCAAAACCGCCTCCTGATAAGGGAGACGGTAATAACGCTGGACGAAGCTGACGGCATAGCCGCCCTCGCGCTTGGAGTGGTCGAACCACTTGTTGCCCCGGACGGTGACGCTGGGATCGTTGGGGGTGCGGAACTCCCGGCCGGAGCGCACGGGTCGCTCGCCCTGGGCGCGCAGCAGAGAGACGAGGTCCGTGTTCTGCGCCCGCGCCTTTTCCTCCGGCGTGAAGTAAATATATTTGCTCATGATGTTTCCTTTCAGATCATTGCTCTTTCTGTTGACAATATGTGTTTTATCACATATGATGAAGTGCAAATAAGAATGCGGCAAATGCATAGGCTGTGCAGTGTTAGGACGCAGAGTGATCCTGACAAATGGATTTGTAAAAAAGACGATGAAAACGCCGCCGCGCGAGATCGAACGCGCCAAGCGGTATCGCGCGGACTTTAGCCGAAAAGGGGAGGTGTGATCGATGGGAAAGAATTTCCGTGAGACTTTGAACGAGAGAATGCAGGACCCCGCGTTCCGTGCCGAGTGGGACGCGCAGGAGCCGGAACGTCAGATCATGCGCGCCATTGTGGAGGGCCGTGAGGAAAACGGTATGACGCAAAAACAGCTTTCCGACATCACCGGCATTACGCAGGCTGACATCAGCAGGCTGGAAAGCGGAACGGCCAATCCCTCTCTGCGGACGCTCAAGCGTCTTGCCGCGGGCATGGGAATGGCGCTTAAGCTGGAATTTGTCCCCACACAAACACAGATCTGATTTCATAAAAACGCTGCCGTGATTTTACGGCAGCATTTTTTATCTGAATGTCTGTTCCTCGTGGTCATCCGGCTTGTGCCCCATCGCCAGCCGCTTGCGCTGCAATTCCTGTCGGCGCTTGCGGTCGATCTGCAAGCCGCGGTGGATCTGGTCGATCTTGCTGTTGTCCTCAAAAATTCTGCTCATGTGATGCAGCATCCGCACGACGGTTTCGCCCACCGTGGGGGCATGGTACTCTGCTCCTGCCGGTGCGGTTTGCCCTGCTTGACCGGATGGCTGTGAGTGCGTCGGAGTTATTTCGCCCACGGGCGGCGCGGTATCTTTGGAGGCGGCAGCGTCAGCGGAGCCGGTATCTTCCGATGTGGCGCTGGCCGCACGGTCAGATTTGGGCTGTGCGGGAACGGCTGGTGCTGTGGATTCTGCTTTGACTTTCGTGGCCGCCGCAGAATTCTCAGGTGAAATGGATTCCGTCAGCATGGCAGAAGATCTCCGCGCGTCCGCACACCGCTGCCGCTCCGCCATCCATTGCAGCGTTTCCTGAATGACCATGTTGCGGACGCTCCGGAACTCCTTTTGCTGAGAGAGCGGCAGACGCTTGGGCGGCCGCTGATCGTAGTCCAGACACACCTGCTCGTAGAGCATTTGCCACGTTTCATAGGCGGCGGACACCCGCTCGTCCTTCGCCAGCTCCTCCACGATGGCGTCCACGATGGCCTTGGCCCTTGGCGGCAGGTAGCCGTAGACCTTTCGGCCCTTGACCGTCAGCAGGCGTTCTGCCAGCTCCTCGGTGAGCTGCTCCAGCCGCGGGGCCTCGACCGAGCCATGCTCCAGCCGCGCGATGCATTCCACCATTGCCTTGCGGGTCTGCGCCTGCAACTCCTGCCGCGCGATGTCCTTTTGCTGGTAGATGTGCATCCGATCCGCGTGATAGATCCGTCTGGCGAAGGCGGACTTCACCTGCCGGATGCCTTCTTGGGTGAGATACCCTTCCTTGGGGTCCGCGGAGAAGAGGATCATGTGGATATGCACCTGATTCGGCTTTCGGTGGAAGGCGGCATACCAGCGCAGGTTGTTCGGCTGGATCTTATACGCCGCGGCGATGTCACAGACGGAGGCGTTCACCAGAGCCTGCCAGCTTTCCGCGCTGTCGTAGCCCAGCCGCTCCGCGTCCTCACGGCGCAGCGCGATCACCGGTGTCCACACATTCCCGGTGTGCTCCGCCACCTCCCGTACCGCCCGCGCGAGATTTTGTACCTTGCCGTGAGCGTCCCACAACCCGTGCTCACCGTCTTTCTGGACGCCGGGACGGTGGGAGATGTAGTCGATGAAATTTTCCTTTTGATCCAGCGCCTCCATGTAGTCTTCCCGCACCTGCTGGATGAACGCAGAGGCGCTGCCCTGAGTGGGGTGATCCAGATATTCCTCGTACTCAATGAGTTCCCAGCAGGAGGGGAAGGACTTCAGCAGCCGTGCAATGAAGTCCTGCTGCTTTTTTGTGGCGGGGAGCGTACTGCGCTCATCCGCCAGCAGTTCCACGCCGGGACGGGTGGCGACGTAGCGGGTACGCTGGGCCAGCTTCGCGGCGTTCTGTCCGCCCTTGAGGTAGGGGGAGATCAGTACGATCCGGGCCATTCATCCTCCGGCTCTATGCGCCGCTGGCTCCGCACCGCGTTTTCAAAACTCACCTGACCGTTGGTGCGTTTCACCTCATCCACGGCGTAGGCCCGCAGCTCCCGCGTGTGGATGGGATCGGTACGGAAGTGCGCGGCGATGGTGTGGCAGAGCATATTCAGCTCCACCGCGCACTTGAAAAGAATACGGCAGAGCCGATTGTTGTTGTCGTCCAGCGTACCCTGAATGGCGGTGAGGATGGCTTGGGAGAGATACGCTGTATTGTCCTCGGTACCGAGATAGCCCATGTAAAAGCGCAGGGCCTTGTTGATAAATTCGCTGCGGTTTTTGCAATTATCCGCGGCCAGCCAGCCGTCCATACGGGGAACCAGCTTGGCATCCAGCCATACCACTGTGCGTTCGATCCGCTTTTCGTCATTTTCCTGCATTTTTGCAGCACTCCTTTCTGAAAAGGCGCAACCTCTTGTCACGCCTGCGTTTTTGCGGGTAAGGTGCACCTGTTTTCCATCAAAACCCGCAAAAGGTGCACCTTGTCCAAACCTCTGAAAGCCCCGCACTGCGGGGCTTTGTGGCTGAGAGGGGCCCAGTTAGGGGCACCTCTCTTTATCTTGTGCTTTTATCGAACGGGCAAATAAGGGGCGAAACCCTCCGAAACGGGACTTGACCGGGAGGGAAACACCCGTCCCAAAAGGCTCGGTTTTCCATCGTCGGAGCAGGATTCGCTGTGTCTTTTCACACATCGCCCACAAATGCCGCAACGTTCGTTTCAAGAGGCTGCGGCGGGTACACACGCCACCCGTCCCCCCAACCGCGCACACAGCGGCTCACACGGCGAAACACGGGGCCTTCTCTCTCCCGGCCACAGCGTGGCTTTGTGCTGTCAGCGAAATTGCCACCGAAAGAACAGCCGGGGAAAGTGGATGCACGCCTTATGGCGTGTGTCCGCTTTCCCCGGCGCTGCGGCCCCGCTGGGCTGCGCAGCCTGGACGCTGTTGTTTCCGCAGCCGTGAGCGTTTCAGCCTTGCTGAGTTTGTGCTTACAGTTTCATCACCGGACCCTGCCGCTGTTCAGATTCCTCTCGAAACTGCTGTGCGTAGTCGCGGAGACTCATACCAGTCTGCTTCTGACAGTATTCCTCCATCTTCCGCAGCAGCACCTCCCGCTCCGCCGCGTTGAGCCGGTAGCTCCAGGTTTCCTCTGTGCCATCCGCTTTGCAGAGGCACAGCTCCAGCGTGTCGCAGGGTCTATCCTCCGCGATGTCATAGTTGGCGTAGATGTTGAGCCAGTCATCGTTCTCGTCAGTACAGACGAAGGTGCCGAAGACAGCATCCACATCGAACTCCGTCTGCACATAAAAATTGAGCTTGCCGTCCATCTCGATGATCTCATCACCGAAAGAAAAATTCCGCGCGGAGAGGTGTCCCGCCGAGGTGATCTCTTTGCCGCTGAGATGCTCCAGCAGCTTGCACCACTGATCATCGCTCGACGCGAATTGCGACCGGGTGGCATGGTACGCCGCCACGGATACATCCCGCATTGCCCAGGTCTGCCAGCCGTCCATGATGTGTACGGCGGAGAACTCCCGCTTGTCGAAGTTGACGTCGAACACGCCGCACACCTTGCCGGTGTTCTCCATGCGAAGGGCGGTGAGTGCGTCGTACTCCTGCGCCGTGATGGGACGCCCATCCGCGAACAGCTTGATGAACAGCTCCGGCCCGGCACTTTTCTCGCCGGTGACATAGCCGCGCAGCCTTTCCGCGGCATCCAGCAGTTCCTCACCGGGCGAGGTTTTGAAGTACCACTCCTGTCCGTTCTCTACCACATGGTAGGCGGCGTAGGTACGGGCAGCCTCCCTCGCTTCACGCTCCGCGACGTCCTCCGCGTAGATCTCGGCACTGATGCGCTCATACTCACGCTCCGGGAGTTGGTTGCACAGCTCATCCAGCACATCCTCCAGATGCTCCTGCAAGGTTTCATCCTTGAGATGCTTTTCAATGGCATCCTTCCATCGCCGGTCGATCCACAGTGTGATGTCTACATGATCTGCCATCTCACTCACCATTCCTTTCGCCAGTGGGCTGCGCCAACGTGGAGGGAGACTCCTCCCGCGGCTGAGGTTTCGCCGGTCTTGCCGGACGGCGAGGACGGGCAGCGGGCGCCGCGCGGCTGTCCAGATACTCCCGCACCGGCTCCGGCACCTCAGATTCGTAGAGGCATTTGAGCAGCTCCTCCAGTTGCGCCTGCACGCTGGTGTTCTTCTTTTTAAGTGAAAATTCGAGAGCGGCAAGCTGCTCGCTCTCGAATGAGATCGTGACATTTTCCTTTTTCATAGTTGGTATGTTCCTCCTATTTCATCCGCATCGTTGGGGATCTCATTCGTTGCGCTTCTTCGCGCAGATCAGAGAGTAGGCTGGAAAAGGTTTCACCCTCATCCGCACTCTGATGCTCCAGCCAAGCCTCTCGGAGAACCGCCAAAGGGTTTTCCGTTTGCAGTAAAAATTGGAGCTCCTCTCTGGACAGATTTTTCCCCTGTACCGTCAGTTCACTGCGGCACACCTGCATGGCGGAGATCTCCGCCGCGGACTGGATCAGCTCGTCACGTTCCAGATGATCCAGCCCACGCATAAAGTCCGCCATCTCTGATTCGGTTCGCTCAAATAATAGGCCCCACAGTTCGCCGGAGGTCAGTTCCTTGTGGCTGATGATTTCACCGGCAAGGAATTTTGGCACATCGATGACCTCCGCGTTGCGGAACGCCATGTCGCCGCGGTAGCCGATCTTCAGCAGAGAGAATTCTCTTGCCGCCCGCGCCAGTTCTTTGGGACTGCCGGGAGGGATCTCCTGATTCCAGCGGTACCAGTTGTCAGGCTGATCACAGGGGCTGAGTTTGAGCAGCACATGAGCCTCTGGCACGAACTTGGGATAACGGCAGAGCTGACCGCCTACGGCGTAGTAGGGCTTGCCCTCACAGAGAACCGTCTGCGCCATGTATGCCCGCATCTTATCGAGGCTCTCGCAGAACCAGCATTCCGTATCATCAAAGCGACGAATCACGCCGTCATCCAGAATGCTGTTAAGATGTTCCTTCTTCGTCAGGTGATAGACCGTGGACGGTCTGGATACTTTTTGGTATGCCATATTATTCAACCTCCTCGTAGTAGTCGCAGAGCTGGAAGCCCAGCGC
>OOAN01001824.1_pt1 | contig 10488 bp, 7 predicted proteins | sample 1671301 | NCBI WGS metagenome assembly OOAN01 (sample SAMN06348142, study PRJEB24527) | human gut metagenome | biome: human gut; feature: ankylosing spondylitis patient; material: feces | host: Homo sapiens | place: China | collected 2015-10
GTCTGTAACCCGAACCGCCGAACGCTCCCGAACCGAACCGGACGTCAATCCGCCGAATTCGCATTATGTGGCTGACCCTCGCCTTCACCTCCGCCGCGCTGCTGGGCTTTTACGATGCGGCCAAGAAGCAATCCCTCACGGGGAATGCGGTGCTTCCGGTGCTGTTGCTCAACACCCTCTTCTCGGCGCTTTTCCTGCTGCCGATGATCGTCTCGGCCGAGTGCGGCTTCGGATGGTTCGACGGCACGATACTGGCCGCCTCTTCGGGCACGCTCCGGGCGCACGGACTGGTGCTGCTTAAAGCGGTCATCGTCCTCACTTCGTGGATTTTCGGCTATTTCGCCATGAAGCACCTGCCGATTACCATCGTCGGTCCGATCAATGCCACGCGCCCCGTCATGGTGCTTGTCGGCGCCATGCTCATCTTCGGCGAGCGGCTCAACGCCTGCCAGTGGACCGGCGTCGTGCTGACCCTCCTCTCGCTCTTCCTGCTGAGCCGTTCGAGCCGCCGCGAAGGGGTCGATTTCCGTCACAACGTCTGGATACTCTGTATCGCGGTGGCGGCTCTGGCCGCCGTCGTAAGCGGACTGTACGACAAATATATCATGGCGCGTCTCGACCCGGTCTTCGTGCAGGGCTGGTGCAACCTCTATCTGTTCGGCCTGATGTCGGTCGTCGTCGGCATCCTCTGGTGGCCGCGTCGCCGTACGACCACCCCGTTCCACTGGACTTGGGCCATTCCGCTGATCTCGTTCTTCCTCGTGCTGGCCGATTTCGCCTATTTCTACGCCTTGCACCAGCCCGACGCCATGGTCTCCGTCGTGTCGATGGTCCGCCGCAGTTCGGTCGTCGTCTCTTTCCTGTGCGGGGCAGTGCTGTTCCGCGAGCACAACCTCCGCTCCAAAGCCTTCGATCTGGCCTTTATCCTCGTCGGCATGTTCTTCCTCTGGCTGGGGTCGAGGTAACGGCGGCCGTGTCGAAGCGCGGGATTTGCATGCACACCTTTCCGTTTGGGCGCAGACCGGAAGCCGGTTCTGAAACCGCCGGTGTCAAAATAAAAAGACAGCCCATTGCGGGCTGTCTTTTTTATTTGCGGTATCGTCGGCTCCGGTCATATCAGCTGCTCCAGCCGGCTGACCGTCTTTGCGATTTCCGCATCCCCCGGCGCATAGTCTTTCAGCGCTCCCGCCAGATACTGTTCGTAGGCGTAGAGGTCGATCACGCCGTTGCCTGAGAGGTTGAACAGAATCGTCTTGGGCGTCCCCTCCTCTTTGGCCTGCATGGCTTCGCGGATGGCCGCGGCGATGGCGTGCGTCGATTCCGGCGCCGGGATGATGCCCTCGGTCTTGGCGAAGAGAATGCCTGCGGCGAGGGTCTCGGTCTGCGGCAGCGACTGCGCTTCGACGAGTCCGTCTTTGAGCAGCTGGCTGACGATCGACCCCGCGCCGTGGTAACGCAGTCCGCCCGCGTGGATGTCCGACGGCTGGAAATCGTGCCCCAGCGTATACATCGGCAGCAGGGGCGTGAATCCCGCCACGTCGCCGAAGTCGTACTGGAATTCGCCGCGGGTGAGTTTCGGGCATCCTTCAGGCTCCACGGCGATCACGCGTATCTTCTTCCCCTCGGCGAAATTCTTCCGCAGGAACGGGAAGCCGATGCCCGCGAAGTTGCTGCCGCCTCCGAAACATCCGATCACCATGTCCGGCTCGGCGTCGGCCATCTCCATCTGCGTCACGGCCTCCTGGCCGATGACCGTCTGGTGCAGAACCACGTGATTCAGCACGCTTCCCAGGCAGTAGCGCGTGTCTTCCGGACGGCGCAAAGCCATCTCCACGGCCTCGGAAATGGCCAGCCCGAGGCTTCCCGAACAGTGCGGATCGCGCTCCAGCGCCGCACGGCCCGATTCGGTCAGCGTCGAGGGCGACGCCACGCATTCTGCGCCCCACGTGTTCATCATCAGGCGGCGGTAGGGCTTCTGGTCGTAGCTGACCTTGACCATGAATACCTGGAGGTCGATGCCGAAGTGCTTGGCCGCGAAGGCGATCGACGCGCCCCACTGTCCGGCGCCGGTCTCGGTGGTCAGGTGCTTGATGCCCTGTTTGTAGTTGTAGTAGGCCTGCGGCACGGCGGTGTTGGGCTTGTGCGAACCCGCGGGCGACACGCTTTCGTTCTTGAAAAAGATCTTCGCGGGCGTTCCGAGGGCCTTTTCCAGCCCCGTTGCGCGCACGAGCGGCGTCGGGCGCCATATCCTGTAAATCTCCTGCACCTCCTCGGGAATGTCGATGTAACGCTCGGTCGACATCTCCTGGTCGATCAGTTCCTCGGCGAAGATCGCCGACATCTGCTCCTTCGTGACGGGCTTTTTCGTTCCGGGGTGCAGCGGCGGGAGCGGTTTGTTGGGCATGTCGGCCACGATGTTGTACCATTGCGTGGGCATCTGTTTTTCGGTGAGGCAGAATTTTTTCGTTTCCATAATGGGTATCGGTTTTTGAATTTGAAATGTGCAAAAGAAAAAGCCCGCTGCTTACTTTTCGTAAACAACGGGCTTGTGTGTTCGTTATGCTTTCAACTATACACGCACTGAGCCGCACTCATTGTCCACGAGAGTCAACGAGCGCCACCACCATGCCTGTATGTTAAAGTTCCGGATCATAAATTCCTGTTTCGTTTCGGCAAATATAACGGGTCGCAACCGTAAATCCAAATATTTCCGTAAAAAAATTCGTCACCTATATATAACCAATTATTTGTTTGCAGCCCGCCTGTCGCGGATCAATACGTAAACCGACACCACGGCCACGGCAAGCGATCCGCTGCCCTGCAACGGCTGCGGAATATCCCCGAACGACGCCCACACGCTTATCGCCAGCCCGTAGGTGCTGATCCCCATCATCGCCAAATCGCACCTCGTGTAATTTTTCGCCTTCATAATCGCCGTCGTTTTTACAAAAATAACGAAAAATCGTTATCTTTGTTCGATTTTAGCTAATTCTCAAATTCAACGATATGAATATTTCGTATAACTGGCTCAAACGTTATATCGCGACCGATCTTCCGGCCGAAAAGATCGCTGAAATCCTGACGGACATCGGCCTCGAAGTCGAAGGCTTCGAGAAGATCGAAACCGTGAAAGGCGGCCTTCGGGGCGTTGTCGTCGGCGAGGTTCTGACCTGTGCCGATCACCCCGACTCGGACCACCTGCACGTCACCGCGGTGGACGTGGGAGCCGCCGAGCCGTTGCAGATCGTCTGCGGCGCCGCGAACTGCCGGGCCGGATTGAAAGTCCTCTGCGCCACGGTCGGCGCGGTGCTCTACCCCGACGGCGGCGACGAGGAGTTCAAGATCAAACGTTCGAAGATCCGCGGCGTGGAGTCGCTCGGAATGCTCTGCGCCGAGGACGAGCTGGGCATCGGGTCTTCGCACGACGGCATCATGGAGCTTCCGGCCGACGCCCCCGTGGGCATGGAGGCCAGGGAATACCTGCATGTCGAGGACGACTACCTGATCGAGATCGGACTCACGCCCAACCGTGTGGACGCCGCTTCGCACATCGGCGTGGCGCGCGATCTGGCCGCTTACCTGAAGAGTCGCGGCGAAAATGCCGAAGTGAAACTGCCCGATGTTTCGGCTTTCGCTCCCGACAATCACGACCTGGAGGTGGCGGTCCGCGTCGAAAATCCCGAGGCCGCGCCCCGCTATGCCGGCGTTACGGTCACGGGCTGCAAGATCGGTCCGTCGCCCGAGTGGATGCAGAACTGCCTGCGCGCCGCGGGCATCAATCCCAAGAACAATCTGGTCGACATCACCAATTTCGTGCTGTTCGAGCTGGGACAGCCCCTGCACGCCTTCGACGCCGCGAAGATCGAGGGCCGCGAAGTCGTGGTCCGCACCTGCGCCGAGGGCACGCCCTTCGTGACGCTGGACGGCGTGGAGCGCAAACTCACGGACAAGGACCTGATGATCTGCTCGGCCGAGCGTCCCATGTGCATCGCCGGCGTCTTCGGCGGACTGGACTCGGGCGTGAGCGACACCACGACCGACGTATTTATCGAGAGCGCCTATTTCAACCCCGTGTGGGTGCGCAAGACGGCCAAGCGTTTCGGCCTGAATACCGACTCTTCGTTCCGCTTCGAGCGCGGCATCGACCCCAACATGCAGGTCTACGCCGCCAAGCGCGCCGCCCTGCTGATGAAGGAGCTGGCCGGGGGTACGATCTCCAGCGGCATCACGGACATCTATCCGGAGCCGATCGGGGATTTCGTCTTCGACATCTCGTTGGCAAGGGTCAACGCGCTGATCGGCAAGGAGATTCCCGAAACGGTCGTCCGCACGATCATCGCGGCGCTGGAGGTGAAGATCCTCGCCGAGAAAGACGGCGTGCTGACGGTCGCCGTGCCGCCCTACCGTGTCGACGTGCAGCGCGAAGCCGACCTCGTGGAGGACATCCTGCGCATCTACGGCTACAACAACGTCGAAATCCCCACGCAGGTCCGTTCGACGCTCTCCTATGCGCCGAAACCCGACCGCAACCGTCTGATGAACCTCGCGGCCGATTTCCTCACGGCCAACGGGTTTACCGAGATCATGTCCAACTCGCTGACGAAAGCCGCCTATTACGAGGGCCTGACCTCCTGTCCCGCCGAGCGTTGCGTGCGTATTCTCAACCCGTTGAGCGCCGACCTGAACGTGATGCGCCAGACGCTGCTGTTCAACATGCTGGAGGCCGTCGGTCTGAACGCCAACCGCCGCAACGGCGATCTCTGCCTCTACGAGTTCGGCAACTGCTATTTCTACGACGAGTCGAAGCGCACGGACGAAAACCGCCTGGCGGCCTACTCCGAGGAGTACCGCCTCGCCATCGCCGTCACGGGCGTCTCGACGCCGCAGTCGTGGAATGCGAAGCCCGTGAAGGCGTCGTTCTTCACCCTGCGCGCAGTCGCCGAAAAACTGCTCCGCCGCTTCGGCGTCGACATCTACGCGCTGAAGGCCGAGACGCTCGAAAGCGATCTTTTCAGCGAGGGCCTCACGCTGTCGCTCAATGGCAAACAGTTGTTGCAGATCGGCTCCGTGGCCGCCGCAATCCGCCGCCGTACCGATGTCAAGCAGGATGTGTACTATCTGGAGATGAATTTCGAGGCCCTTGCGAAATCCACGAAGAAGCTGAAGATTGCCGCCGGGGAACTGTCGAAATTCCCCGAGGTCAGACGCGATCTGGCGCTGCTGGTGGACAAGTCCGTGACCTTCTCCTCGCTGCGCGACGCAGCCTTCGCCGCCGAGCGCAAGCTGCTGAAAAGCGTCTCGCTGTTCGATGTCTACGAGGGCGACAAGCTTCCCGAGGGCAAGAAATCCTACGCTTTGAGCTTCATTCTGGAGGACAAGACCCGCACGCTGGACGAGCGGACCATCGAGCGTGTGATGGCGAACCTCACCCGGCAGTTCGAGCAGAAATGCGGCGCGCAGGTCCGGGCCTGACGCCGCGTGGCGGAAACGAAAAAGGCAGCGGCCGGATCACCCGGCCGCTGCCTTTTCGTTATGTGCGAATCTTCCTCCCGGGTGCGGGGTTACAGCACCGGCTTGATCTCCGGGGGCATCACCACGACGATCGGCGTGCCGTTGCCGTCCGAGGTGCAGACCAGCCGCCCGGCCCCATCGGAGCCGGGCGGTCTTCCTTAAAATACGCCGATGCGACGATTTTCCAGAATATTTGCGTGGACGACCCTGTTCTTCGTTGCGGGAGCCGTGCTGTTCTTTACCAAAGCCGCCGCGCTTCCCTATAAGGTCGCCTGGCCCGTCCTGCTGCTGTCCCTGGCGACCTTCCTGTCGCGGCGCCGGGAACTGCTCCCGTTCGGGTTCGCCTTCCTGTTTTCCGCCGCCGGGGATGCCGTGGGCGCCAGGGGGCTGTTCATTCCCCAGATGGCCTTCTTCGCGCTGGCGCATGTCGCCTATGTGTGCTGGTTCCTGCCCCGGGCGCGGCGCAGGCTCCGTGCGGTTTCGCTGGCCGTCACCGTCCCGCTGCTCGTCTTCCTTTTCGCCGCCATCGTCCCCGAGGCCCCGTTTCCGGCCGAACGCATCGGCGTCGCCGTCTACGGGCTGGTCATCGCCGCAATGCTTTATAGCGCGCTCCAGTACGACGGGGCATGCGCCGCCGGATTCAGGTGTGCGGCCCTGCTGTTCGTCTTTTCCGATGCGGTGATCGCCTGGAACCGCTTCATCGGGCCGGTTCCGGCCCGGACCTGGATCGTTATGATCACCTACTACCTCGCGCAATACCTCTTTTTCCGCTTCGCCTTCAAAACCGCGGCCCGGAACTGACGCTTACAGCGCCGGTTTCACCTGCGGCGGCTGGATCGTGACGTAGGGCGTGCCGTTGTCGTCGCACGTCGAGACGATCCGCACGGCCTTCACCGGACGCCCGGGGCGCAGCGTGATGCTTCCCATCTCCAACTCTCCCGCCCGCTCGAACGTCGCGCCGTCGTACGACACCTCGGCGTAACCCGTCGTCACGATCGTCTTCGGCAGCTGGCGGTTTCCCGTCTGCAAATACATTTCGCGGCACCTCACCGGCTCGCTGAACGTGTAGCGTATCCAATCCTGCTGCCGGCAGGCGCGGCGCGTACGCGAAAGGCCCTTGTAGCTCTCGGCGTTGGCATAGGGGAACTTCGCGCTCTCGCCCATCGAGGTCGTGATCGCCACGGCGGGCGTAATGGTCCGCCAGCGGGACTTGTCGGCCACGTAGGGGCTGCGGGCGGTGCCGTAGCGCGAATAGAAACGGTAGAGATGCGGTTTCCCGGTGCGGACCGGAGCCGTGTAAGGGTGTTCTTCCGGAGAGCCGTCCATAAGGTAGTAAATCGCGGAGCCGTCGTCCGCCGAAGCGGTGAACGCGCCGTCGCCGTAGCCGACCTTCGGCGGGAAGAGCCGGAACCGGATGCCCATGGCCGCCATCCGGTCGTAATGTTTTCCTTTCAACTCCTCGTAATAGGCGTCCCACCCTTCGGCGTTGCCGCTCCAGGCGATGCGTGCGAGGGCGCAGACGCGCGGAAAGAGCATGTAGTCGAGGTAGTCGGGCTTTTCCGGCTCGTGCGAGACGTAGGCTTCGCTGAAAAACGCCCCCTGCAACCCCTCGACGTTGCGCATCTGTTCGGGGCTGAACTCCGTGAAGCCGAAGCCGTAGACCTTTCTGGCGTCGAAGATCGCCGCCCAGTCGTGCCCGTCCTCGCGGGGCGACTGGCGCATGTCGAAATAGAAGTACTGGCCCGGCATCACGACGGTGCGGTAACCCTTCGCCGTGGCGTCGAGGCAGGCCTTGACGCTCTCCCAGCCGTGCACGCGGCACTCCCGGGCGAAGGCTCCCGTGCGCACCGCCTCGTTCCACACGGCGGGCCGTTTGCCGTGCGAACGGAGGATTGCGGCCATGCGCTCCATGAAGAGGTCCTCCAGCCGGTGCGGGTCGGTCATCCCCTCCCGTTTCATCAGCGCCCGGCAGTCGGGACACCGCTCCCACTGCGACATGTCGACCTCGTCGCCGCCCACGTGGATGTACTCCGAGGGGAACAGCTCGCACAGTTCGCCCAGAATGTCGCCCAGCAGCGCGTAATTTTCCTCCCGGGCCACGCACCATGCCGAACGGTAGTCGTAACCGTTGGTCGACACGGTGTCGGGCGGATAGTTGCAGCGGATTTCGGGATGCACCGACGCGATGTTGCGGCTGTGGCCCGGCAGGTCGATTTCGGGAATGATCTCGATATTCCGCAGGGCGGCGTAACGGATCAGCTCGCGCATCTCGCTTTGCTTGAAGTAGCCTCCGTATTTCTCTGACCACTTGCCGTATACGGGCCTCACGGGCGAGTCGCCGCCGCGGAAGCCGCCGATCTCGGTCAGCTCGGGGTGCGAAAGGATCTCGATGCGCCACCCCTCGTCGTCCGAAAGATGAAGATGCAATTTGTTGATATTGTGGTAGGAAAACAGGTCTATATAACGTTTCACTTCATCCATTCCGATCCACGTCCGCGCCACGTCGAGCATCATCCCCCGATAGCCGAACCGCGGCTTGTCCTCGATCCTGACGCAGGCGATGCCGGTTCCCGGGGCGATCCCCCTGCGGGCGTAGACTTCGGGCGGCAGCAGCCGGAACAGTTGTTGCAGTCCGTTGAAAACCCCGCCGCAGGTGGAACTTCCGATCTGGATGTGGTCGGGCGCGATGTCGAGGGTGTAAGCCTCCGACGGCTCCCCGTCCGGGGCGTCGAGCGTCAGCACGACGGAGCCTTCCCCCGCCATGCCGTTGCGGACCCCGCACCCGAGGTATTCGGCGGCGTATTCGGCCAGGGGGGCCAGTTCGCGGTCGGCGGAGATTGTCGTTCCGGGACCGAACGTGAAGATCCCTTCGCGGGGCGTCGTCTTTTCCGGGGCGGGTTGCGCCGCGGCGGTGCACAGGCCGCAAAGGGCTGTCGTCAAGAGGATCAGAAGTCGTAATTTCATGCGACGTGAGGATTTTGTTTCCCGCAAAGTTACTTTTTTTCCGCCGAATGTGCTACCTTTGCCGGAGTAAAACCACGGTTTTAGCGGGCGGACGGCGGCGAATCACGGACAGATTCCGCTTCTGCGCCCGGTGTGAAAAAATAATTTGCGACATGGAAGATAAACGTCTGAAGGCCACGGCCCGTCTTTTGGAGGTGATGAACACCCTGCGCCGCGAGTGCCCCTGGGACCGCGAGCAGACATTCGACTCGCTGCGCAGCAACACCATCGAGGAGACTTACGAACTGGCCGATGCCATCACCGACCACAATATGGAGGGCATCAAGGAGGAGTTGGGCGACCTGCTGCTGCACGTGGTGTTCTATTCGAAACTGGGCGAGGAAGAGGGCGCATTCGATTTCGGCGACGTGGCCGACGCGCTGTGCGACAAGCTGATCTACCGTCATCCGCACGTCTACGGCGACATCCACGCCGACACGCCCGACGACGTGAAACGCAACTGGGAGGCGCTCAAACTGCGCAAGAAAAACCGTCGCAGCGGTACGCTGGGCGGAGTTCCCGTCAGTCTGCCGGCGATGGTCAAGGCGCTGCGCATCGGCGAAAAGGCCGCCGGCGCAGGATTCGACTGGGAGCGACGCGAAGATGTCTGGGCGAAAGTCCGCGAAGAGACGGCGGAAGTCGAGACCGAAATGCGCCGCGGCGATCACGAAGCGATGGAAGGGGAGTTCGGCGACCTCTTCTTCGCGCTGGTCAACGCCTGCCGGCTCTACGGAGTCGATCCCGAAGCCGCACTCGAACGCACCAACCGCAAGTCCATCCGCCGCTTCACAGCGATGGAGGAAACCGCTGCCGGACAGGGGCGTATGCTCTCCGATCTGACGCCCGACGAGCAGGAAGCGCTCTGGCAGAAAGCCAAGCAGGAGGAGCGGTAAAAGCGACCCTTTCCGTTCTCCCGAACGGATGCCCCGATACGAAAAATCGGTGCGGGAAGAAGAATTCCCGCACCGATTTTTCGCTCCGACCGGCACTACCGCACGACGGCACCGGCCTGCCGTTCGAACTGCGCCTGCAAGTTGTTCATCACCCGCTCGATGGCCTTGTCGGTCAACGTTTGGCTCTTGTCCTCCAACACGAAACTCAACGCATAGGATTTCTTGCCTTCGGGCAACTTGTCGCCTTCGTAGACATCGAACAGCGAGACGCTTTTCAGCAACTTGCGCTCCGTGGCCAGTGCAATGGCGCGCAACTGCGCGAAGGTCACCTGCCGGTCGACCAGCAGCGCCAGGTCGCGCTTCACCTCCGGGAATTTCGACAACTCCTCGAAAGCGATGCGGTGCTTGCGCGTGGATTTCACGAGCGCATCGAAATTCATCTCCAAATAGTAGACCTCCTGTTTAAGGTCGAACGCACGGCGGATCCGCGGCGCCACGACACCCATTTGCAACAGCTCCCTGCCGTTGCCCGCCGACAGCGAAATGCCGTCGCCGAAGAGGTCGCTTTGCAGCGGCTCGCATTTCAGGGCGTAAATATCCAGCCCGAAGCGGCGCAGCAACTTCTCCGCCACGGCGCGCAACGTGAAGAACGACGACGCCTGCGGTTTGGCGTTCCACGACTGCGGCACGGCGGCACCCGTCACGGCGATCGCCAGCCGGTACTGTTCGGAGTAGGCCGAAAGCGGCTTTTCCGCATCGCGTGCCGCCTCGTCGTAGAAATAGCAATTGCCGAATTCGTAGAGTCTGAGGTTGCCGTTGCGCCGGTTGGCGTTGAGCTGCACGGCCTCCATCGTATTGAACAGCAACGTCTGCCGCATCACGTTCAGGTCGGCGCTCAACGGATTGAGAATCCGCACGCAGCGGGCGGCGGGGTAGGAGGTCAGCCCTTCGTAATAGGACTCTTTGGTGAGCGAATTGGACATGATCTCGGTGAAACCGCCCGCCGTCAGGTAGTCGGCCGCAAGATTCATCAGCCGGTTGCGGTCGGGCTTCGCGGCATAGGAGAGCGTCGAGCGCACCT
>OOAN01001831.1_pt1 | contig 10469 bp, 7 predicted proteins | sample 1671301 | NCBI WGS metagenome assembly OOAN01 (sample SAMN06348142, study PRJEB24527) | human gut metagenome | biome: human gut; feature: ankylosing spondylitis patient; material: feces | host: Homo sapiens | place: China | collected 2015-10
AGAAGGTGGGCTATATGCAGCTGTTCACCTTCATCTACTCCAAGCGCACCGGCACTAAGGCTGCCGAACTGCCGGACCCCACCCCCCGCAAGGAAAAGACCGACCGCATGAGCCGCCTGCTCAAGGTGCAGGACGAGATCGCCATGGCGCTGGTCAAAGGCCAGGTGGGCCAGACCGTGCAGGTGCTGGTGGAAGGCTACGGCCGCAGCGAGGGCACCCTCTCCGGAAGGCTCGACAACAACCTGACGGTGGAGTTCACTGCCGACCCGGCACTGCTGGGCCAGTATGCGATGGTCCGGCTGACCGGTGCCCGTGCTACCGTGCTGCTGGGTGAGCTGGCAGACTGAGAGAAAACGCGATTCCGGGGCCGTGTGCCCCTGAAACAATAAAAAGCGACAAGGAGAACAACTACCATGGATTGCATTGATCTGTTCAAGCGCGCTGCAGTGGCCCTGCAGACCGACCCCCGTTACCTGGCACTGGACCAGGCCCGCAAGGCAAACGACAACGACGAGAACCTGCAGAACCTGATCGGCGAGTTCAACCTGGCCCGCATGGACCTGAACAACGAGATCGGCAAGAGCGAGCGCGACGACGCCCGCATCACCGAGCTGAACGAGAAGGTCAACAACCTCTACGGCCAGATCATGGGCGACGAGGGCATGACCGCCTACAACGAGGCCAAGCGCGAATGCGAAAATCTGGTCAACTACATTGATGCCATCATCAACACTGCCATGAACGGCGGCGACCCGATGACCGTGCAGGAGCCTTCCGCTTCCTGCACCGGAAGCTGCTCCACCTGCGGCGGCTGCCACTAACACGATCCGGAACAAAACGCGGCTGTGCAATGCAGACCGCGTTTTGTTTGCAAAAGGCGGTTACCGGCCGCAAACCATGCACAGAACATCGAACGGGGAGAGAGGGAAAACCATGGCAGAGCTGTCGCCCATGATGCAGCAATATCTGGAAATCAAAAAACAACACAAGGACGAGATCCTATTCTACCGCATCGGCGATTTTTACGAGATGTTCTTTGAGGATGCCCTCACAGCGTCCAAAGAGCTGGATCTGACCCTGACCGGCAAGCAGTGCGGTCTGGAAGAGCGGGCCCCCATGTGCGGCGTGCCCTTCCACAGCTACGAGGGCTATGTGGCGCGTCTGATCGCCAAGGGCTACAAGGTGGCCATCTGTGAGCAGGTGGAGGACCCCGCCAAGGCCAAAGGGCTGGTCAAGCGCGACATCATCCGCGTGGTCACCCCCGGCACGGTCATCGAGAGCAGCATGCTGCAGGATGACCGCAATAATTACATTGCCAGCATCTATCTCAAGGGCAAAAAAGCGGGTCTCTGCTTTGCGGACGTCTCCACCGGCACAGCCCACATCACCGAGCTGGCGGCGGACAAGATCGCCCCGGCGGTGATCACCGAGCTGTGCCGCTTCCACCCCAGCGAAGTGCTGATGAACCCCGGCCTGCTGGACTGCCGCGAAGTGACGGCCTACATCAAAAAGAATATGACCTGCTCGGTGGAGCTGGTGGAGGATGAGCGCTATGCGCCGGGTCTGGTGGCGGCTTCGCTGGAGAGCCAGTTCGGTCGTGACTGGCCCCAGACCACCGGCATGGCTGAAAACGGTCTGGTGCGGTTTGCCATGGCGGCACTGCTGGAGTATCTGCACGACACCCAGATCAAGGGCGTGGAGCGCCTGAAAACCGTGGTGACCTACAACGAGGCGCAGTTCATGCGTCTGTCGCCGGTCACCCGGGCCAATCTGGAACTTACTGAGACGCTGCGCGGCCGCGAAAAGCGGGGCACGCTGCTCTGGGTGCTGGACAAGACCAGCACGGCCATGGGCAAGCGCATGCTGCGCAGCTGGATCGAGCAGCCGCTGTTGTCCAGCAAGCTCATCAACCAGCGCCTCAACGCGGTGGAGAGCCTTGTGCGGCAGACCGTCGTGCGCGGCGACCTGACCGACGAGCTGCACTACATTGCCGACATGGAGCGCCTGATGACCCGCACGGTCTATGGCTCGGCCACCCCCAAGGAAATCTATACGCTGGCCCAGACCTGTGAGCATCTGCCGGTCCTCCGGCAGCAGGCAACGGCCTGCGGCTGCCCGGAACTGGCAGAGCTGGCGAAGGAGATCGACCCGCTGGAGGACATCAAGGCCCGCATCTATGCGGCTGTGGACCCGGATGCACCGTCCACCCTGAAGGACGGCGGCGTCATCGCCAAGGGCTACCACACCGAGGTGGACGAGCTGCGCTCCATCCGCGACAACACCAAGGGCGTGCTGGCCCAGCTGGAAGCCCGCCTGCGGCAGGAGACCGGCATCCCCAAGCTGAAGATCGGCTACAACCATGTGTTCGGCTACTACATCGAGGTCAGCAACTCCTACAAGAGCATGGTGCCGGAGACCTACATCCGCAAGCAGACCCTGACCAGCGGCGAGCGCTACATTACGCAGGAGCTCAAGGAGCAGGAAAGCAAGATCCTGGGGGCCCACGAGCGGCTGATCACGCTGGAGCGCCGCCTGTTCGACGAGCTGCTGGAGAGCATCAGCGCCCAGCTGGACCGCATCCAGCGCACGGCCAACGCTGTGGCAAAGCTGGATGTGCTTACGGCCCTGGCGCAGGTGGCGGCGGAGAACAACTACTGCCGCCCCGTGGTGGATGACAGCGACGAGCTGACCATCACCGAGGGCCGCCACCCCGTGGTGGAACAGGTGCTCAAGGGCAGCCTGTTTGTGCCCAATGATACCACCCTCAACTGCGGCGAGGACCGCTGCCTGATCATCACCGGCCCCAACATGGCGGGTAAATCGACCTACATGCGTCAGAATGCGCTCATCGCGCTGATGGCGCAGATCGGCTCCTTTGTGCCGGCCGCCAGCTGCCATGTGGGCGTGGTGGATGCCATCTTTACCCGCATCGGTGCATCGGACGACCTTTCTGCCGGGCAGTCTACCTTTATGGTGGAGATGACCGAGGTGGCCGAGATCCTGAAAAACGCCACCTCCAAGAGCCTTGTGGTGCTGGACGAGATCGGCCGCGGGACCTCCACCTTTGACGGCATGAGCATTGCCCGCGCCGTGGTGGAGCACATTGCAGACCCCGCCAAGGGCCTTGGCTGCAAGACGCTGTTTGCCACCCACTACCACGAGCTGACCGAGCTGGAAGGAACCGTGGAGGGTGTAAAGAACTACAACATCGCGGTCAAGAAGCGCGGTGAGGACATCACCTTCCTGCGGCGCATCGTGCGCGGCCCGGCCGATGACAGCTACGGCATTGAGGTGGCCAAGCTGGCCGGTCTGCCCGGCAGCGTGACCCGCCGCGCCCACGAGGTGCTGCGGGCACTGGAAGCCACGGCCCCGAAAAACAAGGTGGAACAGATGGACTTTGATGCCCTGCAGGAGTACAACTCTCCGGTGGTGCCCAGCGAGATGATGGAAAAGCTGGAAGCCGTGGATGTGGAGACCCTGACCCCCATCGAAGCCCTGAATTTCCTCTATGAACTCAAAAAGACCCTGAAGGGCAGCCTGAACGGCTGACCCGTTCTCCATAAAACGCACAAGGGAGGGAACGACCATGGCCGTGATCCATGTTCTGGACAAGCACACCGCCGAGCTGATCGCAGCCGGTGAGGTAGTCGAACGTCCGGCGTCCGTTGTCAAGGAGCTGCTGGAAAACTCCATCGACGCGGGTGCCAGCCAGATCACCGTGAGCATTGAGTCCGGCGGCGTGAAGCTGATCGAGATCAGCGACAACGGCACCGGCATTGAAGCCGAATACATCTCCACTGCTTTCATCCGACACGCCACCAGCAAGATCCAGACGCCGGACGACCTTGTCAGCATCCATACACTGGGCTTCCGGGGCGAGGCACTGGCCTCCATTGCCAGCGTGGCCCGGGTGGAGCTAACCACCCGCACCGAGCAGGACGAATTTGCCACGGTGTACTGCATCGAGGGCGGGGAAGAGCTCTCCCGTGAGCCGGGCGCCCGTGCCGTGGGCACCACCATCCGGGTGCAGAATCTGTTCTACAACACCCCTGCCCGCATGAAGTTCCTCAAAAAGGACTCCAGCGAGGGCACCTTCGTGGCCGACACGGTCACCCATGTGGCCCTCAGCCACCCGGAGGTGAGCATCAAGTTCATCCGGGAAGGCAAGCTGCAATATGTCACCCCCGGTGACGGCCAGCTGCGCGGTGCAGCTTATTCCGCGCTGGGGCGGGAGTTCAGCCGGGATCTCGTGGAGGTGGACAATCAGGAGGGCGTCTACCACATCAGGGGTCTCATCACCCCGCCCAAGAGCTGCCGCGCCAGCCGCAGCATGCAGCATTTTTACATCAATGGACGCTATGTCCGCAACCGCACCATCATGGCCGGCATGGAGATGGCGTTCAAGGGCACCATGATGCAGGGCAAGTTCCCTGGCGGCATCCTGCTGCTGGATATGCCGGCAGACCTGGTGGATGTGAACGTGCACCCGGCCAAGATCGAGGTGCGCTTTGCCCGGGAAAACGACATCTTTGATGTGGTTTACCATGCCGTCAAGCTGGCACTGGCCCAGCCCGGCACCGGCGAGCGGCATTTCACCTTTGAAGAAACAAAAACCAACGAAAAATCCAAGACCGAAGTATTTAACGGAGAATCGCCGGAAAACGCTGTAAAGAAAAATAACTTTACAGGACTTTCTGCCATCATTCCGGGGCAGGCGGACCCGGGCACCCTCCCGCCGCAGCCCGCTCCGGCCCCGGCGGCTCCCGCAAAGCCCGCAACGAAGGCATCTGCACCCGCTGCGCCGGAAAAACCGACGGCTGCGGCACAGCCCCGCTGGAAACAGAGCAGCGTGGATGCCGACATCCTGGACCCCTTTGTTACCCTGCACAGCCCGGCCGCCCCGCAGGAAAAGCCTGCTGAACCCTTCCGTGCGGCGGCCAGCGAAACACAGCTGGACGTGGAACCGGATTTCGGTGAGACAAAAGTGCAGGCAGGCCAGAACCACATGGCGGCCTGGGACCCGCAGCCTGCCGTTCCGGTGAAAGAGCCGGAAAAGCCCGCAGCGCCGGTACAGCCTGCACGGGAGGAACCGGAAGCAGCTGCCGAAGAGCCGGTGGAGCCGGAGCAGATGAACTTTGCCCCCGCCGACGGCCCGGAGCCGCTGCGCTATGTGGGCGAGGTGTTCCGTACCTATATCCTGGCCGAGCGCGGCGACGAACTGTGCCTCATCGACAAGCACGCTGCCCATGAGCGCCAGCTGTACGAAAAGCTGGCAGCCAACTACGGCAATGTGCCCAGTCAGATGCTGCTGGAGCCGACGGCCATTGACCTGTCTGCTGAGGAAAAACAGGCCCTGCTGGATCATGTGCCCCTGCTGGAAAACGCAGGGCTGGAGATCGCGGACTTTGGCGGCAACACGGTGGTGCTGCGGGCGGTCCCGGCCGATGTGGAACCGCAGAACGCCGAAAGCCTGCTCATTGAGATCGCCAACAAGCTGCTCAAGGGCGGCCACGACGCACTGAACGAGCACACCGAGTGGGTGCTGCATTCCATCTCCTGCCGTGCGGCCATCAAGGCGGGGGACAAGTCCTCCCCGCAGGAGCTGCTGGCGCTGGCCGAAAAGATCCTTTCCGGCGAAGTGCCGCCTTTCTGCCCTCACGGCCGCCCCTGCGTGCTCAAGTTGACCCGAAAGGAGCTGGAAAAGCAGTTTGGACGCATCGTATAAACACCCGGTCGTGGCAGTGGTGGGCCCCACGGCCACCGGCAAAACGGCCTTGGGCGTAGCGCTGGCCGAACAGTTCGGGGGCGAAGTAATCAGCGCGGACTCCATGCAGATCTACAAGGGTCTGGATGTGGGCACCGCCAAGGTCACGCCCGAGGAGACCCACGGCATCCCGCACCACGGGGTGGACATCCTGGAACCGGACGCACCGTTCAGCGTGGCAGATTTCACTGCCATGGCGGGCCGCCTGGAGCAGGAGATCGCGGGCCGGGGGCATCTGCCCATTCTGGTGGGCGGCACCGGTTTATATGTACAGAGCTTTCTGTACGGTGTGCGCTTTACCGAAGAAAAAGCACCGGCCGGTCTGCGGGAGCAGCTGGCAGAAGAGCTGGCCCAGAAGGGCGGTGCCGCCCTTTACGCCGAGCTGCAGCAGGTGGACCCGGAAGCGGCGGCTGTCATCCACCCCAACAATCAGGTGCGGGTGCTGCGGGCGCTGGAGCATTACCGCGCCACCGGCAAAAAGCTCAGCGAGCAGAAGGCGGCATCCCTGCCGCCGGAACGCCCCTACCGCAGCCTGATCTTAGGGCTGGATTTCCCAGACCGGGCGGCGCTGTACCGCCGCATCGACCTGCGGGTGGACAAAATGCTGGATGCCGGTCTGCTGGCAGAGGCAGAGCTGGTCTGGAACAACCGCAGCCGTTTCCGCACCGCGGCGCAGGCCATCGGCTACAAGGAGTTCTTCCCGTATTTTGAGCAGACGGCCTCGCTGGAAGCCTGCGCGGACAAGCTCAAGCAGGCCTCCCGCAACTACGCCAAGCGGCAGCTGACCTGGTTCCGCCACATGGACGGCGTGGTCTGGCTGGATGCCGGGGCACCGGAGGTGCAGCAGTGTGCCTGCCGTACCGTACAGGAATTTTTGTCGAAAGGATGATGGATAATGGCCGATAGGGCAGAAAAAAGCCGGAGGGACCGCAGGGAGCCGCATCCGCTGGCGGTGATGGCCGGGGTACTGGCGGCATTTTTGCTGCTGGCTGCATGCTATGTGGGATATCAGGCCCTGCACATCCTCTTCCCGCAGAATGTATATGAGACCGCACTGCCGGCCACCGTGTCGGACAACGTGGAGGCCGACGGTGTGCTGCTGTTTGATGAGGTATATGTTTCCGGCAGCGGCACGCTGGGATATCTCGCGGCCGACGGCGAGCGCGTCTCGGCCGGGACGGCTGTGGCGGAGATCTACAGCGATGCTTCCCAGGCGGTGCTGCGCCAGCAGCTCACCCAGCTGACCGAGCAGATCGACCTGCTGCAGCGTTCCCAGAACACCACCTCCCTGCAGCTGGACACCCTGCTGCGGGAGCGTTCGGCGGCCCTTTATGACATGATGGACGAGCTGGATGCCGGAGCATACGACGAGGTGAGCAGCGGTGCCAATGCCTACCTGCTGGCCCAGAACAAGCTCTGGATCGCCACCGGCGATTCCGCCAATTTTACCGATCAGGTCACGGCTCTGACCCAGCAGGCCCAGAGCGTGCAGGCCCAGCTGGGCAACCCCACCCAGATCACCGCCCCGCAGACCGGCTACTTTGTCCGGGCGTCCAGCAGCGGGCGGCTCAATGCCGGAGCCGACGACATCCTTGTACAGGACCCGGCTCAGCTCAAGGCGTATCTGGATTCTAACCCCACCCTGCCGCTGGACGGTTGTGCCGGCAAGATCGTTTCCGGCTTCACCTGGCGCTATGTGGGCGTGTGTTCGGCCGAACAGGGCCAGAAGCTGCTGGGGCAGAACGGTAAGCCGCTGAGTTCCAGTGTGCAGATCCGCTTCCCCGGCCAGACGGATAGATCCTTCAAGGCCACCGTTTCGGAGGTGACCATTGACGAAGAACAGGGCCTGGCTCGCTTTGTGCTCACCTGCAATGTCATCAACGGCGATGTGCTCTGCCTGAACCACGCAGCAGCCCGCATCTCGGTGGGGGAGAGCACCGGCCTGCGCATCCCGGCTTCGGCGGTGCACTACCTCAAGGAGGACGGCACCGAGGCAGAGACGCAGGGCGAAAACTACATCCCAGGCGTGTACGTCAAGTACGGCAACATCGCCCGCTTCTGCAAGATCGACCCCGTGGACAACGATCATCCGCTGGTGACCGATGGCGATTACATCCTCGTTTTGCCCAAGGGAACCGACGGTTCGGTGAGTCAGGTGCGGCTTTATGACGAAATAATCGTTTCCGGACAAAATTTGTACGACGGAAAACTTTTGTAGTTATTGACATCCGTGTCAAAAAATCCGATAATAGTAAAAGCTATTTGCATTCTTTTGCAAAGTATGCCGGGCAGCCCGGCGCTGCCTGAATGAAAGGAGCAGATCATTATGTCTTTGGTAGATAGCCTCAAGAAGGGCCTGTTTGGTTCAGAGGACGAGTACGAGGATCAGTACATTGACGACGGCCCCCAGATGGTGAACAACAACAACGGTGTCGGCCTGGGCGCAGATGACGAGACCGAAGAGCCGGCCGAGGGTGCCAAGAAGAACAAGGTGGTCAACATCCACGCCACCACCCAGCTCAAGGTGGTCCTGGTCAAGCCGGAGCGCTTTGAGGATGCCAGCACCATTGCGGACCATCTGAACAACAAGCGCACCGTCGTGCTGAACCTGGAGTCCACCAACAAGGAAGTGTCCCGCCGTCTGGTGGACTTCCTGTCCGGTGTGGCCTATGCCAACAACGGCCAGATCAAGCGTGTGGCCAACAGCACCTTCATCATCACCCCGTACAACGTAGACATCATGGGTGACCTGCTGGACGAGCTGGAGAACAATGGCGCGTTCTATTGATCCGGTCGTTCATGCAGTCCGGGGCTTTGTCCCGGCCCGCACCGATGAAGAGCGCTTTCTCATGCGGCATATCGAGGACCTTGCCCGCACGGCCCAGTCCCGCGGCATTGCCCGGTATTCCGGTTTCCTGAGCGACCGGGAGCAGGAGCTTGCCCGCGCCGCTCTGGGCCGCGCCGGGCTGGAAGAAGGCTTCCGCTTTGACGGCGGCTGGCCGGAGGCGGAACGCCGGATCCTCTGTCTGGAACCGGAGTACAGCTACCCGGAAAACCCCATCTGCTGTGTGCAGCTGCAGTGCCGTGCACAGGCCGGTGCTGCACTGCCCGCCCATAAGGACTACCTTGGCAGTCTGATGGGGCTGGAGATCCGGCGCGAGGCGCTGGGCGACATCGTTCTGCCGCCGGATGCGCCCGGCACGGCCTATGTGTTCGCATTGGAACCGGCAGCCCGGCTGATCTGTCAGGAACTGCTGCAGGCAGGCCGCACCGAGCTGACCACCCGACTGCTGGCACCGGACGAGGTGCCGGAGTTCCGGACGGCAGAGCGCCGGAAATGCACCGCAACGGTGTCGTCGCTGCGGCTGGACGCCGTGCTGGCCGCCATGCTGCGTTGCAGCCGTGGGCAGGCCAGTGAGCTGGTCACCGCAGGCCGGGTGGAGATCAATCATCTGCCGGCGGAAAAGCCGTCGGCCCCGGTGTACGAGAGCGATGTGTTCACGGTGCGCGGCAAGGGGCGCTTTGCTCTGACGGCACTGCCCGGAAAGAGCAAAAAGGAACGACTGATCATTGAATTTTTTCAATATTGAAAGCAATTGGAGGAAAGAATTATGCTGACCCCGCAGGATGTCCGCTCCGTGCAATTTGAAAAAAACCTCCGCGGCTACCGCACGGAGGACGTAGACCGTTTTCTGGACAAGATCGAGGAGCAGCTGCAGCAGGATGATGCGCAGGCGGAGCAGCTCCGCAAGCAGATCGCAGATCTGACGGCGGAAAACCAGCGCCTGCACCGGGAACTGCAGAGCTATGAGGCGGACGGCGAGATGCTCAAGAGTGCGCTGATCAATGCGCAGCGCATGGGCGAGAATGTCATCCGTGAAGCCAACCAGAAGGCCGAGGAGATCATCCACCGTGCCAACCTGCGCGGCGACGACATCATCCGTGACGCCAACGAGCTGCTGCAGAAGGCAAGCGACCGCGCCGACGAGATCGAGAGCGAGGCCAACGACAAGCGTCTGGCCGAAGAGCGCGAATATGACCGTGTGCGGCTGGAAGTGACCCGCTTCAAGTCCGACGTGCTCAACCTGTACCGCAGCCATGTGGAGAGCCTGAGCCGTCTGCCGGAGTTCCAGAAGGACGAGAAGGCTGATGCCGACAAGAAGGCCGCGGACGAGCCTGCCGAACCTGCTGCAGAAGAGCCCGTGGAGGACCAGGCAGCCGTTCAGCAGCCTGAGGCGGAGGCCCCTGCACAGGAGCCGGACACCGCCGGCAAGGAAACCGATTCTGCCGCTGATGCCGAGGACGACAAGGCGGTTGAGAGCAGTGAGGATTTCTGGGAAAAAGATGAAAGCCAGCTCAAGCTGGATCCTCCTGCGGATGCAAAGCCGGACGGACCGGACTATGATGCCTTCCAGGGCGTCAAGTTCAGCGAGTAAGGCGCGTGTCCATAAGCAAATATAGAGGAGAGTGTAACCATTGGCTAAGAACAAATCTCAGTACGACAGTACCCTGAATCTGCCCAAGACCCTGTTTGAGATGCGTGCCGGTCTGCCCAAAAAGGAGCCGGTCATGCTCAAGGATTGGGACGACAACGACCTGTACAATCAGCTCATGAAGCACAACGAGGGCAAGCCGCAGTTCATCCTGCATGACGGCCCTCCGTATGCAAACGGCAACATCCACATGGGCACCGCCCTGAACAAGA
>OOAN01001833.1_pt1 | contig 10447 bp, 9 predicted proteins | sample 1671301 | NCBI WGS metagenome assembly OOAN01 (sample SAMN06348142, study PRJEB24527) | human gut metagenome | biome: human gut; feature: ankylosing spondylitis patient; material: feces | host: Homo sapiens | place: China | collected 2015-10
TCTGTCCGATACAAAAGGTCAGAAGATAAAGAAGCTGCTTTAGAAAAATTTAAAATCACATTTCAGAAACAAAGGTTATGGAATGAGGTATTGAAGATTGAAAAAAATGCAGATGCCCAACTTGGCAGGTCATTTGAATTTGCCCTTCCCAAAGAATGGAACAGACAGGAACAAATTCAATATACAACTGACTATATTCAAAAAACTTTTGTAGATAGAGGAATGTGTGCTGATTGGAGTATCCACGATAAAGGGGATGGCAACCCCCATGTCCATCTGCTTCTGACTATGCGTCCTTTTAACCCGGATCATTCTTGGGGAAAGAAAGAAGTCAAGGATTGGGATTTTCTCAGAGATAAAAACGGAAATATCGTGATTGATGAATCCCATCCGAACTGGTGGCAGGATAAGAAAAACCCTGACCGTCATGGAATCCGTATCCCTGTATTAGACGAAAACGGAATTCAGAAGATGGGTGCAAGAAACCGCCTGCAATGGAAACGGGTGCTGACCGATGCTAACGGATGGAACAATCCAAAAAATTGTGAACTGTGGCGGAGTGAATGGGCAAAGGTGTGTAATGAACATCTTCCTTTGCATAATCAGGTCGATCACCGTTCTTATGAAAAACAGGGAAAACTCCAGATTCCTACCATCCATGAAGGCGCTGACGCAAGAAAGATTGAACAAAAGTTTCTTGCCGGGCAGGAAATAAAAGGTTCGTGGAAAGTAGCGGAAAATCAAATCATAAAACAACAAAACACGTTATTGCAAAAGATACTGGACACCTTTGGGAAAGTATCGGGTGCATTATCATTATGGAAGGAGCGATTAAATGACATTAGAAGAAAGCCGGGAAATTATACCCTTAATGGAATCCATGATTGGGCAAATCGAAGAACAGCAGACCTTAATGGCAGAAATGATTCTGGAAATGCAGAACCGGGACACCCAACTCTCTCTTATGCAGGAACAGAATCAGAAATTGCAAAAATTAAACAGCGAGTTATCCGAGCTGCTCAACATTTTGCCAAATACCGAGGAACTGCTTTCCAAGATGGAAGAACAGAAAACGAAGATAGAACTTTTGGAAAACGAAAATCAGCAATGGCAGATATTGGCACAGAAGCTGAACAGCGAAAACAGTTTATTACTGAAACAGAACACCGAATTGCTGAACTGGAACAGCAGATAGAGAAAGGACGTGATATAGATGAACGAATCCAGAGAATCAAAGAACGCCGAACAGTTGGAAGAACTTCTCCTCTTGACCGAGGAGATACAAGAAGAACTGGAACAGAAAGACCAGCTTATCGTGGAACTAAAGACGCAGCTCAACGAATCTCTGACCTTGAACGAGAAATTAAACAAAGAGAACAGAGCCGGGAATATTCAAGCATTAAAGAACGACTTGAAGCTGGCAGACAGAGCATTGCGGAGCGAGAAAGAGAAGCTGCGAAGCGCAAACGTCACGATAGGGGAATGTCAAGATAAAATACGATGCTTAACACAACAACGGGATTATGCCCGGACACATCAGAAAATCGTAGAGATACCGGTAGAAAAGCCGGTACTCTATGAAAAATGTGAAGCCTGTGACCGGACAGACTATCAGAATGCAAAAGCAAAATACGAAACACAAAAAGAGCGACTTGCAGGACAATATAAAGCAAAAACGGTAATGTTCCAAACAACCTTGTTCCTTCTTGCATGGTATTCGCTGACAACCACTCTTTTTCAGGCAGTACAGTCAGATGTGCTCCTTTCCGATTGCAAATCATTCTTCCATGATGCAGCGTCATTCATACAAACTTTTATCGGTTGGACGATTGAGGTCGGGCAATCTGTGGCACAGATTAGCACAAAAATTCCAAATCCTTTTATAGCCGGAATGGTATATTGGATATTGCTAATATTGATTGTAGGAATATGTGTGGCAGGAACAGGGATACTGGCGATACTGATAGAAATAAAGGTTATAGAATTATATAGGGAAAAGTGTTGGGATGTCATTACTCTACTGATGATACTGACAAGTGCTGCTGTCATCATTTATTTTGGAGAAGCAATCAAAAAAGCACTGTCAGTAAATCTTCTATTGCTTTTTGTACTTTTGCAGGGCGCATATGTTGGACTTAGGTGTTATTTAGAATCGTACCTTGAGAAAAGAAACTATTAAGCATTTTTTACAAAGCTATGTACAAAATCATTCTAAAATTCCCATTCAATAATACGATTGAGAAAACCTCTCTGATACAGTATAATAAAGTGTCAGGGAGGTATCTCTATGAAGGAAAAAATACTAATCATTGAAGATGATTTTACGATACAAACACAGCTTAAAACTCTTTTGTCTGGGAATGGATATGAAGTATTTGCAGTTACGGATTTTTCCAAAACAATAGAGCAGTTAAAAGAAGCTGCGCCACATCTGGTTATTCTGGATATAAAACTTCCGGGGAATAACGGTTTTGAAATATGCTCGGGGATTCGCACCTTTTCAGATATTCCGATTGTATTTGTAACAAGCAGCAATACAGATATGGACGAACTGAACAGCATTATGCTGGGTGGAGATGCGTTTATCACAAAGCCTTATAATCCCGCTATTCTTCTTGCTAAAATTGCTGCATTGTTAAAGAAAGCCTACCGTTCCCCTCAAACAGAAATTTATATGTGGAGAGAAGCTACCCTGCATTTGGAGAGTAGCATGATAGAGTACAAAGGACAGAAAGCAGAATTGACAAAGAATGAATTGAAAATCCTCTACTACCTTTTTAAGAACTCCGGAAAAATCTGTTCCAGAAATGATATTGTGGATTTTCTTTGGGACAATCAGCTTTATGTTGATGATAACGCCCTAAGTGTCAATATTACCCGTATTCGCGACAAACTGGCAGCAATCGGACTTGTAGATTTCATTAAAACAAAACACAGGCAAGGATATACATTATGAGTGGAAAACAATATTTGAAAAATCAACTCCCCGTTATTTTAATCAATCTGCTGGGTATGCTTGTCCTTGCTTTGTTCCTGATTGCAAGCGATAATCCTATCCAAACAGTCCTGTTTATTTTTGCAGTCTGGTCGATTGTCCTTGTTTTATCTTTGCTGGCATTTTATTTCTCACGAAAAAAATATCTGAATAAATTGCTCAATATGACGGAGCAATTAGAAGAACGATATTTATTGCCGGAAATCATGCAAGTGCCGGAAAGGGCTGATGAACAGGTTTTTTACCAGATTATGAAAATGGCTGAAAAATCTATGTTGGAACGGATTGGCGAAGTACAGAGGGAACGCAGGGAATATAAAGAATACATTGAACAATGGATACACGAAGTAAAAACACCAATTACAGCGATGAAGCTGCTGTGTGAGAATAACCGTTCTCCCTTTTCCAGAGAGGTATTGGCAGAGTTAGAGAATATCAACCAATATACAGAACAGGCACTTTACTATGCCCGGAGTGAACACGCTGAAAAAGACTATTCTGTCCGTGAAGTCAATTTATGCGATGTTGTGCATAGTGCAATCGCAGATAATAAGTATCTTTTGCGTCAAAGCAATATGTCAATTCAGATAGACGATATAGAAACAAAAGTTTATACCGATGAAAAATGGGTGCGGTTCATCTTAAATCAGATTATCGGTAATGCAATCAAATACCATGCAGAGCAGCCTATTTTGCACTTTAGGGCAACAAAAACGAATGACAAGATTGTGCTATCTATCAGCGATAATGGGATAGGTATTCCTAAAAGTGATTTACCCCGTATTTTTGAAAAAGGATTTACAGGTCAGAATGGGCGAACCGGGAAAAATTCTACTGGAATTGGCTTATATCTTTGCAAGCGTCTATGTGATAAACTGGGAATAGGGCTTACTGCTTATTCCGAAAACAGAGGAACAACGATTTCACTTATCTTTCAAATGAATGATTTTATTATCGGAGTGCAGGGCTGACAGGTTCTGCACTTCTTACATTTTTGTAAGAACTGTGTAAGAAAACTTGATACAAAAAATGAGATACTCCATTTACAATAAAGATATGGAACAGTTAAGGAGGTTTATCAGATGAATACGATTTTGAAACTGGAACATATCCAGAAATATTATGGCAATGAAGGGAATATTACCAAAGCCATTAAAGACATTAGCTTTTCTGTGGAAGCTGGGGAATTTCTCGGAATTATGGGTGCGTCCGGTTCTGGAAAGACAACGCTGCTCAACTGTATTTCTACGATTGATACCGTAAGTGCAGGGCATATTTTTTTAGATGGAACAGATATAACGGAAATCAAACCAAAATCCCTTGCCCGTTTTCGCAGGGAGAATTTAGGGTTTATATTTCAAGACTTCAATTTGCTGGACACATTGACGATTTCAGAAAATATTGCACTGGCATTAGCAATCAACAAAGTCCCTGCCGGGAGCGTAGAATCCCGCATTTTGGATATAGCCGGAAAGCTGAATATCAGCGATATTCTAAACAAATATCCTTATCAGGTATCCGGCGGACAAAAACAGCGTTGTGCTTGTGCAAGAGCAATTATCAACAACCCGAAGCTCTTACTGGCAGATGAGCCGACAGGGGCATTAGACAGCCATTCCTCACAAATGTTGCTGTCTACCATTCAAAGTATCAATGAACAGCTTAGGGCGACAATTCTTATGGTAACTCATGACGCTTTTACCGCCAGCTATGCCAACCGTATTCTTTTTTTGAAAGACGGAGAAATCTTTATGGAACTGCGCAAGGGCAACGACAGCAGAAGTGCTTTTTTTGATAAAATTCTGAATGTCCTTACCATGATCGGAGGGGGACAAAGCCATGTATGCTAAACTTGTTTTCAGAAATGCAAAACGGTCTGTAAAAGACTATCTGGTCTACATTGTCACAATGACAATCTGTGTTACCTTGTTTTATGCGTTCTTGTCTATTTCCAGTAGTTATTATAGCCCGGATATAGGCAGCGAGTATGATTTTACTCTGTTAAGTGACGGAATGAAAATTGCAATCTGCATGATAACATTGCTGTTGTTATTTTTGATACGGTTCGTCAATCATTATATGCTAAGACGAAAGCAAAAAGAGTTTGCTGTCCAGTCCATTATGGGAATGGAACAAAAAACTATTGGCAGGATTTTCTTTGCAGAAACACTGATTATGGGTATGTTTTCCATTTTGATTGGTATTTTTTGCGGTGTATTTTGCTCTCAATTCATTACCGCAATGCTCCTTACTGCTTATGGAGAGCCTTATGAAATCTCATGGACATTGTTCCCGGACACCGTTTTGCTGACAGTGATATTTTTTGTGGTAAGTTTTTTTGTGGTAGGAGTTTTCAATACACGCACAATCAAAAAAACAAAAATTATTGATATGCTTTCCGCAGAGAAAGAAAATGAGCCAGAATTGAAAAAGAGCCGATTCATTCCTGTCGTAGTAATTCTGTTTTTAATGTTTACTTTATGGGAATTGTTTTCAGGAATACAAAATGTCCGATTTTATTATGACTCCCGCTTTGTTTTCCCGGTGAAAATCATGTATTGGGGAAATATTTTGCTCCCTGTTGTTACATTAGGCTGGGCGGCATTATGGATGTTGAAAAAGAAAAAAATTGCTTTTCAAAAGTTGATTGATGGGCTGCTTATTTGTTCTGTATTGCACGCCTTTTTAGCAGCAAGCGTACCTGCTCTTACCAATCAATACTATTTGCCTTTACATGGTGGAATACTGAATCAATATCTGGTATTTGTATTGATTGATTTGCTCTTCTTTATTTGTGCATTGATTTATCTTGCCAGCAGCTTGATTGTAGCATGGAAAGTAAAATCGCCGGAACATAGATACAAGGGAGAAAACCTGTTCTTTTTCGGGCAAATTATATCAAAACTAAATACAACCAGCAAAACAATGACGCTGATTTGTATAACCCTTGTCCTTGCAATCTTCATGTTTATTGCCGCCCCTATTTTGACGGGCTGGGCTTCAGGTTATTTGGATATGCGCTCTATGTATGATGTGCAGGTATATTCAAGATATAATGACGTATATGAAGAAGAAAATCTGCCGCAAGACAGTTATGAAATCATTACTGAGTTTCTGACAGAACACAAAATAGATACAGTTTATGATTGCACGTTCAATCTATATCTGCCAGAGAAAGACGATTTTCACAACAGACAGAAATATGATTTTCCGATTGTAGCAATTTCTTTGAGTGATTATAACACTATACGGGAAATGCTGGGTTACGAACAGATTTCTCTGGAGGAAGATGAATTTACAACACAATGGAAAGCAATCGCCACCGAGGAAGAACGGGATAGCTTTTTGAAAGAACACACCAGCATTATGACAGACGCAGGAGAATTGACTCTTTCCGGGCAGTCCTATTATGAGGATCCGATTGGAGAAACAGCGTACAATTCCTATACAAATGTATTGTATGTACTTCCAGACAATATTTGTGAAAAGCTGTTGCCAGTAATAAAAAACCGATATATTACAACAACGGAAAATATCTCCTATGAAAATGCAAGGAAACTGGAAAAACTTTTTACAGAGAAATATCCCGAGCAGGCAGAAACCGGGGCTATTTATGGCGTGCGTTTTAGCACACTGCAAATCAATAGTTCCATAGCAAATAACTTTATTTTACAGACTGCAATGATTTATGGTGCTGTCGTACTGATGGTTATATGTCTTACCGTACTTTCTTTGCAACAACTCTTAGACGCAGGACAATATAAATATCGCTTCTCTGTACTCCGAAAATTGGGGGCGGAAGAAAAGCATATCGGAAAACTTATCTTGCAACAATTAAGTGTTTGGTTTGGGCTTCCAATTATCACAGCAATCATTGTAGCTGCTGTTGTAATAGCTTACTTTATCCAAACCATATCAGCAGAAATTTCAGCCTATATTGGGTTTAGTACATTGATGTTACAAATAGGGGCAACAATGGGGATTTTGGCAATTTTATTGATTTGTTACTTCATAAGTACATGGATTATTTTTAGGCGCTCTGTTAATCCATAGAAAATATGTAATTATTGCATTTCGCACATTCTTTAAAGAGGGATAGCACTCTTAATGAACACTATCCCTCTTTCACTTAATAAAGTTCTAATGAATCTTCTGCATCCACCCACATCTGTAAATTGCCCTCAAGATATAATCTTGCATATTCCAAAGGCTCATCCACAGCTAATGAAGTAAGTGCACATTCTGATCCATATGTGGTTTTTAAATCTTTTTCAGCTTCCCAGCAGTCAATGCGAAGCATATATCCAGCACTTGTGTAAACATCAATACTATCGTGATTTATGTTGTATTCTGCATAAATTGTTCTCATCGTATCTTATCTCCATTTTCTTTTGATAATCAGTTATAGAGTTAAATATCGAAAACATTTCAATCAGTTCACCATGTCGTTATTGTTATATGTTATACTGTGTTATGAAATTTTCTTTCCCTTAATTTTTCCCATATTAAGGTTCATGAAAGCTAATGGGAGAATGTAACACAAGGGAAAGAGTAAGGGGAAGTACACTTGCTACAAACTTAGTATTTTCAAGGGTTTGCGAAGAATTTGATAATCAAATATAACAGTTATTAAATTTCCTAAAATATGTGAAATATCAACTGGAATTTGTCAAAGAGGATTATTCCAATATTCCACAGTATTTCTATTTACATCATAAAAAGTAATATTACCCGCATTTATAGGCAAGACAATCGCAAAAGGTTTATTGCGGTCAATATCAACCACTTGAATTGTGTTGCCATCATCTATTTCAAGTTGTTGCACCTGCTGTTGATTCATAGAAATAAATGCTCGTTCATTATATCCCTCTACAGTAAACTCCACAATTCCTCTTTGAATCCCCGAAAGAGTTCCACCTCCACGGAAAAAATATCCGAAGGAAAGTCCTGGACGATTGACATAGACGGAAAAAGAATGGTCACTCAAATCCTGAGGGTAAGAAATATATGCAGCCATCGTGCTGGAAACGCTTCCATCGACCGTCCAATCATCCTTAATCTTCTGCGACGAACGAATATCTGCCTCCAGCTTAGATGAAGTCACGCCGATCTCATTGTTCGTATAAAGAAAACAAACAAATAAAATACAAGCAAGAACAACCCCTATCACAATTTTAAGAAATATTTTTTTCCTTTATTATTTTTCATTTTTTTAAACTATTTAATACTAATGTCTTTTATAATAGCTTTTCATATATTATATAATCAATCTTTATAAGTCCTTTTATAAATTTCTTTTCTACCATTTTCGATAAATTCCTGTTTAATATTTTTAATTCCATAAACAATAGTTTCAATAGGATAATATTCTTCAACTATATCTTGATATTCTTTTGCTTTCTCAATATCTATATTTCCATACATTCTTAATATATCTTCTCCAAAATTTGTTCCTATTTCTTCTTCACTATCTTCAAGTAAGTATATAAAATCACAATATTCATCTATAATTCCAGAATCTCCAAAATCAATTATTCCAGTTAATCTATTATTGCCATCTAACAATAGATGATTACAACTAAAATCATTATGGCATAAACACTTTTTACCCTCAAAAACTGTTGTTGCATTTAGTCTTTCCATAAAACTTTCTATATAATCTTTTTCTATATCAGTTAAATCATTATAAATAGTTTCACGCAACAATATATACTCTTCTAATACATTTTGTTTATTATCAATAGTACATTCACTAATATCTGTATAATCTAAACCGTGCATTTGTCTTAAAAAACTGGCAATATCTCGTTTTAACAAATTTTGTTCTTCTTCTGACATAGTAGAATAAATTTCTGGTGTTAAAAAAGTTCCTTTAATTTCTTTATAACCTAGTATAGATAATTCATCACTAATATACGAATATTCAATATTAGGAATTTTTACATTAGTTTCTAAATTTGTATTTAAAAAATTATATATTGCTTTTTCTTTTGCATAACCTTTTTTCTTATTAGTACTAAATTTTGTTTTAAAAATGTATTCATTATTAACTAAATATGCCACACTATCATAACCACTACCGATTATTTCAATACTATCTACTTTGAAATTATCAAAGTAATGCTCAATTAAATATTTCATTGCCTTAACATTTGTGGCATTATCATCATATCTATATTCCATTAAATAACAATCTTCTTTTTTGCCCTCGTGTAATTCATGTTCTGGCAAATCTTCAATAATTCTAAAACCAGATTTTTGGTATGCCCTTATTGCTCTTGGATTATTTTTATGAGGGTCTAAAATAACTGCATTAGCATTTCTTTCTTTTTTCAAAAATTCAAAAATCAATTTAATATATCTTGTACCAATTCCTTTACTCCAATAATTTGGCTCTCCTATAAATTGATCCATACCATAGACTATCTCATCAGTTTTTGGATAATGATAATCAGTATATAACTCATCATACATTTTATATATTTGTCCATATCCAATAGGAACATTGTTATATTCAATAATTACTCTAAAAACTTCATCTTCCCAAGGCTCTGTATAATGTTTTTTTAATGATTCTAATGTATATTTTTTATCTCTACCACCATAAAATTCTAATACTCTTTCATCAGTTAACCATTTTAACATCAAAGGAAAATCATCATCTATTAAAGTTCTTATACATATTTCATTTTCAACTATATTCATTTATTTATCACCTTTTTCATAATCATATACATATACTATTTCATCTTTATAATCATTTTTACCACCTAATTTTTCATATACATGGCAAGCTCTAGGATTACCTTTATCAGTTATTAAAAACATTTCAGAACAACCAATCTCTTTAGAATATTCCTTAATAAAAGATAATAATTTTGAACCATAACCTTTGTCTTGATAGTTAGGTAACATTCCTATTGAGTGTAAATAAAACATTGTTTTTCCATCAGGTCTTAAAAGTGTATAGCAATATGCAAATCCTATAATTTTATTATTTTCTTTAGCTATAAACCCAAATGAACTGGTATCATTAAGAAATCCTTTTAAATTATCAATATCAAAAACCATATTATCATCAATTAAAACTTCTTCCATAAACTTTTTCACGCTATCAAAACTCCTTGTCAACTTTCGATTTGTCATAATCATTCTACCATACCGTTATGAATAAATCATCTCTTGCAAAATAATTTCTTCTGCCCGGTTGTGAATGTTATTGCAACGCCGCACCCATTCCATTTCTTGGGTTCGTTTCAATTCCTCGGTCACGCCCTCGGCATCTTTCATCTGCTCCATGATGGTGTCTAACCGTTCCTGTGCCTGTTCGTTCAGGTCTGCAAGGTATGTCCATAACTCCCCGGTCAAGGTCAATGTGTTCAATCTGGCTGGGTGGACTTCTCTTAAATATTCCCGGTGCATCCGTCCGTACTTTCCGATAGGGCGGTGTTC
>OOAN01001844.1_pt1 | contig 10384 bp, 11 predicted proteins | sample 1671301 | NCBI WGS metagenome assembly OOAN01 (sample SAMN06348142, study PRJEB24527) | human gut metagenome | biome: human gut; feature: ankylosing spondylitis patient; material: feces | host: Homo sapiens | place: China | collected 2015-10
CTCCACGATGGTGGAATAGGGAAGGGTCTTGTGGTAGGTCATGTGAAGGCCCTTATACTCGAAGTGGAAGCCGTTGCGCATCCGGCAGCCGTCCAGCCCCTTGTAGGTGAACTGCTTCTTCAGATCCTGAAGGATCTTGTCGTGTTCCTCCTCATAGAGGTTCTCCGGAGTGGTCTCGGTGTAGTCGTAGCGGAACTGGATGGGGATGCGGTAGGGCAGGAAGCGCTCCACGTAATCCGTCAGCTTCTGGGCGGGGTAGTTCTTATACAGCACGCAGTTGATGCGGGTGGGGCAGGCGATGCGGCCCACTACCTCGTCCGGGGACTCCTCCACGTACTTCACCAAATGGCGGGAGATGTTGATGCAGGTGATCTTGTCCCGGTTGCGCTTCGTGAAGGCGATCATCTCGTCGGCGGAGTATTTCTGCTGCACGGGGAAGGTGGTGTTGATAAAAATTCTGTGGGTGTTGGGAATGGCGTCCAGCATCTTCTGGAGGGATCCCAGATCTGCCAAGGGTTCACCGCCGGTAAAGACGAAGTCACAGCGGGGCGTGATCTCATCCATGGTGTGGATGCTGCGGAGAATGGCATCCAGACTGAAGCCGGAGCAGTCGGCATACTCCTTTTTGTTGATGCAGAAGGGGCAGTGATTGTTGCAGTCGTAGGGAACAAAGACGGTGACGGTAGCGCCGCCCTCCCGTGTCTTATAGGGATTGCTCATATTGTTCAAGCCAGCCTCTCAAAATAAGTCGTTCCCGATTAGTCTATACCAAATGGCGCAAAAAAGCAAGAAATATCTGCAAAAATAGACTGTTTACTTATTAACAATACTGGAAGCGGAGGGAAATATCGGAGACTTTGGCAATATGAAGAAAATGAAGAGATGTGAGCGGAGGAGGTGTTATGCTGCGGTGTGATGGATTTCGGGCATGGTGATGTACATTCGCCTATGTGTTATATGATCTGGACTTTGCGGAATATCCTTGCGAAAAATGTTGACTTCGCACAATTTGTGCGTTATTGTAAAGATAAAGAGGAAAAACAGAGCCGGAGAAGGGAGCTGACAATGTGGAAAAAACACAAGCACCTGTTCCTGTTTCCTGCGGCGGTGCTGGGCATACTTGCCGTGTGCTGGATGTCAGGAAGGGTGAGCGAGTTTAACAAGTGGTATCTCATCATCGCCGGGACGGTGGGACTATACTGCTGGGTGTCGGAGCTTGTGGAGCTTCTGCGGGAGCGGAAGAAGGAGAAGGAAGAGCCGTAAGGGCCGAGGAACCGATGCTGTAAGCTTCAGAAAGGGCGGAAGGGGAACGTTCCCCTTCCGCTTTTTCATTTTGTGGCTTGTAAAAAACGGCGTTTTGTGATATGGTAGGGTAAAAGAATTTGCGGGGGGATCACGGATGAGCACCAGCTTTAAGACCAGTATGTTCGGCGGCTTTGACCGCAGCGATGTGATTGCATACATTGAGAAGACCGGCCGGGAACACGAGGAGCGTGTGGCGGCGCTGGAGGCGGAGAACGAGACCCTCCGGAAGGAGAACCAGACGCTGGAGAATACCCAGCGGGTGACACAGGCGCAGCTGCTGAAGATGCGGGACAACGAGGAGACCTGCCGCCGTCTGCGCCGGCAGCTGGCGGATGCGGAGGCCCGGAATCAGGAACTGGAGCAGCGCTGCGCCCAACTGAAGGTACAGGCGGACGAATACGAGTCTCTGAAGGACCATGTGGCCCAGATCGAGATCAGCGCCCACCGCCGCACGGAGCAGTTCCGGGAGGAAGCCGTGACCAAGCTGCGTCAGCTGGCGGCCCGGCAGCGGGAGTGGTGCCGCACGGCGCAGGCGGACTATGAGCAGATGAATTGCCAGCTGCTGGAGCGCTTACAGCAGGCAGAGCAGACGCTTCGCCAGCCGGATATGAGCAGCTTCCGGCGGATGGAGGAGGGCCTGACGGCGTTGGAAAAGGGCCTGACGGCGCCGGAGAAAGCCGGAGAATAAGACAGACGGGGAGCATTCGGCGGGATGCTCCTCTTTTTGTGGAAAATAGCGATTGACAGACAGCGTTCGGCATGATAAGATGACGCTACAATCCAAGGGGCGCTGGTGCAAGCCGGCTGAGATGAGACGTATCGCCGTCCGGTCCCTCGAACCTGATCCGGGTAATGCCGGCGTAGGAATGCGATCATATGGATTTCATGTTCCGCATTGCGACGCCTGCATGGCTCGCCATGCGGGAATTTTTTTAGGAGGAGATCCGAACACATGAAAAACAATAAGACCCGTACCCTCTGTGAGGCCGCCATTTTTATCGCTATGGCGGAGATTTTGAGCTTTATCAAGCTCTATGAGTTCCCCAACGGCGGCTCTGTCACGCTGGAGATGCTGCCTATCATCCTGTTCGCCGTTCGGTATGGCTGCGGCTGGGGCGCCGGCGCCGGCTTCGTATTCGGCACCGTGACCTATCTCATCGGCAACAAGTTCTCCATCGACTGGACCACCATCATCTGCGACTACTTCCTGGCCTTCACGGCGCTGGGCTTTGGCGCAGGCCTGCTGGCCCGCCGGAAGTGGAGCGTGTTCTATGGCACCGTCATCGGCGGCGTGCTGCGGTTTTTGGCCCACTACATCATCGGCGCCGTGGTGTGGGGCAAGTATATGCCCGATGAGTTCTTCGGCATGACCATGACCAGCCCGTGGTTCTACTCCCTGCTCTATAACGGGAGCTATATGCTGCCCAGCATCATCCTGTGCCTGGTGGTCTTTGCGGCGCTGTACAAGCCCCTGAAGAAGTATTTCACGGCGGAGGACCTGAAGCTGGCTCAGTGATGACCGGATGACAGCTTTCCGGGGCCGGGGAGACCCGGCTCCGGAAAAACTTTCAGGAGATTTGAAAAAAGTGTTGACAAAACACAGGAAGCGTGTATAATATAGCTTGTTCGTCAGAACACAGCGGGATTGTGTAAAGGTAGCACAGCGGACTCTGACTCCGTATGTGAGGGTTCGAATCCTTCTCCCGCTGCCATGATGACCACGGGGAACTGCATATATGCAGTTCCCCGTGCGCCTATTCTAAAGTTCGTTTTGCTTTGTTTGTCGTGCTTCCCGATCTGGTTCCTGTGCCTGCGCCTTATTGTGCAATACTGCAAGGGCCTCACCACGTTGTCAGCGGAAGCGATGTATTGGCTCCGCAGAACAGACTCTCTATCTGCTCTTTGCGTCTCATCCCCGTGACCGCTGGAAGGCAGCGGTGCCGCTCATATCATGGCGAAGCTCCGGGAGATGCGCTTGTATTTGACCGGGCCGATTATTCAGTTGTCTATATCGAGACCGGTTTTTGACCGGAGACGAACAAAAAAACAAGCCTTTTCCAATGTTTTCCATCGAAAAAGACTTGCCATTTATCCGCTGCGGTGGTACAATGAAACCGTGTCCACCACGGAAGTGCGACATAAAAAGCTCTTTCGATGCCGTGAACATCGTTTGAGTTGGTACCGTCCGGGATTGCCGTTCCGGGCGGTACTTTGTCGTTTATTGACTTGTTACTTCTATAATATCCTGTTTTTATCAATAATGCAACTATTTTTTGCATTTTCAATTCTTACAATTTCAAATTTGCGGCAAAAGCCAGACGGGAAGAGGGCTGAAACCCTTGTGCCGTTTGGCTTTTTCGTGTATGGAGCGCCGGCTGCCGACCGACCATTATTTTTCGCTGGCCAGCTTGTAGAAGGTAGATCTTCCGATTCCCAGACGCTGAGCAGCCTCCTTGGCGGTAAGCTCCCCGGCCTGCCACGCTGCGTAGATCTCCGGCCACTGAGGAGGCCGGGCCAGTCTGGGCCGTCCCATCTTGCGACCGGCTGCTCTGGCTGCTGCGTAGCCCTCCGCCTGACGCTGCCGGGTGCGGAGTCGCTCCTGCTCGGCCATGGTACCCAGCACCTCAATGATGATGTTGTTGACCATGTCGGCCACCCACTCCTGCCCGGCAGGGAAGTCGGTCATGGTGGTGGGCAGATCGAGGATCTTCAACCGGATGTGCTGCTCCCGAAACCAGAGCAGTTCCGTCTCAATGTCCGCCTTCCGACGGCTGAGCCGATCCAGCGAGGTGATGACCAGCGTGTCACCGGGCCGGAGGATGGTGTTCTTCAGGGCCATGTAGCCGGGCCGGTTCAGATCCTTGCCGCTCTCCCGGTCGGTGATGATGGAGCGCTCATCGGCGCCCAGGACTCGGAATGCCTCCAGCTGCCGTGCAAGATTCTGATCCCGACTGCTGACTCTGGCGTAGTAGTAAGTGCGGGTATCGCTCATGGGAAACCTCCTTTTCTGCAGGTGACGAAGAAAGCAGCCTTGCGGCTGCTTTCTTGACAAAATTTGTCGGCTATGGTATAGCCCCTCTTTCTGCTTCGTCTTAGCATAACCGGGCGACGGCGACGGGCCTCAAAAGATGTCCGTAAATCTTCTGGCGTTTTCGGACATATCCGTAAAGTTGCGGCGGGTATTTTACGGACGTAAGCCAGACGGTGCGAGTGTGTGTCTCAAAAAGTCTACTTTTGCAGACGCTTTGGCTGCTGCATCAGGCTGCCAGCGCCGTAACGACCGCAGCAGTTATCCCCCCGTGGAAAACTCCTGACGGAGTTTACACACAGGTCCCCCCCTGCTGCTGGAGCTGGCCTAAGATCGAAAGTCTGCGCCGGGGGCGGTTGTGTGAGAAATGATTTTTTTGATTTTTCGTTTGCTGTTCTTCTCTTGTAAGTCTTACGTTAGACGGTAGGATCTTTCTTTCAACAGGTAATTTAATACTCCCGTTATCTGAGTCTTAACCTTATTTGCTAAAAATCGGACTACCCCCATCAGAGAAAAGCCCTCGATCGGGGCTTGACACGCATCCGAAGCTGCGATATGCTGGTCACAAGAAGCCGCTGCATAATTGCCCTCTGCGACGCCGCAGATGTGATAGGAATTGCGACTATGCTCCTGGTTCTTCTTGATGCAGAGCTGCACCAGCAGGGTTTTAAGGGCCTTGAGCAGCCGCAGACCGGCGCAGACGGTGGAGCGTGCTGCGCCGGTTTTCTTTTGCAGCGCAGAGATGCTGGGGAACGCACGGGAGCTGTTCCCGGCGCAGACAATGATGGCGCACAGCACGATAAGGGCAGAATCGGTCAGCTCCTGTTCCAGCACGGCACGATCCAGGATGGTATAGCCCTTCTTCAGCAGGGCCAGATCGACGGTGTAGGTGTTCTTGCCGTACACGGTGCGTCCCAGCTTGCCGCTATGGTACTTGGTGTGCTTGACAGTAAGATATCCCGCCTCGGACAGCTCCCAGACGGCCTTGACAGCGGTGGCCACGCTGCAGCCTGCCAGGGCGGCAATGGCCTCATAGCTTTTGCGGCAACCGCCCAGGGCGTTGCAGTAAGCAAAGAAGATCATGCCCACTCTCCGGGTGGCAAAGCTGAGGGTGGTGTCAAAGATGAGGGCGTTGGGTACCTTGAAATAGCTTCTACGCTTTCTCATAGGGGAAATCTCCTTCTGAAGATGAGCAGCGGCAGCCGTTCGGCTGCCGCTGCTGTTTTGTTTATTTACCGATTGGATAGAGCGGATTAGTAAGTCCAGTCCTCAGCCTTTCGGGCGAAAGGGGAGCGCACCTGTTCTACGGGGTCAAGCTTGGCCATGGCGCTCCTTAGGCCGGGGTCGTCCTGTGTGCGGGAGAGGGTGACCATGCGGGCCAGACCGTGGTCAAAGCCGTCGTCCCAGGCTGCTACGATTTGTGCCTCCTGTGAGGTCAGATCGTCCCGCCACGTCTCCGTCTCCGGGTCGTTGGTCTCATGCTCCCAGCTCTCCTGCAGCTCCCGGATGCGTACCAGCGACTCGTTCCAGTCCTTTCCGATGGGCGCCGCCTCACGGGATATCTCATACTGGCCTTCCAGCAGAGTGCGGATGCTTTCGGCACACTGCTCACCGGCCCGGTCGCCATCGGTGCAGAGATTGATCTGGCTGACGTCCGGTCGGTACTGGAGGAAGGCCAGCAGCGCACGGGGCGATACACCGCCCAATGCAATATAGTTCTCCGTGCGCTGGTCTGCCGGACGCATGGAGAGATAGGACAGCAGGTCAATCTCACTCTCAAAGACATTGCAGCGGGGGCAGTCAGGGTTCTCCATGCGAAAGCGGTACTCCTTCTGGGAGCCTCGGACGTCGAAGCGCTGTACCTGCTGCGTGGGATCGCAGCTGCGGGCGAAGTTGCTGGCCACTACGCCGTCAAAGTCCGTGCCGACGAATACAACGTTTTTGTATTTGCCGCTCTGGTAGATCCGGCCCTGCCGCATAAGCCCGTCTACCAGTTCCTGATCCAGCCCCCGCTCCTGAACAAGATAGTTATAGGCGTCCAGATTCGTCTTGGCCCGTGGCAGAGGGCGAAACTCCTCATGCTCTGCAGGCGGCAGCCATACCGGGGGCGTGTAGGTGACGTCCCTATGGATGGCCTCCAGCACCGTCCGTACAGCCTCCTGAAAGCCCATGCCATGGACATTGACGAAGTAGTCGATGGGGCTTTTGCTGCCCTCCGCCCGTGAAAACCAGTAGTAGCCCTTGCCGGGCGTTACTACCAGACTGTCATGCTCCACAGAGCGCCACTGTCCGTCCTTCTGGAACAGCGGCTCCCCGGTGCGCTGGAGGATGTCAAACACATCCTGGCTGCGGGCCAGCTCGATCATGTCGGCGGGAATGTACTTGCTCTCTCGGCGCTCCGGCTGCCGGACGGCGGCATCAGCAGGAAAGAAGGCTGCATGGGTAAAGACGGATCTGTCCTGCACACTCCGTGTATCGCAGCCGTAGAATTTGCAATCTTTGAACTGCGAAAGTCTGGCCTCGCTTTCCGAGACGGTGACATTTCGGAAGGTGCAGCCAACAAAGCGGAGGTCTACGGGATCTTTGGCGTAGAAATCGAATTTTTCCTGGTCGATGTTCTCAGCCTCAATGTGCCGGATCTGCCGCTTTTCTTCGGTGATGTTCTGCAGGAACTCACCCTTTTCCATCAGGTAGTTGGCAATGCCGCTGGCGTCCTTGATGGCGGCGAACAGCTCCTGCGGATCCTTCTCCAGCACCTTGATCCAGCTTTGGATATAGGCTTTGTGCAGGTCGAAATGTTCGTTCAGAGCCTTTTGGGACATCTCCAGTCCCAGTTCCTGCGAGACGAAGGCGCTGGCGATTTCTGCCCGCAGCTCCTCCCGTGCGTAGTCCTCACTGCCGAAATGATTCTCGATGTGGCGGTTCAGCCGGTCAGGATGGCCGGTGGCGTGGCCGCACTCATGAAGGAAGGTGGAGATGTAGCTGTACGGATCGTCGAAGCTGGCCTCCGGAGGCAGCGTCACCATATCGGCTGAGGGGGAGTAGTAGGCACGGGTGCCTTCCTCCCGATAGGCCAGCTGCATATTCTCCAGCAGGGTGTCCCGCTGCTGGCGGAGTTGACCAATGTCTGTCCGGGGGCGCTGGGGCAGAGGCGGGACACCTTCCATCTGAGCGGCGTTAAAGACGAGAGCGGTACGGCTGCGAAGCTGGAGCTTGTCGGCTGCATCGGGATCATCCCGTTTCAAGCGCTCCACCTCGTTCCAGTTCATCCATCTTTTCCGCTCCATGTCGTACATGGCCCAGTATTCGACCTTGGTGGCGTGTTCTCCCTTGCGGATCTTCCAGCCCTTATCTTTGGCCTGCTGGAAGGTACACCAGCGGGGATCCTTGTAGCCCCGCTCATCGGCAAGCATAGAGAGCCGCAGCGTGTTGATGCCCTTATAGCGTCTGCCGGTAGCGGCGTTGTAGGGACGCCTGCGCCCAGCAGGCCCGCCACGGGAGCTGCTCCTCCTTCAGCGCAGCCAGGAACGCCTGTGCCAGCTCCTCACGCACCTTATTCACTGCTGCCATTGCTCGTCACCTCCTTCCCGTCCAGCGTGTAGCTGGGGCCGTCTATCAGCGCACCCAGCGCCTCCAGCTCCTCCATTTCCTCCGGATCGGACAGCTCGATGCCGTCCAGGATGCTCCATTTCTTCTTTTCGTTGCTCATAGGGATACTCCTTTCCATGTCAAATAAAAAAGAGACGGCAGGAGCCGTCTCTTGGTGGATGGGTATGAAATTGTTACCCCTTGAAATAGAAATTCTTTCTGAGTTTCAGGTAGCCGGTGCGGTGTATGACCACCAACTGTTCCCCCAGACTTTTCCATGTGTTGGGATGGATGGCGTAGCCCTCCTGCAGGCTGGTGGAGGTGCTGTCCGTCCTGCTGCCTGTGGTGGTGCTGATCTTCCGGTGATCCTCTTTTCCAACCAGGTCGGAGAAGTATGTCCTGGTCTCCGGATCGTTGCCGGAGAGCACCACGGTATAGGTGCAGTTGTCCAGGATCACCTTCCGCTCGTCCCGGCTGTATTCCAGATCAATGTCCGCCAGAGACTGGGTGAGGATGCAGATGTTGGCACCGTTTTTGCGGAACTTCCGCATGGGGCCGAGGATCTCCAGATGCCGCAGGCTGGCGAACTCATCCAGCGCCAGCAGGATCCGCTTGTCCCGGCTGCGGTCATAGGGCCGCTGGCCGATGTAGTCCAGCATCTGCGTTACCACGATGTTGCAAAACAGACTGTAAAACTCCTGCTTTTTGTCCGGCACCACCAGAAAGATGTGGGACGACTCCAGATCAGAGGGGGCCAGATACGGCTCGTCTGCACTGGATGGGCGGCGCAGAACACGCTCTACCTTGCTGTAATCGGCAAAGAGCTTGATGTTTTCATCCAGTGTGGACTTGGCCCCGGCGATGTTCTTTTCATTCTCCTGCGCCAGCGTCTGGATATAGCCCACAGCCCGCTGGTTTTTCTGTGCGGCGATCAGCTGAAACAGCTCCATGGGGCCGTTGGTAAAGACCACCTTCATAATTTCGCAGAAATCAAGGCCCTTGTCGTAAAACGCCACCAGAGATGCCAGCAGGATCTTCCGGGCCGTCTCCGTGAAGTAGCGCTCGGCACTGGTTGCCTTCGGCGGCAAGGGCAGAATAGAGAAAGTGAGCTGCTCCAGCAGCGCCCGCCGTTCGTCCGGATCGGACGCACGGTCTATCTCATCAAAGACATTGTAGATGACGGAATGCTCTGGATCGTCCGGCGCAAGGAGGACCTTCTTCTCTCCGGGGACATTTTTTGAGATGTCCCCGGAGATGTCGATGCAGAAGAAGGGGCCTTGCCAGACCCGGAGCGATGGGATCAGCAGGGCAGAGGTTTTCCCTTGCCCGCTGCCGCCGAAGATGGCGATGTGTCCCTCACCGTCACAGGGCAGATAGACCTTCTTCCCGCCCAGCAGTCCGAAGGTAAAGCCATTGGGCGCCTTATCTGCCGCCAGCCCGCTGCCCTTCAGTGTCTGCTGTACCCGCAGCTTCTGCTGCCGGTCGCTGCGGCCACGGTCACGCAGCAGCAGCCGCACCACAAGCGTCGCCACCAGCACCAGCGCCAGAATAGCCGCCAGCCGCCAGAGCAGGGCATCTATGTTTTCAAAAAAATCCATGCTAACCTCCTATTCCCAGCATACTGCATATCTCCTGCCAGAGCTGCTGCAGATTTTGCAGCAGCAGCTCCCGTGTGTTGTCATAGAGCAGGGCCAGCATGGCTATGGCCATCAGCGCAATGGAGACGGCGCCAAACAGCACACGGATGACGGTACCCAGCGCCTCCAGCAGCACCTGTGGCGTTCCCTTCTTTCGGACGATGACCGTGTGTTCCCGCTCCTCCTCCCGCTGCTTGGCGTCATACAGCTGCCCTACAAAGGAGGTAAGCGTCCGGGTATCCTCCGCCACCTCGTCCTCAGCCGCACGGATGTCCTTCCGGTCTCCGTTGGCTGCGTAGTAGCCGGTGAGGATCTTCTCCAGCTGGTCTTTCTGCTCTCCCGGCGACAGGGCCACATTGATGATATTTTTGATCTGCACGGCCAGCGCTGCCTTGACGATCTCATTTTTCGGGTTGTCGGTAGGCACCAGCAGGATGGGCGCTGCATGGTTGGTGCGCCAGATCCGCTTGATGACGCCTATCAATTCCTCGCCGTCGTTATAATAGGCGTCGGTATCATAGATGATGGCATCGGTGCCCTGGGCCGCCAGCAGGATGTCGTTTTCCTGCCTGCGGATATCCGGCGCTGCTGGGAGAAAGGTGACCTCCTGATGCAGACGCTGCTCCAGCGCCTCTCTCAGATGTCCCAGCTTGACCGAATCGCCCACACAGAGGATCATGCGCCGTCACCGCCTTCCTGCATCCGGGCCAGCAGCTGCTCCTCCTGCTCCAGCTGCGCCTGAAGGGCCTGCTTGCGCAGCATCATGTCCTCCAGCTCATTTTGTAGCCGTCCTTGCTTTTAGATCGGAAGAGCACACGTCTGAACT
>OOAN01001846.1_pt1 | contig 10382 bp, 9 predicted proteins | sample 1671301 | NCBI WGS metagenome assembly OOAN01 (sample SAMN06348142, study PRJEB24527) | human gut metagenome | biome: human gut; feature: ankylosing spondylitis patient; material: feces | host: Homo sapiens | place: China | collected 2015-10
AGCCCATATCCTCCATCAGGATGTCCTCAGCCTTGTGCAGCTGTGCAAAGTGCTCGGCGACATCTGCAACCTTGGAAGCCTCCATAGCAGCATCGAAGTCAGGGTTGGAGTACTTACCATCGTTGTTGCCGTTGCCGGAGCAGAACAGCTCGATCATGTTGGAAGGATCGTTGTAGTCCATGACCCAGCCGTTACGGGCAACATCGTACTCGCCGGCACGGCGAGCAGCGGTGAAGGCAGACCACTCCATCTTGCTGATGGTCAAAGTGATGCCCAGATCGCCCCAAGTCTGCTGCAGGTACTCTGCCAGAGGCACATGGTAGCCGGAATCGTTGGTGCTGTACTCGATGGTGGGGTAGCCCTCGCCATTGGGATAGCCAGCCTCTTCCAGCAGCTTCTTAGCCTCGGCCATATTTGCCTCGTAGTCAGCTGCAATGTAGGGAGAACCGCCGTTTGCGTTGTCGTAGAAGTAGCCCTGCGCGTCCACGATGCTAGGGCCGACCAGGTTGGAAGCAGCAGAGTAGGTGCCCTGCATGATGGTGTTGGCAACGTAGTCGCGGTCGATAGCCAGAGCCAGAGCCTTGCGGACCTTGGCATCCTTGAAGGCATCGCGCTGCAGGTTCATGCTGACGTAATAGGTGCCCAGAATGGGGTCAACATAGAAGTCGCCGCCATCCTCTGCCTTGGTCAGGCTGGGGATCTCGTCGGTGGGCACGTCCTTGATCAGGACAGCCTCGCCGCTGTTATAAGCAGCGAAGCAAGCGGAAGAGTCCTCCAGCAGCAGCAGGGTGATGCTGTCGGAAACGATCTTAGAGCTATCCCAGCCGCCAACGTAGTTGGGGTTCTTGGACAGAACGATACGCTCGGAGGGGGTCCACTCGGTGATCATGTAGGGGCCGTTGGAGACGAAGGTCTCAGCGGAGGTGCACCATGCATCGCCGTTGGCCTCAACGGTAGCCTGCTGCACAGGGCTCATGGATGCGAATGCAGCCATCTTGTCGAAGTAGGAGCAGGGGTAGGACAGCACGATGGTCAGGGTCTTGCCGTCGTCGCTTGCCTTGACGTTCAGCGCATCGGGGTTGGGCTCTGCAGTGGGGTTGCCGTCTGCATCGGGGAAGCCGGCAGCTGCGTCAAAACCATCGATCATGCCCAGGCAGGTCTCTGCGTAGGGAGCTGCGGTGTCGGGGTTGACCATACGCTTGAAGGTGTACTCGAAGTCCTTAGCGGTCAGGTCGGTGCCATCGCTCCACTTCAGGCCGTCACGCATGGTGAAGGTCCAGGTCAGGCCGTCCTCGCTTGCTTCCCAGCTCTCAGCCTGGCCACCAATAACTTCGTTGTTCTCGTTGATGATCAGCAGGGGCTCGAAGATGGTGATGATGGTGTTGGCGCCATCAACAGCGCTGTTCAAAGAGGGATCCAGAGTCTCGGGGTTGGGGCCGTACTGGACGGTGAAGCCAGCGGTGTTGACACTGCCGGTAGAAGAACCAGCAGCGGAAGAAGCAGAACCGGAGGTTGCGGTAGAACCGGACTTGCTGCCGCCACAGGCTGCCAGACCCAGAGCAGCGGCACCCACGCCTGCAACCTTGAGGAAATTACGACGAGAAATGCGTTTCATAATAATATCCTTCCCTTATATCAAATTTGAGTGTGCCAGGTTCCCCCAGCCGCCTCTATATTCGATCCGGTGCAAATGTACACCGGAGGAACACGAATGATTATAATGCGTTCTCATACCGGTTACAAGCCCAAAACTTGGACTGTAACCATTTTGTGACAACATTTCAGCACTAAGTTGAATTGCTTTCACTTTTTACCGGCGTGAAGTGTTCTCACTTCACGCGGTCAAGGTGATGGCATGCTGCCCAGTGGCCGGTGGAGACCTCCTTGAACTCGGGCACCTCGTTTGCGCACTGCTCGTCTGCATAGGGGCAACGGGTGCGGAAACGGCAGCCGGACGGCGGGTTCAGGGGGCTGGGCACATCGCCCTGTAGCACGATACGCTTGGACTGGCGGGCCGTAATGGGGTCTGCCACCGGAATTGCGGAGATCAGGCTGCGGGTGTAGGGGTGGATGCTGTGGGTGATCAGCTCGTAGCTGTCGGCCAGCTCCACCATCTTGCCCAGATACATGACGCCGATGCGGTTGGAGATGTGCTTGACAACGCTCAGGTCATGGGCGATGAACAGGTAGGTCAGACCCATCTCCTGCTGCAGATCCTCGAACATATTGACGACCTGTGCCTGAATGGAAACGTCCAGTGCGGAAACAGGCTCGTCACAAACGATGAACTCGGGGTTCACAGCCAGTGCACGGGCAATGCCCACGCGCTGACGCTGACCGCCGGAGAACTCGTGGCAGTAGCGGTTTGCGTGCTCGCTGTTCAGGCCAACGCGCTCCAGCAGAGCGATGATCTTATCGTGGCGGTCCTTTTCGTTCTCGGCCAGATGATGGATATCAATGCCCTCACCCACGATGTCGCCGATGGTCATGCGGGGATCCAGACTTGCGTAGGGATCCTGAAAAACGATCTGCATCCGGCGGCGGTAGGGCAGCATATCCACTGCGATCTTGTTGTCCTTATCGAACAGCAGGTTGCCGTCATAGTAGATCTTGCCGCCGGTGGGCTCGTACAAGCGCAGCAGGGTACGGCCGGTGGTGGTCTTGCCACAGCCGGACTCGCCTACCAGACCAAGGGTCTCGCCCTTGCGGATGGCAAAGCTTACGTCATCCACAGCCTGAACGTACTTGCGGTTCTTGCCCACACCGCCGGCGGGGAAATACTGCTGCAGGTGCTGGACTTCAACCAGCGTTTTCTGTTCACTCATTCTGCCTTTTCCCCTTTCTCAAATGCAGCCTTCTGCTGCAGCCAGCAGTAGGTATAGTGGGTGTCGCTGAGGTCGGTGCGCGGAGGCATCTTGCTCAGACAGATCTTCATGCAGTTCTTGCAGCGGGGTGCAAAGGGGCAGCCGGCCGGCGGATTCAGCAGGTCCACGGGGGTACCCTCAATGGGCACCAGACGCTCACGCACCTCGGTGTTCAGCTTGGGGATGGAGTTGATCAGGCCCTTGGTGTACTCGTGGCCCGGCTGGTAGAAGATCTCGTCGGTGGTGCCGTACTCCACGATGTGGCCGGCGTACATGACGGCGATCTTTTCGCACATGGAAGCCACGACGCCCAGGTCGTGCGTGATCATGATGATGCTCATGCCCAGCTTCTTGCGCAGCTCCTGCATCAGCTCCAGGATCTGTGCCTGGATGGTCACGTCCAGTGCGGTGGTGGGCTCGTCGGCGATCAGCAGCTTGGGCTCACAGGCCAGGGCGATGGCGATCATCACGCGCTGGCGCATACCGCCGGACAGCTCGTGGGGGTACTGCTTCAGACGCTTCTCGGGCTCATTGATGCCAACCAGCTCCAGCAGCTCCTTGGCACGTGCCCATGCATCGGCCTTGTTCTTATCGGTGTGCAGGCGGATGACCTCCACAATCTGGTTGCCGATGGTGTACACCGGGTTCAGGCTGGTCATGGGATCTTGGAAGATGATGGAGACCTCGTTGCCGCGGATCTTGCGGAAGTCCTTCTCCTTCATGTTCTCGATCTCGTGGCCGTTGAACCACACCTTGCCGCCCACCAGCTTGCCGGGGTAAGCGGTCAGACCCATAACAGAGTAGGCGGTGACCGACTTACCGGAGCCGGACTCGCCCACAACGCCCAGAACATCGCCCTGATTCATGGTAAAGGAAACGCCGTTCAGTGCCTTTACTTCGCCCGCAGGGGTGAAGAAAGAAAGGCGTTCATCTTTGATATCAAGAATTTTCTCGCTCATTTCTGTTCACCTCATCAATTCTTCAGCTTCGGGTCAAAGGCATCGCGCAGGCCATCGCCGAACAGGTTGAACACAAGGATCATCACGCTGATCATCAGTGCGGGGGCGATCAGCAGATGGGGGTAGGTGTTCATGCCCTTGACGGCATCGGTAGCCAGAGAACCCAGAGAAGGCAGCGGGGCTGCAACGCCCAGACCGATAAAGCTCAGGTAGCTCTCGGTGAAGATGGAAGCCGGGATCTGCAGGGTGGTGGTAACGATCAGAGTACCGATGCAGTTAGTGAGCAGATGCTTTTTGATGATACGGCCGCTGGATGCGCCCAGTGCGCGGGCAGCGGTAACGTACTCGCTCTCCTTCAGGATCAGGATCTGGCTGCGGACGATACGCGCCATACCGACCCAGTACAACAGAGCAAAGATGATGAAGATGGAGATCATGTTGGGGCCAAGGGTCTGCATCCACTTGAAGCCGGGCTTGGTAGCCAGTGCATCCAGCGGATCTTTCAGAGCCATGCCCAGCAGGATGATCAGCAGAATATCGGGGATGGTGTACAGGATATCTGTGATACGCATCATGATATTATCCACCCAGCCGCCGGCAAAGGCCGCAACCGCACCATAGGTAGCGCCGATGATCAGCACCAGCACAGAAGCGATCAGACCGACGGACAGGCTGACGCGGGTGCCCATCATAATACGCACAGCAAAGTCACGACCCATACGGTCGGTGCCCAGAATATGCGGGAACACCTTTTCGCCTGCATCGATACGTGCCTGCTCGGAAGCAGAGTACTCGAAAGGCTTCAGGTTGTTGCTGCCCTTCATCTGCTCGGAGTAGCTGTAAGGCCAGACGGCGGGCAGCAGGTAGGCAAAGATGGCAATGGCAATGATGAACACAAAGCTGACCATGGCGATTTTGTTCTTCTTCAGGCGGCGGATACCGTCCTTCCAGAAGTTGACGCTTTCGCGCATGACCACCAGGCTCTGCTTTTCTTCATTGCTGGCGGGCAGAAAATCCTCCGCGTTGAGCTGCAGGCTGAGCGGATTCTTTTTAATGTTCTCCATGAAAATCGCTCCTTTCTCTTACTGCAGCTTGATGCGCGGGTCAATGATCTTATAAAGGATATCCACGACCACGTTTGCAATGATGACCATGCTGGACAACAGGATGGTGGTGCCCATGATCATGGTGTAGTCACGGTTGGTGATGGCAGACACGAAGTCGCGGCCCAGACCGGGCACGGAGAAGATTTTTTCCACCACGAAAGAACCGGTCATCAGGCTGGCCAGCATGGGGCCGACGTAGGTGATGACAGGCAGGATGGCGTTGCGCAGCGCGTGCTTGAACAGGATCATGAACTGGGACACGCCCTTTGCGCGGGCAGTGCGCATATAGTCCTGACCCATAACGTCCAGCAGGCTGGAGCGCATCAAACGGGTGATATAAGCCGAGGGATAGATGGCCAGCGCAGTGACCGGCATGATATAGGCGGCGGCGCTGTTCAGGCCAACGGTGGGCAGCACCTTCATTTTCATACCAAACTGGTACAATAGCAGCACGCTGGAAATAAAGCTGGGGATCGCGATGCCACAGGTTGCAAACACGATAATAACGTTATCCAGCCACTTACCGCGGTTGTAAGCGGAAATGCAGCCCAGCGGGATGCCCACGCACAGAGCCACCACCACGGCAATGCCTGCCAGACGGCAGGACACCGGCAGCTTGCTGGCGATAATCTGGTTCACGGTACGTCCGCGCTGACGCAGGCTCAGACCCAGATCGCCGTGCAGAAGGCTCTTCATGTAGTTGACGTACTGCACACTCAGCGGCTTATCAAGGCCATACTTTTCGGCCAGAGCCTGCTGAGCAGCGGCACTGATGGACTTTTCTGCCACGAACGGGCCACCGGGGACCAGGTTCATGACAAAAAAGGTAACCGTAGCCACAATGAAGATACTGAAGATACCCATTGCGACACGCTTGATGATGTACTTTGCCATCGTTTGATGCCACTCCAATCCTATCAATGAATTACTGTTTTTGCTCTCAGGCCGAGCCACACTTTCCCGCAGTCCGCCAGCCTCACACATAGCGGACGTCTGTCCTTGGCACGCGGACAGAAAAGCGAATAATAAAACGATGGCATCTTGCGGTTGCACAAACACCATCGTCCATACCCGAGAAACACTCTATCTATTATAAGGATAACCATGATTTTTGTCAATTTACATGAAAAGAATTCACTTCATTATAGCAAAGCATGAGTGAAATCTTATACTTTATACAAATTTCCTGTATATTTGTAGGTAAAAGTGCTACTTTTCCGACCTTTTGGGGGATTGTTCCGTTGGTGCGTACAATCTGCCCTCCCCTGTCGGCGTAAAAGGCAGCGTCTCTGCCGCAGAGTCATCCCTCCATGTCCTTGGCATTTTTCTCCATATTACAGCAAAAAGGCAAAACAAAGCCACCCGCAGCCCCTTTCCGGCACAGTCAGTGCCCGGGAGATGTGCTGCGGGTGGTCATGGGTCGTTTTGCGGGTCAGGAGTACAGTTTTGCGGTCAGCCGGGAGTACATGGCGCTCTTCTGTGCCTTATAGGAGGCCATGGCCTGATCCGCCAATGCGGTGCTCTGGCCGTTGGCGGTCAGAATGGCACGCATCTGGCTGACGATGCTCTCCACTTCCCTGTCGTAGGACGCCTGCATCGCGTACAGTCTGCCGCTTCTTGCCAGCACGATGGAGATCTTGCGCGCCTGTGTCTGCTGAGACTCCGGCAGCGATTTGAACTCTGCCTTTGCTCCGGCAATGCAGCTGTTCAGCTCTGCCTCGGCGCGCGCTTTGACGCTGTACAGCTGCTTCAGCAGCGCCTTAACCTCGGCCTCGTAGGAGGCTTCCTGTTTGCCGGAGGAGGACGACGGTTTTTTTGTACCGGAATTGGCTGTACCGGCAGTCTCCTGCTTGCTGGAGGACGCTGTACTGCTGCTCTCCGTCCGGGAGGCAGATGCCGCCGGAGAAGTATCAGAATTCGCCGGGGAGGAAGCCGCACCTGTCTCCTGCTGCGGAGCGCTGGCGGATGCCTCCTGTTCCCCGCTGCCGGACGCGGCGGCTTCATCTGCCAGTTCCTCCAGCGTGATCTCACCGCTGAGCAGCTTATCGATCTCATCATCCGTCAGGGTGACCTGTGTGCTGTCCGCCGGGGCATCCGGCAGGGTTTCAGGAATACCGGCTGCCATACTGTGGAGGTAGAACAGCACGCCAAGAACAGCTGCTGCCAGCAGAGCCACCAGCGCGCCCAGCACGATCAACACGATTTTCAGGACCTTATTTTTCTTCATACTGAAATCCGCTGCCCGGGCAGAGTAATTCTCTGCCCGGGCAGTTTTCTCCTTACTTTAGGATCAGACCCACATGCCCAAAAACTTTTTGGGCTGATGCAGGGTCACAGCGTCCAGTTCCTGATCGTGGAACAGTTCATCGCCGTTGCGCACGATGCGGGCAGCAGTTTCCTTGCCCAGCAGCTCTTCCAGCCGCTGCACTCCCTGTGCCATGCGGGGCGGGCGCTTGTCCGGGGAATGGGTGTCGGTGGAGATGACATGAACCAATCCCCACTGGATGAACTTACACAACTTTTTGCAGAGCTTAGGCTCCAGCAGTGCTCCTGCGTTGATCTGCGCATAGGCACCGGCGGCTACCCAGTCGTACAGCAGGGTGGGATCCTCCAGCACATAGGGGTAGCGCTCGATATGCGCGATCAGCGGCACGATGCCCTGCTGCTGCAGATTGTACAGGGTCTGCCGGATAAAATGCGGCTTGTGGGTGGTGGGGAATTCCAGCAGCAGATAAGCGGTGTCCCCCATGCACAGCGCCCGGGTGTCCAGCTCGCACAGGCCGGGCGAGAAGAACACCTCCGCCCCCAGTTTGAAATCAAACTGCATGGGCTGCCCCTCCAGCGCTGCGGTCAGCTGTTCAAAGGCAGTCTGCCGCTTTACCGTAAAGGCTTCCACTGTGGTACGCTCGCTGTTGAAGTGGCTGGTGAACGCAATATTGCGCACACCATCCTCGTATTCCCTGCGCAGCAGCTCCAGCGAGACCGCTGTATCCTTTGCGCCGTCATCCATGCCGGGCAGAATGTGACAATGCAGATCGGTCATAGCAGTGCTTCCTTATTATTTACCGGCAGTGGCATCCTGCTTGCCGTAGGCATAGTTGTAGTTGTAAGCATAGCTGTATGCGTAGCTGGAGCCCTTGAGTGCCTTCTTCATATCGTAGCGGGTCAGCACGCTGCCCAGCACCCGAACACCGGCATCCTGCAGCTTTTTCACTGCGCCGCGCACTGCATCGGCGGGGGCGTAGTCGGAACGCACTACAAAGATGGCACCATCCACATAGCGGCCAATGACGGCTGCATCGGTGACCACGGACACCGGGGGGGCATCAAGGATGACAAAATCGAACTTCTGGCGCAGAGTATCCACCATGGCCTGCATCTGCGGCTGGCTCAGCATCTCAGAGGGGTTCGGCGGCGGGGTACCGGCGGGCAGGAAGGTCAGATTCATTTCCTTCAGTTCATGCAGCGCCTCGTCCAGCGCGCACTGGTTGGACAGCACGTTGGAAACGCCCTTTACGTTGTGACCGGCCTTCAGATAGCGGTGCAGCACCGGCTTGCGCAGGTCGCAGTCCACCAGCGCCACCTTTTTGCCGCTTTCGGCCAGCGTCAGTGCCAGATTGACCGACACGCTGCTCTTGGACTCCTCCGGCACGGTACTGGTGATGACCAGCGTGTGCACGTCCATGGAGCCTGCCATAAAGTCCAGATTGGTGCGCAGAGACTTGTAGGCTTCCACATAGCCAAAGGGCATCTTTTTGTCGGTGATCAGCTGCAGGGTGCGGTGCTCACCTTCTTTTTTCTTTTTACCAAACAGATTCCACATCGTCTTACACCTCCGGGATCAGGCCCAGCACGGGCAGGCCGAGCTTCTTCTGAACATCTTCGTCATCCACAACGGTATCGTGCAGCAGATGTGCCAGCACCAGAATGCCGCACACCAGCACAGCACCCAGCAGGCCGGCCAGCACAACGTACTTCGTAGTCTGGGGGAACACCTTGTTGGGATCGATGATCACATCGCTCACCGCCTTGCAGGAACCGGCTTCCACCTTTTCCACCAGCACGTCGGGCACGATGTCGGCAATGGTCTGTGCGATCTCACCCGCACGCTCTGCATCCGTATCGGTGACCGTGATCTTCATGATCTGGGTAGCGTCCACATCGGCAACATCCACCATGTCGTACAGCTCGGTGTAGGTCATATCCAGATCCAGTTTGTCGATCACCTCGTTCAGCACGGTGTTGCCCTTGATGATGACCGCATAGGTGCTGATCAGGTTCTTGGCAGAATTGAAGTTATCACTGGTAAAGGTGGAGGAGTTATCCTGCCGGGTATTCACGATCATGTTGATAGAGGCCTGGTACTTGGGTGTAAGCGCAAACACGCACACCAGCAGGCAGATCAGCGCTGCCGCAACAGCTGCTGCCACGATCTGCACGGCATGCGCCCACAGCAGGCGGGCCAGTTCCATCAGATCAATGGTCTCCTCGTCCTCCGTGCTCCGGAGCGACTGTCCCATAGTTGCTTTTTCGTCCATAATAGCGAAACTCACCTTTCTTGTTTTCCGCAGTGCAAGAAATGTACACCGGGTTCCTATAGATACACATTCGTTTTATAATGATAGCACATCTTGTTGTATTTTACAAGCAGCAAATGCCATTTTCTGCCGGCAAATATATGGACAAAATATGCCCTGCCCCGTACAAAAAAGGCATCCGCAGCACATGGATGGCTGCGGATGCCTTCGTTTTACGGATTTTTAGCGAATACGCTTAGCGGGAGCCCTTATCGTAGGGGATACCCTCGGCCTTGGGTGCCATGCTGTTCTTGGAGGTGAAGGCCAGAATGACCATGGAGGCCACAAAGGGCATCATATTATAGATGTTGCTGGACCAGTGCAGCTGCGCAAGGAAGGTGGAGTCTGCAATATTGGCAAGGCTCTTGAACACGGCAAAGAACATGGCCGCGCCAAAGATGTGGAAAGGCTTCCACTGGCCAAAAATCATAACTGCCAGTGCCAGAAAGCCTGCACCGGCCACGCCGACTTCAAAGTTCCAGGTCTGCACCGGGGGCACGATATACGCCAGACCGCCGACGGCGCCCAGCGCACCGGAAAGGATCACACCGGCGTAACGCATCTTGTAAACGTTGATGCCCACCGAGTCCGCAGCCTGCGGGTGCTCGCCGCAGGCACGCAGACGCAGGCCGAAGCGGGTCTTATACAGCACGATGTAGCTGACCACCAGCAAGATCAGCCCCAACGGCACGAACACGCTGAGTTCCAGCCCGCCGATGCTGAACAGGAAGGGCTTGTTGGAATAGTTCAGCTTGGCGCTGCCGCTCTCGCTGAAGTACTTGGAGATGACCACGGCAATGGCGGTAGCCAGCAGGTTCAGTGCCGTGCCGCCGATGGTCTGGTCCGCCTTCAGGTTGATGGAGGCAAAGGCCAGCA
>OOAN01001856.1_pt1 | contig 10317 bp, 10 predicted proteins | sample 1671301 | NCBI WGS metagenome assembly OOAN01 (sample SAMN06348142, study PRJEB24527) | human gut metagenome | biome: human gut; feature: ankylosing spondylitis patient; material: feces | host: Homo sapiens | place: China | collected 2015-10
GTTAAATCTTGTTTCGCTCAGCACGCAATCGCTTGCGTCCTGTGTGAATTACTTTTGTTTGGAATTGTTTACCGTGTTTTTCCAACACGAAAATAGGTTCCGTTACAAGTTCTTTCGATATTGTTCAATTTTCAAGGTCCTGTGCGCCGCAGCCTTAGCGGCTGACAGCTTAGTTATTTTATCACTTTCGTGATAAGTTGTCAAGCGCTTTTTTGAAAGATTTTCGAGATTCATTTTTGATTCTGTCGAATCTCTCCGTTTGACGTCGTTTTTGAAGTATTTCATTCTGTCGGACGTCTGCCTGACAGTAATGTATTTTAGCACAGCATCCTTCAAAAAGCAAGCACTTTTTTACATTTTTTACACCAAAATCATTCTTTTGACTTTTTGCCCAGTTTTTCACATTTATTATAGACACTTCCTCCCTTATTCCTCCAAAAGCCGGGTGCGCAGCTGGATCAGGATCTTGCGTTCCCGCCGGGAGATCTGCACCTGAGTCGTGTGCATTGCTTTTGCAGTCTCGCTCTGGGTGCGGTTGCCATAAAAGCGCAGGCGTATCAGTTGCTTGTCCTGCTCCGGCAGCGCTTCGATCACCTCCGCCAGACTGATCCTATCCGCCAGCTCCTCCTCCGGTGATTCCACCGGGATATCCAGCTGCCGGTCCCCGTCCTCGCCATTTTCCGGGGTCAGGCTCATGGCGGGCTGCGCAGCCTGTATGGCAAGGGCTACATTCTCTATCGGTTCATCCAGCTGCTCTGCCAGCTGCTGCAAGGTAGGCTCTGAGCCGCACAGCTTCATGGTATGCTCCCGTGCTGCCTGCACCCGCATTCCCAGCTCCTTCAGGGAGCGGCTCACCTTGACCGTACCTCCATCCCGAAACAGCTTTTTGATCTCGCCAAGGATCACCGGCACGGCATAGGTGGAAAAACACACGCCCCGGCTCTCGTCAAAATTATCGTAGGCCTTGATCAGCCCCACGCACCCTGCGCTGTATAGATCGTCATACTCCATGCCGCGCCCACGGAATCTGCCCGCACAGGCGTGCACCAGCCCCAGATTCTGTGTGATGAATGCTTCCCGCCGGGTCTTATCCGTTACCATATACCGGACCGCCTTTCTTTTTTATGTAGGCTCCCGCCGGGACAGACGCTTGACCAGCAGCACCTTTGTTCCCTTGCCGGGCTTTGAGGTGACCTTGACCCTGTCCATAAAGCTTTGCATCACTGCAAAGCCCAGACCGGAGCGTTCCTCCGGGTTGCCGGTGGTGAACAAGGGCTGCATGGCCTGTTCCACATTGGGGATGCCGATGCCCTTATCTGTAATGGTGATGTGCACCTCCCGGTCTGGATAAACCGCTATGGTCATGCACACCGGCCCGATCCGCTCCGGGTAGGCGTGGACGATGCAGTTGGTCACCGCCTCGGACACTGCCGTTTTCAGGTCGGCAAGCTGTGGCACGGTGGGGTCGTACCGCGCCAGAAAGGCCGCCGTGACGCCGCGGGCGTATGCCTCATTGCTGCTGAGGGAATCGAACTGGATGCGGGTACTGTTCTCTGCTTTCATTGCGCATTCTCCTTTTCTATGTTCTCCGTACAAGGGATGCCTGCCAGCCGCAGGACTTTTTGCAGCTGCGCGGGGGCGTGCTGCAGCCGCAGGCTCGTGCCCAGAACGCGGGCGCAGCGCTGCCGCCCAAGAATAAGCCCGATGCCGGAGGAATCCATGAACCCCACCCCGCCAAGGTCTACGATCAAGGTACGCGGGCTGCGGCTGACCAGTGCATCGTCCAGCTGCATCCGCAGGCTCTGGGCGGCATCGTGGTCGATCTCGCCCGCCAGATAGGCGTACAGGGTCTCCCCTGCCGCGCTGAAGGTCACCGTTGCCATTGCTTGTCCATCTCCTTTTTTGCAAAATAAAAGATCCCGTACACATAGCTTCAGTGTACGGGATCTTCGGGTTATTTTTTAGAAAAAGCTGTCGGCGGTTTATGCCTTTGCCAGCAGCTCGGCAGCTTCCAGCGCTGCCGCCTCGCTGCCGCAGACCAGTAATCCGCGGCGGGTGTTGGCGTGCGCCAGCTGCACTGCTTCGTCCAGACTGGTGCAGAGCTGAGCGTCAAAGTGATATTTTGCCTTCTCGGTCAGACGCCGGGTCAGCTGCTCCTCCACACCGGTAGGCGTGACGAGATACACCTTATCAAAGGGACTCTCGCTCATGCCTGGCATGGTGGATTTATCCTTTTTCTGTTCCTCGGGGCTCAGGCCGGTTTCCAGCGCGGAGAAGAAGGCTTCGGCGCCCTCCTCCTCGGTCAGGCCGATGATGGCGCTCATGTGGCGCACCTTAGCCATGTTCAGCACGCGCAGCAGCGCAGCCGCCTGCTGCGGGGTGCGGCAGGCATCCAGAATGACCAGCGGGCGCTGAGAAATCACCCGGATGCTGCAACGGTTGTCCACGGCAGCAATGCCATCCAGAATCGCTTCATCGGAGATGTCTGCCCCCTTGCGGCAGAGCGCCAGTGCCAGCTCCACCGCCATGGCGGCGTTGCCTGCGGCGTGACGCCCCAGAAAGGCCAGCGGCACCGTATAGCCGCCGTAGTCCACCCGACTGGCGAACTGTTCTGCTTCCAAAAAGGTGATATCCTCCGGGTCGGGCACTACCAGCTCACAGCCGCACTTGCCCGCAGCAACAATCAGCTCACTGAGCACCGCCTTGGGCTGTTCCGGCGCGGTGACGCAGATGCTGTCCTTGCGCATCACGCCGCCTGCCAGCGCAGCCAGACGCTCCACCGAGCGGCTCACGCCGTCCGGCCCCACCGCTGTGACAGCACACACCGGCATTTGGGGCAGTGCCGCAGCCAGACCCGCGTCCGGCAACTCCACCACCGCCAGCGTGCAGCCGGCTTCGCCAAAGCAGTACGCAGCGGCGGCAAGCTCCGCCGCCTGCATAGGCAGTTCCTCATGGGCGGCAAGAGCATCGGCGGCGCGGCACAGCAGTGTCTCGTCCACCGGCTCGCCCGCCACCCGGATACGGGCCGCAAGGGGCTCGCACCCAGCATGATAGACACCGGCACGAATGCCCTGCGCGTGCAGGATGGCCGTCAGCAGGCGCGCCACCGCCGTTTTACCGGCAGTGCCTGCCACGCCCACAAACTGCACCTGCTGCACCGAAGCGGGCAGCAGCGCGCCCAGCTGCGCCGGGTCGGCAAAGCCGTCCGGCAGAGCTGCAAAATACTGATTTGCCTGTTGGATGGTCATTCGTGTCTCCTTTTCATGTGATAATACAGCCCCTCGCAGGCCAGCAGCAGCACGATGGCGACAAGGATGCCTGCCAGAACACCGGCAGAATCCAGCCACACATCGGTGACCTGACTGCTGCGCCCCTCCGAGAAGAGCTGAATGGTCTCATCGGTCAGCGCTGTCAGCACACCGCCCAGCATGGGCACGGTGATATGCCGCAGCGGGTGGCGGCTGTACACCCGCATACAGAGCATGAGCAGAAAGCCCTCCAGCATATACTCGCAAAAGTGTGCCAGCTTGCGCACGATGTGCATGGTCAGGCGGTCAGCCAGTCCCGGATGACCCAAGCGGCGCAGGATAATGCGCATCCATGCCAGCACCCGGCCGCTGGAGCCGGTGGAGACTGTTGCCACCGCCATGGAGTTGGAAAAGATGAACCAGATGCAGGCAATCAGTGCAGCGGTAAAGATCACCCGCCCCGCAATGACCCACAACGAGGTGCGCTCCGTATCGTTATAGCGTTCCACAGTCTCAACCCAGAGCCTTGATGCTCTGCTCAATGTTGGCCAGCTTGTCCTGACTCTTGGCGAACTTTGTGCGGATCTCCTCCACCAGAGCCGCCGGGGCACGCTCCACGAACTTGGGATTGTTCAACTGGTTGCCGAACATGGCCATTTCCTTTTCAGCCTTGGCCTTCTCCTTGTTCAGACGAGCCAGCTCCTTTTCACGGTCGATGAGCTCCATCATGGGGATGAAGCCGCGGGCTGCGTGGGTGGACACCTGCACCATGCCGTCGGTGCTGCCCTCGTACTTTTCGGTAAAGGTCACATCGGTGGCAAAGGCAAACTTGGCCAGATAGACCTGTGCGTTCTGGAAGGGGGCTGCATCGGCAGTTTCGATGATCATGCTGGTCTTTTTAGCGGGGTGCACGTTCATCTCGGTGCGCATGGTACGCACAGCCTTGATATAATCCATCACCTTTTCAAAGGCTTCCTCTTCGGCAGCCCAGTTGTGAGCGGCGTCAAAGGTGGGCCAAGCCTGCGTCATGATGGTCTCGGCAGAGCCGGGCAGAGCCTGATACAGTTCCTCGGTGATGAAGGGCATAAAGGGATGCAGCAGCTTGAGCGCCTTATCCAGCACATACACCAGCACACGGCGGGCGGTATCGGCCTGCTGTGCATCGCCGGAGTTCAGGCGGGGCTTTGCGATCTCGATGAACCAGTCGCAGTAGACATCCCAGATAAAGCTGTTGATCTTGGCAGCAGCCAGACCCATCTCATAGTGCTCCAGATTGTCGGTCATAGCACCGGCCACCTGATTCAGTTTGGTCAGCACCCACTTGTCGCTCATGTCCAGCAGCTCCTCGCAGGGCAGACCCGGCTCAAAGTCCTCGGGCAGGTTCATCAGCACAAAGCGGGTGGCGTTCCACAGCTTATTAGCAAAGTTGCGGGCAGCCTCCACCTTCTTTTCGATATAGCGCATATCGTTGCCCGGGGTGGAGCCGTCCACCAGCATAAAGCGCAGGGCATCCGCGCCGTACTGGGCAATGACCTCCAGCGGATCGATGCCGTTGCCAAGGCTCTTGGACATCTTGCGGCCCTGACTGTCGCGGACGATGCCGTGGATGCAGACGGTATCAAACGGAGCCTTGCCGGTGTAAGCCAGACCGGAGAAGATCATGCGGCTGACCCAGAAGCCGATGATGTCGTAGCCGGTGACCAGCGTATTGGTGGGGTAGAAATACTTGAGGTCGGCGCTGTCCTCGTTGGGCCAGCCCAGCGTGCTGAAGGGCCACAGGGCAGAGGAGAACCAGGTATCCAGCGTATCGGGGTCCCGCGTCAGCTTTGCGCTGCCGCACTTGGGGCAGGTGCAGGGAGCGGACTTTGCCACCACGGTCTCGCCGCAGTCGTCACAGTACCAAGCCGGGATCTGGTGGCCCCACCACAGCTGACGGCTGATGCACCAGTCACGGGTGTTCTTCATCCAGTTCATATAGTTCTTGGTAAAGCGCTCGGGCACGAACTTGATCTCGCCCTTCTCCACGCTCTCGATGGCGGGCTTTGCCAACGGCTCCATCTTGACGAACCACTGCTTGGAGATCATGGGCTCGATGGTGGAGTGGCAGCGGTAGCAGGTGCCCACCTCGTGCTTCAGGGGCTCGATCTCCTTCAGGAAACCGCCCTCCTTCAGGTCGGCCAGAATGGCCTTGCGTGCCTCCAGCGTAGTCATGCCGGCATACTTGCCGCAATCCAGCACATGGGGCTCGTTGACGGTGTTCTTACCGGCGGCAAACAGAGCATCGGCGGCAGCCTTGTCGGCAGCGCCGGTCATGTGGCCGTCATAAGTGAACACGCGCACGATGGGCAGGTCGTGGCGCAGACCGACCTCAAAGTCGTTGGGGTCGTGGGCGGGGGTGATCTTCACGACACCGGTGCCCTTGGTCATATCGGCGTGCTCATCGCAGACGATGGGGATTTCCTTGTTCAGCAGGGGCAGCACCACATGGCAGCCGTGCAGATGGGCGTAGCGGGGGTCCTCGCCGTTGATGGCCACGGCGGTATCGCCCAGCATGGTCTCGGGGCGGGTGGTGGCCAGTTCCAGCATCTCGCCGGTCTCCTTGACCGGGTACAGCAGATGCCAGAAGCTGCCGTCCTTCTCCTCGTACTCCACCTCGGCGTCGGAAATGGAGGTGTTGCAGTGGGGGCACCAGTTGACCATGCGGTTGCCGCGGTAGATCAGTCCCTTGTCGTACAGGCGCACGAACACTTCCTTGACAGCCTCAGAGCAGCCCTCGTCCATGGTAAAGCGCTCGCGCTCCCAGTCGCAGCTGCTGCCCAGCTTCTTCAGCTGGCTGACGATGCGGTTGCCGTACTTGGTCTTCCATGCCCATGCACGGTCCAGAAAACCATCGCGGCCCACCATCTCCTTGGTCAGGCCCTCGGCACGCATGGCCTCCACCACCTTGGCTTCGGTAGCGATGGATGCATGGTCGGTACCGGGCACCCACAGGGCGGCATAGCCCTGCATCCGCTTGGTGCGGATGAGGATGTCCTGCATAGTGTTATCCACGGCGTGGCCCATGTGGAGCTGGCCGGTGACGTTCGGAGGGGGCATCACGATGGTGTAGGGCTTTTTGTCGGGGTCGGCCTTGGTGTGGAAGTAGCCGCCATCCAGCCAGAACTGGTAGATGCGGTCTTCCACCTGGCTCGGATCATACTGTTTTGCGAGTTCTTTCATAGTATCCTCCCAGATGAATAAATAGAAGTTGTTTTCGTAAGCAGGGCGCGCCGGATGACGAGAATTTTTGTCCGCAGACAAGGCGATTTTCCGCAGCAATCCTGGGCGGATTGCAAGGGAAATCAACGCAGTATGCGGGCAAAAAGGCCGTTCAGACGGTGTGCAATGCTTATGAAAACGGCTTCTTGTGCGTGGGACGAAAAAAGCCGCCCCACGGAGCGTTCCATGGGACGGCTGTAATATAACCGCGGTACCACCCAAATTGCACACGGCTTTCTGCCGTATGCCCCTTGATGCCCCGATAACGTGGGGCAGACCCGGAGGCGACTACTCCTGTTTCCCCGCCTCTGCTCAAAAGCGACAGCACGCCGCACCGCCATACCGGGTTTTCAGCAGCCCCCGGCTCTCTGGATGGCGAAAACGACACACACTCTTTTTCCTTGCATTTATAAAAAGAATATAGCGTTTTTTGTGCGTTTTGTCAATCTCTTTTTCATCGGAACAAAATTTTCACATCCTTGTGCGGGGCCTTCGCTCCCTGCGTCAGGCAGATTTTTTCTTCTCACCCTTCCGCGTCCAGAAGCTCCGTTTTCAGCCGGGCAATGAGCCGCTCCATCAGGGCCACACGGTTGAAGGGGGTCATGAGATAGAAGCCGTCGGCGTAGGGCAGAGCCTCCCGGGCCATCTGCATCGACACCTCAAGGCCCAGCGCCTCGCCCTGCTCCCGGTCGAGGCCCGCGAAGCGCTGGATGATGTCCTCCTCCACATGGATGCCGTTGATCTCGTTCTCCATGAAGATGGCGTTCCGCTGGCTGACCACCGGCATGATGCCGGCCAGAATTTTAGCACGTTCATCCAGTGTCTGGCGGGCCTTGCGGAGATTTTCCACCGCCTGTGCCGACAGCACCGGCTGGGTCAGGAAGCCCGACATCCCGTTTTCCAGCTTTTCCACGGCCCGGCGCAGCTCCACGTCAAAGTTCCGGGCGTTGAGGTTCAGCGCACCCAAGACGGTCATGGCCGAGGGCATCTCCCGGCCCTCCCCGGCCAGCGAGACGATGTACTGGGCCAGCTTGCGGGAGTTGAACTGGTAGACATTCTTCACCTCGTCCCGCTCTGCGGTGGGGATGGGGTCGCCGGTGATGGCCAGCACCTCCCGCACGCCCTCGGCGTAAAGGCCCAGCAGAAGGGCCTTGGTGGCGTTGAGGTTTCGGTCGCGGCAGGTCATGTGGGGCAGAGCACACATTCCCAGTTCCTGGTGTACCCGGCAGGCCACGAGAGAGGAATCCATCCGGGCCTGCGCGATGGGGCAGTCGGCGATGGTCAGCAGGTCAGCGCCTGCGGCCTGCAGCCGCCGTGCGCCGTCCAGATAGCCGCTCAGGTCGGCCACCCGGGGCGAATCCAGTTCAATGGCGATGACCTTCTCACCTGCGTTCAGTTTCCGCAGGAAAGCATCATCTTTTTCCACCGCCGGTGCAGTCCCGGTGGAAAGTTTCGCTGCCGGAGCGGCTTCGGTCTGCTGGGGCAGGGCATCCAGCTCTGCACGCAGGGCCGCGATGTGGGCGGGCGTCGTACCGCAGCAGCCGCCCAAAATACGGACGCCCGCAGCGGCGATCTGCCCCATCTCCCGGGCAAAATACGCAGGCTTACCCTGATACAGCACCCGCGCCCGGGTGACCACCGGATAGCCCGCGTTGGGCATCACCGACAGGGGCAGCAGCGTCTCGCCAAGGCTCTGCACCAGTTTCTTCATCGCGCCGGGGGCCGAGACGCAGTTCAGGCCCACGGCGTCCACCACGCCGCTCTGCTCCATCCGGCGCAGCAGGTTGCGGAACAGCAGGCCCTCGCGGGTGTAGCCGTCCGGCAGCACCGCGAAGGACACCATGACAAAGGCGTCCGGCACGGCCACACGCAGCGCCTTTACCGCCTCCACAATGCCCACATCGGAGCTGAGCGTCTCGAACAGAAAGTTCTTTGCACCCAGTGCGGCGAACTGCTGCGCCACAAGGCCGTAGGCGCTGCTGGCCGGGGCCGCTTCGGTGTCCGGGGCCGGGCCGAGGTCAGCAAAGACGGCGGCGTCCTTCTCCGCAGCGGCATCACAGGCCAGCTTCCAGCCCGCCTCGGCCAGCTCTTCCCAGCCCGGCATCTGGGCCGCCGCCATCCGGGGCAGACCGAAGGTGTTGGTCTTGATGGCCTGTGCGCCTGCGGCCAGATATTCCGCATGGACCTTCTTCACGCCCTCGGGGTCGGTGAGGTTGGCCATTTCGCAGTCCGCGCCCGGTGCCGCTTTATAATAGGTACCCATGCCGCCGTCGAACAAAAGCGGCTTGTGGGCAAGATACTCTCGGATGTCCGTCATAGAAAGGTTCTCCTTTTTTATTTTCCTTGATTTTATAAAGAAATTCAGGTATAATTTTTGTATGAAAGTGAGGTGCTTTTGGATGCCCAAGATTCGTTCCAGCGCAGACCTGCGCAACAACTACAATGAGATCTCCACCTTCTGCCACGACTACGCCGAGCCGGTGTTCATCACCAAAAACGGCAAAGGCGACCTTGCCGTGATGAGCATCGAGACCTACGAGGCCCTGACCGCCCGGTTCGATTTGTACGCAAAATTGCAGGAAGGTCTGGATGACGTGGCGGCGGGAAGGACGCGCCCCTGGGAAGATGTCCGCAAAGAGCTGTCGAAGCAATGGGGGCTTGAATGAACTACAGGATTCATGTCTCTCACGCCGCCGAGCACGACCTGCACTCTGCCGCAAACTATATTGCTCACCAACTGCAAAATCCGCTGGCTGCTCGCCGGATGCTGGCGAATGCACTTGCAAGCATCGACTCGCTCGAAACATTTCCCGGACGCTTTCCGGTGATCGACGAGCCGCTTCTTGCCTCTCATCAGCTCCATTTTGTCCCTGTGCAGAATTATCTTCTGTTCTATAGGATCGACTCTTCCACCCAGACCGTCCACATCCTCCGCTTCCTGTATGGTCACAGCGACTGGCAGGCTATCCTGCGGGCGGATGTTCTTCCAACATGAGCATTCTCCCCGGCCCTTTGCCGGGGAGAATTTTTATGCAGTCATCTTCAGTTTAATGAAGTTTGCGCACTTGTCAAGCATTTTTGCCCCGAAGCAGCCCATTTTGCTTGCGCCGAAGCCGGTTTTGTGCTATTCTATGCATATTTACAATGGTTGGGAGGAATGTATCATGCGCCACGCCGGCACACAGGAAATCGAAACGCCGCGGCTGCTTCTGCGCCGCCTTATGCCGTCGGATGCCCCGATGATGTACGCAAACTGGGCCAACGACCCGGAAGTCACCCGCTGGCTGCGCTGGACGCCGCACAAGGATGTGGCCGAGACGCAGGAGCTGCTGAGCGCATGGGCGCTGCTCTATCCCAACGAGGACTACTATCAGTGGGCCATCGTGGAAAAGGCCACCGGACAGGTGTTCGGCTCCATCAGCCTCTACAACAGCCTGCTGGGAGAACCGGCACAGCGAAATGAATGGCCGGGTTTTGACCTCTCCGAGGGCATCTGGGAGCCGGGCTACTGCATCGGCAGAGCATGGTGGGGCAAAGGCTGCACCACCGAAGCTCTGAAAGCTCTGGTAGAATACTGGTTCAAGAATACAGACAGTAATTGGCTTGCCTGCTCCCACGCCGTGGAGAACCCCGCCAGCGGCAAGGTCATGATGAAAGCAGGCTTTGTCTACGACCACGAGGCCGTCTACCATAAATTCGACGGTACAGCGATACCCTGCAAGTGCTATGCCCTGACACGAGAACACTATAAGGAGCAACCTCTCCGTCAGCGCTGACGCGCTGCCACCTCCCCTATCGAGGGGAGGCCTTG
>OOAN01001858.1_pt1 | contig 10305 bp, 10 predicted proteins | sample 1671301 | NCBI WGS metagenome assembly OOAN01 (sample SAMN06348142, study PRJEB24527) | human gut metagenome | biome: human gut; feature: ankylosing spondylitis patient; material: feces | host: Homo sapiens | place: China | collected 2015-10
CCATCGTCTACTCCGTCAACGAGAAGACCCTGACCGCTGAGGATCAGGTCATCTCTGCTGCTTCCTGCACCACCAACTGCCTGGCCCCCATGGCCGACACCCTGAACAAGGCTTTCCCCATCGTCTCCGGCATCATGACCACCGTTCATGCTTACACCGGCGACCAGATGATTCTGGACGGCCCGCAGCGTAAGGGCGACCTGCGCCGTGCCCGTGCCGGTGCCCAGAACATCGTCCCCAACTCCACCGGTGCTGCCAAGGCCATCGGTCTGGTCATCCCCGAGCTGAACGGCAAGCTGATCGGCTCTGCTCAGCGCGTTCCCGTCCCCACCGGCTCCACCACCATTCTGGTTGCCGTTGTCAAGGGCAAGGATGTCACCAAGGAAGCCATCAACGCCGCCATGAAGGCTGCTGCCTCTGAGAGCTTCGGCTACAACGAGGATCAGATCGTTTCCTCCGATGTCATCGGCATGCGCTACGGCTCTCTGTTCGATGCCACCCAGACCATGGTCGCTAAGATCGACGACGACACCTATCAGGTTCAGGTCGTTTCTTGGTACGACAACGAGAACTCCTACACCTCTCAGATGGTCCGCACCATTAAGTACTTCGCTGAGCTGTAATCTGCGAGTAGCTTAACTGCGAATTAAATAGCTGAACCCCGCCCCTTTCGGTTTGACCGGAAGGGGCGTTTTTTTTGCGCGCTGTGTATGACCGGCTTTAGGAAGCAACACCCAAAGATTTTTTGCGCAAACATGCGTAACCGGTTGACAATATATGAACAAACTGTTACCCTTATTGTGAACCCTAACAAAAAGAATGGAGGAAACAAAATGCTGGAATCCCTGAAAAAGAAAACCCTGCTCGGCAATTTGTGGTGCATCATCGTGCTGGGCATCGTCACGGCCGCCCTCGGCGTGGTGTTTGGCCCCGGCATCGTCAAGATGCTGGCCGGCCCCGCCTACTTTGAGCCGCTGGACGACCACGAGGACATCCTCTCCCTGCAAGGGCAATATATCACGATGGACGTCGATACCCTGATCGACTACTACGCCGAAACCGTCCGCAGCGAGAGCGGCAAGCGCGATGAAGTCTCCGCGCGTGAGTACATTATGCCCATCAACACGCCGGATGCAACCATTTACATCGGTCTGGAAGTGCCCGCGTCCAAAATCGACGACGCCGAGGCGGTCGTCGACGACACCGCGCGCATGCTGGACGACGAGGATGGCAGCTACGAGTGGGACGGCTCTTACGTGACCGTGCGCGGCACCCTGAAGCGGATGGACGATGAGACCAAGCAGTTGTGGGAGGACTACTTCATCGACGCCGGTTTCAGCTATGACGACATCGGTCTGGAGGACGGCTGCACCTTCCTGCCGCTGGTGCTGACCGATGACGAGATCGACGGCAGCGATACCTTTGTGCTGGGCTTCATGGGCATTGTGATGCTGCTGGTGCTGGCACTGCTGATTTGGTTTGTCGTCCGCTCCCTGACGGGCGGCTTCCAGAAGCAGATCCGCCGCTATATCGCTGCCACCGCTGACCCGGAAGGCACCGAGCAGGCGCTCGACCGCTTCTACGAGGACACGATGCAGGACGGCAAGGTGCGCATGAACCGCAGCTGGCTGATGTACGACAAGGGCGGCAATTCCTGGGTGCTGGCCGGTGACGATGTGGTCTGGGCGTACCAGTACACAGTGCGCCACAAAGCTTACGGCATCCTGACCGTGAGAAAAGAGCTGATGGTGCGCGTTTTCGGCGCGAAGGAGAAACGTGCCTGCCACGATATCTACGTCCGCAATGAGGACGAAGCGCAGGAGATTCTGCGCCAGATGCAGAGCACCTATCCCGATGCGATGATCGGCTACGACGCTGAGATCGAGAAGCGCTACCACGCGAACCCCGTGACCTTCCATCAGGAGGTCGCCGCCGCGCGCCGTCAGCCCGCCGCTGCCCCCGCAGCCGAGCCGACCGAGCCCGCGCAGGAGCCGGAGAGCAAGCCGCTGTATTGATTTTGTAAGATGCGTAAAGGGGCGAACCCAAGGTTCGCCCCTTTTGGCATATAAGTGGACATTGCCAACGGTATCGTTGGTGTAGGGCGGGGTGCCCCCCGCTCCGCCGGCCAACGTTACGGCAACCGTAAAGCCCCATGGGCGGATATGGAACCCGCCCCTACGATGTATTTCCCAAAATTACAAACACCCCGAAAGCGTCATGCCTTCGGGGCGTTCCTTTTCGTAATCGGCAAATTACAGCTCTTTTTCCGCCTTTTCCGCAAAGGCGATCATCTTGCTGTAGGTCTCCTCGCTCAGGTCGTGCTCGACCTTGCAGGCGTCCTTGGAGGCCGTCTCCGGGTCAACGCCCAGCGCGAGGGTATCGCTATTGCAAAAGCACAAGGCAAGTTCAAAGGCCGCAAAGAGGTCAAAGCGGACGATTTTGCCGCACAGTATCAGCGCTATTTGAACCGCGAGTTGAACAAGGCACAGCTTGCAAAAACGCTTGAAATTTCGCGCCCTACGCTTGATAAACTGATTCGTCAGCATACCACCGCATAAACCGTTACAGCCCCTCTCAGCGCCGCGCAGCGGCGTTAGAGGGAGTATATAAAACAGGCTGGAAAGCCGCAATAAAGCAATAGAAAGAGGGTAGAAAAAGCAAGAATCCTGCTACGAAGGTCAACACCTAAATAAAGAAATAAATAAGTTTCCCAACTACGACAATTGTTGTGAAATTTCGCTACGAAAAAAGAAAGCATACAGCCACCAAAAGAACGAAAAAACAGCTATACAGCGATAATAATTGACGGGGCACCTATCAGGTTCAGGTCGTTTCTTGGTACGACAACGAGAACTCCTACACCTCTCAGATGGTCCGCACCATTAAGTACTTCGCCGAGCTGTAGTCGAAAGATTTCTGCGAAGTATCGCACTAAAATAGACATCCAATCAACAGTTGGCCGCGTTGCTTAACCGCCGCGCCGCGCAAAACTCAGTTTTGCTGCGACAATTGTTGAGAAAAATCGTAGCTCAACTACGATAGATGTTATAGTACGATTTAAGCCCCTTTTGGCTGCTGTATGGCAGTTGAAAGGGGCTTTTTACTGTTACTCACTCATGCATGCACCGAATATAGGCTCGCCAGCTACTTGCAGCCTTGAAAAGATGCACGATGTGTGATATACTTTGTCTATATGTCAAAATCCAATGACAGGAGATACAAAACGCTATGAAATTAGGTATCGTGGGTCTGCCCAATGTGGGCAAATCGACTTTGTTCAATGCGCTGACCAGCACACAGAATGCGCAGGCAGCCAATTACCCCTTCTGCACCATTGAGCCGAACTCCGGCATTGTGCCGGTGCCTGATGCACGGCTGGACAAGCTGGCCGAGATTTGGCAGACCGACAAGAAAACCCCTGCCATTGTTGAATTTGTCGATATTGCAGGCCTTGTCAAGGGCGCCAGTCAGGGCGCGGGCCTCGGCAACAAGTTTCTGGGGCATATCCGCGAGTGCGATGCCATCGTTCATGTGGTGCGCTGCTTTGACGATGACAACATCATCCATGTTGTGGAGGATGTCAACAAGCCCGAGAGCGTTGACCCCATCCGCGATATTGACGCCATTGATCTGGAACTGATTCTGGCCGATCTGGATGTCGTCAGCAACCGCCTTGGCCGCCAGCAGAAGGCCGCCAAAACCGGCAACAAGGCTGCCGCGGCAGAGGCCGGCTGGCTGGCGGAGCTGGCCTCCTGGCTTGAGGGCGGCAAGCCGGCGCGTTCCTTCGACTTTGACGAGGGTGACGATGCACAGAAGGCTGTCCGCAAGGAGCTGGGCCTGCTCTCCGCCAAGCCGGTCATCTACGCCTGCAATGTGGGCGAGGACGATCTGCTCGGCGGGCTGGACGAGAATCCCTACTTCCCGCTGGTGGCCGCCCGCGCCAAGGAGGAAAACGCGCAGGCTATCCCCATCTGCGCCAAGACCGAGGAGGACATTGCCGGCTCCACGCAGGAGGAAAAAATCGCATTCCTGCAGGAAATGGGTATTGAATCCACCGGTCTGGACAAGCTCATCAAGGCCAGCTATGAGCTGCTGGGTCTTATCAGCTTTTTGACTGACGGCAAAAAAGAGTGCCGTGCATGGACCATCAAGCGCGGCACCAAGGCCCCGCAGGCCGCCGGCAAGATCCACAGCGATTTTGAGCGCGGCTTCATCCGCGCACAGGTCATTGCCTACAAGGATCTTGAGGACGCCGATTTCAACTATGCCGCCGTCAAGTCCAAGGGCCTGCAGCGCACCGAGGGCAAGGAATATGTTGTGAATGACGGCGATGTCATCGAGTTCCTGTTCAATGTATAATTGACCGAACAACGCCGTTTTTTAGGAGAATTCAAGATGATTATTGGCATTATGGGCGCTATGCCCGATGAAGTGGACCAGCTGTGTGCCCGGCTGGAAAATGTAACCAAGGAGCAGTACGCCGGGGTGGAATACCACCGCGGCACCCTGCACGGCAAGCAGGTCGTTGTCTGCTGTGCGGGCATGGGCAAGGCCAACGCCGCCTCCACCGTGCAGGTGCTTTGCACAAAATACTGCATTGACAGGCTGATTTTCAGCGGCATTGCCGGCAACATGACCAGCAAGATCGGCATTGGCGATGTCTGCATCGGCGAGACGGTCGTTTACCACGACGCAGAACTGAGCATGATTGCCCAAAGCGCACCGTTCCAGACCGAATACCACGGGGACCCCGCTCTTGTGCAGACCGCGCTGGACGCCTGCGCGGCCTGCGGCGTGAAGGCCATTGCGGGCAAGATCGCCACCGGCGACACCTTTGTGGGCGATGCCGAGACGAAAAAAGCCATCCAGGAAAAGTGCCATCCCGACTGTGTCGAGATGGAGGGCGCTGCGGTCAGCCAGATCGCCGGGCGCAACAATGTTCCCTGCGTCATCCTGCGCGCCATGAGCGACAACGCGGACGAGAGCGGCTATGAGGTTCTGGTCGTCAAGCAGTTCAGCATTGCGGAGTACATCAAGACCGCGACGGAAATCGTCGCACGGATGATCGAAAACCTGTAAATCCTAATAAAAAGCACCTGCCTATGTGGAATAGGCGGGTGCTCTTTTGTTGTAGGGGGCGGCGTCCTCGACGCCCCGCGGGCGCATGTCGGTGCGCGTCCGCCATGGCAATCCATTTGCGGGCAATAAGGGCAAGCTTGCCCCTCATCAGTCCGCTTCGCGGACAGCTTCCCCCAAGGGGGAAGCCTTTCTCAAAAATACGCCTTGATCTGGAACTTATCCTCCGCTGCTTTTTCCTCTATCTTCAGATGCTCGTGGTTAAAGTCAAACTTTACGCTCTTGCAGTCATCGGTGTTGCGGGTCAGGCGCAGCAGCTGCTCGACCCGCTTCTGCTCCTCCTTCGTATAGAAAAGGTAGCTTGCGCCCTGCTTGCGGGCACGGCCGGTGCGGCCGATGCGGTGGGTGTAATGCTCGTTTTCCTCTGGCACATCGTAGTTGATGACCGCGTCCACATCGGAGACATCAATACCGCGGGCTGCGACATCGGTGGCCACCAGCACATCGATCTCACCGCCCTTGAACCGGGTCATGATCCGGTTGCGCTCCGCCTGCGACAGATCGCCGTGAAGGCAGTCCACATTAAAGTTCAGGCGCGCCAGCTGGTTGGCCAGCATACCGGTGTTATACTTGGTGTTGCAGAAAATCATGACCCGCCTGTAGCCCTCGGAGATGATGATCTGCGCGGCATCCGCCAGCTTGTCGCGGCCGGTGGTCAGCAGCTTGTACTGGGCGATCTTCGGGCTGGAATCCTCAACGGGGCGGACGCTGACCTCGGCGGCATTGTGCTGGTACAGCCAGCCGATGTCCAGCACCTCGCGGCTGATCGTGGCCGAGAACATCGACAGGCTCTCGCGGTGTTTCATCAGGTCGATGATGTACTTCACATCCTTGTAGAAGCCCATGTTCAGCATCTCATCGGCCTCGTCCAGCACCACGGTCCGGACCTGTGACACATCAATGGCGTGGTGCCGGTAATGGTCCATCAGGCGGCCCGGCGTGGCCACAACGATCTGGCAGCCCTGCTTGAGCTGGCGCTGCTGCTTATCCATGCCTGCGCCGCCGTAGACGCAGACAATCTTGATTTCCGGCAGGAACTGCGCCAGATTTTGCAGATCCTGCGCAATCTGCTGGGCCAGCTCGCGCGTGGGGCTCAGGACGACTGCCTGCGGCTTGAGGCTGGCGGAATCTACCTTGGACAGGATGGGGATACCGAACGCCACCGTTTTGCCGGTGCCTGTGGGCGCCTTGGCGATCATATCATGCCCGCCCAGCATCAGCGGGATGGCCTTCTCCTGAATTTCGGTCATATCGGTAAAGCCCATCGCCTGCGTAGCACGGATGATCTCGGGCGAAACATTGGTAAGCTCGGTAAACTGCATGGTCATACTGCCTTTCGGTTTTTTTACTATTATAACAACATTTTGCGCTGCCTGCAACCCACAAAAAAAGCTTCCCCTGCGGGGGAAGCTGTCACCGAAGGTGACTGATGAGGGGCGGGCCTGCCGTAGCCGTCCATTTTCAGGTTGCCATGACACACTTGCCCCTCATCCGGCGCTTTGCGCCGCCTTTCCCCGCAGGGGAAGGCTATTCTCACTTGTTCTTACTCTTCCGGCGGGCCGCCTTGCCGGAGGTTTTCTTTTCGGTCTGGGTGCGGGTCGTGCGCCGGGGTTCCTCCTTGGGCTTGGGGGCGGGCGTTTCTTTATTCAGCAGCCGCTCAGGCACAGGATCGAGTCTCCAAAGCTGGTTCTCACCGAATACATCCTGCCAGATCTGGGCCTGCGTGCCGTTGTCAACGCGCATACCCACAAGGTCGATGACCTTGTCCGCTAGCACATTGCGCAGCTTGACCCTGCCGCCGCCCGCGTCAACGATCTGCCAGCGCTGACCAGCACCGGCCGTGCGGCTCCACTGGTGTACCCAAGTGCCGTTGCTGACGCCGGACATAGCCAGATCCATGACCTTGCCGGTAAAGCGGTTTTTGATGCGGTACTCGCCCTCGGCCGATTCCTCAAAGCTCCACTGCTGCCAAGGCTGGCCCTCATAGCTCCACAGACGGACCGAGGCACCGTTCTCAGTGTTGAAATCGGCCACTTCCAGCACGCGGCCGTTGGCTGCTGCAATCGTATAATAGGCATCCGGGCGGATGACGGTCTGGGCAGATTTCCTCATGGTAGATCCTCCTTTTAGACAGAATCACATACAGTGTCTGTCCGTTTTTTCCATTATAGCACAACTGCCGCGCGCTGTTTCACCAAAATTTCACAGCCGAGTTTGGCCATTCTGCCAAGGTTTTCGGCATAGCGCCGCTTTTATGGGTCTTTTTGTCCGTCCGGCACTTGCATTTTTTGTACATATATATTATTATATAGTATACGTTTGTGTACAGTCGCAGTCCGGCTGTACGGAGGGAGAGTTCAGCTATGAGAATCGCAATAATTGCCCACGATTCCCGCAAGGAGTTGATGGCGCAGTTCTGCACAGCCTATCTGCGCATTTTGTCGGAGAACGAACTGGTTGCCACCGGTGTGACCGGCAAGATCGTCCACGATGCCACCGGGTTGCCGGTGCGCTGCCTGTATCCGGGCAGGCGCGGCGGTGCCGAGCAGATTGCTGCAATGATCGGCTGCGGTGAGATCGACATGCTGCTCTTTTTCCGCGATCCGGTCAGCGCCAAGCCCGGCGAGCCGAATGATGTGATGCTGCTGCGCCTGTGTGACATGCACACGATCCCCGTTGCCACCAACATTGCCACAGCCGAGGTGCTGATCCACGGCCTTGAGCGCGGTGACCTTGCATGGATCGAGCTGCAGCGCGGACGGAAGTGACCCATAACAAAACCAACAGCCCCGACCTGCCGGTCGGGGCTGTTTTTATTGTCCGTCTTACTGGTATACGATGGCGCCCTTGACCTTGTTGGCGGCGTCTGCACCGGCCAGCATACGGGCCAGCGCCAGCGCAAAGGGGATGGCTGCCCCCAGTGCCTCTCCGGTGACAATATTTTCGTCAATCGTGATGGGCAGGCCTGTGTAGCTGGCCCCGGCGGCGGTCAGGTCAGCGTCCATGCCGGGGTAGACCGTTGCCTTTTTGCCGCTCAGCACGCCGAAGGCCGCCAGTGCCGTAGGCGCTGCGCAGATAGCCGCCACCAGCTTGCCGCCCGCAGCAAAGTCCTGACAGACCTTTTTGACCGTGGCATCAGCCTTGAGGTTCGGCACACCGGGTATACCGCCGGGCAGGATGCAGGCATCAAACGCCGTGTAGTCCAGTTCCTCCGCCAGCGCGTCCGCCACAATGTTGACCTGACGGGCGCTCTTGACAATTTTCTCCCCGCCGACAGTGGCAATCGTCACCTCCACACCGGCGCGGCGCAGAATATCCACGCAGAGCAGACCCTCGCACTCCTCCAAGCCGGGGGCAAAAAAGATAACAGCTTTAGACATAGCAAACATCTCCTTATTCAGTCAAACGGATGGAATCCTTTGGTAATATTGCGCACACCCGGCAGCGGGCTTTTCAGGCCGCGCAGGGTCTGCACCAGCCCTACCAGAGAGAGGGCGTCCACCAGCAGCGTCAGGGTCAGGCCCATCTCGCTGCCGTGCGGCAGAAAGCCAACACAGGCGCAGACCGTTGCCAGTGCCAGCAGCACAAGGCCCTGATTCAGATGAAACTTCACGAAATCATCGTGCCGCCATTTGCTGCAGGCGGGAATCAGAATCAGCACATTCAGGTAGCAGAGCGCTCCCATCAGCTTCGCGGTGCGGGGCGGCTGCACGGGGCAATCCGCCGGGGCACGCTTTTCTGCGGGCTGCGCAGCGGGTGCGGGGTGTTTTTTCTTTTTCTTGTTGGCCACAATGAACCTCCGTCCCGGCAGTATGTAGGGCAGCGGGCCGCCGGACTCCCCTGCCGCATTTTATTTAATTGTACCGCATTCGGCTTGCTTTTTCAATAAATCTGTGCAATTCGGCGCATTTTAGGGAAAGCGGTTGTATTCCCCCACGCAAAATGCTAAAATTTCATTATTATCGGAAAGAGGAGAGTACAAATGGAAGAGCTTCGTTCTTTTTTCAAGCGCAAGGATGTCATCATCTCGGCGCATCGCTACGGCATTGACGCGATGGGCGCCATGGCACAGGGCCTGTTTGCCAGCCTGCTCATCGGCACGATCATCAAGACCTTAGGCCAGCAGACCGGGCTTGCTTTTCTTGTCACGGCGGGCGGGTATGCGGCAGCCGTGGCAGGCCCGGCCATGGCTGCCTCCATCGGCTATGCGCTCCATGCACCGCAGCTTGTGCTGTTCAGCCTGATTGCCGTGGGCGGTGCCGCCAATGAACTGGGCGGCGCAGGCGGCCCGCTGGCCGTTTACCTTATCGCAATCGTTGCGGCTGAGGTCGGCAAGCTGGTAAGCAAGGAGACCAAGGTCGATATTCTGGTCACCCCGGCGGTCACGATTCTGGTTGGCGTAGGGCTCAGCGCGCTGTGCGCCCCGGCCATCGGCGCAGCGGCGTCCGCCGTGGGCAGCCTGATCATGTGGGCCACCGAGCTGCAGCCCCTGCTGATGGGCATTCTCGTTTCTGTCCTCGTCGGCATGGCACTGACGCTGCCCATCTCGAGCGCGGCCATCTGCGCAGCGCTGGGGCTGACCGGGCTGGCCGGCGGCGCCGCCGTGGCGGGCTGCTGCGCTCAGATGGTCGGCTTTGCCGTTATGAGCTACAGAGAGAACGGCATCGGCGGGCTGGTCAGTCAGGGGCTTGGCACCAGCATGCTGCAGATGCCCAACATCCTGCGCAATCCCCGCACATGGATTCCGCCGACGCTGGCAGCCGCCATCACCGGGCCTGTCGCCACCTGCCTGTTCCATCTTGAGATGAACGGCCCCGCCGTGTCAAGCGGCATGGGCACCTGCGGTCTGGTCGGCCAGATCGGCGTCTATACCGGCTGGGTCGAGAGCGGCCGGGTCATCACAGCCTTTGACTGGGCCGGGCTGGCGCTCGTCTGCTTTATCCTGCCCGCCGTACTGAGCACGATCTTCTGCGAGGTTCTGCGGAAGAAGGGGTGGATCAAAGAAGGGGATTTGAAATTGTAAGTAAAGAGGCTTCCCCCGAGGGGGAAGCTGTCTGCGAAGCAGACTGATGAGGGGCGGGTTTGCCATTATTGCCCATAAACGGGTTGTAACGGCAGGCCCGCCCCTCATCCGGCCTACGGCCACCTTCAGTCTCCGCGCCAAGAGCC
>OOAN01001859.1_pt1 | contig 10303 bp, 7 predicted proteins | sample 1671301 | NCBI WGS metagenome assembly OOAN01 (sample SAMN06348142, study PRJEB24527) | human gut metagenome | biome: human gut; feature: ankylosing spondylitis patient; material: feces | host: Homo sapiens | place: China | collected 2015-10
CCATTCTGGAAGCATCACCTGAGCGGGTAGAACCATTATGTCCTGTTTATGAAGCCTGCGGCGGTTGTCAGCTGCAGCATTTAAACTATACGGGGCAATTAAAGGCTAAAGAACAGCAGGTTCGCGATGCGCTTTTTCGGATCGGGCATTTACAGGAAGTCAAAGTTCTGCCGATCATCGGTGAAGAAGATCCATGGCATTATCGTAACAAAATGCAGTTCCCGGTTGCATTTGAAAATGGAATTTTGGAAATCGGATGTTATGCTGCGGCTACACATAAAGTAGTCGGCGTTGAAAACTGTCTGATCCAGAAGCAGCGTAACAATGACATTATTGCTGTTGTCCGTCAATGGATGCGGCAGTATGAAATCTCTGCTTATGATGAAAAAACAGGTAAGGGCGTAGTCCGCCATGTTATGGGCAGGGTTGGTGTTAACACTGGTGAGGTTATGGCAGTTATCATTACTGCCGGTTACGATATTCCACATGGCAAAGAGCTGGTCAAAATGCTGCGTGATGCTGTTCCGGGCTTGAAAAGTGTAGTGCAGAATATCAACAAAAAACAGACCAATATCGTGATGGGTAATAAAACACGCTTATTATATGGTAAAACGACGATCAAAGACCGTTTGGGAACTTTAAAATTCAATATTTCTGCGCAGTCGTTTTTTCAGGTAAACAGTGCCCAGGCTGAAAAACTTTATAACAAAGCGATTGAATTTGCGGCTTTGAGCGGTGGTGAAACCGTTGTTGACTGTTACTGCGGAACCGGTACAATTTCTCTGTATTTGGCAAAACATGCCCAAAAAGTTTATGGAATTGAGATTATAGCTTCTGCTATTGAAGATGCAAAACGTAATGCTGAAGATAATCGCTGTGATAATGCTGAATTTATTTTAGGGGATGCTGCTGTTAAAATGCAGGAACTGGTAGAACAGGGTGTGCGTCCCGAAGTTGTGCTGCTTGATCCGCCTCGTGCTGGCTGCGAAGAAAAAGTGCTGGCTGCTATTGCGCAGGTCATGCCACAGCGTATAGTTTATGTTTCCTGTAATCCGGCTTCGCTTGCCCGCGATTTGGCTTATCTGGAACAGAACGGTTATCAGGCTGAAGTTGCCCAGCCGGTAGATATGTTCCCGATGACGCATCATGTAGAGACTGTTGTATTGATGACAATAGTAAAAAAATAAAATTATGGAGCCCGGTTGCCAGGCACTGCAATTTACGCAGAGCGGAGAGCAATGGATTGATTAAGTAGATTGTATTGTAGACAAGGAGCAGTAACAGATATGAAGATTTCTAAGAAGGATGCTTTGTCATGGTTTGAATTTTTTGCACAATTGCCTGCAGGGGAACAGCTTCTGGTTAAACAGCAGGAAATTGTTTATGCCACATTCGCACAGATTGAGGCAGTTGTTATAAAAAGAAAAGAAGAGCTTATGGAACAAATTCCCGGTTTGAAAACATTAAAGGACAGAACACTTTTTGTGGGACCAGATGAAAAATTTCCTGATGGGTGCCGTTCATGTCTGTTGGGCAGCGGGCTGACAGCTATCAGAAAAACCAATAAATGCAATCTGCAGTGCAGGTTTTGCTATAATTATGGCGAGCTGGATGCTATTGAACCGGTAGGAGAGGGGATTTGGGTCATTGGCGGGACCAAGTTTTATGAAAATGACATTGATCTGTTGTTGGAAATCCATAAAAAACCTACAGGGGTTGCCTATGTATATTTAGAACCTTTTATGGAAATCGAGAAATATTATAATATTATTCAAAAATTTAACAAGGCTGGTATTTATCAGCATCTATATACTAACGGCACTCTGGCTACGGAAACAACGCTTAAAGCATTGGGGGAGGCTGGCCTGAATGAGCTTAGATTTAATTTAGGAGCTTCCGGTTGTGCTGATAAGGTCATTGAAAATATTGGCATAGCAAAAAAGTATATCAAAAAAGTCGGCATTGAAACGCCTATGACCAATGAGTTTTTTGAAAAATTCTTTTTGAAAAAACAGGCTGTTTTGGACACGGGATTAGATTTTATTAATTGTGCGGAGCTGCATTTGAATCCCAATAATATTGAGAATTATTGGGGTGAAAAAATGTATATTGCCCGCCATGGATATATATCACCAATCTGGAGCCGCGAACTGACACTCAGATTTATGGCAGCCGCAGCAAAAGAGAAATGGAATTTGGTTGTACATGATTGCTCTAATGATACCAAGTTTGCCAGAGATTTGAATTTAGGTACCAAAGAGGGTAAATGGTTCGGGGCCAGCAGTTATACGTCTGAATTTTTAGAGATCCCCTATGCCGTATTTTTGCCGGTCCTGCGTGATGAAGAATTTCATTTTTTAGTTGAAGAATAGCTGCCAAGCGGCTATAACCCGGGAGAGATGCTTTTCTAAGAAAGAGTGGCATAATGGCAAATATTATAGAAATAAATGACATTTCTGCTCCTGAACTGGAAGTATTCACAAAATTGACTGAAAAGCAGCTGCGCCATAAGCTGGAACCGGAAAAGGGCATCTTTATCGCTGAAAGCGGCAAAGTCATAGAGTTGGCGCTTGCTGCTGGCTGTGAGCCGATTTCCTTGTTGATGGAGCGCAGACATATCACGGGACAGGCCCAAAATATTCTTGCTCGGTATGAGGATGTTACAGTCTATACCGGGGACAGGGATGTGCTGGCTGGACTGACAGGATATAAGCTGACCCGCGGTATCCTGTGTGCTATGCGTAGGCCCAGGCTGCCTTCAGTACAGCAGATATGTTTTCAAGCCAGGCGGGTGGCGGTATTGGATAATATCACGGATGCAGCCAACATAGGAGGAATATTCCGATCGGCAGCGGCGTTAGGTGTTGATGCGGTACTTGTGATGCGCTCCTGCTGTGATCCTTTATGCAGAAAAGCAGTACGTGTCAGTATGGGAACGGTATTTCAGATACCTTGGACTTATATAGAAAACAATGTCAAAGAGCTGGGAGAATGGGGCTTTAAAACAGCTGCAATGGCTTTGTGTGAGCATGCTGTCAGTATAGATGATCAGGCGCTGATGGCAGAGGGCAGGCTGGCTTTGGTTTTTGGTACAGAGGGCTACGGCTTATCTCAGGCTGCGATTGATGCGTGCGATTATGTTGTGAAGATCCCTATGGAGTACAATGTGGACTCACTTAATGTAGCTGCTGCAAGCGCTGTGGCGTTTTGGCAATTGCGATGTCAACAATAAATTGGAAAAAAGATTCTTTGGAATTATTTGAATACTTAATTTATGCAAACTTGTTAAACGGCCAAAGTTGATTTGTGTTGTGTAAAAGGTGGTAATTATGGATTATAAAGTTTTAGATATGGAAAAGTATTATCGTAAGGATATTTACAGGCATTTTACGATGGACTGTAAATGTTCGGTTATGATTACATCCAAGATCGATGTTAGTGAACTTGTTGCATATTCAAAACAAACTGGAACTAAATTTTATATCAATTTTCTGTATGTCCTGACCAAGGCGCTGAATACCAGAGATGACTACAAAATGCGGTATTTGTATCAGGAAGATAAGTTAGTCGTATTTGATAAAATCAACACTGCGCATTATGTTTTCCACGAGGATACGGAGACTTTTACAGTAGTTTATACAGAGTTCAGCGAAGATTACCAGGCTTTTTATGACAGATGCTGCGCTGATATGGAAAAGGCTAAACAGACCCGCAGTTATGGTCTGGACGGCAGTAAATTAAACTATTTTGATGCTTCCTATATTCCCTGGTTGTCATATGAAGCACTACATGTAGAACTGCCTGACGGACATCTGCATTTCCCTCCGATTATAAACTGGGGAAAATATCACAGTGAAAATGGCAGATTGCTGATGCCTGTGACGGTGAGAATGAATCATGCGATTGCTGATGGTTATGTAGTTTCCAAAGCATTTTTATTGCTTGAGAAAGAAATTGAAAGATTGGTCGAAGACTGAACTAATGGATTAGAACCATCGTTTCACATTGCTTTTAGAGTTATGTTATTTTAAAGCGCTGTAGCTTGGCGCTGCTTCGAAAGTAGTTCCGGTGGATAAATTCAGTATAGTCATCACTTTGGTGATGGCAGCGGTATTTTTACATGAACAATTTACTGTAAAAACAATTATCGGTTCTGTCCTTATTACTTTTGGGGACTTTTATTATGATTTTATAAAGAGTCACAGGTCAGATGTATAGAATAATTAAGAATAAATCATAAATACAGAGGGGTAAGCAGATGATAACAAGGCAAAAATACCAGGATTATATCAATGTGCTGAAAGAGGAATTGATTCCGGCGATGGGGTGTACTGAGCCTATTGCTATTGCTTATGCCGGAGCTATCGCCAGAGAGCATTTAGGCTGTTTGCCTGAACGTGTAGAAATTGAGGTCAGCGGTAATATCATCAAGAATGTAAAAAGTGTTATTGTACCTAATACAGGGGGACTGCGCGGTATTGAAGTGGCAGCGGCAGCAGGTATTGTGGCAGGAGATGCCGCGAAGGAGCTTAAAGTTATTTCGGAAGTGAGTACAGAAGCAGTTGCCGTAATTCATAAATTTTTAGAAAGCACACCAATAACAGTTAATTTTTCTGATAGTAAAAAAATCTTTGATATAATGATCACTGTTTATGGTAATGGCCATTCTGCTTATGTACGCATCTGTGAGTTTCATACAAATATAGTGGAAATAAGAGAAGATGATAAATATGTGCTGCAGAAAGATATTGCAGTCGAAGACAGTTTGGGCTTTACAGATCGTGGATTTATGAATGTACAGGAGATTATTGAATTTGCTGATACTGCAAGAATAGAAGATGTTAAGGATATTCTTGATCTTCAGATCGAATGTAATGTTAATATTTCAGAGGAAGGCTTGGCTGGCGATTATGGAGCTAATATCGGTAAGGTCCTTTTAAAGACTTATGGAACGGATGACGTAAAAATAAGAGCTAAAGCCAAAGCAGCTGCCGGTTCTGACGCCAGAATGAACGGCTGCGAGATGCCAGTCGTGATCAATTCCGGCAGCGGTAATCAGGGGATTACTGCCTCCATACCAGTTATAGAGTATGCTAAGGAGTTGGGTGTTTCTGACGAGAAACGTTATAGGGCCTTGCTGGTATCTAATCTGATCACGATCCATTTGAAGTCAGGTATCGGCAGGCTGTCGGCTTACTGCGGTGCAGTCAGTGCCGGCTGTGCCAGTGGTGCCGGTATTGCGTATCTGTATGGAGGCGGTGTTGATGAAGTTTCTCACACGATCGTCAATTCTCTGGCAATAACTTCCGGTATTATCTGCGACGGCGCTAAAGCTTCGTGCGCTGCTAAAATAGCTACGGCTATCGATGCAGGTATATTAGGTTATAATATGTATAAAGAAGGGCAGCAATTTTACGGAGGCGATGGTATCGTCAGCAAAGGTGTTGAGAACACTATAAAAAATGTGGGGCAGCTGGCTAAAGAGGGAATGGCTACTACTGATCAGGAAATTTTGAAGATTATGACGAAAACACAGAGTATTTAAGCGTAGCTGAAACAGTCCGCTCAAAGGATAGTGATAATATGCAGATAAAAAAGAAATATATTTATATCGCTTTGGGACTGTGGGCGCTTGTGACAGTTACTTATTTTACTTTGTGTAAAATAGCCAGTGATCAGGCTATGCTTATTTTTAATAAAACTATGTCTGCTCAAAAAGTGCTCAAAGGCTCGGTGACGCTTGGCAGTATTGATGCCGACATTTGGGGGCGGGTAGAGTTTCAGAATCTTGTCTGGCTTGATATTGACGGTCAGCCTATCGTACATGTGCCGCAGGGACGTTTCAAGGTGCGGACATGGGATATTATTACCAGAAGTATATCAGTACATCTACTATTAAGGAACTGGAATTGGACAACGCTTTGTTTGCCGTAAGATTCAACAGAAAGATGCAGTTGGATATTTTTGAGCAGGCACAGGCCAAAAGAGTTATTGACCGGGCTGAACAAAAGGAAGCTGTTTTGTCAGGAAACGAAACAGCAGCTGAACTTGAACATATAGCGCAGGAAAAGATCGTAGTAAAGGAAAGGCATCCTGGAGACAGGCATGAATTGAATCTGGATTTAGAAAATAAGCGGCTGAAAATGCGTGTTGTTTTTAATAACTGTACCTTAACTGCCGGTTATCATAACCGTTATTTTGTACTGAATGAAGTTAATGCAATAATTGATATTGATACGCAGAAAAAGCTTACGATTGATTTTGTGACTGGAAAATTTGGCGGCACTATGGTTGGCGATGGGGTGGAAATAAAAGGAAACATCAATTTAGCGCAGCAGATTCCTCATTACGACCTGCATTTGGAGCTTTATAATATTCTGCCTGCTTCGTTGGGAATAGCGGATATCAAAGATACGGTTTCTATTACCGCTTCAGTTACTGGAGAACTTCCGAATCCTGTTATAGATGGTCATTTGGATTTTAAAGAACTGAATATTCCCGGACTGCATTTTTCTAAGGTCAGAGGCGATTTGCATTACGAAGATGCTCTGCTGAAATTTACTAATGTAAAAGGAAATGTTTTTGGAGGCACAGTTGAAGCTTTCGGAGATTATCATCTGGATACAAAATATTACAATATTGACGCGCTGGGACACGAATTGTTGGGAAGCATTGCCGCACGTAACGGTAAAATAAAATGCAAGGTCGAACTGGATTTTAAGATTCGATCCAAGGGAGATCCTAAAACTGCGTTGACCTATGGCAGCTTTAAATCAGGAAAAGGATCGTACTATATTATTCCTTTTGACAGTATCAGCGGCGAGTTTTCCAATCAAAATAAACATCTGGAATTTAAAAATGTTGTCATTGAAACCAAGATGGGGACAATCAAAACAGATGCTTTTGATATAGTGAACGGCAAGCTGCATATTGGCGAGATATATTTGGAAGAGCCGGAAAACGGACAAACTATTAAAATAATCTGACAAAAAATGATTCAGAAATCGGAGGAAGGCAGCGATGGGCAAATATAAAAAACTTTATGGCACGCTTTTGCTGGGTCTGATTGCCATTATAATTTTGCTGACGGCTGTTTTTTCCTATAGCAGAAGTATCGAAGAGAGTTACAAAGAAGAAAATATCAACTCACTGAAAGAACTTTCTAATCAGGGAGCTTTGATGCTGCATAATGAAATCAAAAATAAACAAAATCTTTTAGCTGAACTTTCGCACGATGTCAGTCGGATTTTTGTAAATGATCCGCAGGCGGCCGCCGCTTATTTGGAGGAAGCCGCGGAGCGCAACAGTTTTAAACGAATTGGCGTAGCATTGACGGATGGACGTGCTTATACAACAGATGGTGTTGAATTGAATATCTCAGAGCGAGAGTATTTTAGTAAGGCGATTCTCGGGCACACGGCTGTTTCACGTAATCTGGATGATTATACGGATGGCGGCAGGATCGCAGTTTATGCGGTACCGATTTTTGAAGATGGAAGCGATAAGAGGATTGGAGTTTTGTTCGCTACTTACAGCCTGGATACATTTAGAAAAACTATTGAAGTATCGTTTTTTGGCGGTGCTGGATATTCTTATGTGGTACAGGAAAATGGTGATGTTGTAGTAGATTCGCAGCATTCAGAAAGCTTTAAAAACTTTAAAAATGTTTATGCGGCCCTGCTGACGGCAGATCCGGTAAATAATAAAGACAGTGCTGAAAAACTCTGGCAGATGATCAACAGTAAAAAAGGCGGTTATATTGAATTTTATAACGGCAGTCAGAAATATATGTACTGTTCACCGATAGGTGTTAATAACTGGATGCTGCTGACGGTAACTCCAGCCAGTGTTATCGAAGATAAAATCAATATGGTGCTGAATAAAACTTATTTACTGGGTATTTTGTTGATTGCGATTTTTTTATTGTTTATCTGGCACATTATGCGTATCCATACCCGCAATCAAAAGGAACTGATGGATATTGCTTATGTTGATGAAGTTACTGGTGGTTATTCTTTTGCCAAGTTTTTTAAAGAAGCAGAACTGTTGTTACCTGAAACAGATAAAAAGACAGCAATCGTAAGTATGGATATCGACGGTTTTAAATATTTCAACGATATGTTTGGCTATGGAGAAGGCAATGACCTTTTGCGTTATATTTGGCAGGAAGTAAAAGCAAGCCTGAATGAAGGCGAAATATTAGCGCATGGTGTTGCCGATACATTTATTTTTTTGCTGCGATTTGATACGAGAGAAGAACTGCTTTGGCGTATCAATGATTTATGTCTGCATTTGAATAACTATATTACAAAAAGCGGACAGGTCTATAAACTATCCCTTTCTATGGGTATATACGAGGTTGACGGTGAAACTGATGATATCGTCAGTATGGCAGACAGAGCTTATATTGCCCGGCAGACAATAAAAAATAAAGGTGACACAGCCTGGGCTTTTTATGACGGAGCCGTACGTGATAAGCTGTTGCACGAAAAAGAAATTGAAAGTCAGATGGAAAAAGCTTTGGCTGAAGGCGAATTTATTGCTTACTATCAGCCCAAGTACAGTACCAAAGAGCAGAAACTTATCGGTGCAGAAGCTTTAGTACGCTGGCGCAGAAGTGACGGTATTATTGTTCCGCCCTATCAATTTGTGCCGCTTTTTGAACGTAATGGATTTATCAATAAGGTTGACCGTTATATGTTCGAACTCGTCTGTCGCCAGCAGATGCGTTGGCTTAAACAGGGGCTTATACCTGTGCCAATATCAGTCAATATGTCGCGGATGTGCCTGTATGATCCGCATATTGTTGACGAATATATCGGTGTTTTGAATGGAAGCGGTTTGTCTGCTGCTTATATAAAGCTGGAGCTGACGGAAAGTGCCTTTTTTGAAAATATCAGTATTATGAATAATGTTATCGAAGCATTGCATAAAGTTGGCATCAAAGTCTTGATGGATGATTTTGGAACCGGTTATTCTTCGATGATGATGCTTAAAAATGTAGCTATCGACGTTTTGAAGCTGGACAAAAGCTTTGTCGACGATATTGGGGATGACCGCAGTGAAAAAATCATTTCAAATATCATTTATCTGGCTCATTCTCTGCAAATAGAAGTGACTGCCGAAGGAGTAGAGACTGCAGCGCAGTTTGAATTTTTGAAAAGTGTTGGCTGTGATTATATTCAGGGGTATTATTTGGTAAACCGCAGCCGGCTGAAGATTTTGCGGCGTTGCTGCAAAAAGAATTTTATGATGGAAGTGATGCGGGTGCTGATAAGAAAGGCTGAATTACAGGATGTAAGAGCTGTGTACGCTCTGATTTGTGAATTAGAGGAGCAGGATTTGCCGCTGCTGGAATTTGAAAATATCTTCGGCAGTTTATTGAAGCTGCCGGAACATTTTCTCATGATTGGTGAAATTGAGGGCAGAACCGTTGCATTTTTACATTTGCGCGTAGAAGGACAGCTGCATCATGCCGCTAAAATAGCAGAGATTTTAGAATTTGATGTGGAGCGATCCCATCGCGGCAGGAACTTAGGGCAGCAGTTTTTTGCTTATGCGGAGAAGCTGGCCCGGGACAATGGTTGTATTCAGTTTGAACTAAGCAGTAATATGCTGCGGGAAAAGGCGCATTGTTTCTATGAACGGCAAGGCATGCATAAATTTCACTATAAATTTACGCTCCCTCTGTCTGGAAAAACAGTAAATGAAAATAAGTTAGGTGTTTAAAAGCGACGGCTCTGGCAGCTGTTGCTTTTTGTCTGTGCTTAATACTGGAAACTGCTGTTTTGTGGTACAATAAATATATAATTTTATTGAGCGGAGAAGAAAAATGATCGATTTATATACAGTACCGTTAGGTGCTACGGCCAGGGATTTTTTTTCGGCAGAGGCAGAAAACAAATATAGCTATGATGAAGCGTTGCTGGTGCTTCCAAGCAGATTGCTTGTGAATCATGCCCGCCGGTCAGGCAGGGCGCAGGCAGTTAATTTTGAATATCTGCCCAACCGTATCGTAGCATTAAACAGGCAGCTGCTGGATTTGCCTCCGGAAGTGAAATTAGAAATGATTTCCCGGAGGACACAGGAACTGCTTGTGGGTGATTTGCTGCACCAGCTGGCTAAATTGCAGGGCCTGGACTATTTTAGTAAACTGGCAGATAAAGAAGGTTTCGTTAAAGCTGTTACCGGGCTTTTGGGTCAGCTTTCACGCAGTGGGTCGACACAGGAAGAAATTACTACGGCGCTGCTGGAATGGGAACAGCGCAATCCTGCCTATGTGATGAAGGACCGTGAAGTAGCG
>OOAN01001869.1_pt1 | contig 10270 bp, 7 predicted proteins | sample 1671301 | NCBI WGS metagenome assembly OOAN01 (sample SAMN06348142, study PRJEB24527) | human gut metagenome | biome: human gut; feature: ankylosing spondylitis patient; material: feces | host: Homo sapiens | place: China | collected 2015-10
CATAGCTGCGGTCCTTTTCCGGCAGGTACATGGTGTAGCCGCCAGCCTGACCACGGGGGATGATGGTGATCTCATGGACCCGGGGGTGGTGCTTGCAGTAGAAGCCTGCCACAGCGTGGCCTGCCTCGTGGTAAGCGGTGAGCTTTTTCTCCTCAGGGGTCACCACACGGCTCTTCTTTTCCGGGCCGGCCATCACCTTCATGGAAGCCTCTTCGATGTCCTCCATGGTAATGGCCTTGCGGCTGCGGCGGGCTGCCAGCAGGGCAGCCTCGTTGACCAGGTTCTCCAGGTCGGCACCGGCAAAACCGGCGGTGCGCTGGGCGATGACCTTCAGGGACACATCCGGAGCCAGCGGCTTATTCTTGGTGTGGACTTTCAGGATCTCCTCACGGCCCTTGACGTCCGGCAGGCCCACATAGACCTGACGGTCAAAACGGCCGGGGCGCAGCAACGCCTTGTCCAGAATGTCGGCACGGTTGGTGGCAGCCATCACGATGATGCCGTCGTTGGCCTCAAAGCCGTCCATCTCCACCAGCAGCTGGTTCAGCGTCTGCTCGCGCTCGTCGTGGCCGCCGCCCAGACCGGCACCGCGCTGACGGCCCACTGCGTCGATCTCATCAATGAAAATGATGCATGGCATCGTCTTTTTTGCCTTGTCGAACAGGTCACGCACGCGGGATGCGCCCACGCCGACGTACATTTCCACAAAGTCGGAGCCGGAAATGGAGTAGAACGGCACCCCTGCCTCACCGGCACAGGCACGGGCCAGCAGGGTCTTGCCGGTACCCGGAGGGCCCACCAGCAGCACGCCGTGGGGGATGCGGGCACCCAGCGTATTGAACTTGTCCGGGCTCTTGAGGAACTCCACCACTTCCTTGAGTTCCTCTTTTTCTTCGTCCTCACCGGCAACGTCGGCAAAGGTAGCGGTCTTTTTGTTCTCGCGCTCATCCTTCACGCGGGCCTTGCCCACGTTCATGATGCCGCCGCCGGCACCGCCGCCGCGCATCATGGAGAACAGCAGGAAACCGGTGCAGCCCAGCATGGCCAGATAGAACAGGATCTCCATCCAGGGGATGCTCTCCTTGAGCGGGGTATAATCATACTCCATCGGGGCATCGGGGTTTGCTTCGTCGTAGGCTGCAATGTAGCTGTCCACATTCTTGACGAACATGGAGGCATAGGGCAGCTTGTAGCGCACGGTCATGGTGCCGTCGCTGTTCTTCTCGGCCCCGGTGGAGCCGGAGGAGGAAGAGGACAGCATCCCGGACAGCAGCCCGCCGGTGGACTGCACCGTGCTCACGGACGACGGGTCGGGCAGGGCCAGCTTGCCCTCCTTGAGGGTCATGGTGAGCACACCGGTGTTCAGGTCCAGCGTGAACTTGGTGACCTGCAGGTTTTCAAAATACTGCACCGCCGTGGAGTAAACCATGGAGGACGAGCCGCCGCTGCTGCTGCCGCCGCCCAGCACGCTCCATACCATGAGCACGGCAGCCAGTGCCAGTGCCAGGATCAGCGGGTTGAAACGAGGTTTCTTCGGTTGCAAAAAAATCAACTCCAGTTCAGGGTGAATTTGATCCGGGACTTACTTCGTGTAGATCTCGGGCTTGAGCACGCCCACATAGGGCAGGTTGCGGTACTTTTCGTCGTAGTCCAGGCCATAGCCCACCACGAACTCGTCCGGCACCTGGAAGCCCTCGTAATCGGGCTGGATGTCGGCCTTGCGGCGGCTGGGCTTGTCGAGGATGGTGCAGATCTTGACCGAGTTGGGGTTGCGCATCTTGAGCATGGGCACCAGCTTGGACAGGGTGACACCGGTGTCGAGGATGTCCTCCACGATCAGCACGTCCTTGCCGGACAGGTCACCGTCCAGATCCTTGATGATCTTGACCAGACCGCTGGTCACGGTGTTGCTGCCGCCGTAGCTGGACACCACCATGAAGTCGATGCTGCAGGGAATGGTCACTGCCCGCATCAGGTCGGCCATAAAGACCACCGATCCCTTCAGGATGGACACCAGCACGAGGTTTTTGCCCTCGTAGTCCTTGCTGATGCGTGCACCCAGCTCCGCAACCTTGGCTTTCAGCTGTTCTTCCGAGACCAGAACGGTCTTGATGTCATCATTCATGCTCATGATGTTTCTCCTTTTTATCCCTTCAAGTTTCCTGTTCCATCTGCAGGATCTGCGTCGTGGTCTCATCCGGTGCAAGGCCCTCGGCAAAGCCGCTGCCGCACACCCAAAGCACCTCGCTGCCTGCTGCCAGCAGCGGCAGCGTGTCCCGCTGCTGCGCCGGGATGTCCGCTTCGTTCATCCATTTGCGCAGGCGGTTGTGCACCGCTCGCCCGGCGGGGCGGTAAACATCCCCCGGCTGGCGGGTGCGCAGAACAAGACCAGCATACAACGTAGTTATTCTAGCATAATCCGCCCGATTTTTTAAGTCTTTTTTATGAACGACTTGTATTTTTTCTTCAAAATCCGCCGGGAACACCCGTGCAGTCAGGGTTTTGCCCCCCGGCAGAGGCATCCGGGCCGGTTTTCCGGCCTGCAGGGCTGCGGTAAATGCGGCCGCCGCATCGGCGTCCCAGCCGGTGGATTCGGCCTGTGTTTCCTGCCGGAGCACCCCATCTGCCGCGCAGAAGCGGACCTTCCCGGTCAGCTGCACGGCTCCGCTGCCCTGCTGCACCAGCTGCGCCAACAGCCGGATATATTTTTCTTCCGGGTCCCGCACCGGGGCCGCCAGACGGTGCAGGGCCGTTTCCAGAATGGGCGCATCCGCTGCCGCCAGCGGCTCCAGCCGCCAGCACACGGGGTCCGTGTCCGACAGGCGGGCATCCATCAGCAGCGCTTCGGCCTTTTGGGCAAAGTAGGCATCGGCCTGCGCCGCCTTCTCGCAAAAGCGGGCCAGATTTTCCGTCGCCGCCTCGTTCGTGCTCTGCAAAGCAGGCAGTGCCGCCCGGCGCAGTCGGTTGCGGGCGTAGGCGTCCGTCTCGTTCGTCTCATCGGTGACCCATGTCTGCCCGGCCGCCCGGCAGACCGCCTCGGTGTCTGCCCGGTTCAGGCAGAGCAGCGGCCGCAGATAACACCCGCGCCGGGGCCGGATGCCTGCCGCGCCGTGCAGCCCGGTGCCCCGGGCCAGCCGCAGCAGCAGCGTTTCGGCCTGGTCATTTGCAGTATGGGCCGTTGCCACGGCATCTATCCCCTCTTCGCACAGGCGTTCAAAGCAGGCATAGCGCAGGCGGCGGGCCCAGTCCTCCCCGGCGTGGGGCGGCGGCGCATCCACCGTGTCGGCCAGTTCTGCCGCGTGGAACACCCGCAGCGGCACCCCCAGTGCCCCGCAGGCCTGCCGCACAAAGGCTTCGTCCCGGTCGGCGGCGGCGCCGCGCAGGCCGTGGTTCACATGGCAGGCTGAGAGGGTGTAGCCGAACTCCGGCTGCAGCGCCCGCAACAGGAGCAGCAGCGCCATGCTGTCGGCCCCGCCGGAAACCGCCGCCGCCAGCCGCAGCGGCTGCCCCGGACACAAAAGCCGGTTCTGCAGGCAGAAATCCCGCACCGCAGCCCGGCAGTCTTTCTCGTTTTTCATCGGTTCAGCGCTTGAAATCCACATCCATGAAGCGGGTGTGGGCACCGTCCCAGCCCAGCGGCACGGTACTGGTCTCACCATGGCGGTTCTTGGCCACGATGCACTCGGCCGTGTCGGCATCCACCTCGGCACCGTCCGGGTTCTGGCTGGCGTAATAGGAATCGCGGTACAGGAACAGGACGCAGTCGGCGTCCTGCTCGATGGAACCGGAATCACGCAGGTCGGACAGCTGGGGCCGGTGGCTGGAGTTGTTGCCCTGCTTTTCCACTGCACGGGACAGCTGGCTCAGGGCAATGATGGGCACGTTCATTTCCTTGGCCATGATCTTGAGGTTCCGGGTGATAGAACTGATCTCCTGCACGCGGTTCTCGGTGCGCTGGCCGGTGGTCATCAGCTGCAGATAGTCGATGACGATCAGACCTACGTTGGGGCGGGTGGGGTCCTGGTTCACCCGGCGGATCTTGGCCTTCATCTCGGTGATGGTGATGCCGGAGGTATCGTCCATATAGATCGGTGCATCGTGGAGTTTTTCAGTGGCCAGCGCCAGATACTCCCAGTCCTCGGCGCGCAGGGCACCGGTGCGGAAAGCCTGGCTGTCGATGCCGGCCTCAGCGGACAGGATGCGGTTGGTGAGCTGCTCCTTGGTCATTTCCAGGCTGAAGATGGCCACCGGCACCTTCTGCTGCATGGCCACGCGGGTGGCGATGTTCAAAGCAAAACTGGTCTTGCCCATGCCGGGGCGGGCGGCCAGGATGATCAGGTCACCGCGGCCAAGGCCGGTGAGCACCGTGTCCAGCAGGCGGAACCCGGTGGGGATGCCCTTGTACTTGTCGGCATCCGGGCCGCTGATCTTCTGCAGGTTGGTCAGGGTCTCCACCATGCTGGAGGAAAGCGGGGTCAGGGCGCTGGAATCCCGGCCGGAGCGGATCTCGTAGATGCGCTGCTCGGCATTTTCCAGCAGCAGGTCGGCGTCCGGCTCGTCCCCGGCGTCCTGCAGGATATCCTTGGCCACGTCCATCAGCTGGCGCACCAGATACTTTTCCTGCACGATCTGGGCGTAGGCCTTCACGTTGGAGATGCTGGGCACTGTCTCGGCCAGACCGGTCAGGTACACCTTGGCTTCGTCCGCACTGGGGAACACTCCGTCCGAGATGACCGCATCCAGCAGGGTCACAAAGTCAATGGTCTGGTCGTTGGTGAACAGCCGCAGCATCTCGCTCCAGATCTGCGCGTTCTGCCGGGTATAGAACATTTCCGGCTTGATGATTTCCACCAGGTCAGTCAGGGTGTCGGGCTTGAGCAGCACCGCGCCCAGCACGCTCTGCTCCGCCTGCATGTTGAACGGCTGGTTGATGCCCACGCTCTCCAGATTCAGTTCGTTGTTATAATGTCGTTCGTTCGGCATGGTCGTTCATCCTTCTGTCAATTCCCGTAAAGCCAAAAAGCGCCCCCTGCTGTGAGGGGGCGCAGATTGGCAGAAAAATCAGGCCTGTTCCACTTCCACCTGGATCTTGAAGGAAGCCACAACGCCCACATGCAGGCGCACCTTGCCGTTGAACACACCGGCATCCTTGATGTCGCGGGTCTCCATCTCGATCTTCTTCTTGTCGATGGGAGCACCGGCCAGCTGTGCCAGAGCCTCGGCCACTTCCTTGCCGGTGACCTTGCCGTGCAGACGGCCGGAGGCACCGCCCTTGGCCTTGATGACCACGGTCTTGCCCTCGAGCTTCGCGGCCACAGCCTGAGCGGCGGCCACGTTCTCAGCCTCATGGAAGTCGGCAGCGGCCTCCTTGCCCCGGGCGATATTCACCGCGCTGGCGTCGGCCACAGCGGCCAGCTTGCGCGGGAACAGAAAGTTGCGGGCGTAGCCGTCGGAGACCTCGTGGATCTCGTCCTTCTTGCCGATGCCCTTGACGTCCTGCTTCAGAATCACTTTCATGATAGTATCCCTCACTTCTCACCGGGAAACCGGTGGATTTCTATGGTTAGTATACAGCAATCGGGCTGTTACGTCAACGCTTACGCCAGCTCCCTGCCCACGACGTCCAGCGCCGCCTCGATGACCTTATCCATGTCGTAGTACTTGTACTCGCCCAGACGTCCGCCGAAGATGACCCCCGGCTCGGCGTCGGCCAGCTTCCTGTACTCGGCGTAGAGCGCGCCGTTCTTCTCGTCGTTCACCGGGTAGTAGGGTTCATCGCCGGGCTTCCACTCGGCGCTGTACTCGCGGCTGATGACGGTCTTGGGCTGGGTGCCGAACTCAAAGTGCTTGTGCTCGATGATGCGGGTGTAGGGCGTCTCGGCGTCGGTGTAGTTGACGACGGCGTTGCCCTGATAGTTGTCGGTGTCCAGCGTCTCGGTCTCAAAGCGGACGCTGCGGTACTGCAATGCGCCCAGCTTGTAGCCGAAGTAGGCGTCCACCGGGCCGGTGTAGACGACCCTGTCGGCCAGCTTGTCCAGCTCTGCCTTCCCGGCCAGATAGTCCACGCCCAGGCGCACTTCCACGCCGTCCAGCATCTTCTCCACCATGGCGGTATAGCCGCCGCCCGGGATGCCCTGATACAGGGCGTTGAAGTAGTTGTCGTCGTAGGTAAAACGGACGGGCAGGCGCTTGATGATAAAAGCGGGCAGCTCGGTGCAGGGGCGGCCCCACTGCTTGCCGGTGTAGCCCTTGATGAGCTTTTCGTAGATGTCGGTGCCGACCAGGCTGATGGCCTGCTCCTCGAGGTTCTTCGGCTCCGTGATGCCGGCCTCGGCGCGCTGGGCCTCGATCTTCGCCTTCGCCTCGGCGGGGGTCACGACGCCCCACATCCTGTTGAAGGTGTTCATATTGAAGGGCAGGTTGTAGATCTCGCCGTGATAGTTGGCGACAGGGCTGTTGGTGTAGCGGTTGAACTCCGCGAACTGGTTGACGTACTGCCACACAGCCTTGTTGTTGGTGTGGAAAATGTGGGCGCCGTAGCGGTGGACGTTGATGCCCTCCACCTCTTCGGTGTAGATGTTGCCTGCGATATGAGCGCGCTTGTCGATGACGAGGCAGCGCTTGCCGGCCTTCTTGGCCTCATGGGCAAATACCGCGCCGTACAGGCCAGCGCCAACGATAAGATAATCGTACTGTTTCATTACTGTTTATCCTTTTTCTTCTGTTCGGATCCCGACTCGAGGCCGCTCTTTTTCTGGGCCTCCCGGTACTGGTCGATGGCCGTCTGGATGCGGCTGCGGACCGCCTCCGGGGTGATATGCTTGAGCTGGGCCGCTGCCATGGTCTGATGACCGCCGCCGCCCAGAGACTCCATGATGACCTGCACGTTCACCGCGCCGAGGCTGCGGGCCGAGATGTTGACGCCGCCGCCCACCTGCACGGCCACGAAGCTGGCCTCCACGTTCTGGATGGTCAGCAGGTCGTTGGCCGCCTGGGCGATGGCCACCCGGGCCTCGGGGGCCACCTCGCCGCTGACGGTGATGGCGCAGCCCCGGTACATCTGGGCTTCCGATACCAGCATGGCCTTGGTGGTGTACTCCACCATGCTCACGTCAAAGAGCTGACGCACGTGCTCCGTCTCCGCGCCGTAGCGGCGGAGGGCCGCAGCGGCCTCGAAGGTGCGCACGCCGGTGTGGAGGGTGAAGTCGCGGGTGTCCAGCATGATGCCGGAGAGCAGTCCCTCGGCCTCGATGCGGTTGGGCTTGTCGTCCCGGTCGCCCACATACTGCAAGAACTCCGTGACCAGCTCACTGGCCGAGGATGCATAGGGCTCGTGGCAGACGAGGTCAGCCTTCTCGATGAAGCCGACGCCCTTGCGGTGGTGGTCGATGACGGCCACCTTGCCGCATTTTTCCAGTATCTCGCGGCTCTCCACCAGACCCAGCTGGTATGTATCCACGACGATACAGAGCGTTCTCTGGGAAATAATAGGCAGAGCGCCCTTGGGGTCGATGAAGTCGTCCTCCTGCCCTGCCGCGATGAGGGCGTTGATGAGGCTGCCCGCCAAGGTGGCGTCACGGCGCACGGCGATGACTGCCGGCACATCGCAGATCTTGCAGATGCGCAGCACGCCCTCGGCAGAGCCGATGGCGTCCAGGTCGCTCATCCGGTGACCCATGATGACCACATGGTCCGCCTCTTTGATGAGCTTGACCAGCTGGTCGGCCACGATGCGGCTGCGCACCTTGCTGCGCTTTTCCACGCCGTGGCTCACGCCGCCGTAGAACGTAAAGCCGTCCGGTGTCATTTCAGCGGCCTGATCGCCGCCGCGGCCCTGCGCCATATCCAGCGCCTGCACGGCCATATCCTGGGCTTCCCGCAGGGTCTTGGCCCCGCGGCCAATGCCGATGGACAGCGAAAGGTTCACGCTGGGATCCAGCGCACGGATCTTGTCCAGCACATCGTAGCCGCGGTTGGCGAACTGCTCCATCTGGCGCTCTTCCACCACAGCGATATAGCGGCCGCTGGCCACACGGCGCAAAAAGCCGCTGCCCCGGCCGATCATATCCTCCAGCGTGCGGTTGATGCCTTCCAGCAGGCGGGCACGCTCGCTGTCCAGCATGTCACCGAACACATCGTCGTAGCCGTCCACCAGAAACACCAGATAGCCCGGACGGCTGGCTTTGTATTCCGCCTCCACCTTGCGCAGGGCGGTCTCCTCGTTCAGCACCAGCAGGGTCATGCTCTCCGCATCGCCGGGCACCGTGGAGCTGTGTACGCTCCACATGCCGTCCGCGAGGGTCAGCAGCTGGCCCTCCTGCTTGCGGCACTGCTGCAGATCAAGGCCGGGCAGCACCTTCTGCACGCGGCTCACCAGCGCATCCTGCCCGTTCAACAGACGGGTGCGGAACTGTGCATTGTACCACAGCACCGTCTCACCGGAAAGCAGCGCGGCCGGCTGAGAGAGCGGCTCCAGACTGAACTGCAGCTTGGAGCCTTCAAAGCTGCCGCCGCACATCCACCGGGCCACCCACTTGCGCAGCTGGCAGCGGAACAGCACCACCACAACGCCCCACAGCACCACCAGTGCCAGCAGCGCCGGCCATGCTGTGGGCCGCTGGATCAGCAGCACCAGCACCAGCAGGCCGCACAGCACGGCCAGACTGGCGGTGAGCATCTCCAATGTCCATCTTGGTTTTTGTTTCATCAAATCTCCTGCCTTCCGCCGCATTGTTTGCGGCAGCGTGCCCGGATCAAACCTCCATCAGGATGGGAAGGATCATCGGGCTGCGCTTGGTGCGCCGATAGATATAGCTGCTCAGTGCCTCGCGCACGCGGGTCTTGACGCTGTTCCAGTCGCGCACATGTTCATCCACGCAGCGGTCCAGCGCATTTTCCACGATGCTCTGTGCACCGTCCATCAGGCTCTCGTTCTCACGCACATACACAAAGCCGCGGCTCACAAGGTCCGGGCCGGCCAGCACCTTGCCGGTCTTGCTGTCCACGGTGGCCACGATGATGACCAGACCGTCCTCGGACAGGTGCTTGCGGTCGCGCAGGACCACATTGCCCACGTCGCCCACGCCAAGGCCGTCCACCATCACTGCACCGGCGGTGACAGGCTCGCCCAGCTTTATCTCGTCCTGGCTGAGAATGACGTTGGAGCCGTTCTCCGCGATCAGAATGTTGCTGGTAGGGATGCCAAGGCTGGCAGCGGTGAGGGCGTGCTTTTTGAGCTGCTTGTACTCGCCGTGCACCGGAAGGAAGTACTTGGGCTTCGTCAGGGTGAGCATGAGCTTCTGTTCTTCCTGACAGGCGTGGCCGGAAACGTGCACATCGTACATGCTCTCGTAAATGACCTCTGCACCCAGCAGCAGCCGGGGTGCGTCCGGAGGCAGAGCAGCCTGCAAGTTGGCAAAAGCCGCGTTCCGTCGGGCGGTAAAGTCCGCCAGAGAAATAGAATCCGAGTAATAATGGGGTGTAAGCACTACGGTCTCTGCCCCTTGCAGCGCCAGGCGGCGGAGCATCTTTACGCTGGTCTCCGTATCTTTGGAGCCGTCATCCACGCCGGGGAGAATGTGGCAGTGCATTTCAATCAAGCCGGGGATCACCATAGCATCACCTTATCCGATTATTCTGCGCCGGCGTCATACCCGTAACCGTAGCCATACCCATAGTCATAGCCGTACTTGTAGCGGGAGTAGCGAGAGCGCTTATCTTCTGCAAAATTGTAAATAAAGCCAAGCACCTTGGCGTCAATGAACTCCAGGGATTCCATCACCTTTTGCACTTCCGGGTGGGTGGAGCCGTTGGCACGCACCACGATTACTACGCCGTCGGACTCCCGAATAATGGGCAGGGCGTCAGACACCACATTGAGCGGCGGGGTATCAATGATCACATAGTCGTAGTCCCGGCTGATCTGTTGTAAAAACTCAGCCATGGGCTCGCTGCCCAGCAGTTCTGCCGGATTGGGCGGAATGGAACCGGCGCACAGCAGCGATAGGTTGGAAAATTCCGTTCTGTGGATAATGCTGTACAGGTCCGTCTTAGGGCCGTTGTTTTTTACCGAGTCACTGATGTAGTTGGTCAGTCCCGGTGCATTGGACACGCCAAAGTAGTGGTGCATCTTGGGTTTGCGCAGATCGCAATCAATAAGCAGCACCCGCTGGTCTGCCTGGGCAATGGAGATGGCCAGGTTGATGGTTGTCGTCGTTTTGCCCTCGGCAGGGGAGCCGGAGGATACCACAATGGTTTTGCATCCCTTTTT
>OOAN01001871.1_pt1 | contig 10261 bp, 8 predicted proteins | sample 1671301 | NCBI WGS metagenome assembly OOAN01 (sample SAMN06348142, study PRJEB24527) | human gut metagenome | biome: human gut; feature: ankylosing spondylitis patient; material: feces | host: Homo sapiens | place: China | collected 2015-10
GGCCTGCAACAGCAACGACCGCCGCCAGTGGCGGAAACAGGAAGTTGCTGTTGGGACAGCGGCCAGCAGGATGCGAGTGCTGCTCAAAGCACGAAGCATCCGCTGGGTGCCGCAACCCGTACTCGTGTCCGAAGAGAAAGCTACCGTCACGCCTTCTGGCTTCCCGCACCAACACCGCCGCCTCTTCAATCAAGGCGTTGGAGCAGCGCAGGCGCTTGAGGGTGCGGCGGATGCCGTCCTCGCCAAGGCTCAGCAGCAGCGCCGCCAGCCGGATGGGCAGGTTTTCCGCACCCGCCGGGCAGGCATCCACCACCGGCTTTGCCGCCGCCAGTGCCTCCGATGAAAGCTCGGGCAAAACAACACCGAGTATTTTTTCGTTAAGATATGCCGCAGGGGCGGGTGCGGCCAGCAGTTTTGCAAGCTCTTCCTCGATGCGCTCCACCGATACGCAGTCCAGATGGGCACACAGCTCCTGTGCCGCCTGCGCCGTGGGCGGGTCGATGGCAAAGCCAAACCGGGCTGCGAAGCGGTACAGCCGCAGGATGCGCAGCGCGTCCTCGGTGAACCGCTGGCGGGGCACACCCACCGCCCGTACGATGCCGCTTTGCAGGTCGGCCTGCCCGCCAAAGGGGTCCACAAGGCCCTCTTTTTCATTGTAGGCCATGGCGTTGATGGTAAGATCCCGCCGGGCCAGATCCTCCCGCACATCCGGCACAAAGTGCACCTCGTCCGGGTGGCGGCCATCTGTGTAGGTGCCTTCTGTACGGAAGGTGGTGATCTCGTAAAGGGCACCGCTCTGCTTCACCGTTACCGTGCCGTGCTGCAGACCGGTGGGGATGCACCGCTGCGCGCCGAACAGCTCCATCACCTGCTGCGGCAGAGCACTGGTGCACAGGTCCCAGTCGTGCGGTGTAAGGCCCAGCAGACTGTCCCGCACGCAGCCGCCCACCACGTAGGCTGCATAGCCCGCCTTGTGCAGGGTGTCCAGCAGCTCTGCCGCACCCTCGTCCATCCGGATGGTCATGGCTGTGCCTCCTCGTACTGCAGGGTGATGCTTTTGCCGTCAAAGCCGCACTCCGCCGCCGGGAAGATGCTCTGTGCCTGCGCGGCATACTCCTCCGGGTCGGTGATCATGGGGGAATAATGGGTCAGCCAAAGCCGCTTTGCCCTCGCCTGCGCGGCAAGGGATGCGCTCTGCCCAAAGGTGCTGTGCCCCCACTGACGGGCCTGGTCTTCCTGCTCCGGAAGGGCATAGGTGGCATCGCATATCAGCAGGTCTGCGTCATGCGCCGCCTGCAAATAATACGGGCAGGGGGCCGTATCGCCGGAAAATACCACGCTCAACCCCTTGCGCGGGGCGCCCAGCACCTGCGCAGGCTGCACCGTTCTGCCCTCCACGGCAACGCTCTGCCCTTTCTGCAGCAGCTTCCATTGCTGCACCGGCACCCCCAGCGCCTGGGCCTGCTCCGGCGAAAATTTGCCTGCACGGGGCAGCTCCAGCCGGTAGCCAAGGCTTTTTACCCGATGCTTTGTGGCAAACGGCACCAGCCGCGCACCGGCAGGCCAGCCCTCGCTCAGCGCATCCAGCGCCAGCGGCTGGCCCGGCATAAGCACCTGCGGCTTCACCGGATAGGGCAGCGGGCCGGTCAGTGCCCACACCGCCGCCCAGATATCCGGCAGGCCCTCCGGACCCAGCAGCGCAAGCGGCCTTGTGCGGCCCTGCGCCCCCAGAGTCTGCAAAAGGCCCGGCAGACCAAAGATGTGGTCGCCATGGTAGTGGGTCAGGCAGATGGCATCTGCCCGCATCAGGTTCACGCCCGCACGGCGCGCTGCCGCCTGCGTGCCCTCGCCGCAGTCCCACAGCAGGCCGTGACCGCCACAGGCAGCAAACGCCGCCGAGAGTGCCCGGTCCGGCAGTGGCATGGTAGCCGCAGTGCCCAGCAGTGTAATGGTCAGCATAAAATCGTTCTCCCTGCACAATGTATCTCTTAAGGTTTTATTGTACCACAGCCGGGCCGGTTGCACAATCGGTGCCTGCGGCGCATAGGATGGCCCAGCACAGCAAAAAGGGGGGCAGCGGGATGAGACGCAAAAAAGGGGATCCTTTTTCCGGCAGGCCGCACAGCGGCCTTGGATGGGTGCTGCTGCTCGCCGCACTGGCCCTGTTTCTGCTGGCCGGTGCGCCCGGCTGCATGGCCCAGCGGATGGCGTGGTCTGCCCGGGGAACGATGATCTTTCTGCCCAGCGGGTTTTGAAAAAATGGGAGCATCCTGCTGCACAGAACGCTCCCATTTTTCTTTTTACTTTCCATCCGAATAGGGCAACTGGCCGGTCAGGGTCAGTGTTTCGGCAAGCTCGTCCTCCGAGCGGAACCGCCACGCCGCCGCTCCCACGGCCACATAGCAGGCATCGGCACGACCCTCCGGTGTAACGGCAAGGATCATCGTTTCACCGTCGCCCACCGCCGTTACCATGCCATCCGCACTCACAGTTGCCACGCCCGGATTGCTGCTGAGCCATGTCATCGTTCCGTTTTTGGTGCCTGCAGCCTGCGCGGTCAGCTTCTGACTGGCTCCCACTGCCTGCAGCAACATGGCATTTTTGCTCATCTGCACCCGTCCGATCTCCGATGTGACCGTTACCGTGCAGCGCAGCACCTGCCCGGCTGTGGTCAGTGCGCTGATGACGGCCTTGCCGGACCCCTGCGCCTTTACGGTACCGTTTGTGCTTACCGATGCCACCGCCGGGTTGCTGCTGACCCACTGCCGCACATAGGTAAACCCGCCTTTGTTCTGTTCCAGCTTCAGCTGTTTCGTCGGGGCAGGCTCCTGCTCTGTAATGGTAAGCGTCAGATCGCTGGTGTTCAGCACCAGGCGGCTGGCTGTGCTTTTGCGCACCGTGATGGTACAGGTGGTCTTTTCGCCGCGCTCATTGCGGGCCGTGACGGCCGCAGTGCCCTCGGCATGGCCGGTCACCTTGCCGGTGCCGTCCACCGATGCCACTGCCGGATCACTGGAAGTCCAGATCAGAAAGAAGTAGTCGTTGGGTGCCTGCACATTCAGGTAGGCCACCGGGGCCGGGTCTCCTTCGGTGATATCCAGCGTCAGTTCGGCAGTGTCCAATGTCATGCCGCTGTCCGGCAGCGGCTGCTCCTGCGCAGCATAGGCCGACAATGCCCCGGCTGCAAACAGTTCTGCGCACAGCACCACTGCACAAACACACGCTTTGAACCCCTGCTTCATGGGCTTTGCCCTCCCCGCCTGCTTTGCTGCAAGATCCTTTAAATATTCCTGTCTCCGTATTATTTTACACGCAGTGCAAAACCGGGTCAAGTTTTTTGCCCATTCTGCCGGGCAGCTGAGCCTTATTTTGTGGAGAATAATAAAATCCGCTTTTCAATTTTGTACAAAACGCCGCCGCACCCGGCAAACCGGATGCGGCGGCGCTGTTCTGCTTTTGAATTTTCCGCTTAGTAGTTGATCTTTTTCAGCTCAAAGTAGCTCTGCGGATGTGCGCACACCGGGCACTTGAGCGGTGCGGACTTGCCGATATAGGTGTAGCCGCAGTTCCGGCACTGCCATACCTGCTGCTCCTCGCGGGCAAAGACCTTGTTGTTTTTCAGGTTTTCGGCCAGCGCACGGTAGCGCTCCTCGTGCTCCTTCTCGATCTGTGCCACCATGGTGAACAGTGCTGCGATCTGAGGGAAGCCCTCTTCTTTGGCCTCCTTGGCCATGCGGGGGTACATCTCGGTCCACTCGTCGTGCTCACCGCCTGCTGCCATGTCCAGACAAGTCAGGGTATCGGGGATCGCGCCGCCGCACAGCAGCTTGAACCAGATCTTTGCGTGCTCCTTCTCATTGCCGGCGGTCTCCTCAAAGATCGCGGCCAGCTGCTCGTAGCCTTCTTTTTTTGCCATGCTGGCAAAGAAGGTGTACTTGTTGCGTGCCTGGCTCTCGCCTGCAAACGCTTCCATCAGATTTTTCTCGGTTTTGGTACCCTTCAGTTCCATGATGCTCTCCTTTCAAAAACGGATCTTCTGTCAGGATCGACCGATCCCGGCTCTATCATTCAGCCCGGCGGTAATTTTTTCGCCTGCGGCTCAGGTTCTGAACAGAGTATACCATATTTTTTGATGGAAATCAAGAATAATTCCTATTTATTATGAGAATATTTCTCAGTTATGCTGCTTCAGTGCACACACAGCAATGCTCAGGGCGCTCCACGCTGCCTGATACATCAGCACCGTTGCCACCGACAGCTCCCAAATGCTGCCCGCGCTGGTCAGCAGAGCCGCAATGACGATGGAGAACAGCACCGAGACCATCTGTACCGTGGTGGCGCTGCTCTCGGCGTTCTGGGCCTGATCCGCAGCCTGCAGACCACCGGTCAGGCTGGCAAACGCCTTGAGATGGATCATGCAGCATGTGTCCTCCGGGTCTTCCGGTGCGGCCTTGATGGCGTTGCACTGCTCCTGATCCAGCACGGTGATCATGCCTTCCGGCAGGCGGTATGCTTCGGTAATGTGGTGTGCAGTCAGACTGGGATCCTGGCATGTGACCAGCAGGCGGATGTTCTCCTTTTGCAGCACGGCAAGGCCGCGGGCCACATTGCGCCCGCCCACATATTTCAGCACGAACATAGCGTGCAGATTGCCGGACACAGCCAGATACAAAATTTGCAGCTCGCCGTTCTTCGAGTGCTGCATCTCGTATTCCTCGTCCGGCAGTGGCACGCCCTCCTGCTCCAGATAGCGGCGGGTACCAATGAGGATGCGGTTGTTATCGCACCAGGCGGAAAAGCCCAGCCCATGGTGCTGCTCCAGATCCTTGACCGGGAACAGGATGTCTGTGCGTTCCTCAACGATCTGGCGGAACAGCCCCTTCAGGGTGCCGTGGCTCTCGTTCAGCACGCTGGCCGCGTACAGGATGGCGCGGTCGATGCGGCCGCCCTTGAAGATGCGGATATCCTCCAGCTGTGCGCTGTCGGCGGTGAACAGGTCGTCTGCATCGATCTGCAGCGTATCAATGCCGCCCAGCTGCTCAATAGCCTGCCAACCGGGCACGACTGCGCCCACAGCCGCAGCCGCACGCTGCAGCCGTAGCGAGGCAACGCCCGCGATCAGGGTAGAAGAAAGCGGTGCGCCCATGCACAGCACAGCGGCCATGGCAGCCGCCGCTTTGTTCCAGCCGGCACCTGCCAGCAGGAACAGCACACCGCTGAGCAGGGCAACGCCCAGCAGGATGTACGAAACTTTGCGTGCACGGCGCTCGCTTGCGCGTTCGCTCAAGCTCTGCTCCACAAAGCCGTCAGCTTCCTTCATCGGGCGGCTCAGCAGCACCCAGGGGTCCTTCTGTTCCAGATCCCGTGCAAGGGCACGCAGCAGGTCTTTGTCCTTGGCGCGGTAGGCGCCCTCGAACTCCACACCATTGGTCACCAGCTCATAGCCGCCCTTGACAGCAGCCAGCATCACCCGGCTGCCCAGCAGCGCAAGGAACAGCCCCAGCGCGGCCATGCCGCTGAGCAGCGAGATGCCGGTGGTGCCGCGGTAAACATTTGCGTTCAGCATGGCTGTGACCGCCTGCACCAGCGCTGCTACTGCGGCCAGCGCCGGCATCGTCTCGGAAGAAGACCGTCCGCGCAGGCCGTTCAGGCCGTCGCGCAGCACCGGGAAGCTCACGCACAGGCTTGCTGCCAGCAGCAACAGGTTTGCACCATAGAATGCCGCCGGGGCAGCATCCGGGTCCAGCGCCGCCATGGCGGGCAGCAGCCCATCCGATACCAAACCAAAATGCAGCAGCACCACAGCCAGAATGCCGCCCAGCACGCAGCGCAGCGTCAGCTCTGCACTCATACGGTGCAGCTTATCCGCCGTGGCCTCCGGCTCGGTCAGCTCCGTTTCAGCATGTTCCTCCGGAGACACCGCGTCCTCCGCCTCAGCTTTCAGTTCCGGCTGTGGCGCAGCGGGTGCCTTCTCCGGTGCCTGCTGCGGCTCTTCACCGTCCAGCGGCAGCAGCGGCAGGCTCATGGTGTCCTCTTTTGCGGCAGGCTCCTCTGCCGGGGCCAAAGGTGCCTGCGGTGCGTCCTCGCTCTGCGCCTTGCCAAAGAAATCGGCCACCGGCTGCTCCGTTTTTTCCGGCTGCGGCACAGGTTCCGGCTGCAGCTCCGGTGCCGTCTCTTTTACCGCTGCAAACACAGCCGCGGGCAGCGGTGCACCGGACGGTTTCTTTTTGCCTTCAGCCGGTTCAGTTTCTGCTGCCGGGGCTGCTTCGGCTCTCGGTGCAGGCTTTTCCGGCTTCTGGTCGCTCAGGCCGTTGATCATCGCCTTGAGCTGTGCCATCTCCTGCTGCTCCTGCTCTTCCTGCGGCAGCAGCACCTCCGGCGCATTCTTGGGGTGCCGGAGAGACTTTGCCGTGCTGTGCTGCTCTGCGGGTCTTGCCGCCGGGACAGCGCTCTGCCGGGGTGTTTCCGGCTTCACTGCCGCCGGGGGTTCCGCCGTTTGCGGTGCAGATTTTTCCTCCGGCTTTTTGGCGGGTGCTTCCGGCTGTGCATCCTCTGCTTCCTTCTCCAGAAAAGGCCACGGGGCCAGTTCCTGTTCCGGGTCTGCCTCCGGCCTCAGCATCAGTTCCAGATCCGCTTCCGGTTCCGGCTGCGCATCCTCACCCAGCCGCACCTCACCGGTAGGCATTTCCTGCGGCTGCTCTGCTGCAGCTTCGTCAGTCTCCTGCTTTTCCTTACCACGGCCAAACAGGCCAAACCGTTTCTGCGGCTTTTCCTCCGGCTGGTTTTCGTCCCTCCGGGTCATCTCCTCCGGGATATCCACCGCCGTGGTGCTGAAAAAGGAGCGGAACTTTTCATCCGGGGTCATTTCCCGGCCATTATTTTTATCTTTCGGCATTCTTGTCCCTCCTGTAATTCAAATTGAGGTTCCGGCCCGAATGCCGGATCATGCCTGCTGTGCTGCGCGCTGGGACTGGATCTCGTACAGAATAATGCCCGCAGCCACCGACACGTTGTAGCTGTCCACACCGGTGCCCGGTGCTGCCATATCCAGCCGCACCACACCGTCGCACAGCTTTTTCACCAGCTGCGAAACACCGCTGCCCTCGCTGCCCAGCACCAGTGCAATGGGGCCGGTCAGGTTGTTCCTGCGCAGAGACACGCCGTCCATATCGGCGCAGTAGACGAACACACCCTGCTCCTTCAGGCGGCGGATGGTCTCGCCGATGTTGGCCACACGAGCCACCGGCAGGCGTTCTGCGGCACCTGCGCTGGACTTGATGACGGTAGGCGTGACCGATGCGCCGCCGCGCTTTGGAATCACGATGCCATGCGCACCGCACAGCAGAGCACTGCGCATCACGGCACCCAGATTGTGCGGGTCTTCAATGCCATCGCTCAGCACCAGAAAAGGTGCCTCGCCCTTGTCCTTGGCTGCTGCCATCAGGTCGTCTACCGTCACGTATTCGATCTCGCTGGCAAATGCCGCCACACCCTGATGGCTCTCGGTGCCGGTCATCAGGCGCAGCTTGTTGGGGTGCACCCGCTTCACCGTGGCACCCGCTTCCTTTGCCAATGCGGTATAGTAAGCCGCCACGGCCGGAGCCATGCCCTCAGCAATGAGCACGGTGTCCACGCCGGAACCGCTTTTCAGCAGTTCGGTCACCGGATTTTTGCCATAAACAAGGCTCTCGTTCTTCTGCAGCGGCTCTTCCGGGCTGCGGCGCGGACGGCGCGGCTGGTTCTTTTCTTCCATGATGATTTTCTCCTTCCGTTGTATCACCGGAAGGTGCTGTGCACACCCTCCAAAAAGCGCGCCGCACTCTGGGCCGCGCACCGGTATGATCTGAAGATGATAACTCATTTTGAAGTATAGCATAAGCCGACCTTGTTTGCCAGCAAATTACCGTTTTTTATCCGCGTCCTGCAAAAGTTTTTCTGTTCGTGGTGCCGGAGACCGTTTCCTCTTTTTTGCAGAAATGTTCTGCCGCCCTGCATCAGCTTTACCCGGCTGCTGGGTAGATATCCCTCTGTTTTGCCGGAGAAAAAAGTTTTCCACAAAAACGCGGTATACAATCCGTAGAAGAGCGATTATTTTTCCACATGTTGAAAACCCTGTGGAGAAAGTTCAAAAGTCCAGCTTTAAAGCCTGTTTTGCCTGTGGAATTCCACACTTTCCACAAGGTTTTCCACTTTTTGGTTCGACCTTTTTTGATTTCCTGCGTACAATTTGTAGAATACAAGTCGGAAATATGACAATTTTTTGAACTGCATCCTGTCCGCTTTTGCCAAATTGCCCAATATCATTTTGACGAATGTGGATCTGTGTTGAAAATCCGTCCTTCATCAAGCTTTCTGTCTTTCGGCCGCTTATTGCACATTATATGGAAATTTGTTGCATTCTATCGAATATACGCGCTTCTGGCAGTAACCCCCTGCACCCTGCCAGAAACAGAATCCCCGCATTGTTACAGGAAAAACACCGGTTTGGATTGATTTTGGCCGCTGTTTGGGGTATACTAATTCTGTAGATTCGTTAAACCGTGCACAAAGCGGATATGAAACGAGCAAGACCCCAATGATTTTGTGGAGGTAATGAATAATGTTGGTAAATGCAACCGAAATGCTGATCAAAGCACGTGATGGCCACTACGGTGTGCCTCAGTTCAACATCAACAATCTGGAGTGGACCAAGTCCGTTCTGACCGCCTGCGAGGAAATGAAGAGCCCTGTGATTCTGGGTGTTTCCGAGGGTGCCGGCAAGTACATGACCGGTTTCAAGACCGTCGCTGCCATGGTCAGCGCTATGGTCGATTCCATGGGCATCACCGTTCCCGTTGCCCTGCACCTGGACCACGGCACCTATGAGGGCTGCAAGGCCTGCATCGAGGCCGGCTTCTCTTCCATCATGTTCGACGGCAGCCACTACTCCATCGAGGAGAACGTGGAAAAGACCAAGGAGCTGGTCGCTCTGGCACATGCAAAGGGCCTGAGCATCGAGGCCGAGGTCGGTTCCATCGGCGGCGTCGAGGACGGCGTCGTGGGTGCCGGCGAGATTGCTGACCCCGAAGAGTGCGCAAAGATCACCGCTCTGGGCGTTGACTTCCTGGCTGCCGGCATCGGCAACATCCACGGCGTCTACCCCGCAAACTGGAAGGGCCTGGACTTCGAGGCTCTGGACCGCATCCACAAGGCCACCAATAACATTCCTCTGGTCCTGCACGGCGGCACCGGCATCCCCGACGAGATGATCGCAAAGGCCATCAGCCTGGGCGTCTCCAAGATTAACATCAACACCGAGTGCCAGCTGGTCTTTGCTGAGGCTACCCGCAAGTACATCGAGGCCGGCAAGGATCTGCAGGGCAAGGGCTTCGACCCCCGCAAGCTGCTGGCTCCCGGCGCAAAGGCCATCGAGGACAAGTGCAAGGAGAAGATCGAGCTGTTCGGCTGCGCCGGCAAGGGCTAAGCAGAAGCTCGTATCCTGACCGGTACACCACCCAATAAAGTATGCGCCCCCGCTGCACCGTTATGCACAGTGCAGCGGGGGCGCTTTTTACTTTATATGCGAGCACTCAGACGCGGGTCTTTTCCATATCTCCAAAAATATATTGCATACAGTCCTGCACCCAGAAGCAGGCAAAAAATCGAATAGCTAAGGATCGGAAGCCGCAGCAGTACGATCTTACCTGCGATCTGGGTAAAGAACCAACCCGTTCCATACAGGGTCACGATATAAAGCACCAGCCATGTAGCATATTTCAGCCAATGCTCTTTCGGCGGAAAGCCTACCTGTTCCATCATCCGGCGGAACAGTGCACAAAAAGCCGTCACTGCAACAACAAGCTGCATCAGATAGCCTACAGAAAGTTCAAAAACCCAATCACCAATTACCGGGTAAAGCAGCAGCCCTTCCACGCCCCACTCAAAGAAGAAATACAGCGGTGCAAGAAACCAGAAGTAATCCGCAGCTCTCAGTGTTTTCAAACTTGGCTTGACCTCCTCTACAAAGATTTTTGCATCCGAAATCGAATCGAACAGTTCCTGATTTTCCGCATTGGCTTGGATGGAAATATCAAGCAGATCGTTGCGCACAAGTTCAATCCCGCAGAAGTCCCAGCTGACCCGACGAAGATAGCTGATCACTTCCTTAAGCTGCTCCTGACTTTTTTCTGTCAGCAGTCTGGTACGCATCCGGTTCGCTTTTCGCAGTGCAAAATACTTATTCATCTGGCTCCTCCTTAAAAATTTTTTCCACCAGCTGGCA
>OOAN01001924.1_pt1 | contig 10069 bp, 7 predicted proteins | sample 1671301 | NCBI WGS metagenome assembly OOAN01 (sample SAMN06348142, study PRJEB24527) | human gut metagenome | biome: human gut; feature: ankylosing spondylitis patient; material: feces | host: Homo sapiens | place: China | collected 2015-10
ATGGAAGTTCGATTCGAGCTCCCATTTTTACCATACTTTTATTTCTTTACAGACAGGTTATTATTTAATAGTTATAACCTTTAAAGAATAATTTTTATCCAAATGCCATCCACTGTACCATTTATAGTCTTTTTTATTAAATGTAATCTTCTGCGTAGTCACTCCTGAAATCTTTAAATCATCCACATATACATATCCGCTGGTCTTTGAGCAGGTGCCTGTGACACCGATTCCCTGCCCCAGGTTATATTTCGTTTTTGTGTTAATTTTCGATGTCTGTTCATCCTTATAAACAACATTTTCCAGCGGCATATCATTGATCGTGATCACATAATATTTTCCAGATTTTTTATAGCTGGCTGTTTTCCCAGGTTTACACTCTTTTTCCTTCGCCGGATCCCACAGTGCAACACGCATTTTTTTGCCATCTTTGATCAGCATTACCGTATATTTTGTACGGATATCCCCAACATAATTACCGTTTTTACTATTTTCCAGACCTATCCACGCATCCACATGTACGGTATCTCCATTCTTTTTTAAGGCTGCTGCCGGAACATACGCTTTTGCAGACATTTTCATATTTTTCTTTATTTTTGAAGCTTTTTTGTAACCTGCCTGCATAACATAATTGTTATTCATCCACGCTGCATCAGATTCTTTATCTCCATTGAATACAACTTTTGAACGAAGAGCCTTATTTGCGGCTGCAAATGTCTGCTCTGACGGAACAGATGCAAATACACCGATCAGCAATGCTAACACCAGCACTCTTGCCATTAACACAATACTTTTTTCTGTTTTACCATACGCAAATCCTCCATTTCTCATTCTCCCAATTTCACGCACTGCACCTCATCTTCAAATACAATATCTGCCAATGAAAATAATTACTATCCAGACATGTAAATTATCAAAATCATCGTTATTTTTGATTATTTCATCTGTTTTCTGACCTTTTTGACAAGTTATTGTATTCAAATGAATTTATGCAATATTTATATATGTTTCATCATAATGTGTCAACAAATAAACATCCCAACAGCGTTGTTTTTATGCTAAAAATCCGTTATAATATCATTCTGCGGGAAATCCGCGGAAACACATTCCGAAAGGAGATCTAAAAATGGCTTTTGATGGATTAGTAATATCCAATCTTGTATATGAACTGAATCAGACAATTTTAAATGCAAAAATCAGCAAAATTGCACAGCCGGAAAATGACGAACTTCTTTTTACCCTAAAAGGAAGCAACGGACAGTTCCGCCTTGCCATGTCCGCGAGTGCTTCGCTGCCTTTTCTGTATCTGACAGAAACAAACAAACCCAGTCCACTGACGGCACCAAATTTTTGTATGCTGTTGCGCAAACATATCGCAAACGGACGGATCATAAAAATTTATCAGCCTCACATGGAACGTATCATTCATTTTGATATCGAACACCTCGATGAAATGGGTGATCTGTGCCAGAAAACACTGATCGTAGAGTTGATGGGAAAACACAGCAACATTATTTTCTGTAACTCCGACGGCATGATCATTGACAGTATCAAACATGTATCCTCCATGATGAGTTCTGTGCGTGAAGTCCTTCCGGGACGGGCTTACTGTATTCCTGCGACACAGGAAGATAAATTAAATCCACTTGAAGTTACGGAAGAAGTTTTCATGGAATCCGTCATGAAAAAACCTGTTTCCATCACAAAGGCAATTTATGGTTCTTTCACCGGAATCAGCCCTGTGATCGCAAATGAAATCTGTTACCGTGCTTCGATTGATGGAGATATGCCAGTAGATTCATTGGATGCAGACGGCAAAAAACATCTGTTCCATAACTTTTCATGGATGATGGAAGATGTAAAAAATCACAATTACTGCCCAAATATCATCACACGCGGCAGGGAACCGATCGATTTTTCCTGTTTTCGTCTGTCCGAATATGTGCACACTGCTCTGGATCAAAAAATTATGCAGAACACGGATCATGCTGACACGAATGCTTATACCATGACGGAATACGATTCGATTTCCAAAGTTCTGGAGGAATACTATGCTTCCAAAAATATTTACACGCGCATCCGCCAGAAATCTGTCGACTTAAGAAAAATTGTGTCCACTGCGTTAGAGCGTAACCGTAAAAAATACCAGCTCCAGCAGAAACAGTTAAAAGATACAGAAAAAAGGGATAAATACAAAGTATACGGTGAACTAATCCACACCTACGGTTACGATTTAGAGGAAGGTGCAAAACAACTGGAAGCGCTTAATTACTATACGAACGAAAACGTAAAGATTCCTCTTGACCCGACCTTAGACGCCAAAGCAAATGCACAGAAATATTTTGATAAATACGGAAAATTAAAACGTACTTACGAGGCACTGACCGACCTGATTGAAGAAACGAAATCTGAGATCGACCACTTAGAGAGCATTGCCACATCTCTTGATATCGCCCTGACCGAGGACGATCTGGTACAGATCAAGGAAGAACTGGTGGAATATGGCTACATTAAGCGGAAACGCACTGACAAAAAAGCAAAGATCAAAAGTAAACCGTTCCATTATATTTCCTCAGACGGCTATCATATGTATGTCGGAAAAAATAATTATCAGAATGAAGAACTGACATTTAAATTTGCAACCGGAAACGACTGGTGGTTCCATGCCAAAGGAATGCCGGGCTCCCACGTCGTTGTGAAAACAAATAACGAGACAGATCTGCCGGACCGTATGTTTGAGGAGGCAGGAAAACTTGCCGGTTATTATTCCAGCGGCAGAGACAGTGACAAGATCGAGATCGATTATCTCCAGAAGAAAAATGTGAAAAAGCCAAACGGAAGTGCTCCGGGTTTTGTGGTATATTACACCAACTTCTCACTGACGGTACACCCGGATATCTCCGGTCTGACACTGGTGGAATAAATCAATAATCCAATACGCCATGACCTGCGTGCAAAACACTATCATCGTAAGCAATAGAATACACGCTTCGCGAACCAAACCATTATCATGAAAAAAACGCAGCCGTGAATTTTTATACGATTCACGACTGCGTTTTTTTCGCTTACAATGATTGAGTAATTTATGCTTCTTTCCTTTTCTGCAGTAACAAAAATGCGATCACTGCAAAAATCAGGTACGCTGCTATGGAAATAACAGAAGATTCCACACCGAAATCTCCACCTGTCAACAAAAAAGAATCGGTATCAAGAACATAATTATACCAGACCGCACTATCTGCCGCAGATCCGATATGAATCAGTCCTCCAATCATCAGACAATTCCAGATTCCATGCATGAGTGCAGAATACCAGATCGTTCCGGTATAGCAGGTCACCAGAGAAAACAGGATTCCAACGAGACTTCCTGCTATCACTACCTGGATCATTCCGGGAATACTCATTCCTTCTTCAATATGCAGACAGCCAAACAGGACAGATGGAGCGATCACTGCAATTTTCCGGTTCCATGCATATTCCACCGAACTCATAATAATTCCGCGGAATACCGTTTCTTCCACGATTCCAGTTGCCAATCCTAAATATGCAACACTTCCGGCAACAAGCTGTTTTAATGTTTCTGCTTCTAAGGTTGATTGCTGCCACGTTCCTGCAAATAACTGGTATATCAGAATCACCAACAGTGGCATTGCAAAAGCGGCGATGATCCAAAACGGATACAGATCCGGTTTCCCGATCTTAAAATCTGCCATTGGTATTTTTAACATTTTTTTACAGATCAGAAAGACTCCTCCAAGTACCAGACCCACATATAAAATTCCAGTGAAAATATTTCCTGTCACCGCTGACATTCCACCTGCCACCAGCATATTTCCGATCAGAAGTGCCAAAAGCTGCGAAAATGCCAGAAGACAAAGTGCAAGAATACTTATGCCTGCTGCCTTTGTTCCACTAAATTTTGTTTGTTTACTACTGCTCATATCTGCTCCTTTTTCCTTTGCCGGCAAATGTTCTGATTTATTTTACATTTCCAATCGTTTCATCTCTGTATAAGCAAGTAAAAACGGACCAACGCCCTTTGCGTCATCCTTAACGACCGGTTCGGACATATAATAATCAAAAGTTCCGGAACGTCTGTTTGCACCGCCTAGTCCTGCAACCAGACAGATTCCGTCTAAATGAAGTTCACCATTCTCATCTTCCGATAAGTACTTCTCACAAATACCGTGAAATGCCTTCTCGCCATAGGTACGATAGCTTTCCGGAAGGAATCCAAGGCGCACACCTTTTAACAGTGCATATGCCATGATCGAGCTTCCGCTTGTCTCAAGATAATTGCGATCCATGCCGCCGACATTTACAACCTGATACCACATACCGCTCTCATCCTGATATTTTAACATAGAGTCCATCAGCTCCACAAAAATCTGTTTCATTTTCTCATATGGTTCCCCGACAGATGCATCCGCTTTGTCCAACGTATCGAGCAGAGCCATGGAATACCATCCTAATGCGCGGAGCCAGAAATTCTGGCTGAGACCGGTTACCTTGTCACACCAGAACATTTCTCTTGAGGAATCATATGCGTGATAATAAAGTCCTGTCTTTGGATCGCGCATATTCTTTACCACATTAAAAAACTGTGAAAAAATATCGTCATAATTTTTTTTGTCATGAAAACGCGTCTCATATTCCATGTAAAACGGCTGGCACATATAAAGGCCGTCTAACCAGACCTGATTCGGATAAATATTTTTATGCCAGAAATTTCCTTCTTTTGTACGAGGCATTTTCTGGATCTGACTGTAAACAAGATCGATTGCCTTGCGGTATTTCTCTTTTCCTGTCAGGTCATAAAGTTCAAACAACGTCTTACCTGCATTTACATTGTCAATATTTAATTCTTCCACCGAATATCCTTCGATCGAACCATCCTCCATGACCTTGCAGTCAATAAAATGATCCGCAAATGAAAAATATTTTTCATCTTTTGTGATGGCATACATCTCTAAAATTGCCTTGATCATACATCCATCGATGTAATTCCAGGTTGATTTTTTCCCCTGTAAAATCTTTTCAATGTTCCAGATTGGACGATCCGGCGTACTCTTTTCTAAAAGTTCATCGATGTATTTTTCAATCTTATCCATACTGTTTTCTCCTTCTCCCGTGTGTTTTGTCCCCTTGTATTATGAGCCGGTTCACACAAATCACTTTACTCTTATCATAGCTTATATAATCCAGTTTGTAAATATTTTTTGTAAGCGCTTACAAATTTTATTATAATTCACTAAAATATTTTGTCGCAAACAGCCTTTTCATTCTGTACCGAAGATTTAAAGTTTATGTATCACTTGTTGCGGATATTACTTGCTTTTTTGACAAAAAATGCATGTTTAGCTGCTGTAATATTTCACATACTATCACTGAACAAAACAAAACGTGATCAAAAGCACCGCAGCAAAGTACAAACGCCGCGGAACCTATGATTAACGCGGCGTTTGTTCAAATCATACAAATGATACCTTATAAAACAAAAGATGTATCATACACTAAAGGAGGAAACTATTATGGCAAGTCGTTCATCTAACAGAGCAGCAGTTCCTGAAGCAAAAAGTGCATTAGACCGTTTCAAATATGAGGTAGCAAGCGAGATCGGCGTACCTTTAAAGGACGGTTACAACGGTGACCTTACTTCCAGACAGAACGGTTCTGTCGGCGGTTATATGGTTAAGAAAATGATCGAGGCGCAGGAGAGACAGATGTCAGGCAAATAATTTTGCTGCAAATAATTTTTGCTGTAAATGACGGTTCTTCGAGCCACTAAGATCTATGATCCGTAAGGATCTATGCCTTTGGGCACACAACAACGGGAGCTTTCCTATGGAAAGCTCCCGTTGTTGTAACCGTATTATTATTTCCAATTTATAGACAGTATGTAAATGAAATCTATCATAAAATCAATTTTTAAAGATTGAGCCTGCTCTTCTGATCTTCAAAGAAAATTTCCAGATAGTGCTGCAGGTTTATATTTTCTTCCTCACATAGTTCCGGGTCTGTCGCAAGCAGATCCTGCACCTCCTCAGATGCCTGCTGTAATACAGACGCATCCTGATAGATATCCGCCAGTAAAAACTGCATCTCACCGGACTGGCGGATGCCAAAGAAATCTCCCGGTCCGCGGAGTTTTAAATCTTCGCTTGCAATCTTAAATCCATCGTTGGATTTATTTAAAATATCAAGCCGCTTCATGGAATTTTTGCTGTCTGAGGCATTGACCATAATACAATACGACTGGGCATCTCCTCTTCCGACACGTCCTCTTAGCTGGTGAAGCTGTGCAAGCCCGAACCGTTCTGCATTCTCGATCATCATGACCGTCGCATTCGGCACATTGACCCCGACCTCGACAACCGTTGTGGAAACAAGTACCTGGATCTCATTTTTTACAAACTGATCCATGATCTTATTTTTCTGCTCTGCTTTCATCTGCCCATGTAAAACGCCGATCACAATGTCTTCCGGCAGTTCTTCCCGCAGACGTTTTGCATAATCGGTGACATTTTCTGCTTCCATATTTTCACTCTCTTCCACTAACGGACAGATCACATATGCCTGATGTCCCTCCCGTATTTCATGTTCGATAAAAGCATATGCCTTGGGGCGGTATCTCCGGTCAACCACACAGTTTTTGATTGGAAGCCGTTTTGCCGGGACTTCATCAATCACAGAAATATCCAGATCACCGTAAATAATAATTGCCAAAGTACGTGGGATCGGTGTTGCACTCATGACAAGCACATGCGGTTCTGTTCCTTTTCCGGCAAAAGTCTCCCGCTGACGCACTCCAAAACGATGCTGTTCATCGGTGATCACGAGCGCAAGATTCTGATAGATTGCTTTCTCCTGAATCAGCGCATGTGTCCCAATGATCATAGCATTCGAATAAACCTCTAGTGCCTCATATGCACGGCGTTTCTGTTTTGCCGTCATGGAACCTGTCAGAAGCACGATCGGAATATGGAGTCCAAACTGTTCACACATGCTCTGATAGGACTCATAATGCTGTCTTGCAAGCACCTCCGTCGGTGCCATGATTGCAGACTGGTAGCCATTGTGGGCGGTATCTGCCATCGCAAGAAACGCAACGATCGTTTTACCGGAACCTACATCACCCTGGATCAGACGCTGCATGACCGTCTCGGAACGCATATCGCGTTTTACATCCGCAAGCGCCTTTTTCTGTGCGTTGGTAAGTTCATAAGGCAGCTGCTCTATCAGTTCATCTGTAAAATCATCTTCCACAAAAACAAACTCGTTTTTTTCTTTAACGTGCTTTTCCTTCTGATACTGCATGCTTAGAATAAAAAGGAAAAATTCGTCAAACACAAGCCGCCTTCTCGCAGTAATGAGTGTCTCCATATCCTCCGGGAAATGGATCTGGCGGATGGCATAATTATACTCACAAAGACCGTGTTTCTCGCGGATGGCATGCGGCAGATAATCCATAAACAAATGTTCGTCTCCAAGTGCCGCACGCACCGTCTTTGTGACAAGGTTATTGGAAAGCCCATTTGTCAGTGTGTATACCGGCAAAAACACCTGTTCCATGGAAGCATACTGTTCTTCGGTAAACATTGCTGCCTGTTCCATGACAAGTCTTCCATTCTTTTTATTGACTTTTCCATAAAAAATGTAAGTGCTGCCGACTTTTAAATTATTTTTCATATAAGGCATCCGGTACCATACCAGCTCTAAGGAGGCTCCCATCTCACTGATCGTCGTAACTGTGATCTGCATGGTGCGCACCTTCCGCACTACCGGTGTTCTTGTGATCCGTCCAAGAACCGCCGCCTGTTCCCCGTCGAGTACCTCATCCACATGTTTTGCCTGCGGATACTGTATATATGTCCGGGGATAATGAAGGAGTATATCACCTACGGTGTATACTCCTATCTTATGAAATAATTCTTCTGTTTTGGCGCCGACACCTTTAATTTCTCTTAAAGGGGAATTGCGATCCATTTTTACTCCATTCTTATTCTACTGAAATCACATAATAGTAGATCGGCTGTCCGCCATAGTGAACCTCGATCTCGACATCCGGGAATGCCTCTCCGATCTTCTCACCAAGTGCATTGGCGTCTTCTTCCTTCGTGTCCTCACCGTAATAAATGCTGACGATTGCAGAATCTTCATCGACTAACTGTTTCATCATATCCATAACCGTCGGCTCTAAATTCTGTCCTACGGAAAGAATACCGGAATCGCCGATACCCATAAAGTCATCCTGTTTGATCTCTTTGTCATCGATCACCGTATCACGGACTGCATAGGTAACCTGACCGGTCTTTACCATGGAGATTTCAGAACTCATGCGCTGCTCGTTATCTTCCGGTGTACTGTCAGGAATGTAATTGATCAGCGCAGTAATACCCTGTGGGATCGTCTTTGTCGGGATGACAATGATCTTTTTATCCTCCACAAGGGATGCTGCCTGATTTGCCGCAAGGATAATGTTCTTGTTGTTTGGCAAAATAAATACCGTCTTTGCATTTACTTTTTCAATGGCATTTAACATATCCTCGGTACTTGGGTTCATGGTCTGACCACCCTCAATGATGTAATCGACACCAAGACCTTTAAAGATCTCGTTGATTCCCTCACCGATGCTGACGGAAATAAATCCCATCTCTTTTGGAGGTTCTGCCGGTTTTTCCTCTTTTTCCTCTTTTTCCTCCGGAATGCCGGCTGACTGCATCTCTTTTTCTTTCAGGGCGGAAATCTTCTCATCACGCTCTAACTTCATATTTTCAATGATGATCGTTGTCAGGGAACCATAGGTAAGTCCTCTCTGCATTGCAAGTCCTGGATCGTTGGTATGTACATGTACCTTTACGATCTCATCATCTGCGACAACAACGATGGAATCACCGATCGTCTCTAAATAAGACTTAAACTCATTCTCCTGCTGCAGTGTGATCGGTGTGTCAAGCATGATAAGGAACTGTGTACAATATGCAAATTTGATCTCCTGATTTGCCTGCGCTTCGATATTATAGGATGTTCCTGTGCTCTCCGGTGCCTTTTTGATTGTTTCAGCGCCCTCAATGGTATAATCTACCTCTTTGCCGAGCAGTGCGTCCATTGCACCCTTCATGACCTGCATCAGTCCCTGCCCGCCGGAATCCACAACACCTGCCTGTTTTAAAACAGGCAGCATCTCCGGTGTCAGATCTAACACACGGTCACCTTCCTTAATGACCTCTTCACAAAAATATACCAGATCTTCTGTATCATCACAAAGTTCTAACGCACGGTCAGACATCCCTTTTGCAACGGTTAAGATTGTTCCCTCTTTTGGCTTCATAACAGCCTTGTAAGCTGTCTCAACGGCCTTCTGGAAAGAATCTGATAAAATCTGTACATTGATCTCATCATATTCTGCGATCACCTTGGTAAAACCACGGAACAGCTGTGAAAGAATAACACCAGAGTTACCTCTCGCTCCTCTTAAAGAACCGGATGAAATAGCTTTTGCCAGCGCTTTCATCTCCGGTTTTTCCAACGCACTTACCTCTCTTGCCGCCGACATGATCGTCATTGACATATTTGTACCGGTATCACCATCCGGAACCGGGAATACGTTCAACTCATTGATCCATTCTTTCTTTGCATCCAGATTCTTTGCTCCGGCAAGAAACATCTTCGCCACAAGCTCAGTATTTATCGTAGTGATTTCCACCTTCTATGTCCTCCTTAATCAATTACACGCACGCCTTCGACGTAAATATTAATTTTTTTGATTTCCAGTCCGGTAAACTCTTCTACCTTATATCTTACCGTTTCGATTAAATTGTCGGAAACCGTACTGATGCTGACACCATAGGATACGATCACATGAAAATCAATCGTGATCTTATTATCCTCGTCAATCGCTACATTAATACCATGTGTCAAATAATCTTTTTTCAGTAACTTCACCAGACCATCTTTCATATTGACAGCAGCCATACCTACAATGCCAAAACACTCCACTGCTACAGAGCCTGCATAGGTTGCAATCACTTCCGGGTCTATTGAAACTCTTCCCAACTGGGTATCCATA
>OOAN01001925.1_pt1 | contig 10057 bp, 7 predicted proteins | sample 1671301 | NCBI WGS metagenome assembly OOAN01 (sample SAMN06348142, study PRJEB24527) | human gut metagenome | biome: human gut; feature: ankylosing spondylitis patient; material: feces | host: Homo sapiens | place: China | collected 2015-10
CACACCCGCCAGAGCGCCGTGGGTCTGCCCTTTATCCGGCAGCGCCACTACGGCGACAAGGACGTCTCGGTGACCGAGTACACCATGAGCGAGATCATCGCCAGCATCTACGCCAAAATGGAGGCCACCGGCCTTTCGGAGGGCATCCTGTTCATCGACGAGATCAACTGTGTGTCCGAGACGCTGGCGCCCACCATGCTGCAGTTTTTGCAGTGCAAGACCTTCGGCAACCAGGCTGTGCCTGCGGGCTGGGTCATCGTGGCAGCAGGCAACCCGCCGGAGTACAACAAATCCGTCCGGGACTTTGACATCGTCACCCTCGACCGTGTGCGCCGCATGGACATTGAGCCCGACCTGCCGGTGTGGAAGGACTACGCCCGGGCAGCTCACATCCACAGCGCCATCCTGAGCTATCTGGAATTGCACCCTCAGAACTTCTACCAGATCAACGCCGACGTGGACGGAACCCAGTTCGTCACCGCCCGCGGCTGGGAGGACCTGTCGAATCTGCTGGACACCTACGAGCAGTTGGGCCTGCAGGCCGATGAGGACCTCATCAAGGAATACATCCAGCACCCGAAGATCGCTGAGGACTTCTCGGCCTATCTGGACCTTTACTATAAGTACCGCGATGACTACGGCGTGGAGGAGATCCTGGCCGGGCAGGCAAAGCCCGCCGTGTTCGCCCGGCTGCTGCAGGCCCCGTTTGACGAGCGACTGTCGCTGGTCAGCCTGCTTCTGGCGGGCCTGAACACCCGGTTTGCTGCGTCCCGGCAGGCAGATGCGGTGGCCGATGCCTGCTATGCCTTCCTGCGGGAGACGAAAAAGGCCCTTGCCACCCTGCCGGACGATCTGCCGGACGGCTCTGCAGAGCTGTTCAGCCAGCAGATCGCAGACTACGATGCCGAGACCCAGCATCAGCGGGACGCGGGCCTGCTGAGCCACGATGCCCTGACCACTCGCCTGCAGGTGCAGGCCGTGCTGCGCCGGTGGGAGGGCGAGCTGCGCCGTGCCAACGCCGCCGGCACCCAGGAGGCCTTTGAGCTGCTGCGTGGGCAGTTCCAGACGCTGGCCGATGACCGCGAAAAAGCTCAACAGATCGCCAGCGCGGCGCTGGAAGCAGCCTTTGACTTTATGGAGCAGGCCTTTGCCGAGAGCCAGGAAATGGTGGTGTTCGTCACCGAGCTCACCGTGAACCCGGTGTCCCATGCTTTCCTCACCGAGAACGGCTGTGAGCGCTATTTCCAGTACAACAAGGACCTGCTGCTGGACCACCGCAAAGCTGCCCTGCAGCAGGAGCTGGCCGCTGAGCAGCGCCGCCACGGGGGCGTGTGAGCCATGTGGGAAAATGTCCGGTTCAGCATGAACAGCACCATGCCGTTGTTTTTCGTCATGCTGCTGGGCTATGTGCTGTACCAGGAAAAGTTCCTCAGCGATGCATTCGTGGCCGGGGCCAACAAGTTTGTGTTCTATGTGGCGCTGCCGGTGCAGCTGTTCCGGGACCTGGCCGCCACCGATGTGCGCGCGGCCTTTGACGGGGCCTATGTGCTGTTCTGCTTCGTGGTCACACTGGTCAGCATCCTGGGCATCTGGGCGCTGGCGAAGCTGTTTTTGCCGGACAAGCGCCTTGTTGGCGAGTTCGTGCAGGTGTGCTACCGCTCGTCGGCAGCCATTCTGGGAACAGCCTTTCTGCAGAGCATCTACGGCACGGCGGAGATGTCCAGTATGATGATCCTGGGCAGCGTGCCGCTGTACAACGTGATGGCGGTGGTCATCCTGATGCTGGAAGGCCCGGAGGCGGCCCAGGCAGGCAGCATGACAGCAAAGCTGAAAAAGAGCGTGAAAGGCATCCTGACCAATCCCACATTGCTGGGCATTGCCGCCGGGTTTGCCTGGAGCCTGCTGGGCCTGCCCATGCCCACCATGGCCGGCAAGACCCTCTCCAGCATTGCCAGCCTGACAAGCCCGCTGGCGCTGCTGGCCATCGGGGCCGGGTTCAAGGGCCGCAAGGCGCTGGGCTACCTGCGCCCCACGGCCGTGGCAACTGCCGTCAAGTTGATGGCCCTGCCGGCGCTGTTCCTGCCGGTGGCGGTGCATCTGGGCTTTACGGACGAAAAACTGGTGGCCCTGCTGGTGATGCTGGGCAGCATTGCCACGCCAAGCTGCTATGTTATGGCAAAGCAGATGGGCCACGAGGGCGTGCTTACCGGCAGTGTGTGCGTCACCACCACCCTGTTCAGCGCATTCAGCCTGACTTTCTGGCTGTTTTTGCTGCGGAGCATGGGCTGCATCGCCTGAACGAAACCTGAAAAAGCTGAGCACCTGCCAGACGGCGGATGCTCAGCTTTTTGTTTTTGCGGTATTTTGAGGTCGGCTCAGTCCAGCCACAGCTTCCCTTCGCAGGCCAGCACCTGGTCCAGGATTATGCGAGACACCCGTGCTCCGTACACGATGGCGGGGTGGTCGTTGTACTCAATGATGTCGTGGAAGTCCTTGTTCATCAGCACGATGACATACTCCCCATAGGGCGTGTGCACGATGCCGCCGTCGTTGCGGCAGGCGTTCATGCTGCCGCTTTTGCTGGCCACCCAGAGCAGCTCCGGGGCCCCGGTCTCCTCGCAGTCCAGATAATACTGTGGAAAGTCCTTGGTCAGCATGGTGTTGTAGTGCTGCTGACGCAGGATGGCCAGCATCTCGACGCTGGCGGCTTTGCTCACCAGGGTGCCCCGAGCCATCTGGGCCAGCAGGGAAGCGTAGTCCCGGGGCGTGGTGGTGCCCAGCTGCCGGTACCGGTCAAAGTGCAGGGCGTTGTGCAGTACTGTGTGGGCAAAGCCCAGCTCCCGGATGCAGGCGTTGATGGTGTCCAGCCCCAGGTAGTCGATGAGCATGTTCGTGGCGATGTTGTCTGAGCAGATGATCATCATGGTGGCGGTGTCCTTCACCTTGAGGCGAGCCCCCACGCCCAGGGCACGCAGCATGCCGCTGCCGTCCACGAACTGGCTGGCCTCGTATTCGATCTCGGCGGAAAGATCCGCCATGCCGCGCTCGGCCTGCAGGTAGAGCGCCGCCAGCAGAAAGGCCTTGATGACCGAGGCTGTCTCAAATTCCTCGTCAGCCCCGCGCTCCACGGTGTGGCCCTGCAGGTCGTCCACAAAAACGCTCATCCTGCCCTGATAGGAATACAGTTCGGCGTCGATGCGCTTTTCCAGTGTCATGTTCTTGTCCATTGCGGTACGCTCCCGTCTGTTTTACAGGTTGTGCTCAAAGAAATCCCGGGCATTGCGCCAGAAGACGCGCTCCACCTCGTCCTCGGTAAAGCCGGCCCTGCGCAGGGCGTCGGCCAGCAGCGGCATGTCCGCCGCTGTCTCCAGCTGGTGGTGGCCGTCGATGCCGTCAAAGTCGCTGCCCAGGGCCAGCACCCCGATGCCGCCCACCTGCTTGTAGTGGGCCGCGTGCTCTGCGATGCGCTCCACCGTGCTGCGGCAGGCTTCCGGGTGAGCGGGGTCGGTGTCCAGGAAAGCAGCATAGTAGTTCAGCCCCGCGATGCCGCCTTTTTCGGCCAGGGCGCGGATCATCGCGTCCGTCAGGTTGCGGGTGTGGGGGCACAGGGCGCGGCAATTGGAGTGGCTGGCCGCAAAGGGGCGGGTGCCGTGTTCCACGATGTCCCAGAAGCCCCGGTCAGAAAGATGGCTCACGTCCACGATCATGTGCAGGCGCTCCATCTCGGCCAGAAAGGCAAAGCCCGTTTCGGTCAGGCCGCGCTGGGTCTGAGCCGCCAGCGGCCCGCCGGGGTTTGCCTGCGGGGCGGCCAGCTCGTTGTCGTGGTTCCAGGTCAGGGTCATCATGCGCACGCCCAGCTCATACATCCGGCGCAGCACGCCCAGGCTGCCCTTGCAGCAGCCGCCCTCCTCCACGGTGAGCAGGCCGCTGATCTTTCCGGCTTCGGCGTTTTTGCGGATGTCGGCCGCCGTGTACACCGGGGCAATGCGGTCCGGGTATTTTGCCATGATCCGCTTGAACACGTCGATCTCTTCCAGCGCCGTCACCAGCGGGTCGGCACCGGGGGTGGGGTCGGCCAGGTTCACAAACGCGGCCAGACATTGCAGCATGTAGTCTCCGGCCTGCAATTTTTCCAGGTCGATGTGCAGATCATTGTGGGCAAAGCTTGCGGGGGTGCCATTCTTTTCGGCACGGCGCAGCTCGCTGAGGGTATCACAGTGCAGATCCCAAACCTTCATAATGCTTTCTCCTTATGCTTCTTCGCCCAGCAGCTGCAGCAGCTCCTCAGGCTTCATGGACAGGATCGCGCCGTCGGCCGAGCCGGTGACGGTGTCCGCCAGCGATTGCTTGGCCTGCTGCAGCTCCACGATTTTTTCTTCAATGGTGTCCTGTGCAATGAGCTTATACACCTGCACAGGGTTCTTCTGACCGATGCGGTAGGCGCGGTCGGTGGCCTGATTCTGGGCCGCCACGTTCCACCACGGGTCGTAGTGGATGACGATGTCGGCCGCGGTCAGGTTCAGGCCGGTGCCGCCGGCCCGCAGCGAGATCAGGAATACGCTGGCTTCCCCGGCATTGAAGCGGCGCACCAGCTCGGCACGCACCGGCTTGGGGGTGGAGCCCTGCAGGGTGAAGTGGCTCACCCCGGCCTCGTCCAGCCGCTGGGCCAGCAGGTCCAGCATGGAGGTGAACTGACTGAACAGCAGGATGCGGTGGCCGCCCTCCACGGCGGCGGTGACCAGCTCCATGCAGGCGTCCAGCTTGGCGCTGCCGCCGGACCAGTTGTCAGCCACAAGGCGGGGGTCGCAGCAGATCTGCCGCAGCCGCATGAGCACCGCAAACACCGCCATTTTGTCCTCGGGCTTGGCGGCGCGCAGCTTCTCGCGGGCGTCCACCACGGCGGCAAGGTACAGCTTGCGCTGTTCGGTGTCCAGCTCGATGCGGTGGACATTTTCGGTCTTGGGCGGCAGCTCCCGCAGCACATCCGCCTTCATGCGGCGCAGGATGAACGGCCCGGTGAGCTGATTCAGCCGCCGTACGGCGTTGGCATCTTCCTCCTGCACGATGGGCTTTTCAAACCGGGCACAGAAGTTCTTGTACGGCGGCAGATAGCCCGGCATGAGGAAGGAGAAGATGCTCCACAGCTCGCCCAGCCGGTTCTCCACCGGGGTGCCGGTCAGAGCAAAGCGTACCTGACTGCGGACCTGGCACACGGCCTTGTATTTCTGGGTGGTATGGTTCTTGATGGCCTGCGCTTCGTCCAGGATGCAGGCATAGAAGGGCTGTTCGGCGTAGCGGTCCTCATCGCGGCGCAGCAGGTCGTAGCTGGTCACCACAAGATCGGCCTCTGCCCACCGGCGGGCCAGCACAGCGCGGTGGGCGGCGTCGCCGTCCATCGCCACACAGGTGAGCTGCGGGGTGAACTTTTTGCACTCTTCCTCCCAGTTCAGCACCAGTGACGCCGGGCACGCGATGAGGCTGGGCAGGGGCTGCCCGCCCTCCTTGAGGGCCAGCAGGTAGCTTAGCACCTGCAGGGTCTTGCCCAGGCCCATGTCATCGGCCAGGATGCCGCCCATGCCGTAGCCGTCCAGCGTGCGCAGCCAGCGGTAACCGTCCCGCTGATACTTGCGCAGCACGCTGTGCAGGGACTGGGGCGGGGTATACTCGCTGTCCTTCACGGCATGGAAGCTGCGGCTGATGCGGCGGAATGCGTCGTCGCGGCTGAAGCGCAGGCCGTTCTGGCCCGAAAGTGCCCAGTCCAGCGTGGGGGCGCGGTAAAGCGGCAGTTCCGCATGTCCATCTTTGAGCTTTGCGCCGGACAGCTCCAGCGTTTCGTTCAGCTCGTCCAGCCCTTCCAGATTGTCGTCCAGCCGCAGCAGGCGGCCGTCGCGCAGGCGGTGGTAGCGTTTTTTCTGGTGCAGGGACTGCAGCAGCTCCCGCAGCTCTGCGGTCGGGAACTCGCCGGTGTCCACCTCCAGGTCCAGTACGCTGCCGTGCACCGACACGCCCACCGAAATTTTGGGCGGGGCGGCCTGCAGATTGCGAAAGGCGTCGCTCAGGTATACTTCACCTTCGTCCATCAGGGCGGGCACGCCCTCTTCCAGCAGGCGGTACAGCGGCTCTTCGTCCGTGACCATGTACTGTCCCGGCTCGGTGGGGTCCGGCTCCAGCCAAGTGGCCAGCAGCCGGTCGGCCCGGCGCTCGGCGCGGGTGTCCCGCAGCAGGCCCGCCGGGGCCGGGCCGGAGGGGGTGATCCGGTCCTCTCCGTACAGGAATTCGGCGTGGGCGGTCACGGTCATACCACGGTCGCGGGGCGCATCCAGATAGAACTGCACCACGGGTTCCAGCGGGATCTGGTTCAGCAGCAGGCGTTCCGGGTCCACGATGGTCAGCTTGCTGCCCAGCTCCGGCAGCACATAGCTGCAGAATTCGGTGGCGTCGGCACTGGTGAAAAACAGGCTTTTGCCGCACAGCGCCTGTAAAGCCGGAAGGATGCGGGCACTGGAAGCCCGCTGCATCCGCCACAGGGTATCGGCGCTGTAAAGATAATCATAGTCCAGCCCGTGCACGGCGTTCAGGGCCGGGAGGGTGTCGATCTGCACACCGCCCCGGCGGCGCTGCACCGTCATGGTGATGACGGGCAGGCCCTCCTGCAGGGCGTAGCCGCCCAGCGTGCCGGTGGGCGCATACAGCTGCACCAGCGCGTCAAAGATCTCACCGGTCAGCGGCAGACCGCCTGCCGGGGCATCCGACGCCGCATAGCTGTAGCTGCGCACCACGTTGGTCTCCATGCTCTGCTTGGCGTTCACCTGCCGACGCAGCAGCTGCAGCAGCTGACGGCTCTCTTCGTCAAAGGCGTCCCAGCGGTGCACAAAGGTCAGAAAGCGGCCGTAGCTGGCACTGCGGCCGTGCTCCACATCGTCCAGCAGGGCAGGGATGCTCTTGACCACATACTGCCGCCCCCGCTCCCGGTTGGCGATGCGCAGCCGCAGCCACGGCTGCCCGCCGGACAGCATGGTCAGCTCCGGTTCCAGCTCCACAAAGCCGGTGTCCTGAGGGGGATCTCCGGCCTCGCCCAGGTCCTGCAGGGCACTCTGCTGGTAGGTCTCCAGCAGCTTGCGGGCCTCCTGGTCGGTGACGGGGGCGTCGCCCCGCCACTTGCGGCCGAACAGCATTTCCAGCCCGGAAGCATAGCTGTCCTTCCGGGAAGCGGCGGGGTTCAGCCCATCGGTGCCCCGCACCACGCCCGGGATGGATTCCGGGGCGGCCGGTGCCTTGGGGGCGGGGTGCTTGGCCGCATCCTCCAGCAGCAGCGCGCCGATGTGCTTGCAGTAGGTGCCGTCGCCGTTCTGGTTGTAGGGGCAGTCGCAGGAAGCACTGACAAAGCTGCCGTTCTCCCGCAGCCAGACCTGTGTATAAAAACAGTCGGCTCCATTGCCTTGCACCAGCGCCGAGACATGGCGTACGCCATCCTCGTTGGTGGTGCAGCTGCTCTGCAGGATGCGGCGGCGGTATTTCTGGGCACGCTCAAATACCATTTCGCCCAGCAGTGTGCGGATCTCGTCTGCGTCCATGGATGTCCCCTCCCCCGGTTCGCCGGTGAAAACCTTCTTATCTTATAAGGATACCGCACCCGATGCCCGGATGCAAGAGGTCAGGAACGAAAAAAGCTCCACATCCTGCCGGTCAGGCAGTACATGGAGCTTTCGGTCCGAGGGATCGTTTCCTTTCCGGAACCATTATTTCAGGCGGGTCAATCTGTTCAGGAGCATCACCGCAAGCACAATGATGCCAATGACCAGAATGATTCCAACCATTCCAATGATCATAATCGGAAGCGTGGTCATCCACGAAGAAAGATAAATCATCACGGCACCTCCTTCAGGCCATCAGGGTCAGGATCAGTCCACCCGCGATCACGGAGGCGATCTGACCCGAAACATTGACGCTGATGGAATACATCAGCAGAAAATTCTGGTTGTCTTCTTCCAGTCCCATCTTATTGACTACTCGGCCGCTCATGGGGAATGCGGAGATCCCCGCAGCACCGATCATGGGATTCAGTTTCCTTCCCTCTGGCAGGAACAGATTGATCAGCTTTGCAAACAGCACTCCGCCGGCCGTGTCAAAAACAAAAGCCACCAGACCCAACGCAAGGATCAGCAGGGTGTCCGGCCGGACAAACTGATCTGCCGTCATCTGCCCGGCCACTGTAAGGCCCAGCACAAGAGTGATCAGATTTGCCAGCACATTCTGTGCCGTTTCGCTCAGCGTATTCAGCACACCGCACTCCCGCAGCAGGTTGCCGAACATCAGGAAACCTACCAGTGCCACACTGGCAGGTGCGACCATGCCCGCAATGACCGTGACCACGACCGGGAACAGGATCCGGGTCAGGCGGCTGACACTGCTCTTTTCATAGGGCATTCGGATACTGCGTTCCTTCCGGGTAGTCAGCAGACGGATCACGGGCGGCTGAACAATGGGGACCATCGCCATATAGCTGTAGGCAGCTACCATGATCGCGCCCAGATAGCGGGAGCCAAGCGTGTTGGCCACAAAAATGGCTGTGGGACCATCTGCTGCACCGATGACTGCAATCGAAGCAGCATCCTTCAGGTCGAAGAAGAAACCTGCCAGGAACAGCGTAAAAAAAATGCCGAACTGAGCCGCTGCTCCAAAAAGCATCAGCCACGGTTTTTCCAGCAGCGGCCCGAAGTCGATCATGGCACCAATGCCGATGAAGAGCAACAGCGGAAACAGCTCGTTGGACATTCCCGCTTCAAACAGAGCCGAGATGGGGCCTTCCGTATCGCCCTGTGTGATTGCACCGGAAAGCGGCAGGTTCACCAGCACTGCGCCAAAGCCCATGGGCAGAAGCAGGCTCGGTTCCATCTTCTTTGCGATTGCAAGGTAGATGAGCAGCGCACCGATCCCCCACATCACGACCATCTGCCAGGTCAGATTTCCAAAATTGGAAAAGAGACTGTCGAATGCATTCCAGAAATTCATGTTCGTTCATTGCCTCCTTACGATCCTGTCGCTGCGGCAAGAAAAAAAGACCCCTGCCACAGCACCATGTCTGTGACAAAAGTCTCAAGCGAACACATAGCATCGGGTATTTCTACCGTGTTGACGCTGCCATGCAGCAGCCTGCAGGGTCCCGGACCCGCCGACTGCCCTTTACTCCCTTTTATCGTAGCGAGTATAGCAGAAGTTCCCGGCCCCGTAAATCGTTTTTCCGGATTCTTTTCCGCATCTTTTCCAGTATTCTCAGGACATCCGCGCCGCATCAGAGCTTTCTGCGCAAAACAAAACCCATCGTCTTTTCCACAAAGACGATGGGAGCATTCCAGTGTTCCGTTCCGGGGTGTCGCTTACTCATCCTCCTGAGCTGCCGCATCCGTGCGCAGGGCACTTTCGCGGATCTTTTCCAGCGTTTGCTCGCTGAGGATGTGCTCTGCCTTGCAGGCATCCTCAGCGGCGGTCTTTTCGTCCACACCCAGCTGCATGAAGAAGTGGGTGAGCAGACGATGGCGGCTGTAGATGCGTTCTGCGATCTCACGGCCCGGCTCCAACAGGGTCAGGTTGCCTTCGCCGTCCACCGCGATATAGCCGTTTTCCCGCAGCTTTTTCATGGCGATGCTCACGCTCGCCTTGGTAAAGCCCAGCTCATTGACCACGTCAATGGAGCGCACCTTGCCCATGCGCTGGGTCAACATCAGGATCGTTTCAAGATAATCTTCTGCGGATTGGTGGATCTGCATGGTTTGTTTGCCTCCTGCCTTGCCCCGCCCCACGGCGGGAAGTTCTCTGCCGGGATGCAAAGCACCACGGTTTGTATGTTACAGGATATCACACTTTTGCCGTTGATGCAAGCAATTCGCAGGAAGTTTGTACAAACAAACCAACTTTCTGCTGCACAAAACAGCGGGTTTGCCAATTCCAGGCCGGTTTTGTTTTGTGTAAAGGGGACAAAACCCCGTTAGTTTTCGCTTTCCAGATACGCCGCTGGGCCGGACTGGTACAGGTCGCCGCCGTGGGCGTCCAGGATCAC
>OOAN01001929.1_pt1 | contig 10035 bp, 10 predicted proteins | sample 1671301 | NCBI WGS metagenome assembly OOAN01 (sample SAMN06348142, study PRJEB24527) | human gut metagenome | biome: human gut; feature: ankylosing spondylitis patient; material: feces | host: Homo sapiens | place: China | collected 2015-10
ATGCCGATCTGATAGACCTTTTCTACGATGGGATTCATAACGCATTTCTCCTTTTATATTTGAACTCTCTCGGTGCGTCGGGTTTGCTCCAGTGGGCGCAATACCCCCATACGCGCTTATAGTACTAGTATAAACGAACAGCCCGTCTTTGGTAATACTCAACAAGCACAATGTTTTGCATAAGAGCTTGTATACATTGCACAAAAATGACGAATGACCCGAAAAATCGGGGCAGAAGCCGGTAAAAATGCTGGAAAATTGCTGCAAAAACTGGCTCAGATGCCAAGGGTTTCCAGTATCTCGGCCACGCCGTCGTGGTCGCAGTCGGCTTTGCTGACAAGGTGCGCCAGCGCCCGGATCTCCGGCATGCCGTTGGCCATTACAGCGGCTACCCCGGCCTTTTGCAGCATGGCGCGGTCGTTCTCGCTGTCGCCCACCGCAAGAGTGCACGCGTGCGGGACGCCCAGCCGGTCGGCCAGTGCGCGCAGCGCCTCGCCCTTGTCCACACCGGCGGCGGTCACTTCCACATTTTTCGGCGATCCCTGCACGATCTCCACGCCCGGGACGGCGCGGAAGCGGGGCAGCGCAGCCGCAGCCTGCTGCGGGGTTTCAAAGAATACGCAGAGCTTTTCAATGGCAAAGGCGTTGCGGCTCATCCACTCGGCTGCGTCCCGCAGAATGGTAAAGCGGCCATCGTTGGGCTGGCGCGCTTCGGTGCTGTCCTTCTTTGCTGCCCGGGCAGCGGCCAGCGCAATGCTGCGGGCATCGGTGCAGGCGTATCCGTCCGAGAAAATGCGCAGGTCGGCGTGGCAGCTCTCGCAGACCGCAAAGGCTTCGCGGGCAGTCTCCACCGGCATCAGGCTGTGCAGCAGGCAGACCGGGGTGCTGGTGCGGTGCTCTTTTGCGTTGGAATAGCGGCTGTACACTGCGCCCACGGGGTCGCTGCCCAAATCCCACACGGCGGCACCGTTGCAGGTGATGACGTAGCGGATGCCGGGCAGCTGCGCCACCTCCGGCGGCAGACTGGCCAGCGGACGGCCGGTGGCGGGCACGATGTACACGCCTTTATCCACAGCAGCTTGCAGAGCGGCGCGGGTGCGGGGGGTGACGTGCCCCTCGCGGTTCAGCAGGGTGCCGTCCAGATCCAGCGCGACCAGACGGATGGCGGGAAATTCTTGTGGCATGACGTACTCCTTTTATAAATAAGATGCAGCTTGTTTTTATTGTATCGCAGGGAAAACATTTGCGCAAGTGGATGGAATGTGCTATAATAACACGTCAATTCACATAAAAAATAGGAGAAACGACATGAAACTTAGCCAACTGCGCAGCCGGTGCCGCCCGCATTTGTGGTACCAGCTGTACTGGGTGGTGTACCTGATCTGGTTCTTCTGGCTGGACCTCACCGTCACTGCCCCGAAATATATCCTGCACAGCCCGCTGGACGATCTGATCCCCTTCAACGAGTGGTTCGTGCTCCCTTATTGCAGCTGGTTTCTGCTGCTGGCGGGGGTGACGGCGGCACTGTGGTGGTGCGATACCGCCAGCTACGATAAGCTTTGCCTGACCATGTTTTCCGGCATGACCTTCTGCCTGATCGTGTACATGATCCTGCCCAACGGGCTGGAACTGCGCCCCGCTGTGGAGACCCTTGGTCGGGATAACCCGGCGCTGCGGATCATGCAGCTGCTGTGGAAGGCGGACGCCGCCGTGAACGTCTGCCCCTCCATCCACTGCCAGAGCTCCGCCTGCATGGCAATGGCCTTCAGCCACAGCAAGCTGGCAGAGGGCAAGCCTCTGCGCAAGGTGCTGGCGTGGGCGTGGGCGGCGCTGATCTGCCTTTCCACCGTGTTCACCAAGCAGCACTCGGTCATTGATGTGGCCTGCGGCTTGGCGGTGGCTTTTGTGTGGCTGCCGGTGGTGTACCGCCCAGCGCGGGCACTTCATTGAACAAAATAGCAAAAAATTGCCCTTGATTTTCGGTTGCTCCTGCTATTGACAGTTGCCCGGCAGTTGGGTAATATGGTCATATACTAGTATATCACCAACTGACCCCGAAGGGAGAACACTGCAATGGCATCTTTGAGTGCGAGGGAACAGGCGTATCAGACCATCCGCAGCCGGATCATCACCATGGAGCTGAAGCCCGGCGACCCCCTGAACGACAGGGAACTTGCGGAGCAGATGGGCATCAGCCGCACCCCCATGCGGGAGGCGCTGATCATGCTCAATATTGCCCACATGGTGGACATCAAGCCGCAAAGCGGCACCCATGTGGCACCTATCGACCTGAAGCGGATGGAGCTGGAGCAGTTTGCCCGCTTTACCCTTGAAAAAGAGATCCTGAACCGCATCCGCGGCCGCCTGACCGAGCAGCAGGAGCAGGAGTACCGGCAGATCATCGAGAACTACCGCCTGCTGGAAGCCGATCAGACCCAGCCGAACCGGGAGACCCGGCTGCTGGAACTGGACAATCAGTTCCACCGCAAGGCCTTTGAGATCACCGGCATGGAGGCGCATTTTGACCATATGCTGGGCGAGCTGCAGCATGTGGAACGTATCCGCAAGTTCAGCCTGCAGACCAACGAGAACAAGTCCGTCTGCGCCGCCCACACCCGCATTCTGGAAATGGTGCTGCACGGCACCGCCGATGAACTGGGCGAAGCGCTGGAAAGCCACCTGAACCGCTATAAGCTCTCGGTGGAGCAGGCCCGCAGCGTCCACCCGGAATATTTCACCGAAGGGTGAAAAGAAATTGTTTAAATATGGCTCCAAACACCTGCAGGTGTTTTGGAGCCATATTTATTTATACAATATAAAAAGCCCGCCGGCAGAGCAGTGCATCGCTGTCTGTCGGCGGGTTTTCTGTTAAGCAGCGGGGGAAACGCGGGGTTTAGCTCTGCTTGCCGGCCTCAGCCTTCATGGCGTTGTAGCCGATGAGCACGGTCCAGACGTAGGCGCAGGTCTTGGGGATCATCAGCATACCGATCAGGGGGTTGACGTCTGCCCACAGGACAACAGGGATATAGAAGCCGAAGCTCAGCACGATGGTCAGCCACATCCAGCGGAAAGCCTTGTCGTTGTTCTGCTTGGCGCTGCGGTAGAACAGCACGATGATCAGCAGACCCAGCAGGGCAAAGGGCACATTGCGCAGGATGCCCCATGCCAGCGGGGTGTGGTTGGTGAGCCACTGGTTCTGCGGCATCATGCACAGCACGATGCGCACAGCGGACAGGGCGTACACGGCGGCGGTCACGTTCTTCTGTCCTTCGATCTGGTAGCGCTTGCGCCAGACGTAGTACAGCAGTACATAGAACACTGTCATAGTCACAGAGGTGATCCACTTGCCCAGACCCAGCGGCACAGCGTAGTTTTCCAGACCGGTGGTACACAGCGCCAGTGCGCGGGGCACCAGATGGAAGGAGTCGCCAGCGCCCAGCACAACGGCCATCAGGCCGAACAGGCGGAACTGGGTGCCAGCCTTGCTGCCGCGGATCATGCGGATGCCCACCGTGAGTACGGTGACCAGATAGAAGATGTCGAAAACAGTCTCAATGATTGCTCTCATGCGTTTTTCTCCTTTATTTGTTTTGATTGCAGTTTTTTGATTTTATAGCGAACCGGCGCGGCAGAGCCGTACCGGAGGCATCGTAGGGAAAAGGGCTGGTGATAGTATGTTTCGAGGGGCGCAAAACCAAATTGAACAACGTTCATATTCGGACTTAAAAAACTCCCACAAGGCTTGTGGGATGTTTTTTTGCTTAATAAATGGCTCTGCGCACGATCTCCAGCACCGCAGAGGGGTCGAAGTTCTGCTGCACCACCGCGGACAGCATCAGGGAGAACAGGATGCCCGCAAACTGTTCCGGGGTGAACTGCTCGGTAAAAGCACCCGGACGGATCTTGGCATCGTGGCACAGCACGTTGCACAAAGCGTCCAGAATGTGCTGCCATGTCTGCCGCATCTGCTGCTTGCCGTCGGCAGTGCCCTGCTGCACAAAGCCCAGCGCGTGGTGGGTGAAAAAGCCGGGATACTGCTGGCAGCCGTATTCCATCTGTCGGTACATCCACCGGATGCAGGACAGGGTGTCCTGAAACACGGCTTCGTCCTCCGGGTGGTGGAAGATGTCGTTCCAGATGCTTTCCACGGCCGCGCTTACCAGCTCGGTCTTGGAGCCGAAGTAGTTGTAGATGCAGCCCACAGAGACCCCGCAGGCGGCGGCGACCGCACGGATGTTGACCGCCGCCCAGCCGTTTTGCTGGATCAGCTCCCGGCTGGTTTTCAGGATGTCCGCCTTGGATGTTGCCATTGGATTCATACACTCACCCTCCAACATGAACAACGTTCACGATGCACAGTATACAACGGCGGTGGGCTGCTGTCAAGGGGAAAATAAAATTTTTTGCAGCTCTATTTCGCCGTCTGCACAGCGGCAGGAAACGAAAGCTGCATATATGCAACCTGTTTCATGTTTCTGCCACCTAAAATGTGCCAAATTCATGTCAAAATGGTAACAGTTCTTGTTTCATCGTTGACTTTTCACGAAAAAAGCTTGCTTTTTTTGTCAATGTGCGTATAATAAGAGAACATCAGCCCAACCAAGGCGGTTGGTATGCTGCCGGGGGCTGACACCAACAAAAGACGAAAAAGGAGATAATCCCTATGAAGCTCAAGACTGTTGCAATTGCCGCTGCCGCTCTGGCACTGGCTGTCGGCATGACCGCCTGCGGCGGTGCTGCCTCTACCGCTGCATCCTCCACCGCATCCTCTGCTGCTGCCTCTTCCGAGGCTGCTTCCTCTGAGGCTGAGGCCACTTCTGCCGAGTACACCGTGTACAACACCACCGGCAGCAAGGTGACTGAGCTGTACCTGTACGATGCAGGCTCTGAGGACAAGGGCGAGAACCTGGCAGGCGAGGGTCTGGCTGACGGCGAGAGTATCGTCATCACCCGCGATGTCGAGGCTGACAAGCAGGATGACGTTGTCTACGTTCTGGAGTTCACCACCGAGGACGGCAGCACCCAGAGCTTTGACACCCTGCACTATGAGGTGGCTCCCATCTCTCTGAAGAGCGTGGACGCCGCTGCCGGTGCTACCGCTATTGCTTTCGAGGCTCCCCAGAAGTAAGAGCAAACCCTTACATCCGCAAACAGAAAAAGGCTGCTGCACCGTGCGTGCAGCAGCCTTTTTTGTATAAAATCATATCACATCCGGAACCCACGGAAGCCCCAGCCGCCGCAGCAGCAGTTGCACAGCAGGTTCAGCAAAATCATGCTCCAGCACCAGCTTCCAAATCCGCCGGGCTGGGCGTAGGTGGTCTGGGTGCGGTAGGTCTGGCCGGGGTTCTGCATCCGGCGCAGGTGCATCTGGTACTCGGTGTTGTTTGGGTCCAGCTGCACGGCGCGGCGGGCGTCCTGCAAAGCGTCCACGCTTTTGCCCAGCCCCTGATTGGCCAGCGAAGAGAGGTAATACCACCGCGCATTGCGGCCGGTCATGCCGTCCAGTACGCGGCGCGCCTCGGCGTAGCGGCCATTGGCCACAAAATTGCGGGCGGCCTGCATCTCCGGGGTGTCGGTGCCGGAGGCACTGGGCCCGGCCTGCTGGTAGCCGCCAAAGCCAAAGCCGAAGCCAAAGGGGTCGAAGCCCTCAAACCCATCAAAGCCATCAAAGCCGGTGTAGCCGTAATTCTGCTGGCCGTAGCCCTGCTGACCATAACCTTGCCGGTTATAGCCCTGCTGCTGGTAGCCGTAGGGGTTGCCGCCCATCTGGGGGCCGGTATCGCCCTTGGTAATGGCATCGTAGGCGGCCTGCACCTCCTTGAAGTGCTCCTCGGCCGTGGGGTCGTTGGGGTTCAAATCCGGGTGCCAGCGCTTGCACTTGGCGCGGTATGCTTTTTTGATCTCGTCGTCGCTTGCGCCGCGCTGAACGCCCAGCACCTCATAGGGATCTCTCATGCTTGGTATACTTCCTCACTCATTATACTGACGGTACAGCACCGCTGCACCGCATCCGTTTTATTTTACCGGAACATCGGCACAAAATCAAGACGCATTGGGCTTTCCGGTGCGTTTTGCGTTTTTGCAGTTGTATTTCAGCCACACGCCGGAATACAGGATGTTGCGCAGCAGATCCGCGTCCTCCACGCAGGGCAGACGCTCAAAGTTCTGCGCGCAGCGTGCCAGCAGCAGCTCAAAGATGTCCAGCATCTCTTCCTCATAGTCCGGGTGGGTGCTCAGCTCCCGCAGGGGGTTGTACGCGCCCCGGCGCTTGTCGCGGGACAGGTCGTCGTAGGCGTCCAGCAGGTAGATGAACTTGCCCAGATGAAAGCCGATGCTGCGCAGCTCCGGTGCCCAGCGATCCTGCCGGTAGTCGAACAGCTCTGCCATCAGCGCACCGAAGCAGCCGGACACCGCGTCAAGGTCAGTGCTGCCGGCGGCCTCGTACTCGGCAAGCTTTGCAAGACACGAGCGGATGGCATTGCACTGCCGCGGCCAGCGCAGGGCGGCCTCGGCGGTGCTGTTGTCCAGCAGGGTGCTGTACCCCAGTGCCAGCAGATTATGGTCATCCTGCCATTTGTCCTGCGCGTTGTAGTAATGCAGCGCTACGCTCAGGTCGGCGCAGTAGTCGGTGGGGTCGGCACTGCGCCAAAGTACACCGTGTACCGGGTGGATGGGGCAGCGGTCGATGCCGCTGTCTGCGGGGGTCTCGCCCTCGTACAGGCTGCACAGCAGAATGTTTAAAAAGGTCAGGTCATAGCTCAGGCTGAACCGTCCCCGCAGCCCGTGCAGAGCATCGATGCGGCGGCACAGCCCGCAGTAGGCTGAGCGGTAGCGGCTCTGCGCCTCGGGGCTGAGGCCGGCCCGATCCGGGATCACATATCCGAACATGGCGGCTCAGCTCTTTTTGATGAACTGGGTGCCGCAGCGGGGGCAGGAGATCTGGATGCGGCCGCGTCCCCGGGGCACCCGCAGCTTCTGACGGCACTGGGGGCAGCGGTAGTAGTGGTACAGCTTGCGGTTGGCCCACTGCTCCTTCAGGCTGCGGAACTTGTTATTGAACCGGTCCTTCAGGCTGTAAAAGCGGTAGTTCTCCTCGGTGCGCTTGGAGATGTTGCGGCTCAGGCTACGGTAGTAGCACAAAATCAGCAGCGCCGCGCCCAGCCATGTGAACAGGGAAACGCGGGTGAGCAGCGATACCAGCAGCATCACGATGGAGCTCATGCTCAAAAACTGGTTCAGGCCATCGGTGCCGTAGCGCCCGATCATGAATTGACGGAACTTTTCTCTCATAGGTTTTCGCATCCTCTTCTCTGGGGCTTTACACACGGAAACGCAGGGCAGCAGCGCCGCCCTGCGGAATACTTTGTGCTTCTAGGATATCAGCCAACCATGATAAAATTTTGAACAGACTGCAAATCTATCATGAAAGGACGAAAATTAAACGTTTTGCTCCTCCCGGCTGCGCACGGTGAGCACCGCCTCCGTGTCCAGTGCACCCTCCATGCGGCAGTGCAGCACGGCGCGTCCGGCCTCGCCGGTGGTGGCAAGGTAGGTGCCCGCCATGCCGCCCCGCAGGGGCACCACGCTGGGGCCCAGAATTTTCAGCGGCCCCTCCACGGACAGGCAGACGGCCTCGCCGCAGTAGGGCAGCAGGTTGCCGTTCTGGTCGATGGCGCGCAGGCTGACCGCGGCACAGTCCCATGTGGGGCCGTCGGTCAGCAGGGGATTGTGCACGGTGCATTCCAGTCGGACGCTCTGCACCGGCTCCCGCACCACGGTGCGCACGGCGCGGCCATGCCACACCGCCTCGAACCGGTACACCGGCGCGGAACTGCCCAGCACACCGATGTATTTGTAGTACATCCGCAGCAGCTCGTTCCAGCTCAGCCGCAGCGAGAGCATCCGCGCCTTGGAAAGGGGCGAAAGCGCCATGGCGTCTCGCCGCAGCTCGTTGAGGATGGCGGCGACCTGTGCGCCGGTGGCGTGATCCATGCCCTCATACTTTTCCAGCAGCGAGCCCACAAAATCGTTGATCTCGATGGGCGGGTGGGGCAGGGCGGCAAAGCGTCCCCGGCGGTCGGGGCCAAACTCGGCCACAAAGTCATTGCCGCGGTACAGCCGCACGCTCTCGGCGTTGGTGAACACCCAGCAGGCGGCTGCTGCGCCGCCGGGCAGGTCGCCCAGCGTCATGGCGGAGGAGACCTCCAGTACGATGTCGGAGGGTGCGCGGGGCGTTTTCTGGCTGGCGTAGACGGCGGCAGAAAGTTTCGGGTTGCGGAACAGGTCCATCACGCCGTGGTAGCAGATGCGGTCGCCGCTGCCGAATTCCCGGTGGGTGTTGTAGTCGGCCATGCACCAGCCAAAGCTGCCCGCCACGCCCGGCTGGGCGATGCTGTCGTTCAGCACAGCGGCGTGGTGCAGCGCCTGCACCAGACGGTGAGGTTCATCGTCAAAGGGCTTGGCGGGGAAGTTCTGGCCGCCGAATTCGCTGATGAGGTAGCCCTTGCGGGTGTCAGGGGTCACGGCGGCGCGGTTCTCGCAGCCCGCGCCGCGCCCGGCGTAGGAATAATCGTTGTAGGCGTAAACGTCCTCCAGCAGCTGGCTCTTGCGGGTGCTGCGGGTGCCCGCCGTGGGGCGGGTGGGGTCCAGCCGGTGGATGGCCTCGTTGGTACGCTTATAAAAGGCCTCGTTGTCGGGGCTGCCGCTGATGCGTGCACCCCACAAAAAGATGCTGGGATGGTTGCGGTACTGGCACACCATCTCCCGGCAGTTTTGCAGCGCCTGCGCCTGCCATACTTCATCGCCGATGTGCTGCCAGCCGGGCATTTCGGGGAATACCAGCAGACCCAGCTCGTCGCAGGCGTCCAGAAACGCCGGGCTGGGGGGCGCATAGCAGGTGCGCACGGCGTTGCAGCCCAGTTCCTTTTTCAGCAGCTGGGCGTCCAGCCGCTGGATGCTGTCCGGCATGGCGTAGCCCTGATACGGGTAGCTCTGGTGCCGGTCAAGGCCGCGCAGCTCCACCCGCTGTCCGTTCAGGTACAGTCCGCCTGCCACGAACTGCACGGTGCGGAAGCCGAACCGCACGGTTTTTTCGTCCAGCACCCGGTCGGGCAGACCGCCGGTGCCGGGGCGGATGAGCCGCATGGTCAGGGTGTACAGGGTGGGGTGCTCTAAGCTCCACGGGTGCACGTTGTTCAGTGTGCCGGTGATGGGCAGGGAAAGCTCGCCGCTGTACACTGCCCGGCTCCCGGCGGGGCTGCGGATCTCGGCCTGCAGCGTGCAGCCGACCGTCTCGCCCACGGTGGCGGTGTAGATGCGGAAATCGCCCTCGGCCTTTGCCTCGATGAACACGTCCCGCAGGTAGGCGGGCTCCTTGATATCCAGACTGACGGCGCGGTAGATGCCGCCGTAGGTCAGCGCATCCAGCTGCCCGCCGAAGGGCGGGACGTTCAGATCCTCCCGGCAGTCGCAGCGCACAGCCACCACGTTTTTCTGTCCCAGACGCAGCGCGCCGGTCAGGTCTACCGTAAAGGCGGTGTAGCCGCAGCCATGGTGGAACACCCGCCGCCCGTTGCAGAACACGGTGGCGTCGTGCGCCACCGCCCCGAAGGTAAGCAGCACGGTGCGGCCCAGCCACTCCTTGGGCGCAAAAAACTCCCGCCGGTAGCCGCACAGGCGCTGGTAGTCGTTTTCATTGCAATAATTATAGGGCAGAGGCTTGACCGTGTGCGGCAACCGCACCGGGGTAAGGGAAAGCTCCGGGCACTCCGGGCGCACCAGCGCCGGGTCAAAGGTGGGGGCAAACAGCCAGCCCTCGTTCCAATCGTAGTGTTCCATAGCAGGATCTCCGTCTGAGTGATATGCTTATAGAGGTATGGTATCACAAAGTTATGAACGAAAAAAGCATTCACGCCCCTTTTGTGCCGGAACAGCAGAAATTTTGTAGTGCGCGGAAGCTGCCGGTGGCAGGTTGCCCAAGAAATGCTTGGAAAAATTGTATAAAATCGCCCATAGAAATGGAGCCCCGGAACGCCA
>OOAN01001934.1_pt1 | contig 10007 bp, 6 predicted proteins | sample 1671301 | NCBI WGS metagenome assembly OOAN01 (sample SAMN06348142, study PRJEB24527) | human gut metagenome | biome: human gut; feature: ankylosing spondylitis patient; material: feces | host: Homo sapiens | place: China | collected 2015-10
TTCGGCAGGACGGCTTTCAGTACACTCTGACGGATCTTCTGAAGCAGGAGCTTCCTGAAAACGAGAGCCGTCAGCATACGGAGCATGTTTCTATCGAGAGCGCTAAAAAGGATATGGAATCTGTATTGGCGCTGCTGCCGCAGGAGCGGGAATTCATCACGGATGACGGCCTCATGGGGACCCTGACGCTCCGACTTGATACCGTGCAGGTGGAGCCGTCTGGCTACGACAGCTCCACCAAGGAAATCTCCACCAAGCGCAGCTACCCCAATCTTGCCGAGCAGGATACGCAGTATCTTCCCAAAACCATTACGGAAAACGGCAAGACCCTGACACTCACGGACATCCAGTGGCAGACGGACAACACCGCCAATCTGGATGGCTATGCCGTGGCGGATCGCTACACCGCCGTTGCCACCTACACCGGCAGTGCCACCAGCAGCTATGTGAAAGGCTATACCGTCACGGCGGATTATGTGGGCACGGTCAGCCGGATCGCCCTGAACCGTGTCCGCTATGTCGCCATTTTTGAGGGAACGCCCATCCAGCCCACGGAGCCTGCGGAGACACCCGCCACGGCATCCGCGTTCCGTTGGTCCTATGTGCTCATCCCCATTGGGATCGTGGCTGCGGCAGGTGCGGGCGTCGGTGGTGCGCTGCTGGTGAAGCACAGAAAAGAAAACGCGGATGAGGAGGATACAGAATGAAAAAGATTTTGACTTTCGCACTTGCCGTCAGTATGATGGCATCCCTTGCGGTCAGCGCCTCGGCGCTGGAATACAGCATCGCCGCGCCGGACGATTATGACTTCGGCAAAGACACATCTATCGAGGTCATCCACACAGCGGACGGCGGCGCTATGAAAAACGCCGACATGAGCAAAAATGCCGCGCTTATTCCGCCCATCTTCGGTTCGGAGAGCATGAACGCCCTCCACACCGGCGAGTACCTCACGCCCAACCTTGCCCCCGGTGGTGTTCCCGCGTCCGGCGCGGTCATTGGCGGCAGCGCCGCCGCTGTTGTCACCCCCGGCAGCACGGTGAATGGCGGCAGCGGCTATCAGCCCGCCGTGCTGTTCACGGAGGTGACGGGCGACCTCTACTACAAAAATGGCTCCCTCGGCAGGTTGGAGATCCCCTCGCTGGATCTGAGCGTGAGGATCTATCAGGGAACGGACAGCAAGACGCTTGCCAAGGGCGTCGGGCACTTTGAGGACACCTCCATCTGGGATGGCAACGTCTGCCTCGCCGCTCATAACCGGGGCGCCAACAGCTATTTCGGCCAGATCCACACGCTGGACATCGGGGACAAAATCACCCTGACCACCAAGCTGGGCACCCGCACCTACAAGGTAACGGATGTTTTCAAGGTCAGCGAAACGGATCGCGGCGGCCTTGCGGACTCCGGCGAAAATATGCTGACGCTCTACACCTGCGTCCGCAACCAGCGGGACCAGCGCTGGTGCATCACCGCAGCGGAGGTCTGAATCTTTCTCCCTTTTGCCGAATCGGTTCTGTTCGACTTCTGCCCCTCACTTGTGATATGGTGAAGCTGCGAAGAAGATTTTCACACATACACAGTTAGAATGGAGGCAGAAAGATGAACGAGAGCAAAAACGTGAGAAAGAATGTCAGTATGATGCTCACCGGCATGGTGATCGGCGCGGCGCTGACCGGCGGCTCTATCGCGGTCGCAGCCGGGATCACGGCGGAACCTACCTGGCAGCCCATCTTTGTGGATGGTCAGCAGGTGGAAATGCAAGCCTACAACATTGCGGGACACAACTATGTGAAGCTGCGGGACATGGGCAAGCAGGTCGGTTTCAATGTTTATTGGAACGCCGGGGTCCAAATCGACACCGGGCATCCATACACGGGGATCGCCCCTGCCGAATCAGGCATCCGCGTCAGCAGCTACAAGGGCAGCACCCTCCGCCCCGGAGACCGCAGCGGCTTGAATATCAGTCCCAGCGCGGATATAAAAAGTGTGGTCTCCACGCAGCCCAATGTCATCCGCGTTGAGAATGCCTCCGGCCTCTGGACCGCTATCGCGGTCAGCAGCGGCACATCCGATGTGGTCGTGACCGATCAGCATGGCCAGACCGCCACTTTAACGCTGACGGTAGTTGACGGCAAGCAAAGTGCGAGCGTCCCGGAATCCGGCGCCAGTCAGACAGACGCGGCGCGGCAGGAGATCATCCGGCTGGTCAACCAGGTACGCCGGGAAAACGGTGTGCCGGAGCTGACGGTCAACGCAGCTCTGATGGACGCGGCGCAGCATTGCGCGTCCCTGCGTGTCACATACCACCAGAATGAGGTGGAGTGTGAGGCGGTAGCGGCCTCCGGGTATCCCCATGGATTTGGATCGAACATCACCGCGTTCGCAAATGTGCCCACCTCTGAAACCGCAGAGCGGGCGGTGGAGAATTGGCGGAATTCTCCCGGCCACTTCCAGACGATGATAAACCCTGATTGCGACACCATCGGCGTCGGGATCTCAACTGATGAGGGCGGATCGATCTGCTTCCTGTTCGTCGGTGATCCCAACGCGCACAATCCCTACGCATAACCTATCCGCAACTCAATATGTTCACATGGCCTTCCAGCTTCATTGCCGGAAGGCCATTTCTTATGAGCAAATCTAAAAAGAAAGGTCAAATAACGATGAAAAAGACATGGCATTCATTGAAAAATCGCGTGACCGCGATGCTGCTGGCCCTGATCTGCGTCCTCGGCCTGCTCCCCACTGCCGCGTTGGCGGCAGGGGCCGACACCATCAAGTTAGAGCGGTTCGGCATGAGCGGCGTTTCCTATCAGTCCGCCAGCCTTGGCAGATGCACAATGCACCAGATGTATTACGGCGTGGGCGGAAAGACCTCCGTGGGCTTCTGCGGGACGAAGGGCGGCGGCATGGGCACCTCTCTGATCGGCCAGACCTGGGGCGATCCGAAGCCCGTCACCGATCCCACCGTCAAAATGATGATGGCCTATTACTACGCCCACTCCCTCGGCATCTTCACGGACAAGGCCCACGCCCTTGGCGTGGATGACATCTGGGATTCCGGTTATAGCTGGTACATGAACGCCTGGGTACAGGCCATCGTGTGGCGGTATAAGGACGGCTCCCTGGGTGATCCCGCCACCGCCTGCGCGGAGGAATTGATGTACGTCTGGAACTCGCTGAAGGGCGCGAGCTATACCAGCATCGACCAGACCTGCGACGGCGCCACATTCTGGGACCGGGCGAAATATATTCTGGATCTTGGCAAGCAGGATGTTTGGGGCGATTGCGACGTAAAAGAGTATTCCTTCACCGGCGCTGGCGCTGCCGCCCACCCCGCCAGCACTGTCCAGAGCATTATGATCGGCAGCCTTACCGTCACGAATGAGCAGTACAAGCTGGTGGTCAAGAAGGTAGACGCCACCAATCCCACCAAGGGCCTTGCCGGAGCGCGGTTCCATGTGGAATCCACCAACGGCTCCTTCTCCAAGGACATCGTCACCGGCGCGGATGGCACCTATACCTTCTCTCCCTTGGACGCCGGAACCTACGCCGTAACGGAAACGGCGGCTCCGAACGGCTACGAGATCGACAACGCGGGGCCCGAATATGTGGTCCTGCCGAACAGCGGCAGCAGCACCGTGACGATCACCTTTACAGACACCCCCACCGTCACCGCCACCGGTAAGATCCGCAAGGTGGACGCGGACGATCCTACCAGAGGTCTCGCGGGCGCGGTCATCAAGATCACCGGCGTGGATAACAATTTCACCGGCACCTATACCACCGGAGCGGGCGGTGCGCTCACGGATGTGCCTTGGGATACCATGCCCATCGGCAGCTATGTGGCGGAAGAAGTGACGCCGCCCAACGGCTACTCTCTGAGCAAGGACGCCGGCAAAGTCCGTCAGGAATTCTATTGGGACGGCAAAACAGACGTATCTCTCGTTTTTGAGAATGACGCGAAGGTAAAGATCCAGCTCATCAAGCTGACCGACGCCAATGCGCCCCTCCCCGGCGCGGTATTCCACGTCCTCCGGGACGGCCAGCTGATCGGCACGGAGGTCACAGACGCATCCGGCAGGATCACCGTCCCCCATGTGACGGAGGGGATGTACGCCTTTGTGGAGGTCAGCGCCCCCGCACCCTACGCCAAGCTGACCGCCCCCGTCTGCGCCCATGTGGATCAGGCTACCGTCAATGTCGGCGGCACCGTGACCGTAACAGCCAAAGACCAGAAGCTCCCCAATCTGTCCATCCAGAAGCTGGATAAGCAGTCCAAGCAGCCCATCCCCGACACGGTCTTTGAGATCAAGGGCATCCATTACGGCTATCATCAGGACGTCACCACCGGGCCGGACGGCAAGGCGGTTCTCACCGCGATCCCTGTTGACAGCTATGAGGTAAAGGAAACATCCGTCCCTGACCCTTATGTGGTAGGCGGCGAGACGATCCAGACCATTTACCTCGGCCCCGGTGACGATCAAAACCTCGTATTTGAAAACCTGAAAATGCCCCGGCTGACCATCACCAAAATCGACGCGGAGGATTCCACGCCCATCCCCGGCACCGTGTTCACCGTAGAGGGCATCGACAGTGATTTCTCCGCCGATTGGACCACCGGCGAGGATGGCACGGTGACGGATCGCGTGGCCCCCGGCAGTTACAAAATTACAGAAAAATCTGTTCCCGCCCCGTACTACCTGCCCAGCAAAAACGCCGATAGGGAGCAGACCGTCAGCCTGAACGCCGGTGACGAGGTGAATGTCACTTTCAAGAATCGGAAAATGCCCCAGCTCACCATCTACAAGGAGGACAGCGTGGCTGGCGCGCCCATCGAGGGAGCCAAGTTCCACACCACTTACACCAGCAGCGGCGAATCCGCCGAGGCCCCCGGCACCATCGATTACGGAAATATCCTCACAGATGCCAAGGGTGAGATCCGGCTCCATGAGCAGGGCAAGCGGCTCTATCCCGGCGAATACACCGTGACGGAAGTGGAACCCGCTCCCGGCTTCCAGATGAAGGAGCCCTCCACCCAGAAGATCATCCTCCACGGCAGCGAGAGCAAGACCCTGACCTTCCAGAATACTCCGCTGAATGCCATCGTCGTTGAGAAGTATGACAGCGTGACCCATGAAGCGCTCCCCGGCTGCACCTTCCATCTGCGGTTTTTTGGCGGCACCTCCGGCACCGGTGGCACGACCATCGGGCAGAAGGTCACCGGCAAGAACGGCACCGCCATCTGGACGGGGCTGAAAAGCGGCACCTATATCGTGGAGGAGGTTGACCCTGCCGATGGGTACTCCATCATCAACGCCTCGGAAACGATCTATCTGGCGGACAGCGGTGAGCAGAGTGTTGTCACCGTCCGCTTTGACAACGCCCCGGACGGCATTCTCCTGATCCGCAAGGTCTGTTCCGTAAACCCCAGCGTGACCCTCGCCAACGCGGAATTCAAGATCACCTACGCGGACGGTACGCTGATCGGCGACAGCAATGGCATCTTCCGGACGGATGAGCACGGCGAGATCCGCGTCCCCGGCCTGAAACCCGGCAAAAGCGTCATTGTGACGGAAACGAAGGCTCCGGACGGCTATATCATTGATACCCAATCCCAGACCGTTCAGATCAAGGAAGGCCGCACGGTCAGCCTGACCTTCAAGAACCAGCCCAAGGGCAAGCTCATCATCCAGAAGCGGGACAGTGCCACGGGCCAGCCCCTTCCCGGCGCGGAGTTCCGGGTGACCACTGCCGCTGGCTGCGAGGTGGGGCTGGACGGCGTGATCGGCACCAGCACCCTGACGCAAAACGGCATTTTTACCACCAACGGTCAGGGAGAAATCAAAATCACCAACCTCGCTCCCGGCGCTTATGTGCTGACTGAGATCAAGGCCCCGACAGGGTATGTGATGGATCGTGCGTCCACAAATGTGGTCATCGGCAAAAACGGCGATACGCAGACGGTCATCGTGAAAAACTCCAAGGCCGGAACCCTGGTGATCGACAAGCGGGATTCCCTCACCGGGAAGCCCTTGCATGGCGTGACCTTCAAGGTGACGACCTCTACCGGCGCGTTCGTACCCGCTGAAAACGGACAGATCAGCAGCAACGGCTTGTACTTTACCGATAAGGACGGCAAAATCACCATCCATGGCGTGGTGGGGACGCTGGTGGTGACGGAAACGGCCACCATTCCCGGCTACACCATCGACGAGGCCAGCCGCACCCAGACGGTGGTGGTCAATCCCAATGACACCCAGACGCTGCACTTCACCAACACGCCCAGCACCACCCTTGTGATTGAAAAGTATATCGAGGGCACCACGACGCCGCTGAAGGGCGTGACCTTCCTTGTCACCGACAGCAGCGGCGCTGTTGTGGGCAGAAGCAACGGAGAGTTCATCACCGATGAGAATGGCCGCGTCGTTATCCATGACCTGATCCCCGGCAACACCGTTACGGCGCGGGAGGTCAAGACCGTGGAGGGCTTTGTGCTGGACGGCGCGCCGAAATCCATTCTCATCAAGGCGGGCGAGGTGCAGACCCTTCGCTTTTATAACGTCCGTGCGGGCGGGCTTACCGTCATTAAGAAGGACGAAAAAACCGGAGAGCGCATCCCCGGTGTCCAGTTTGAGATCCGGAAAATGGATGGCGAGATCGTCGGCACCTGCACCACCGATGAAAACGGCGTGATCTATCTCCCCGAAGTGGAAAACGGCTGGTACACCGTGACGGAGCGGAAGGCCGCCGAGGGCTACCGTCTGGACGACACGCCCCACCGGATCGAGGTCAGGGATGGACAGACCGCCACGCTGGAGATCACCAACAAGGCCATCTCCGGCATCCTGATCCACAAGGTAAACGCCGTCACCGGCGAGGGTATCCCCGGCGTGTCCTTTATTCTCTATGACAGCGGCAACACCCCCATCGCGCAGGAAACCAGCGATGACCGGGGCTATGTCCGGTTTGAGGGACTGGAGGATGGCCGCTACTATCTGCGGGAACTGGAAAATGAGGGCTATATCCCCGACACGCAGAAAAAGACCGTGTATGTAAAATCCGGCGAAACCACGGAAATCGAGTGGAAGAACACCCCTGTTACCGGGCAGATCCAAGTGACGAAGGTCAGCGCGGACTACAACGCCATGAATGGCTGGCCTGCCGGGACGCCCATCCCCAACACCGTCTTTGAAGTTTACAACGCCCGCACCAACCGTCTGGTGGATACCATCAAGACGGATAAGAACGGGCTCGCGGTCAGTAAGCCTCTGCCGCTGGCACGGTACAAGATCGTGGAATCCAAGGCGGCGGAATTTTACGGGCTGGATAAGACACCCATTGAGGTAGAAATTGAGTATGCCGGTCAGATCGTCAAGGCAAGCATGACCAACAAGAGCCTGTCTACCAACGTTTCCATCAAGAAAACCGGTTATGTGGAGGTCATGCCGGGGCAGCTTGTCCGCTACAACTTCACCGGCATCGCCAACAATTCCACCACGGCGCTTGAATCCTTCTACTGGCGTGACACCCTGCCCGTCAAGGCGGTGCGCCTTGAAAAGATCTACACCGGCACATGGAATACCCCCGGAAATTATAAGATCGTGTATCGCACGAATCTCGGTGGAGAGAGCTGGCGCACACTGGCGGATAATCTGAACACATCCAAAAACTATGTGCTGGACGCCTCTCCCGCGGCACTGGGGCTTGCCGCCAACGAGTATGTGACGGAGTTCATGGCATCGTTCGGCATTGTCCCCGCCAACTTCCGGCAGGTGGAGGCCCCCCGCGTGGACTGCAAGGCCCTTGCCAAGCTCACCGGCGGTACGCAGTTCGTCAACACGTCGGACGCGGGCGGCGTCTACAACGGGCAGTGGATCATGGCGACCTCTCGCTGGGTCACCCGCGTTTACGCCCCCAGCAAGCCCCTGCCCCGCACCGGTTATTAAGAGCTAACAACAACGGATGCCGCTCCGCAAGGGGCGGCATCCCCAAATTAAGGAGGTTGAGATCTTGAAACACAAAAAAATCATGATTTTGGCGTTGGCGCTCCTGCTCCTGACCGCGCTCTGCTGCACCTCCGCCCTTGCCGCGGGCGGCGATGTGGCAGGCGCTGTGGAGCAGACATGGAAGGAGGCCGCTACGCAGATTAAAAGCGTGGTGGAGAAGGTGGTGTTCCCGGCGCTGGATATGATCCTCGCCATCGCGTTCTTTGTAAAGCTTGGCGGCGCGTATTTTGACTACCGCCAGCGAGGGCAGTTTGAGTGGACCGGCCCCGCTATCCTCTTTGCCTGCCTCATCTTCACCCTGACGGCACCGAAATACATCTGGAATATCATTGGGATCTAAGCAGCACAAAATGAAACAGACTGTTCGAGGCCGTCGCCCACCTGGGCGGCGGCTTTCTGCATTTTGAGGAGGTGACCAGAAATATTTATTTGGGATTTTGTCGCCGCGACAGTCCTGGATCAGTTGGTAGATTGGTTCTACGGGCAGATCGTGGGCTTTCTCGGCAACTTCTTTGCCCTCATGGGCAATATGGGCGTGGAGCTGTTCGAGCTGGAATGGGTCAGCGCCATCGTCCTCTTTTTCTCACGCCTCGCGTGGGCGTTATTTACGGTCAGCGTAGTGGTCTGCGCCTTTGAGTGCGGCATCGAATACTCCACCGGCAGGGGCAATCTCCAGCAGTGCGGGATGAATATCATCAAGGGCTTTCTGGCGGTGAGCCTGTTCACCGTTGTCCCCGTCCGGCTCTACGCCTTATCGGTGTCGCTGCAGGGAACCTTTTCTGCGGGACTCACCGGCTACGGACGGAGCATCGGTGAGGTGGGACAGGACATCATAACGGAGCTCAACGAGATCCAGACCCTTGCCGATGTGGTAAATAGCTCTCACTTCGGCCTTGGCGTCATCACCAGCCCCATTATGCTCCTTTTTTGCGTGATCCTCATGGGCTACGCGGTGCTGAAGGTGTTTTTCGCCAATCTGAAACGCGGGGGCATTTTGCTCATCCAGATTGCGGTGGGCAGCCTCTATATGTTCAGCGTCCCACGGGGCTATCTGGACGGCTTTATGGGCTGGATGCGGCAGGTCATCGGCTTGTGCCTGACGGCCTTCCTCCAGTCTACCATCCTCATTGCGGGACTCATGGTGTTCAAGGACCACGCACTGATGGGCGTGGGGCTTATGCTCTCGGCGGGAGAGGTGCCCCGTATCGCCGGCAGCTTCGGCTTGGACACCACGACAAAGGCCAATATTACGAGCGCCGTGTATACGGCGCAGGCTGCCGTCAACACCACCCGAACCATCGCCGCGGCGATCAAATGAAAGGGTGATGATATGACCTGGTTAACACAAATCACCATGGGCAGCCTGTTCGACGGTATCGGCGGATTCCCTTTGGCTGCGGTCCGCAACGGCATCACGCCGGTATGGGCGTCGGAGATCGAAGCATTTCCCATTGAGGTGACAAAGCTGCGCTTTCCCGGCATGATCCATGTAGGCGACATCACTAAGCTGCGTGGCGCGGAGCTGCCGCCTGTGGACATCATCTGCGGGGGCAGCCCGTGTCAAGATCTCTCCGTTGCTGGCGCAAGGGCAGGTCTTGCTGGCGCGCGTTCTGGCCTCTTTATGGAGCAGATGCGCATTGTGCGCGAAATGCGGTTGGCAGAGAAAACCCGTGGCCGGGAGAGCGTCAACATACGGCCGCGCTGGATGTGTTGGGAGAACGTGCCGGGGGCCTTTTCAAGCGGAAAACCGAAGTATGAGGACTTTCGGATCGTGCTGGAGGAGATCGTGCGGATCTGCTTTCCCAACGAGCTTATCCCAGGCCCCTATCCTTACGGATGGCCCGATGTCGGTGATCTCACGGCAGGCGATATGTTTTCTATTGCGTGGCGCTGTCTGGACGCTCAGTTATGTTCAGCTGAACATAATTTGCTTAATGTATAGTTGAAAATAATGTATAGTCACCTCCTAAAACTGATGAAAAATCAGAAAAAATCATC
>OOAN01001936.1_pt1 | contig 10002 bp, 7 predicted proteins | sample 1671301 | NCBI WGS metagenome assembly OOAN01 (sample SAMN06348142, study PRJEB24527) | human gut metagenome | biome: human gut; feature: ankylosing spondylitis patient; material: feces | host: Homo sapiens | place: China | collected 2015-10
AGCCCATATCCTCCATCAGGATGTCCTCAGCCTTGTGCAGCTGTGCAAAGTGCTCAGCAGAATCAGCAACGCGGGAAGCATCGATGGCAGCATCGAAGTCGGGGTTGGAGTACTTGCCATCGTTGTTGCCGTTGCCGGAGCAGAACAGATCCAGCATGTTGGAGGGATCGTTGTAGTCCATGACCCAGCCGTTACGGGCAACATCGTACTCGCCTGCACGGCGAGCGGGGGTGAAGGAGGACCACTCCATCTTGTTGATGGTCAGGGTGATGCCCAGATCGCCCCAGGCCTGCTGCAGGTACTCTGCCAGAGGCACATGGTAGCCAGCGTCGTTGGTGCTGTACTCGATGGTGGGGTAGCCCTCGCCATTGGGGTAGCCAGCCTCTTCCAGCAGCTTCTTAGCCTCGGCCAGGTTTGCCTCGTAGTCGGCAGAGATGTAGGGAGCATTGCCGTTGTCGTGGAAGTAACCGCTCTCGTCCACGATGCCAGGGCCAACGATGCTGTCGGCGGCGGAGTAGGTGCCCTGCATGATGGTGTTGGCAACGTAGTCACGGTCGATGGCCAGGCTCAGAGCCTTGCGGACCTTGGCATCCTTGAAGGCATCACGCTGCAGGTTCAGGCTGACGTAGTAGGTGCCCAGGATGGTGTCAACATAGAAGTCGCCGCCGTCCTCTGCCTTGGTCAGGCTGGGGATCTCATCGGTGGGCACGTCCTTGACCAGGACAGCCTCACCGCTGTTGTAAGCTGCATAGGAAGCAGAAGAGTCCTCCAGCAGCAGCAGGGTGATGGTGTCAGAGACGATCTTGGAGCTGTCCCAGCCGCCAACGTAGTTGGGGTTCTTGGTCAGCACGATGCGCTCGGAGGGGGTCCAGTCGGTGATCATGTAAGGGCCGTTGGACACGAAGGTGTCGGGAGAGGTGCACCATGCATCGCCGTTGGCCTCAACCGTTGCCTGCTGGACAGGGCTCATGGTTGCAAAGGCAGCCATCTTGTCAAAGTAAGAGCAGGGGTAGGACAGCACGATGGTCAGGGTCTTGCCGTCATCGCTTGCCTTCACGTTCAGAGCATCGGGGTTGGGCTCTGCGGTGGGGTTGCCGTCTGCATCGGGGGAGCCGGCAGCTTCTTCAAAGCCGTCGATCATGCCCAGGCAGGTCTCTGCATAGGGAGCAGCGGTATTGGGGTCAACCATACGCTTGAAGCTGTACTCAAAGTCCTTGGCGTTCAGGTCGGTGCCATCGCTCCACTTCAGGCCGTCACGCATGGTGAAGGTCCAGGTCAGGCCGTCCTCGCTGGTTTCCCAGCTCTCAGCCTGGCCGCCGACGACCTCGTTGTTCTCGTTGATCAGCAGCAGGGGCTCAAAGATGGTGATGATGGTGTTAGCGCCATCAATTGCGCTGTTCAGAGCGGGGTCCAGAGTCTCGGGGTTAGAACCATACTGGACGGTGAAGCCAGCGGTGTTGACGCCGCCAGCGGTAGAACCGGCAGCAGAACCAGAGGTTGCGGTAGAACCGGACTTGCTGCCGCCGCAGGCTGCCAGACCCAGAGCAGCGGCGCTGACACCAGCGACCTTGAGGAAATTACGACGAGAAATGCGTTTCATAGTAAATATCCTTCCCTTAAAATCAAATTGAGTGTGCCAGGTTCCCCCAGCCGCCTCTATATTCGATCCGGCGAACAGGTCGTCCTCCGGAGGAACACGAATAGTATAATGCGTTCGCGCTTTGGTTACAAGCCCAAACGCGAGACTGTAACCATTTCGTTACTACATTTCAGCCAAAAGATGAATCGCATTCATCTTTTAAAAGAATGAAGTGTTTTTACTTCACCTTGTCCAGATGATGGCAGGCTGCCCAGTGGCCGGAGGTGACCTCCTTGAACTCCGGCACCTCGGCGGCGCACCGCTCGTCTGCGTAGGGGCAGCGGGTGCGGAAGCGGCAGCCGGACGGCGGGTTCAGGGGGCTGGGCACATCGCCCTGCAGCACGATGCGCTTGGACTGGCGTGCCGTGATGGGGTCTGCCACCGGGATGGCAGAGATCAGGCTGCGGGTGTAGGGGTGGATGCTGTGGGCGATCAGCTCAAAGCTGTCGGCCAGCTCCACCAGCTTGCCCAGGTACATGACGCCGATGCGGTTGGAGATGTGCTTGACCACGCTCAGGTCATGGGCGATGAACAGGTAGGTCAGGCCCATTTCCTGCTGCAGGTCCTCGAACATGTTCACGACCTGTGCCTGAATGGACACGTCCAGTGCGGAGACCGGCTCGTCGCAGACGATGAACTCGGGGTTCACGGCCAGTGCACGGGCAATGCCCACGCGCTGACGCTGGCCGCCGGAGAACTCGTGGCAGTAGCGGTTTGCGTGCTCGCTGTTCAGACCCACGCGCTCCAGCAGGGCGATGATCTTGTCGTGGCGGTCCTTTTCGTTCTCGGCCAGGTGATGGATGTCGATGCCTTCACCCACGATATCACCGATGGTCATGCGGGGGTCCAGGCTTGCGTAGGGGTCCTGGAACACGATCTGCATCCGGCGGCGGTAGGGCAGCATATCCACGGCGATCTTGTTTTCCTTATCAAACAGCAGGTTGCCGTCATAGTAGATCTTACCGCCGGTGGGCTCGTACAGGCGCAGCAGGGTGCGGCCGGTGGTGGTCTTGCCACAGCCGGACTCGCCCACCAGACCCATGGTAGTACCACGCTTGAGGTTAAAGGTGACGCCGTCCACGGCCTTCACATGGCCTACGGTCTTGCTGATCATACCGCCCTTGATGGGGAAGTGCTTCTTCAGATCCTTGACCTGCAGAATGTACTGGGGATCATACTCCACCGGCGTTTCAACGACTTTCTTCTCGTGTGCCATGGTTATTCACCCACCTTTCCGTCAAAGTAACGATAGCAGCTGACCATATGCGTGGGGGAGAGCTGGATCATGTGGGGATACTCGCCGCTGCACTTCTCCACCTGCATCTCACAGCGATCCTTGAAGTAGCAGTAGTCCGGCATATTGATGGGGTTAGGCACCTTGCCGGGGATGGAGTACAGCTTATCCACCTTCTTGCCCACCACGGGCTTAGAGGCCATCAGACCGATGGTATAGGGATGGGCGGGATTGGCAAAAATCTCCTCTGCTGTGCCCTTCTCCACCACACGACCGGCGTACATGACCACCACGTAGTCCGCCATCTCTGCGATAACACCCAAGTCGTGGGTGATGAGCATGATGGAGGAATTGATCTTGTTTTTCAGATTCCGCAGCAGATCCAGGATCTGGGCCTGAATGGTCACGTCCAGAGCCGTGGTCGGCTCATCGGCGATGATCAGCTTGGGGTTGCAGGACAGGGCCATAGCGATCATGACACGCTGGCGCATACCGCCGGACAGCTCGTGGGGGAACATATTGTACACACCCTCGCAGTTGGCGATACCGGCCATCTCCAGCAGGTGGATGGAGCGTTCCTTGATCTCCTCCTTGCTCTTGCCCTCGCCGTCGTGGAGGGCAATGACCTCGTCCAGCTGAGCGCCGATGCGGAACACCGGGTTCAGGCTGGTCATGGGCTCCTGAAAGATCATGGACATATAGTTGCCCCGCAGATTCTGCATCCGCTCCGTGGGGGTCTTGGTGATGTCGTAGCACTTGCCGTTGCCGAGGTTCAGGCGAATTTCGCCGTCCACGATCTGGCCCTGCGGCCGCTGCAGCAGCTGCATGATGGAGAGGCTGGTAACGGACTTACCGCAGCCGGACTCGCCCACCACGCCCACGGTCTTGCCGATGGGGACGTCGAAGGAGACGCCGTCCACAGCACGGACGGTACCCACATCCGAGAAGAAGTAGGTATGCAGATTCTCGATTTCCAGTGCGTTGTTGGGATCCTTCATCTGAGTCAGATACTCGGACTCCGGCACATTCTTGCGCTTATGGCGCTTTTCCAGCTGATCTGTGATGCGGCGGTTCTCACGGGAGATGCGCCGGGATTCCTTAGCGGACAGATAGCCGGTCTCATTCTTCTTAGACATACAGGCTCCTCCTTTCTCAGCGCTTCATCTTCGGGTCGAACGCATCCCGCAGGCCGTCGCCGGCCAGATTGAAGGCCAGAACCGTCAGCAGCAGCAGCAGACCGGCGGGGATCCACACCCACCAGTAGTTGGTCAGCACGTGGGTGTTGTTCACGTCGCTGATGATGTTGCCCCAGGAAGCGAAGGGGAACTTCACGCCCAGACCAAGGAAGGACAGGGTGGCCTCGGTGATGATCACGGAGCCAAGACCCATGGTGCAGTTGACGATCAGCTGAGGAATGACGTTGGGGATCAGGTGCTTGAAGATCCGGCGGGAAACGCTGATACCGCAGGCCTCTGTAGCGGTCATGAACTCCTGCTCACGCAGGGACAGGATCTGACCACGGACCAGACGGGCGATACCGGCCCAGCCCAGGAAGCCCAGGATCAGCATCAGGTATATCATTCGCAGCCAGCCATCCACACGCTGAGCGTCCATGGCGGCACCCAGAATGATGATGATGGGCATGGAGGGGATGCAGTAGAAGATATCCACCACACGCATGATGAGGTTATCCACCCAGCCGCCGAAGTAACCGGCAATGCCGCCGAAGATAACGCCGATGACCGTCTCAATGATGATCACGATGAAACCGATCATCAGGGACACACGGCCGCCGTACATCAGGCGGGTCAGCATATCCATGCCGTATCCGTCGGTACCCATCAGGTGCTCCTTGCTGGGAGCGGAATACTTATCGTACTGGCGGCTGGTCTGCTCCTGCAGAACGGACCAGCTGTTGGTGGCAGCGTCGAAGGAGATATCATACTCCGCCGTAGCGCTCTGGGGCGTGTCATCAGGCATCTGACTGTCGTCGGGGGTGATGGCGCTGTTGGTACCGTCCTCCTCATCGGTGGCGGGCTCCTCATCCACGATGAGGGACTCGTCGGTGTAGGTGAACTTTTCGCCGCCGGCGTTGATGGTGTCGATGAGCTTATCCTTGAAGTCACGGGACAGGAACACGTCTGGCATCAGAGCCTGCACCACGTAGGGGCTGACATAGGCCACCTCGGTGGTGCCGTCCATGACGCTGCCGCTTTCATCCACGGTGTAGGTCTTGCCGTCCGCCGTGAAGGTATCCGCACCATCGGTGAGATAGGCCTTCAGGGCCTGATAGGTGAACTCAAAGGACAGGGTGGCGTCCGAAGCGGAGGGACTCACCACGCTCTTGTAGGCAAGACCCACCACCTGACCATTTACGGAGACGCTGTAAAAGTCCTCCGCCTCCTTGGTCAGGGTGAATCTGTTGTCACGGTAGGTAAAGCCGTCCTTCTGCTGTTGGATGGCCAGCATAGCCTGCGCCAGATCGGAAGAGCCTGCGCCTGAGCAGGCAGGCCGAACACGGAATCGTCCGCCGAAGAATAGCGGAACTCCGTATTCTTGATGACCGCCGCAAACTCCCGGCGGATGGTCTTATCGGCGTAGAAGAACTTATCCTGCTCATAGGGGGAGATCAGTCCGCCGATAAAGGAGAAAACAAACATGAACACGAGGATCGCCATACCGGTCACCGCCAGACGGTTCCGGAAGAAGCGCTTGGCCACCAGCATACCGGGGGACAGCACCTTCACACGGCGGTCGTCGTTCAGAGAATAGTGCTCCTCCGCCGGCTTCTGGTCGGCGTGCTCGATCTCTTCATTCAAAGTATCCTTCAGATTCTCGTTATGATCTGCCATCGTTTATTTCCTCCTTTCTTAAGCGATACGTACACGGGGATCGACCACCGCATACAGGACGTCGGAGATCAGGTTGCCCAGCAGGGTCAGGATCGCCAAAAACGTCAGATAGAACATGGAGAACGGGATATCGCCGCCCACCATGGCATTATACGAGGTCAAGCCGATGCCGGGGATGCCGAACAGGGTCTCGGTGATCAGAGCACCGGAGAACAGGCCCGGCAGGCTGCCGCCAATGATGGTGACCAGCGGGATCAGCGTGTTGCGGAAGGCGTGGTGATAGATGACCTTCCGCTCGGACAGGCCCTTGGCCCGTGCGGTACGGATGTAGTCGGCGTTCAGCACCTCCAGCATATTGGTGCGGGTATAGCGCATCAGGGAACCGACGCTGATGACCACCAGCGTCACGATGGGCAGCACCAGATGATGCGCCTTGTCCCAGAACTGACCGGCCGCAGACAGCTGCTGATAGTCACGGCCGATGAGACCGTACAGGTCGAACCAGCCCAGCTTCACGGAAAAGACCAGCTTCAGCAGGGATGCAAAGAAGAACGTAGGCAGGGAGATACCGGCCAACGCAAAAACAGAGATGGCATAGTCCGTCCTGCTGTACTGCTTGGTGGCAGCCAGCACGCCCAAGGGGATGGCAATGATGATTTCCAGAATGAAGGCGATACCGCCCATGATGAAGGACAGCCACACCGTGTCGTTAAACTTCTGGAGCACCGGCACCGTGTACAGCCAGCTGTCACCGAAGTTGCCAGTGAACATCTCGCCCATCCACGCAAAAAAGCCGGAAATGATCCCGCCGTTCATATGATACATCTCTTCCAGCTGGGCCAGCCACTCCTCATAGCTCTTGGAGCCGGGCGCCATAGCCTTCTGCTGTGCCATTCTCTCGATATAGGACGTCGGGAGACAGCGCATCAAGCCATAGATGATGAACGAAACAAAGAACAGGATCACAATGGAAATCAGTATTCTTTTCAAAACATATTTTCGCACAAATTCAACCTCCGTTCTGATGATACAACGGGCCGGCGCCGCTCAGACGCCATGCCGCAAAGCCCACTGCACATCAGGCAGCGACCTGCATATTTTTTGAAAGTCGCTTCCCGATATGCAGCCGGGGCGAACCGGTGACCGCAGTGGCCACCGGTTCGCCGGGTCTGCTCAGTCAGTCAGCAGGACCGACCGGATACCGTTATAAGCACGGAGCTTAGTTCAGCTCCATGTTCTGGATGCCGTTCAGCCAGCCGTAGAAGGTGGTGATATCGGGCAGCACGGTCTCCATCTTCACACGCTCGGTGCTGAAGATGATGGCGTTCTGACGCTGATAGACAGGCACCTCGGTGGCCCAGTCAACGATGGTGTCCAGGCAAGCCTTGTACAGGGTCTTACGATAGGACTGATCCAGAGACTTACGAGCCTCCATGATCATGTTATCCAGCTCCTCGTCAGCGATGCAGTACGTATAGCTGGAGTTACCCTGATCGGGACCACCCATGGGGTTGTAGCCATTGCCCATGTCGCCGTTGAAGTCGGCAACGTCGGCGTAGTAGATCTGATACATATCAGGATCCACAGTGGCGCTCCAAGCGGCACACCACATTTCTGCCTGACGGGCACGGATGCCATCCCACAGAGCGGTAGCATCGGACAGGTCGTTGACCACGATATCCATACCGATCTCAGCCAGGGCCTTCTTAGCCTCGGTGACCATCATGAAGGAGGGGTGGTTGCCGGTACCGTCGGCGGGGATCTGAACCTCATACTGCATCTTGGCACCCTCGGGAGCGGCAGTGATCTTGCCGTTCTCGACGGTATAGCCGGCGGCCTGGAAGAAGCCCAGAGCAGCGGTCTTGGCGGCGGCATACTTGTCATCGGCGCTCATGCCGGAGGTGTAGATGGGCTTGCCATCGACATCCACGGAGAAGGCCACCTGATAGCCGGCGTCAGTGGGCTGAGGAGCAGCCCAGGAGGTGTTGGAGATGGGGTAGTTGATCACGCTGGCACGCTCGCCATAGTAGGACTCGACGCTCAGCTCACGGTAAGCGGCAAACACAGTGGCCAGACCCTTACGCAGGTTCTTGGAGGCGTCGGAACCGGGATCGCCGCCCACGTTCACAGCCACAGAGGAGATGCCCATGTAGCCGTAGCCCAGGTTATCCACGGTATTGACGGTGATCTTGTCGCCGTTCAGCTCGCCGTTGCTGTTCTGCTGCTGGATAGCGTCCACGGTGTCGGCGCTGAAGGCAGGATCGGTGATATCAATGGTGCCGGTGACGACGCCGTTGAGCTTATCGGTCTCCTGAGACTCCAGGAAGTTGACGTGCTTGATCTTGGGAGCGCCCAGATAGTAGGAATCGTTGGCCTCGAAGTTCACAGTACCGTTCTCGAACTTAACGAACTTGTAGGGGCCGGCGCCCATGGGCTGGGTGGTGACGGAACGGACATGGGACAGATCGCCCTTGTCGAAGCCGAACTTGTTGTTGGCGTAATCGTACTTGTCCTTCTCACCATAGTAGTGCATAGGAGCGATCACAACGCCCAGCTGATACACGGCGGTAGCGGAGACCTCGCTGAGCACAACACGCATGCTGTAATCGCCGGTCTTCTGGATACCGGTGATGCTGGCAGCGGACTCACCGAAGGTGACAGCCTTGGTGGAGGCGGCGTACACATCCGCAGGCAGCAGATCGGACAGAGCGGAACCGGCAGTCTCAGCCTCCATGGCGGAGAAGTTCCAGTCATACTTGGCAGCAATGGCCAGGAAGAGATCCTTAGCGGTAGCATCGTCAGCCAGACCATCGAAGCCCCAGCCGGCAGCAGCGGCCTTGACATCGCCCTCGGCAACGCCGGAGTTCGCGACCATGTAGTCCACGATCTCCTGAGCGAACTTCACACCGCCGTCGTTGACGGCATCCCAGAAAGCCTTCTGAGTGGCCTCGTCAACCACGGAGAAATCAGTGCTGCCCTCACCCAGCTTGCCCAGATACTTGGACATGGTGGACATACCGGAACGGTACTCGGCCATACCCTGAATGGGCTGAGCGTACAGGGTGCTGGCACCGTCATAGGTGGGGTCGCACAGAACGTACATGGAGAAGATGACGTCGTCGATGGTGATGGGCTCGCCATCGGAGAACTTCAGATCGTCACGCAGGGTGAAATCATAGTACACGGTGCCGTCGGGGTTCTCGGTGACGGTCATGTCGGCAGGACCATAGTAAGTATAGTCGGTGCCATTGTAGCTGCGGGTCTCGCCCTTGATGCCCTTCTCAACGATAGCGCCAGTACGGTCGCTAGTGAGCAGGGGGAGTGCGGTCATGGTGTAAACATCCTGATCGTAAGCAGTCTCTGAGAAGAAGGGGGAGAACTTGCTGCTGAACGGGGAATAACCCACGACCAGCGTGTCTTTTGCGCCGGAATTGCCGCCATCTTTTTTGCCGCATCCGACGACCAAGCTCAGGCACATCACAACGGAAAGCGCAAGAGCAAGGATACGAGTTACTTTTTTCATTGGGATCCTCCTTAAATATATTTGAACAAAACGGATATCGCTATCCGACGTTCACACATGAAGCATCAGTCCGCCGTTTCCTTCGGCGGCCCTTCCCACGGCAGGGTCTGTACATAGCGCCGCAGCAGCCATGCCACGGCCAGAAGCGCCGCCTTCAGCAGAAGGCACAGCAGCAGCCCTGCCAGCCGTCCCGCCGTCCCGTGGACGATCATGCACAACACCGTTCCCAGTATTCCGGCCCCGGCGGCGCACATCACCAGCACGGCCCGTCCCGGCAGCGCCTGAACGGTGGCCTTGTAGACGTAGGCCCGCAGCGTTTCGCCGCCGGACGTCAGCCGCACCAGCGCCCAGACGACGCTGCCCACGGCTCCCACCTCCACGAGATAGGGCAGGATCTGGAACACACAGTGGGCCATGGTCTCGCCGGAGAAGCCTCCCGCCAGCACCAGCACCACCAGCACGATCCCCAGCGCCCACAGCCGCAGGAGCACCTGCTTCCAGCCGTCCCCGGCAAAGTGGAAATGGCTGCCGTCATAGATATAGGCCCCGGTAAGATCCCGATGAAAATCGTTGAGATAGGCACGGCGGCCAGCCTGTTTTTTCTTCTTGTCAGCCATGCCTGCTCCTTCCGAGGGCCGCCTCCGGCAGCCGCTGAGATCATGGTACACACAGCAGGCATACATTTATTGCCTTTCTGTGAACACCGATGTTTCTATGATTCTACCACAGTTCCGTCTGCATTTCAACACAAACA
>OOAN01001937.1_pt1 | contig 9996 bp, 10 predicted proteins | sample 1671301 | NCBI WGS metagenome assembly OOAN01 (sample SAMN06348142, study PRJEB24527) | human gut metagenome | biome: human gut; feature: ankylosing spondylitis patient; material: feces | host: Homo sapiens | place: China | collected 2015-10
TTAGATAAAAATTATCTAAAATAATATATCTTTTTAAAGATTTGTGGTACTATTAAAAAAGGTTAAACTATTTAGACAATTATAAAGCTGTAAGTGTTATAAAGGTTGTATCTGTTGACAGAGAATACTTTGTTACTTACAAGATATTTATATGGTGAATGTCATAGACTTTAGATGAAAGGGGAAATTATTTATGGCTAAAGAAATTAAAACAATCGGTGTATTAACAAGCGGTGGAGATGCCCCTGGTATGAATCCTGCAATCAGAGCTGTAGTAAGAACAGCTATTAACAAGGGACTTAAAGTAAAAGGAATTCAGAAGGGCTACAACGGTCTTATTAATGATGAGATTATCGATATGGATAAGAAGAGTGTTTCTGATATTATACAGAGAGGTGGTACAATTCTTTATACTGCAAGATGTCTTGAGTTTATGACAGAAGAAGGACAGAAGAAGGCTGCTGAGGTATGTAAAAAGTACGGGATTGATGGTATTGTTGTCATAGGTGGTGACGGGTCTTTCCGTGGAGCACAGAAGCTTGCTGAGACTGGAGTTAATACAATAGGTCTTCCAGGAACAATTGATCTTGATATTGCCTGTACAGACTATACAATTGGTTTTGATACAGCGGTTAACACTGCTATGGAGGCTATTGATAAGATAAGAGATACATCAACATCTCACGAAAGATGTAGTATTATTGAAGTAATGGGACGTAATGCAGGCTATATTGCACTTTGGTGTGGTATCGCTAATGGTGCAGAGGATATTCTTCTTCCAGAGAGATATAATGGTGATGAACAGGCAATAATTAATCACATTATTGACGGAAGAAAGAAAGGCAAGAAGCATCACCTTATAATTAATGCTGAAGGAATCGGACATTCAACAGGAATGGCAAGAAGAATAGAAGCTGCTACAGGAATAGAGACAAGAGCTACTATTCTTGGTTATATGCAGAGAGGCGGCTCACCTACATGTAAGGACAGAATGTATGCTTCTATTATGGGTTCTTATGCAGTTGATCTTTTAGTTGCAGGAAAGAGCAACAGACTTGTAGCTTATAAGGACGGAAGGTTCGTTGATTATGATATTGATGAGGCTCTTGCTATGACTAAGGATATTAGTGATTATGAGTTTAATATAAGCACTATGCTTTCTAACTAATTATACAGGAAATGGTGAAAAATGATTACAAGTACAAGCAGTTCGCAGGTTAAGTATGTAGTTAATTTGCAGAAGAAGTCAAAGTTAAGAAAAGAAGAAAAACAGTTTGTTGTTGAGGGAATAAAGATGGTGTCAGAAGCACCCACAGACAGACTTGTAAAGGTATATATATCAGAGACATTTAAGGCTGATAATGAGGAATTCCTTGAAAGAATGAATTATGACAGCATAGGAAAAGATGTGCTGGAGATTGTGACAGACAACGTGTTTATGCGTATGGCAGATACACAGACACCACAGGGGATTATGGCAGTTGTCAGAATGACAGATACAGATTTGGAAGGTATACTTTCAGACAAGCGCAACCCATTACTTCTTATTATTGAGAATCTTCAGGACCCTGGTAATCTTGGAACTATTGTAAGAATGGCTGAGGGTGCAGGTGTTACAGGAATTATTATGAGCAGTAACACAGTTGATATATACAATCCTAAGACAATCCGCTCAACTATGGGTTCACTTTACCGTGTGCCGGTTATATATGTAGATGATATATGCGAGGCGGCTGATGTGTGTAAGTCTAAGGACGTGACAGTATATGCGGCGCACCTTAAGGGTACAGATAATTATAATAAGAAAGATTATACAAAGCCAACTGCATTTATGATTGGTAATGAGGGCAATGGACTTACAGATAAGTTAGCAGATAAAGCAGATGAATATGTAAGAATTCCAATGCAAGGTGAAGTTGAATCACTTAATGCTGCTGTTGCGTGTACAATTCTTACATATGAAGCAGTAAGGCAGAGATTGTAATAATATGAAGAAATGTGTCGAAGGCATCTTTTTTAGGGTGTATTTTCATAAATATTTAATAAATGTTAAATCAGTAATATAAGCAAAAAGCCACGGAAACACTGTGTTCCGTGGCTTTTTGTAACAAATTTGACAAAGTTGTTTAACTTTGCTATTATACTTTCGTAACAAAATGTAACAATTCTGTAACATTTTGTAGGCGCATTTAACAACTTGTGCCGGAAAGGGAAAAACTTTATGAAACTTAGAAGTAGCAAAGCTGCTTGTTGTTTGGGAGCTACGCTGGTAGTGATGATGATGCCGGTTCTTCCAAAGGTAACAGACGCCAAACCTACCTATGAGCAACACGAAAGTACAATTACTGATACCGAGGTCAGAGTTGCATCATACGCAGCCAATGTTGAGGAAGTAATCTTAACAGGTTATGAAGAACAGCAGGGGCAGATGCAAAATAAAGCGCTTGCGATTACAGAACCTTATCTTGATGTATATTCAGCTGATGATGAGAATTCATCAGTTAATGGAAGACTTTATAAGAACACAGTGGTAGATGTGTTGGAAGTTAATGGCAGTATGACTAAGATAAGCTCAGGTAATTGCGAAGGATATACTAAGACAGCCGCTTTATTATTCAATCAGGAGGCAGAGGTTATAGCCCAGACTCTTGATGAAAAAGATATCCTTACAGGATATACAATTGAAGAGGCAGAAGCAAAAGAGGCAGAGGAAGAAGCTGCCAGAATTGCCGAAGAAGAAAGAATTGCAGCAGAACAAGAAGCTGCAAGGATAGCTGAAGAAGAAAGAATACAGGCAGTTATATCAAGAACAATATCTGGAACGGATATATCGTATAACTCAACAATGAGCGTAAGTAATGAAGAAATATATCTTCTTGCCTGCATTATTGACTGGGAAGCAGCTTATGAGCCATATGAGGGGAAGCTTGCAGTTGCTAATGTTGTATTAAACAGAGTTAGAAGCTCTAACTATCCTAATTCAATAACAGGGGTTATATATCAGAAGTCACAGTTCTCAGGAGCATCAGATGGAGCAGGCGGTCCATCAGCTAAGTTCCAGAACAGACTTAACAGTGGTATCCGTACACAGGAATGTATGGATGCAGCACTTGAGGCATTGTCAGGAAAGAACAATATCGGCGGATATACATCATTCAGAATGGTTTCAATAACCAATCTTTCAGCAATGTCAGACTATGTAATAATCGGTGGACACGTATTCCACTAAATAAGAATACCAGCCAGTGAACAGATAAAAGTCACTGTGCTGGTATTTTTTATGATTAGAAAATAGATGAATGTTGCCATACTGGTGTTTTTATAATTAATAAACAGTGATGTAAGCAGGTGAGTGTTATTTGAATATGTAAGAAGTTGCATTTATGAGCTATTTGCGATAAAATGTTATCTAAATTTATAAATTGGGTATTATTAGCAGGATAATATCTATAGCCTTAGAGCAGTAATTGTTTACATATGATTTATGCTAAAGAATGGAGGAACATTATGAATCTTAAAGGAAGGGATTTTTTAACATTAAAAGACTATACACCAGAGGAAATAGAATATCTTATAGAATTGGCTGAAAAGCTTAAGAAGATGAAGAAGGACGGAGTTGTTGAACAGCCATTACTTGGAAAGAATGTTGCTCTTATATTTGAAAAGACAAGTACAAGAACACGTTGTTCATTTGAAGTTGCAGCACACGACCTTGGTATGGGCGTAACTTACTTAGATCCTAAAGGTTCACAGATTGGAAAGAAAGAGAGCATAGCAGATACAGCAAGAGTTCTTTGTACAATGTTTGAGGGTATTGAATACAGAGGCTTCGGACAGGAGATAGTAGAAGATCTTGCAAAGTATTCATCAGTGCCTGTATGGAATGGACTTACTAATGAGTATCACCCAACACAGATGCTTGCTGATATGCTTACAATAAAAGAAAAGCTTGGAAGATTAAAAGGTGTTAAGTTCGTATATATGGGAGATGCAAGATATAATATGGGTAATTCACTTATGATAGTATGTGCTAAGCTTGGATTACATTTTACAGCTTGTACAGCTAAGGAATATTTCCCTAATGAAGAGCTTGTAAACCAGTGCAGGGAATGGGCTAAAGAAAGCGGCGGTTCTGTAACATTAACAGAAGATGTTACAGAAGGCACTAAGGGTGCAGAAGTTCTTTACACAGATGTATGGGTATCAATGGGTGAGCCTGATGAGGTATGGACAGAGAGAATTAACGCACTTCTTCCATATCAGGTTAATAAGAAGGTAATGGACAATGCTGATAAGAACGCTATATTTATGCATTGCCTTCCAGCTTTCCATGACTTAAAGACAACAATAGGCAAGGAAATTCACGATAAGTTCGGACTTGATGAAATGGAAGTTACAGATGAGGTATTCGAGTCAGAGCAGTCAGTTGTATTTGATGAGGCAGAGAACCGTATGCACACAATCAAGGCTGTAATGGCAGCTACACTTGGAGCATATTAAACCTATAAGTAACGTAACTATTAATTGCATAGAAATGAGGATTGGTATGTATTATACAACAAGTGGTTCTTATAAAAAGACCAAAATGATTATAGATTACACTAATATAGTTCTTACAATTGCAGCAACAGTTATATTTATTATAATAATGTTCCTAAGAAGCAGAAGCGGAGTGCTTTTTCCAATAGAGTTTCTTCTTGGAACAGTTGTTAATACACTTACGGCTGTGAAGCATTTTATAAATGGCAATAAGGTATCTGGTGTTATAGTGGCAGTAGTTGCAGTTCTTCTTGGAATAATGACTGTATTTACTGCACTTGTGGTATTGTAATAATTATAGGACGGTACGAATATGAAATCAGAGATATTACATTTGTTAAGAAATGCAGATGGATACATATCAGGACAGCAGTTGTGTGAGGCATTTGGCGTATCAAGGACTGCTGTATGGAAAGCTATTAACCAGTTAAAAGAGGAAGGCTATGTTATAGATTCTGTGCAGAACAAAGGCTACAGAATTACAGAATATCCTGATATAATAACAGATACAGAGATAAGAAGCCTTCTTATAAAAGACAGTGCAATATTAAAATCCAGGGCTGATAAAGAACAGGACAGGGAAGCTGGCAATAAGGATAGAAATGTAAGCACAGACAAAGAGTCTTATAACAAGCTTAAAGATAATAGCTCTGATGATAATAAGCTTGAGGGAATATTCCAGCATATCAGATATTTTGAGAAGACAGATTCAACTAATAACCAGGCAAAGCTTGCGGCAGAAAGCAATGCTCCTGACGGAACATTATTTGTTGCGGAATGTCAGACAGGCGGCAGGGGACGAAGAGGAAGAAGCTGGGAGTCACCTGCGGGAACAGGAATATGGATGAGCCTTCTGCTTCGTCCGGATATGAGCCCGGAGAGTGCTTCAATGCTTACACTTGTTCTTGCGATAGCAATGGTAGAGGCTATAAGGGAAGAAGTCAAGGATATAGACTGCCATATCAAATGGCCTAATGATATCGTTGTGAATGGTAAGAAGATAACAGGCATACTTACTGAGATGAGTGCAGAGATGGATCTTATACATTATGTTGTAATAGGCATAGGAATTAATGTCAATACAACAGAATTTGATGAGGCAATAAGGGATATGGCTACATCTTTATATCTTGAAACACATAGAAAGATTAAGAGAAGTAATATAATTGCTGCATTTTCAAGAAGCTTTGATAAATATTATCACGAATTCCTTAAGACTAACGATTTGTCACTGCTAGTTGATAAGTATAATGAACTTCTTATTAATAAGGACAGGACAGTCCGTGCTATATATGAGAAAGAGGAGCTTATAGCAACAGCGATTGGAATTAATAAAGAAGGCGAGCTTATTGTAAAAGATGAAGCAGGAAAAGAGATTGCAATAAGAGCTGGCGAAGTTTCAGTGAGAGGATTATATGGATATGTATAGTGATGAAAATGTGGTGCTTTGTGCATCTAATTCTTATGAGAAGAAATATTATTTTAACCCGGATTTTGACAGGCTTCCAGAAGATATAAAGAACGAATTAAAGATAATGTGTGTTCTTTTTACAGAGGAAGTCGGCGGAATACTTGATATGGAATTTGACGAGGAGGGCAACCTGTTATTCAAATCCACAGCAGATGAAGAAGATCTGCTGTATGATGATATAGCGTGCGGACTTCTTGTTAAGAAGAATCAGTATGAAAAAAGAGACCTGCTGGAATCGTTAGAGATGTTCTATAAAGTATTCTTCTTAGGTTTGGATGAGTAAAATATTATAACAACGGAGTTAAGATGAGAATAGGTAATGTTGATATTAAAACAAATGTCGCATTAGGACCGATGGCAGGAGTAACAGACCTGCCATTTCGTCTTTTATGCAAGGAACAGGGCTGTGGACTTTTGTATACAGAGATGGTGAGTGCCAAGGCGGTATTGTATAATAATAAAAATACAGAAGAATTATTAAAGACAGATAAGAAAGAAAGTCCGATAGCTGTACAGTTATTTGGTTCAGAACCACAGATAATGGCAGACATCGCCAAAAGGCTTGCGGAAAGAGATTTTGATATAATAGATGTCAATATGGGATGTCCAGTTCCTAAGGTGGTTAATAACGGAGAGGGGTCGGCACTGCTTAAAAATCCCCTGCTTGTAGGAAATATAGTGGAGGCTATGGCAAATGCAGTTGATAAGCCTGTCACCGTAAAGATAAGGACAGGATTTGACGAAACCTGCATTAACGCTGAAGAAATAGCATATATTATACAGGAATCAGGTGGGGCCGCGGTTGCGGTTCACGGAAGGACAAGAAGCCAGTATTATTCTGGAAAGGCTGACTGGGATGTAATAAGGCGTGTTAAAGAAAAGGTTCATATTCCGGTAATAGGCAATGGCGATATAAGAAGTGGTGAAGATGCAGTAAGAATGTTTAAGGAGACAGGCTGTGATGCCGTTATGATAGGACGCGGGGCACAGGGTAATCCGTGGATATTCAGACAGGTCAAGGACTATCTTGAAACAGGAAATATTACAGCACCTCCGTCAATAGATGAGATAGTTGATATGATTATCAGGCACTGCCAGATGTTATGCGATGTAAAGGGCGAATTTACAGCAGTGCGCGAGATGCGTAAACATTTTGCGTGGTATACAGCAGGAATAAAGCACGCGGCGGCATTAAGAAATGAAGTTAATCATATAACAAAGCAGGACGAGTTCAATGAATTTGTACAGCAGATGCGTGGATTGACATAAAGTATTAGTTGAGATATAATATCTTGAACATTTTATTAAGCAATAGTAATAATACTATATAAATATTATTTATGGAAAGGTGACGAGCTATGGCAGAGAAACAGTTACTTACAAAAAAAGGATATGAAGAAAGAGTAGCTTTACTTGAGCACTTAAAGGTTGATAGAAGAAAGGAAGTTGCCCAGAAGTTAAAGGAAGCAAGAGAACAGGGCGATTTATCAGAAAATGCTGAGTACGATGCAGCTAAAGATGAGCAGAGAGATATTGAAACACAGATTGCAGAACTTGAAGAAATTCTTAAGAACGCAGAAGTTGTTCAGGATAACAATACAGATAAGGATGCTATCAAGATGGAAAGCGTTGTTAAGCTTCACGATGTAGAATATGATGAAGATATTGAATATGTAATCGTAGGTTCTTCAGAAGCAGATAGTCTTAATAACAAGATATCAAATGAATCACCACTTGGAGCAGCTATGCTTGGCAAGAAGGTTGGAGATACAGTTAAGGTTGAAGCACCAGCAGGAGTTATTGAATATAAGATTATCTCAGTACAGAATGACTAATTATATATAAAGGAGATAAGAAAGTGGCAGATAAGAATAATTCACAGCCAGATGTTAATGAGCAGATTAAAGTAAGAATGGACAAGCTCGCTGCATTACAGGAAGCAGGTAAAGATCCATTTCAGATAACAAAGTATGATGTTACACATCATACAGATGAAATAAGAGCCATTTATGAAGCACACGAAAAGGAGCTTCTTGGTGACAGACCAGAGGTTAATACTGATGGTATGGATGAGCAGCAGGCAAGAGAGGCAGTTAATGCCGATTATAATGATAGAAGAGCTATTATGGATGCTTCTCCTATAGAGGTAAGCTTTGCAGGAAGAATGATGTTCAAGAGAGTAATGGGAAAGGCATCTTTCTGTAATATAGCAGATCTTAAGGGCAGAATGCAGGCATATATATCAAGAGATGCCATAGGTGATGATGCTTATGCAGATTTTAAGAAGTCTGATATAGGTGATATATTTGGTATCAAGGGCTTTATATTCAGAACTAAGACAGGTGAAATATCAGTTCACGCAGAGGAAATAACACTTCTTTCTAAGAGTTTACAGGTACTTCCAGAGAAGTTCCATGGAATTACAGATACTGATATGAGATACCGTCAGAGATATGTTGATTTAATAATGAATCCTGAAGTTAAGGATACATTTGTAAAGAGATCACAGATTATAAAGGAAATCAGAAGATTCCTTGACGGCAGGGACTTTATGGAGGTTGAGACTCCAACACTTGTTTCTAATGCAGGTGGTGCAGCCGCAAGACCTTTCGAAACTCACTACAATGCACTTGATGAGGATGTTAAGCTTCGTATTTCATTAGAGCTTTACCTTAAAAGACTTATTGTTGGTGGTCTTGAGAGAGTATACGAAATCGGACGAGTATACAGAAATGAAGGTGTTGACACAAGACATAATCCTGAGTTCACACTTATGGAGCTGTATCAGGCATATACAGATTATGAAGGTATGATGGAGCTTACTGAGAGTATGTTCAGACACCTTGCACAGACTGTATGTGGTACAACTGAAATCACTTACAATGGTACTAAGATAGACCTTGGAAAGCCATTCAGAAGACTTACTATGAATGATGCTATCAAGGAATATGCAGGCGTTGACTTTGATACAATTAAGACAGATGAAGAAGCTAAGGCTCTTGCTAAGGAAAGAGGAATTGAGTTTGAGGAACGTCATACAAAAGGCGATATCATTAACCTATTCTTTGAAGAGTATTGTGAAGAAAAGTTAATCCAGCCTACATTTATTATGGATCATCCTCTTGCAATCTCTCCACTTACTAAGAAGAAGCCATCTGATCCAGAGAAGGTTGAGCGTTTCGAACTGTTCATCAACACATGGGAAATGTGTAATGCTTACTCAGAGCTTAACGACCCAATCGACCAGAGAGAACGTTTTGCACAGCAGGATAAGAATGCAGAGAATGGTGATGAGGAAGCGCAGCACACAGATGAAGACTTCCTTAATGCACTTGCAGTAGGTATGCCTCCAACAGGTGGTATCGGATATGGTATCGACAGACTTGTTATGCTTCTTACAGATTCACCAGCTATCAGGGATGTACTTTTGTTCCCAACGATGAAGTCTTTGGGTTCAGACAAGAGTGCTGCAAAGGCTGAAAAGAGCACTTCTACAGAAGCAGGAGCGGCATCAGAAGGTGATAATAATGGATTCTTTACAGCTAATGATAAGATTGATTTTTCTAATGTTAAGGTAGAGACATTATTTGAAGAAGCTGTTGACTTTGATACATTTTCTAAGTCAGATTTCAGGGCTGTAAAGGTTAAGGAATGTGTTGCAGTTCCTAAGTCAAAGAAGCTACTTCAGTTTACTTTAGATGATGGAACAGGCACAGACCGTACAATCCTTAGCGGAATCCACGCTTACTATGAGCCAGAAGAGCTTGTTGGAAAGACACTTATCGCCATTACCAATCTTCCACCAAGAAAGATGATGGGAATTGAATCTTGCGGTATGTTACTTTCAGCAGTAAACAACCTTAAGGATTCTGAGGATGAAGAGCTTCATCTTCTTATGGTTGATAACCACATTCCAGCAGGTGCGAAGCTGTATTAAGAAGTACCGTTTTACCCTACAAAACGGGATGTACTTCATTTGTGAAAAA
>OOAN01001939.1_pt1 | contig 9989 bp, 8 predicted proteins | sample 1671301 | NCBI WGS metagenome assembly OOAN01 (sample SAMN06348142, study PRJEB24527) | human gut metagenome | biome: human gut; feature: ankylosing spondylitis patient; material: feces | host: Homo sapiens | place: China | collected 2015-10
ACTTCATCGAGCTGGAAGTCACCCAGACCGAGCCGGGTGTCAAGGGCAACACTGCCACCAACACCCTGAAGCCCGCTACCGTCGAGACCGGTGCTGAGATCCGTGTGCCCCTGTTCATCAACGAGGGCGACCACATCCGCATTGATACCCGCACGGGCGAGTATATGGAGCGCGTCTGATTTTTTCAGAAGTTACCGGGCAGCGGGCAACCGTTTGCCCGGTTTTTTTCAAACAACAAGGAGGGCAATCGTATGGAACTGAGCAATAAGGCAGCCTATCTGCAGGGCCTTGTGGACGGCCTGGGCGTGGATGAGTCCACCAAGGAAGGCAAGATCATCAAGGCCATGAGCGCACTGCTGGCGGAGATGGCCGAGGCCCTGGAGGGCCTGGACGAGGATCTTTCCCGCGCATACGACCAGATCAACGACCTGAGCGATGAACTGGAGGATCTGGAAGCCGACCTGTACGAGGACGAAGACGACGAGGACGACGAGGACGACGAGGACGAAGAGGACGAGGACGAAGACGACGACGATGATGCGGATGACGCCAACGACGATGACATCGCCAGCGAGCCCTTCTATGAGGTGGCCTGCCCCAACTGCGGCGAGACCGTGTATGTGAGCGAGGACGACCTGGACGCAGGTGAAGCCAACTGTGCCCACTGCGGCGTGACCTTTGAGGTGGCGCTGGAAGGCGACGAGGAAGAGCCCGACGAGGATGCTCCCGTGCAGTACGAGGTGACCTGCCCGGACTGCGGCACCACTGCCGTGTTTGAGGAAGAGGAGCTGCTGGAAGGTGAGCCCAAGTGCCCCAACTGCGGCAAGCCCCTGGACTTTGAGGTGACTGAGGAGTAATCTTCCGGTTGTCTGCCCGTGCATAAAACAAAAAGCATCTGCATTTGCGTGCAGATGCTTTTGTTTTTGTGGAAACCCTCTCAGTCATCGCTGTGCGATGCCAGCTCTCCCGAAAGGGAGAGCTTTATTAGCATTTTACGGCGGGATAAGAAGCTCCCCCCTCGGGGGAGCTGGCGCGTCAGCGCCTGAGAGGGTTCTATCTTACTGAGCGTTTGCCTTCTGCAGCCAGATGCTGCCGATGTCCAGCGCGTTGTACAGGCCATGCTTGGTGGTCTGCCGTGCCACACGCTCCTGCGGAGCCTTGGTGGTGTCGGTGGAGAGCAGCATCAGATGCACCTTATCGGCCACCTGCTGGTCCCCGACGGGGGTCGTGGTCAGGATCTGGAGATAAAGCACATAAGGGTCGGTCATGCGGCCGTAATACAGCTCGTTGTCCTTGCGGACGAGGGGCTTGCCTTTGTAAGTCAGTTTCGGAGTAAATGCCATCGTGAAAGCCTCCCTGTCGTTTGATTTCACTCCAGTATAACACATTTGCAATAGAGGATGCAAGTATTTGCCGGAGGTTTTGCACACATCGACGGAGCAGCGTACAAAACCGTCCGGTGCTTTTAGCCGGAACCGGCAATGGATTTTTGCGTGTTTTGCCCCTTGCAGGCCCGGCCCGGTATGGTATACTAAGAGTGGAAAACGGTGCATCACGCACCAGAAAAAGGAGCGAACAGGATGGCTGATTATCAGGAATACCGGCGGAGGGTGCTGCACCGGCGGTGGCGTCGGCGCTTTATGGCGGCAGGGCTGCTGTTTCTGCTGGTGCTGCTGGGGGCGGTGGGCGTGATGTGGAAGCGCCTGCACCGTGACCCGGCCCAGACGCGGCAGGACACCATCCTGCGGGAGATCACGGAGGACAACACCTGGAACACGCTGCAATATGCGTCCACCCGCCCGCTCACGGTGCAGACGCTGTCCACCGGCACCACGACGGCGCTGGACTTCCGCATGGCGGCGCTGCCCCGCACCGCCCTGGTGGAAAAAAGCTGGTTCTCGCAGGTGAGCTTTGTGGGCGACAGCCTGACCCAGGGCATGCAGATGTACGACACCGGCCTGCCGGGTGCCATGTTCTGCGCCTACCGGGGGGTGGGCCCCAATGCCATCGTCAACGGCACCAGCTGCAAGCGGGCCGACGGCGTAGCCGAAGTGCCGCTGGACGCCCTGACCGCCCAGCAGCCCAAGGCAGTGTATCTGCTGCTGGGCACCAACGTGCTGGGCACGGACAGCGATTACACCAGCTTCCTCACCTATTACCGGCTGATGCTGGATATGATCACCCAGGCGCTGCCGGGTACGCCGGTGTATGTGCAGTCCGTCACCCCGGTGCGGCCGGAGGTGGCTGCGAAAAAGGGCCACGAGGGTCTCAACCGCGACCGCCTGTGCCGCATCAACGATGAGCTGGCCGCCGTGGCGCTGGAAAAGAACTGCTATTTCCTCAACCTGTGGGAGGTGCTGGCCGACGAGAACGGCGACCTGAAGGCCGAATACGCCCAGCCGGACGGCTACCACCTCAAGCCGGAAGGCTACACGGCCTGGGTGGATTACCTGTGCAGCCACACGGCAGGGTGATGCGGTCCGGGCACTGCGGTACAGAATGATGGTGACTTGCCAAACTCTTTGTGTATCATAGGGGACATCTGACAGGTCATGGCCGTGCCGGAACAATGAAACGAAAAAAGGCGGTGCCGTACAACGTGTGCGGCATCGCCTTGCTTTTTTGATCGGATCAGAACAGGCCGGTGATCTTGCCGTCGGCGTCCACGTCGATGCCCACGGCGGCGGGCTTCTTGGGCAGGCCCGGCATGGTCATGATGCTGCCGCAGATGACCACCACGAAACCGGCACCGGCAGCCAGACGCACCTCACGCACCTCCATGGTAAAGCCGGTGGGGGCACCGGTGAGCTTGGCGTTGTCACTGAAGCTGTACTGGGTCTTGGCAATGCACACGGGCAGGTCGCCGTAGCCCATCTCGGTCAGCTCGGCCAGCGTCTTGCTGGCGGCGGCGCTGTAGTTCACGCCGTCGGCACGGTAGATCTTGGTGGCAATGGCGTTGATCTTGTCCTTCAGGGGCATGTCCAGCGGGTAGGTGTACTGGATGGGACGGTCCTCCATCACTTCCAGTACCTTCTCGGCCAGAGCCTTGCCGCCCTCGCCGCCCTTGGCGAACACCTCGCTCAGCACGCAGGGCACGCCCTGCTCGGCGCACACCTGCTCCACATAGGCCTGCTCTTCCGGGGTGTCGGTGGGGAAGGCGTTGATGGCCACCACCACCGGCAGACCAAAGCCATTCTTCAGGTTGTCGATGTGGCGGATGAGGTTGGCCGCGCCGGCCTTGACGGCTTTCAGGTTGGGCTGGCTCAGGTCTGCCTTGGCCACGCCGCCGTGGCTCTTGAGGGCGCGCACGGTGGCCACCAGCACGCAGGCGCTGGGTGCGATGCCGGCATAGCGGCACTTGATGTCCAGGAACTTCTCCGCGCCCAGGTCGGCACCGAAACCGGCCTCGGTGATGGTGTAGTCGGCCAGCGACAGGCTCAGCTTGGTGGCCAGCACGCTGTTGCAGCCGTGGGCAATGTTGGCGAAGGGGCCGCCGTGGATGATGGCGGGGTTGTTCTCCAGTGTCTGGACGAGGTTCGGGTCCAGGGCATCCTTCAGCAGGGCAGTCATGGCACCGGCGGCACCGATCTGACCGGCGGTCACCGGCTTGCCGTCGTAGGTGTAGGCACACACGATCCTGGACAGACGCTCTTTCAGGTCGGAGATGCTGGTGGCCAGGCAGAAGATGGCCATCACTTCGCTGGCCACGGTGATATCAAAACCGTCCTCGCGGGGGGTGCCGTTCACCTTGCCGCCCAGGCCGTCCACGATGAAGCGCAGCTGGCGGTCGTTCATATCCATGCAGCGCTTCCAGGTGATGCGGCGGGGGTCGATGTTCAGCGGGTTGCCCTGCTGGATGCTGTTGTCGATCATGGCGGCCAGCAGGTTGTTGGCGGTGCCGATGGCGTGCAGGTCCCCGGTGAAGTGCAGGTTGATGTCCTCCATGGGCACCACCTGTGCGTAGCCGCCGCCGGCTGCGCCGCCCTTGATGCCGAACACGGGGCCCAGGCTGGGCTCGCGCAGGCAGAGCATGGTCTTTTTGCCCAGTGCGTTCATGGCGTCGGCCAGGCCCACGCTGGTGGTGGTCTTGCCCTCACCGGCCGGGGTGGGGCTGATGGCGGTGACCAGGATCAGCTTGCCCTGCTTTTTCGCGTCATGGATCAGGCGGTGGTTGATCTTGGCCTTGTAGCGGCCGTAGGGAATCACGTCCTCGTCGGCCAGACCCAGCTGGGCGGCGATCTGGGTGATGGGCTTCATGGTGGCTTCCTGTGCGATCTCGATATCGGTTTTCATCAGACATCCTCCTTGATAGCAAAAAAGGACAGCTTTGCGCAGCAATTGCGCAAGGCTGCCCAGACGGTCGGCATTGACATCCACGCAGCCCTGCACTGTGGTGCTCCACAACGTTCCGTCAGCAGGGATGCGGTCTCTATGCTGTAAAGATAGCACACCGGCAGGGTGTTTGTCAAGGAAAAACATATACGAACTTGTCGGGGCGGGGCCCCTCCATCCTGCTGACGCAGGACCGTTCTGTCGCTTAAAAGCCCCACTGGGGCTTTCATTGCTGCGCTGCGCTCGCAAACGCGAATATTTTGCGTTCTACAGCTTTCTGTGCTATAATTAAACTGGATTATTATGAAAACAGAAAGCAGGAATCCCTTTATGCTGCAAAATCCTGAATTGCATTATCTGGACAATGCCGCCACCACCATCGTGGCACCGGAGGTGGCAGACGTCATCGACAAGGCCATGCGGGAGCACTGGGCCAACCCCTCCAGCCTGTACGGCCCCGGTGCCCGCAGCGAGGAAGCACTGAACGCCGCCCGCGCTGCCGTGGCCCGGACCCTGGGCTGCAAGGCAAAGGAGCTGTATTTTACCTCCTGCGGCAGCGAGAGCAACAATCTGGCCTTGCTGGGGGCCGCCCGCACGCGTACCTTTGGCAAGGACATCGTGGTGTCCGGCTTCGAGCACCCCAGCGTCCAGCGCCCGCTGGAAGATCTGGCAAAGCGCGGCTACAACGTGACCGTGGTGAAGCCCCGCGCCGACGGCACGCTGGACATCAACGAGATGCTGGAGCATGTGGGCAAAAACACCATCCTGGTGGCCTGCATGATGGTGAACAACGAGGTGGGTACCCGGAACGATGTGGAGCGTCTGGCGGCCGAGGTCAAGCGCCGCAACAGCCGCACCATCGTGCATGTGGACGCTGTGCAGGCGTGGATGCGGGTGCCCATCAAGCTGGACAACATCGACACTCTGGCGGTGAGCGGCCATAAGATCCACGCGCCCAAGGGCATCGGTGCGCTGTATCTGTCCGACCGGCTGGTGCAGGCGTTCCAGCCGCCGTATCTGGGCGGCGAGCAGGAGCGCGGGCTGCGCCCCGGCACCGAGAACCTGCCTTACGCCATGGGCCTTGCCGCCGCGGCCGCCCGCCTTGCCAAAACCATGAAGAGCCGCGACACCGCCATGCGGGCGCTGAACCAGCGCCTGCGGGACGGGCTGGCGGCCTTCCCGGAAGTGGTGCTCAACAGCCCGGCGGATGCCGTGCCGGAGGTGCTGAACTTCAGTGAAAACTGCATCAAGAGCGAAACGATGCTGGCATTCCTGGCCGAAGCGCAGATCTACGTTTCCTCGGCCAGTGCCTGCGGCCGGGGCCAGCCCAGCCACACACTGGCGGCTATGGGCCGGGACCCGCTGGCCATCGACACCGCCATCCGGGTGTCCTTCTGCGCCGACAACACCCCGGAGGATGTGGACGCCTTTTTGAACCGCTTTGAAGATGGCATGAAGCACCTGCAGAAAATCAAAAAATAATCAGGAGATACAACATTTATGCATGAGATCATTCTGGGCTATCAGGGCGAAATGTCCCTGAAAGGCCTCAACCGCAACCAGTTCGAGTCGGCCATGATGAAGATCCTGCGCTACCGGCTCAAGACCGTGGGCAAGTTCAAGGTGTACTGCACCCAGTCCACCTTCTACATGGAGCCGGAGGAAGAGGACGTGGACATGGACCTGGCCTTTGACCGGGTGAGCAAGGTGTTCGGTCTGGCGTCCCTCAGCCGCGCCGTGGTCTGCGACAAGGACTTTGACACCATCTGCCAGACCGCCGAGGAGTACCTCGGTGCCAGCCTGCACGGCATCCGCACCTTCAAGGTGGAGGCCCGCCGTTCCGACAAGAGCTACCCCATGACCAGCCCGGAGCTGATGCGGGAGCTGGGCGCCTACCTGCTGGGCAAGCACAACTACCTCAAGGTGGACGTGCACAACCCGCAGTTCAAGGTCATCGTGGAGATCCGTGATTACGGTGCGTATATTCACGGCCCGAAAGTACCGGGTGAGGGTGGTCTGCCCGTGGGCACCAGCGGCCGCGCCCTGAATATGCTGTCCGGCGGCATCGACAGCCCGGTGGCAGCTTACCGCATGGCAAAGCGCGGTCTGGCCCTGGACCACATTCATTTTGCGTCCCCTCCGTATACTTCGGAGCGCGCAAAACTCAAAGTTAAGGCTCTGGCCCAGCTCACCAGCATCTATACCGGCAGTTCCAACCTGTTTGTGGTGCCCTACACCAAACCGCAGGAATACATCCGGGATAACGCCCCCGATGTGCTGTTCACGGTGCTCATGCGCCGCAGCATGATGCGCATTGCCAACGTCATCGCAAAGCGGCAGGGCTGCGAAGCACTGGTCACCGGCGAGAGCCTGGCTCAGGTGGCCAGCCAGACCGTCAAGGCCCTGCAGTGCACCGACGCCGCACAGGACCTGCCCATCCTGCGCCCGCTCATCGGCATGGACAAGACCGAGATCGTGGAGACGGCCCGCCACATCAATACCTTTGAGACCAGCATCCTGCCCTATGAGGACTGCTGCACCATCTTCACGCCCCCGCACCCGAAGATCCGCCCGGAGCTGGAAGAGATCCTGGAAGCCGAAGCCGCCATGCCGGGCCTTGCCGCACTGGAAGCCGAGGCCGCCGAGAACGCCGAGCGCATCCGCATCCGCATCACCGATCAGGTAGAATTCGAGGGTTGATTTGTCCATGACTGCAGAGATCATCAGTGTCGGCACCGAGCTGCTGCTCGGCAACATTCTCAACACCAATGCCCAGTACCTCAGCCGGGAGCTGGCCGCGCTGGGCATCACGGTCCAGCGAGAGAGCACCATCGGTGACAACCACAGCCGCCTGGCGGATTTTGTCAACGAGGCCAAGCAGCGCTGCGACCTGCTGGTGTTCACCGGCGGGCTGGGGCCCACGGCGGACGACCTGACCAAGGAGACCGTGGCCTCCTGCTACGGCGACACCCTGGCCTTTGACGCGGAAGAGTGGGACAAGATCGTGGCCTACTTTACCCGCACCGGCCGCACGGTCACCCCCAACAACCGCAAGCAGGCCATGGTGCCGGTGCACGGCCGCAAGGTGGTCAACCGCCATGGCACCGCCCCCGGGGCCTGGTTTGAGCAGGACGGCCGCTGCGCCGTGCTGATGCCCGGTGTGCCCCACGAGATGAAGGCCATGTGGCAGGAGGAAGTGCGCCCGCTGCTGCTGGCGCGGCAGAACTGCGCCCTGCACAGTCTGACGCTGCGGGTGCTGGGCGGCGAGAGCAGCCTGGAATATCAGGTGCGGAATCTGCTGGAAAATGCAAACCCCACCGCTGCCATCTACTGCAAGACCGGCGAATGCGAGATCCGCATCACCGCCCGGGCCAAGACCGACACGGAAGCCGAAACAATGTGCCGCGCCTATGCCAAAAAGTTCTATGATCTGCTGGGCGATGCGGTGTATGATGAGGATGTGGCCGGGCTGGAAGAAACGGTGGTGCACACCCTGCAGCGCAAGGGGCTGACCCTTGCCACAGCAGAGAGCTGCACGGGCGGCATGATCGCCCAGCGCATCACCAACGTGTCCGGTGCAAGCGAGGTGTTCGGCTACGGCTTCGTGACCTACTGGGAGCAGGCCAAGGCAAAGCTGGTGGGGGTGGACCCTGCCGTGATCGAGCAGTACAACGTGGTGTCCGCTCCGGTGGCGGCACAGATGGCGCTAGGCGCGGCGCAGGCTGCCGGGGCCGACATCGGCATCAGTGTCACCGGTGTGGCCGGGCCGACCGGCGGCGATGCCGTGCGGCCGGTGGGCACCGTGTATCTGGGTGCTGCCCGCGGTGATACCGTGTATGTGGAAAAGCTGTTCGTTTCCCGGCCGGACCGGGCGCTCATCCGTGCCCGCGCCGCGCAGGAAGCACTGGTGCTGGCCCTGCGGCTGGCGCAGGACAAGGTGCCTGCCGCCACAAAGCCGCTGGCCGCTGCCGACTGCCGCGATGCAGCCGCGCTGGAGGCCCTGAACGCCGCCTTTCTCGCAGAATAATACGGTCCCCTGCGGACCGCGGGGGTGAAGAACTTGAGCTGTGAACAAAACGAACCGGTCCGCTGTGTGCTCCGGCTGTTCGGCGCATCGGCGCTGGGGGTACAGCAGGCGGCGTCTGCTTTCCCGCCGGAGTGGTGTGTGACCGCCCAATGCCGCAGCCGGGGCGCGGAGACTCTGATCGCGCTGCAGAGCGAGACGGCCGCCGGGCTGGACAAGGCCCGCCGCAGTCTGCACGGCTGCTTTGCGGCTGACTTGTACGGAGAAGGGGACACGAACCTTGCCGCCGCCGTGGTGCAGGCGCTGGAACACCGCCGTCGGCTGCTGGTGTGCGCGGATGCTGCCGCCGGGGCCCTGATGGAAGCCCGGCTGGAAGCCGTGCCCGGGGCCGAAAAGGTGTTCGACTTTGGCACCCAGAGCTATGCCGACCCCAAGGTGGGGGCACAGATCGCCCGCCGGGCTGCCCGCAGGCAGGACGCTGCCGCCGCATTGGCCCGGGTACAGGCGGCACAGCACCTTGTGGGGGCAGAGCTGTCCGCTGGGTGCTGGGAGCAGGACGGGAAATTTCTGCTGCTGCTGGGCACCCGCAAGGGCTGCTGGCTGCGCACCGTGTACCGGGAGGATGGGCCGGGCCTTTGGCTGCTGGACATGATCCGCCGGGCAGCCTGCGGTCTGCCGCAGGTCCCCGGCACGAGCTGGCAGCACTACCGCGACCCGGTGCCGGAAGCTGTGTCTGCCCCGCCTGCTGCGCAGGCGGAGGCCCGCCCGGCTCCGCCCAAAAAGAAGCGCCGCTGGCTGCGCCGGATGCTGTTGCTGCTGGTGGCGCTGGCCCTGGCCGCGCTGGCGGCGGGTTGGTGGTTCACCGGCGGTGACCTGACCGCCCTGCCGCAGCTGCTGCGGGAGACCCTGCACGCCGACCATCTGCCGCACTCCGGCGCAAAACTGATCTGAAACGAACAAGACCCCGGAGGGCAGATGCCTTCCGGGGTCTTGTTCGTTTCAGGGAACATTTATGCGTTGTGATCTGCCAGCCAGCGCAGGGCCATATAGGTGTAGGCGGCAGAGCCCTCGTACAGGACGCTGTCGTCAAAGCGCACCTTGGGGTGGTGCTGGCCGTAGAGATAGCCCTCCTTGGCGTTGCCGGCGGAGAGGAACATGCTCACGGTGGGCACTTTGTGGCTCACAAAGGCGAAGTCCTCGCTGCCGCCGCCGGGCTTGCCGCCGGTGAGGAGGGTCATGTCCATGGCACCCTTGCCCAGCAGCTCGGTCATATAGGCCAGAGCGTTCTGAGCCAGGGGCTTGTCCACCACCATGCAGGGGCAGTAATCGCTGAAGGTGACCTCAGCGGTGCAGCGGTAGGCCGTGGCCACACCCTGCGCAATTTCAGTCATGCGCTGATGGATGAGAGCGCAGACCTTCTGCTCCGGGTCGATGGTGCGGATGGTGCCCCACATATCGGCACTGTCCGGGATGACGTTGGACGCCTTGCCGGCCTCGAACCGGCCGGTGGTGAACACGCCGAACCCGGCGGGGTCCAGCTCGCGGCTGTTGATCTCCTGCAGGGCAATGTGGATGTGGGCCGCTGCGGTGATGGGGTCGATGCAGGCGTTGGGCATGGAGCCGTGGCCGCCCT
>OOAN01001941.1_pt1 | contig 9985 bp, 8 predicted proteins | sample 1671301 | NCBI WGS metagenome assembly OOAN01 (sample SAMN06348142, study PRJEB24527) | human gut metagenome | biome: human gut; feature: ankylosing spondylitis patient; material: feces | host: Homo sapiens | place: China | collected 2015-10
TACTTTTTCAAAATGGAAAGGTCGGCTCTGTTATTATATATTTCCTTCTTCTTTATATGTGTCTGATAATCAATTTGTTGCTATTCTTTTAGAGTTTTGGCACGCATTTGGCATAATACATTGCAAGTATTATAATAATAAATATTTAAAAGATTAAAGACATGGAGATAACACTATCATTTGTTTTTTGCCTCTTGAGCGGCTTTGCCTGCTTCTGGCTATTTTGGAAATGTGTAGACTGGTTTGAAAAGATCTAGAAGAGGAAAGGAGAATTAATTATGTACACAGCACTATTTGTATTAGGTATTGCAATCTTCGGTTATTTGATGTATGTACTCATCAGACCCGAAAAGTTTTAAAGTTATACAGTTTAAGGTAAAAGTATGAATACAGAAATTTTAGGTGTGGTCGCACAAGTTGCCTTGATGGTGATTTTGGCTTATCCACTAGGAAGATACATTGCCAAGGTTTATAAAGGAGAGAAAACCTGGTCGGATTTCATGGCTCCTATTGAAAGGTCATTTATAAAGTATGCGGAATTGACCCTAAAGAAGAAATGAACTGGAAACAGTTTCTGAAAGCATTATTGATATTGAATGCTTTTTGGTTCGTATGGGGAATGGTATTGCTGGTTTCGCAAGGATGGTTACCTTTAAATCCAGATGGCAACGGACCCCAAACGCCGGATCAGGCTTTTAATACCTGTATCAGTTTTATGGTCAACTGTAACTTGCAGCACTATAGTGGCGAAAGCGGATTGACTTACTTCACACAATTGTTTGTCATTATGCTCTTCCAGTTTATTACCGCTGCAACCGGTATGGCTGCTATGGCTGGTATAATGAAGAGTATGGCTGCCAAGACAACAAAAACAATCGGTAACTTCTGGCATTTTCTGGTGTTGAGTTGTACCCGTATCCTGTTACCGCTTTCTTTGATTGTAGGTTTTATCCTGATTCTTCAGGGAACCCCGATGGGATTCGACGGAAAAATGAAGGTAACTACCCTCGAAGGACAGGAACAGATGGTTTCGCAAGGACCTGCGGCTGCCATTGTGCCCATTAAACAATTAGGAACGAATGGAGGTGGTTACTTTGGTGTGAACTCTTCTCATCCGTTGGAAAATCCGACTTATCTTACCAATATGGTGGAGTGCTGGTCTATCTTGATTATTCCGATGGCAATGGTACTTGCATTAGGGTTTTATACTCGTAGAAAGAAACTGGCTTATAGTATTTTCGGAGTGATGCTCTTTGCTTTCCTGGTAGGCGTCTGTATCAATGTCAGTCAGGAAATGGGTGGAAATCCCCGTATCGATGAACTGGGAATTGCGCAGGATAACGGTGCGATGGAAGGTAAGGAAGTTCGTTTGGGTGCCGGAGCTACAGCACTTTGGAGCATTGTGACTACTGTTACTTCCAATGGTTCGGTGAATGGTATGCATGATTCTACTATGCCGTTGTCAGGTATGATGGAGATGCTGAATATGCAGATTAATACTTGGTTCGGCGGTGTAGGCGTAGGTTGGATGAATTATTATACGTTCATTATTATCGCGGTATTTATCAGCGGTTTGATGGTCGGTCGTACCCCGGAATTTCTCGGAAAGAAAGTAGAAGCCCGTGAAATGAAAATAGCTACGATAGTAGCACTGCTTCATCCATTTGTCATATTAGTGTTCACAGCAATCTCAAGTTATATATATGTACATCATCCTGACTTTGTGGAAAGCGAGGGCGGTTGGCTGAACAATCTTGGATTCCACGGCTTGAGTGAGCAGCTTTATGAGTATACATCTTGTGCCGCTAACAATGGTTCCGGCTTTGAAGGACTGGGAGATAATACTTATTTCTGGAACTGGACCTGTGGTATTGTACTTATTCTTAGCCGATTCCTGCCTATTATCGGACAAGTTGCCATTGCCGGCCTGCTGGCTCAGAAGAAGTTCATTCCCGAGAGTGCCGGAACACTGAAGACTGATACGCTGACTTTCGGAATAATGACGTTTGTCGTTATCTTCATTGTGGCTGCTCTGTCCTTCTTCCCGGTACACGCTTTGAGTACAATTGCCGAACATTTAAGTTTGTAATTCTGAATTAGAGAAGATATGAAAAATATGAAATCAGCTTCTTTGTTTCAAAAGGAGCAAGTTATAGAAAGCCTGAAACAATCATTCGTGAAGCTAAACCCGCGACTGATGATAAAGAACCCGATCATGTATACGGTAGAGGTGGCTACAGTGGTCATGTTGTTTGTGACACTTTACTCCATCATCAATCCCTCTCAGGGTTCGTTTGCCTACAACATAGCTGTGTTTATCATTCTGTTTATTACACTGCTGTTTGCCAATTTTGCCGAAGCGATTGCCGAAGCACGGGGAAAAGCGCAAGCCGACAGCCTGCGTAAAACACGGGAAGAGACACCTGCCAAAAAGGTGGAAGGTAATCAAATAGTGACTGTAAGTTCTTCACAGCTAAAGAAAGGAGATGTGTTTGTCTGTGAAGCCGGAGACGTGATTCCGTCCGATGGGGAAATAATCGAAGGATTGGCCTCTATCGATGAAAGTGCGATTACAGGTGAGTCTGCTCCGGTGATCCGGGAGGCGGGCGGCGATAAAAGCTCAGTGACGGGAGGTACGAAAGTATTGTCCGATCATATAAAAGTAATGGTGACCACCCAACCGGGAGAAAGTTTTCTGGATAAAATGATTGCACTGGTGGAAGGTGCGTCTCGTCAGAAAACTCCGAATGAGATAGCACTGACTATTCTGCTGGCTGGTTTTACACTTGTCTTTGTCATTGTGTGTGTGACGTTAAAACCGTTTGCCGATTACAGCAATACTGTCATTACCATTGCTTCACTTATTTCTTTGTTTGTGTGTCTGATTCCGACAACAATCGGAGGACTTCTTTCCGCTATCGGTATTGCCGGTATGGACCGTGCACTACGTGCGAATGTGATAACAAAATCGGGTAAGGCAGTGGAAACTGCCGGCGATATTGATACCTTGTTGCTGGATAAGACCGGAACTATCACCATCGGTAATCGTAAAGCTACCCATTTTCACACTGCGCCGGGCATTGATCTGCACGCTTTTGTAGAAAACTGTCTGCTTTCTTCTCTGTCCGATGAAACTCCGGAAGGCAAATCAATCGTAGAACTGGGACGTGAATCAGGTATCCGTATGCGCAGCTTGAATACGACAGGCGCGCGAATGATTAAGTTTACAGCCGAAACCAAATGCTCGGGTGTCGATTTGCCGGACGGAACTCAGATTCGTAAAGGGGCTTTTGATGCTATCCGTAAGATTGTGGAAACTGCCGGAAATAAATTCCCCGAAGAAGTGGAAAAGGTGATCGCTGCTATTTCAAGCAATGGTGGTACGCCGTTGGTGGTATGTGTTAATCGGAAAGTGACGGGTGTTATCGAATTGCAGGATATCATCAAGCCGGGTATTCAGGAACGTTTCGAACGCTTACGCAAAATGGGAGTGAAGACAGTGATGGTGACCGGTGATAACCCGCTGACTGCCAAATATATTGCAGAAAAGGCAGGTGTCGATGATTTTATTGCCGAAGCGAAGCCGGAAGATAAAATGGAATATATCAAGAAGGAACAACAGTCCGGCAAACTGGTGGCAATGATGGGGGACGGTACGAATGATGCTCCCGCTTTGGCTCAGGCGAATGTCGGAGTGGCAATGAACAGTGGTACGCAGGCTGCAAAGGAAGCCGGCAATATGGTAGATCTGGATAATGATCCTACCAAACTGATCGAGATTGTGGAAATCGGTAAGCAGTTGCTGATGACCCGTGGAACACTGACTACTTTCTCTATCGCCAACGATGTGGCTAAATATTTTGCCATTGTCCCCGCCTTGTTTATGGTGGCTATCCCCGAACTGGCGGCGTTGAATATCATGCAGTTGCATAGTCCTGAGAGTGCGATCCTTTCGGCAGTCATCTTCAATGCGATTATTATTCCGATCTTGATTCCGTTGGCTTTGCGTGGCGTTCAGTACAAGCCGATAGGTGCAAGTGCTTTGCTTCGCCGGAATCTGCTGATTTACGGTGTAGGTGGTGTGATTGCTCCGTTTATCGGAATTAAACTGATTGATTTATTAGTAGGTTTATTCTTTTAATTAAAAAACAATAGCGATGAAAACTTTATTTAAATCACTAAAGATAACTCTTGTTTTCTGTGTCTTTTTCTCCGTATTCTATATTCTTATTTTGTGGTTGTTTGCACAAGTGGCAGGACCTAATAAGGGAAATGCTGAAGTTGCCACACTGGATGGAAAAGTGGTGGGTGCGGCCAATGTCGGTCAGATGTTTACAAAAGATATTTATTTCTGGGGACGTCCTTCGTGTGCCGGAGACGGTTATGATGCTTCTAGTTCGTCCGGTAGCAACAAAGGACCCACGAATCCCGAATATCTGGCTGAAGTGGAAGCGCGTATCGATACGTTCCTTGTACATCATCCTTATCTGAGCCGTAAAGATGTTCCGGCGGAGATGGTAACGGCGAGTGCCTCCGGCCTCGACCCCAATATTACTCCGCAATGTGCATACGTGCAGATAAAGAGAGTGGCACAGGCACGTGGCCTGACTGAAAACCAAGTGAAAGAAATCGTTGATCAAAGTGTGGAGAAGCCTTTACTCGGAATTTTCGGAACGGAGAAAATAAATGTGCTGAAGCTGAATATAGCACTTGAAGAGAATAAATAACCAAACACTGGGCGGCGTGCCTGTCCGAATCGTTTTAGTTATTTATTGCGGTTCAAATAAACAGGGCTGGACAGGGCGCTGCTCTTTTTTAGAAACATAAAATAAAAAGATAAATATGAAGAGTTTTTTTAGTAAGAAGATTGTTGTAGGAGCATTGGTTGCGGCAACTGTATGCGTATCGGGTATAACGGATGCAAAAGCACAGGAATTTGCTGTGCAGGGAGATATTGTCAGTTCCTATGTCTGGCGGGGAATGTACCAGGGTGGAGGTGCGGCTTTTCAACCCACGCTGGGGTTTGGGTTCGATAATTTTTCTGTTACCGCATGGGGATCTACTAATTTCAGTGGGGGGAATAAAGAACTGGATCTGACTCTTGCCTATAAGTTTGGTAAGGCGGGACCTACGCTGACGGTTGCCGATTTGTGGTGGGAAGGTGAAGGGGCATATAAATATTTTAATTTTAAGAGCCACGAGACGGGACATCATTTTGAGGCGGGATTGGCTTATACGTTGCCCGTAGAGAAGTTTCCCCTGTCCGTAGCGTGGTATACGATGTTTGCCGGAAAAGACAAGAAGCTGAATGATAGCGGAGAACTGAAGCAGAATTATTCCTCCTATCTGGAACTGAACTATCCTTTCAGTGTGAAAAATGTCGATTTAAATGTAACTTGCGGCGCAGTGCCGTATAAGGCGGAGGGTATCTACACGAATAGTGGCTTCGCCGTGACTAATGTAGCTTTAAAAGGAATGACAGAGATAAAAATTAATGATAAGTTTTCATTGCCGATATTTGCACAGGCTATATGGAATCCATGTGTTGAAGATGCTTTTTTGGTTTTTGGCGTAACTTTAAGACCATAGATATAAACTCATGAATTTTTATTATGCAGAAACCCGTGGTGATCGTGATGATTACTACGGGTTGAAATAGTTTATAAACAGCAATTAATGAAATGGATATGGATAGAGAACAGAGTGTACAACATTTTTTGGATCTGATCAAGAAGTCTCATCGAGGCAAGTTTAAAATCTATATCGGCATGATAGCCGGTGTAGGGAAGTCTTACCGTATGCTTCAGGAGGCTCATGAACTACTGGAGAATGGGGTGGATGTACAAGTCGGCTATATTGAAACTCACGGGCGTGCCGGAACGGAGGCTCTGATGCAGGGGCTGCCTGTGATCCCCCGACGTAAAATTTTCTATAAAGGAAAAGAGTTGGAGGAAATGGATGTGGACGCCATTATCCGCCTTCATCCCGAGATTGTGATTGTGGACGAACTGGCACACACCAATGTGGAAGGCAGTTTGAACGAGAAACGTTGGCAGGATGTGATGACTCTGTTGGATGAGGGGATTAATGTGATTTCCGCAATCAATATCCAGCATATCGAGAGTGTGAATGAAGAAGTGCAGGAGATTACAGGGATCGAGGTGAAAGAACGGGTGCCGGACAGTGTGCTTCAGGAAGCGGATGAAGTGGTGAATATCGACTTGACAGCGGAAGAACTGATCTCGCGTCTGAAAGCAGGAAAGATATACCGTCCGGAAAAGATTCAGACAGCGCTGGATAATTTCTTCCGGACCGAGAATATCCTTCAACTGCGGGAACTGGCTCTGAAGGAAGTGGCGCTCCGGGTGGAGAAGAAGGTGGAGAATGAGGTTGTGATGGGTGTCTCGGTCGGAATCAGGCATGAGAAGTTCATGGCTTGTATCAGTAGTCATGAGAAAACACCCAGGAGGATTATCCGGAAGGCGGCACGTCTGGCAACACGATATAATACGACTTTCGTTGCTCTCTATGTGCAGACTCCGAGGGAGAGTATGGACCGGATTGATCTGGCCAGTCAGCGTTATTTGCTGAATCATTTTAAGCTGGTAGCAGAACTGGGCGGAGAGGTCATCCAGGTGCAGTCGAAGGATATTCTGGGGAGTATTGTCAAAGTTTGTCGGGACAAGCAAATATCTTCTGTTTGCATGGGAACTCCTAATCTGAGATTTCCTCATGCCATTTGCTCCATACTCGGATATCGAAAGTTTTTGAATAATTTGTCACAAGCTAATGTAGATTTGATTATACTTGCATAATATTAACCGTATGAACGATATGAATATTAAAACAAAACTGATTCTCGGCATCGGGATGCTGGCGGGAATGATTATTTTGCTGGTAACACTTTCTGTTGTGAACCTTCAGTTGCTGACTGCCACAGAACCTGACAGTCCTGCCGCTATGCCGGCATTGGAACGCGCTCTGTTGTGGATTTCCGTTACCGGCGGTATTTGTATATTGACCGGATTGACATTGCTGTATTGGTTGCCCCGAACAATCAGTAAACCCATCAAGGAACTGAAACAAGGGATTCTTGAAATAGCCAATCATAATTATGAAGAACGGCTGGATATGAGAAATAATCAGGAGTTTCGGGAAGTCGCCGAGAGTTTCAACCGTATGGCGGAACGTCTGGCCGAGTATCGGGCAAGTACGTTAGCGGATATTCTTTCTGCCAAGAAATTCATTGAGGCCATCGTGAACAGTATCGACGATCCGATAATCGGTCTGAATATGGATCGTGAGATTTTGTTTATTAATGAGGAAGCACTGAACGTGCTGAATCTGAAAAGAGGTAATGTCATACGTAAATCTGCGGAAGAATTGTCTTTGAAGAATGATCTGCTTCGCCGGCTGATTCGTGAATTGGTGACGCCGGGAGATCAGAAAGAGCCGTTAAAGATATATGCCGATGATAAAGAGAGTTATTTCAAGGCTTCCTATATTCCTATCATAAATACGGATGCAGGGAAGGATGAACCCAGCAAATTAGGGGATGTCATTCTGCTGAAGAATATAACGGAATTCAAGGAACTGGATTCTGCCAAGACTACATTTATTTCGACCATTTCACACGAATTGAAAACTCCGATTGCGGCTATCATGATGAGTCTGCAGCTATTGGAAGATAAACGTGTCGGTGAGCTGAATGATGAACAGGAACAGTTGTCCAAAAGCATCAAGGAAAATAGCGAACGCCTGTTGAGCATTACGGGCGAATTGCTGAATATGACTCAGGTAGAGGCAGGCAAGCTGCAATTAATGCCGAAGATAACGAAGCCCATTGAACTGATAGAATATGCGATTAAAGCTAATCAGGTACAAGCGGATAAGTTCAATATTCAGATAGAAGTAGAGTACCCGGAAGAGAAAATCGGCAAGCTCTTTGTCGATAGTGAAAAGATAGCTTGGGTATTGACTAATTTGCTCAGCAATGCGATTCGTTATTCTAAAGAAAACGGGCGTGTCGTGATTGGTGCCAGGCAGGAAGGAGATATGATCGACCTGTACGTTCAGGATTTCGGTAAAGGCATCGATCCCCGTTACCACAAGAGTATTTTCGACCGTTACTTCCGTGTTCCCGGAACAAAAGTTCAGGGCAGCGGACTCGGTTTGTCTATTTCGAGAGACTTTGTGGAAGCGCATGGCGGTACGCTGACAGTAGAAAGTGAACTGGGAAAAGGAAGTCGGTTTGTGATGCGACTGAAAGCATAAAAGAGAATGTTCGGAAAGTGTCCGAGGCGGTTGCTGTGATAAATAAATGTGGTAGCTGATTTAATTTGAAATGAAACTTTGGGAATCAAGACATTGCAGCGTCTTTTAAAATCTTTATATTTGCAGACTAATTGAAGTTAAAGTCAAATTTATACAATATAATAACTTAAAAGAACCAGAATCAGATGAAACAGGACATGATTGTTATCCTTGACTTGGGTAGTCACGAGAATACGGTATTGGCGCGCGCCATCCGTGCATTAGGAGTTTATAGTGAGATTTATCCTCACGACATCACAGTAGAAGAACTGAAAGCATTGCCCAACGTAAAGGGTATTATTATCAATGGTGGACTGAACAACGTGATCGACGGTGTTGCTATTGACGTGAATCCGTCTATTTATACGATGGGGATTCCTGTTATGGCTGCCGGTCACGATAAAGCGACTTGCGCAGTGAAGCTTCCGGCATTTACAGATGATATCGAGGCTATTAAGGCTGCTATAAAGTCTTTCGTATTTGATACTTGTCAGGCTGAAGCTAACTGGAATATGGCGAACTTTGTCAATGACCAGATCGAGCTGATCAGACGTCAGGTGGGTGATAAGAAAGTATTGCTGGCATTGTCGGGTGGTGTTGACAGCTCAGTGGTAGCTGCTTTACTTTTGAAGGCAATCGGTGAAAATTTGGTATGCGTGCACGTAAATCACGGCTTGATGCGTAAAGGTGAGTCTGAAGATGTTGTTGAAGTATTCAGCAACCAATTGAAAGCAAATCTGGTTTATGTAGATGTAACAGACCGCTTCCTGGATAAATTGGCAGGTGTGGAAGATCCCGAACAGAAACGTAAGATTATCGGTGGTGAGTTTATCCGTGTGTTCGAAGAAGAAGCACGTAAACTGGATGGTATCGATTTCTTAGGTCAGGGTACTATTTATCCGGATATTGTAGAGAGCGGAACGAAGACTGCCAAGATGGTGAAATCTCATCATAATGTAGGCGGTCTGCCTGAAGATCTTAAGTTCCAGCTTGTAGAGCCCTTGCGCCAGTTGTTCAAGGATGAAGTGCGTGCTTGTGGTCTGGAGTTGGGGTTGCCTTATGAGATGGTTTACCGTCAGCCGTTCCCCGGTCCTGGTTTAGGTGTACGTTGTCTGGGTGCTATCACACGCGATCGTCTGGAAGCAGTACGTGAGTCTGACGCCATTTTGCGTGAAGAGTTCCAGATTGCCGGCCTGGATAAAAAGGTATGGCAATACTTTACCGTAGTGCCTGACTTTAAATCTGTTGGTGTACGCGATAATGCCCGTTCTTTCGATTGGCCGGTGATTATCCGCGCTGTCAATACGGTAGATGCTATGACAGCTACTATTGAACCGGTAGACTGGCCTATCCTGATGAAAATCACAGACCGTATTCTGAAAGAAGTGAAGAATGTGAATCGTGTTTGCTATGATATGTCGCCGAAACCTAATGCGACTATTGAATGGGAATAAGAGTATAGAGCATTAAATAGAATAGCCCCCGGAAGCTGAATATAAACTTTCGGGGGCTAATTTTTTGCATTTAGCGTCACCTATGGCGTCACCTGCCACCAATTGATGTATAAAAGAAAAAGGCACCCAAGAGTGGAAGCCTCTCAAATGCCTTATTCTTATCAAGTAGCGGGACCCGGGATTGAACCGGGGACCTCATGATTATGAATCATGCGCTC
>OOAN01001948.1_pt1 | contig 9960 bp, 10 predicted proteins | sample 1671301 | NCBI WGS metagenome assembly OOAN01 (sample SAMN06348142, study PRJEB24527) | human gut metagenome | biome: human gut; feature: ankylosing spondylitis patient; material: feces | host: Homo sapiens | place: China | collected 2015-10
ATTTCCCTCGCACGCACAAGGTCTTCATTCTCCACGATGAAGGACTGATGTCTTCCTCCGTTCTTCTCGTGCATCTCCACAATGAGATGCTTGTCATCGGGGATGGTGAACTTTTGCAGGGTGAATACCGTTCGTTCGCTCTTCTGCCCCGCCACGCAGGTGGTGTAGTTGTAGGCACGCAGCGGAAGCAGTACCTGCTCCTGCATGGCCGTCTGCTTGGCGACCTTCTTGTCCACGATTTTGAACGTGATGAAATCGATGTCGAACGGCACGTTGGACTTGTTGCGCAGTTCCGTATGGAAGTATAGCAGTCCGTTGTGCGAATACAACCCTTTGAGCAGGTACTGAATACCGAAGGACTTGCTGCCGATGTGCTTCACCGCCCGCCTGTCCTCCTTGTGAATGGATTTCATGATGAGCCTTACCAGCATCGGGTTTTCGCTTCCGAGTTCCTTGAGATAGACCTCCATGGCGTTGTTCGGACGGTTTACGCTCTCCCCATCGTGGATGAAGTCCGCCATTTCCACATTGAGTAACAGCGGCTCGTTGGCATACTTGACATTGAAGGTGTAAAATGCACCGTCTTCGGTGATGACGCTCATGTTCGTCTCGTTGCGGAAATTCTTGACCGTCGCCTTCACACGGATGACGTTCTCCGCACCGTCCGCCTTGCCCGCTATCAGGTTGGGCGAACCCAAGTCCACGTAGCGCACCGCCGCCGGAAACAGGATGTGGACGGTCTTGTCATACGTGACTTCCAAGCCGTGCGGCGGTATCATGCGGTCGAACATCAGCTTTTTCGTCAGACCGTGGTACAGGTCGCCGTCCTCCTCCGTCTGCGGATAGACGTCCTTCACCAGTTCCAGCCCGTCCTCCTTGGCGGTGGCAGTGCTGTCGTTCGTCACTCCCTGCGCGTAGCTCGCACAGGCGATGCCCATCAGCAGGGCAAACATTGTCATTACTTTCTTGATACTCATTTTACGTTGGATTTAGTGGTAAATAAAAATTAGTTTGTTGATTATTTTTTCTTTTTTTGCCTTTATGTTTTTGGACTGTTCATTCCTTTTCTTGGTAGAGCAATACCCTGTACCCTGACTTCAGATGTACCTTGACCGTGCGCATCCTTTTCGAGATGTACTGCGAGATGCCCTGTATCGCCCCTCGCCCCAAGTCGGAGGCGAGCTGCGCCCCCGCGTCGGTCGATATGTTGATGCTGCTTCCGAGCGAGCTGCCCATGTTCGCCCCGATTTCCTTTGCCGCGTCTATCTCCATCGAGCCGGGTATGAAGATGCCCGCCTGCCCGTCGCTGTCGTACACCTCCAGTTCTACCGGGATGATGTTTCCCCCGTGTTCCAGCGAGGTGATGCCGATGCCGAGCCTTTCGCCCTGCAACCGTGCCGCGCCCACAAGGAGCGTGTTCCGGGGGATGACGCGCCCCGACACGCGCATCGGCTCCAGCAGCCGGAGCTTCACCGTCTGCCCGTCCGTCAGCGTCTGGTCGCCCTGCACACAGGCGGCGATGGTGTTCTTCCCCGTCGTTTCCTCCGCACCGATGGCGGTGTGGAAGCCGTAGTTGCGTTCCCCCGAATAGTCCGCGATGAACGCCGAGTCTGTCATGGGCTGCGGCAGGGCGGACACCACCGTCCGCCTTACATCGCTTACGGGTTCTGCCTTCATGCTCTTTTCGCCTGTACTCACAGAACCTCCCGTTTCATCGGGCTGTGCGGCTTGTCCGGCATTGTTGTCATTCTGGTACTTCGCCGCCAGCTCATAGGACTTTTCCAACAGGGCGACCTGTTCCTCCATCGTGGAAGGCTTGCTATCCTGCGCCACCAGCATGGCTTCCAGTTCGTCGATGCGCTCCCGGAGTTCCTCCTTTTCCGTGTCCTCCTTCGGCGGCTCGTAGAACGTGCCCAGCGAGGTGTTCAGCCGTTGGTAGGCGGCAGCGGAAGTGCGGATGCCCGCCTGTCTTTCGTCCGCCGTTTCCCCGTCGGTCGTTTCCGTCCGTGTCAGGCGGTAATCGTCCGAAGTGTCGGCATCGTCCGTTGGCGTGTCACCGTCGCTGTCGTTCCAGAACGCGGAGAGGTCGCCCACCATGCCCCGGCGTTCCTTCCGCTTGTTTTCCAAATCCTGCTGCTCGTAGGCTTTCGCCTTGTCCCCGATGATTTTGGAGTCTTCGGGCATGGGCATGTCCGTGTTGAATCCCTGTCCCTGCCGTTCTTTCTCCTTGTCCTCGGAGGACGGCGCGAAGATGAGCCACATACACCCGGCGAACAGCAGCACCATCAGCGGATAGACCAGCATCTTCTGCCTTTGCTGACGCTGTTGTTCCGTCAGCGGCTTTTTCTCTTTTGTTCTTGATTCATTCTTCTGTTCTTTTGTTTCCATCATCAGTTCAATTAGCTTGTCAAAGTCTGATTTTTATACCTTTATTCTCTTTGCTTACCTGATTCTGTAAGCGAATGGGCATTTTATGCGTACCCAAAGAAGCCGGATGGAGCTTTGGTTTGTTTTTATCCGGAAACAACCTGTGTTCCAAGCGTTCCAATCCTATCCGGGACTGTTCTTTGATGATGCGGTTATGATGCCCTACCATATGCTTGGGATAAGTATCGTCTCCCATGTCACAACGGATAATGTAATCCATCAACGCATCGCTTATTTTTCCGAATGATTCCGCCAACCCATACTTGACCAACAGAGGTTTCGGAATTTTTGTCTGCCCGTCCCATCCCTTTTGAGAGAGTCCATGAAGCACCATCCGTTCCCGGTGCAGGGCTTTCCGATAGTCGTCCGGGAACTTGCCCTGCACTTTCTGCTCGTACAAATCGGAGGCACTGCGCATAATCCGTCCTTTTTCCTCCTGGATGGCCGCATCGATGGAGTCCGCCGACCAGTGATTGTCCGCACGCATTTCCTTGGCCCGTTCCCATTCGAGGTCCTCTATCTTTTGGTACATATCCATCAGACCATGCCTGATGGCGGTCAGGTCTCCCGGATATTCCCCATGCAGGGCAAGCCGCTTCAAGTAGTCGAGTTCCTCGTCCTTCATGCAATACCCTACCAGCTTATGGGCGGTAGCCACTTCTTCCGGATTGGGCAGAGGACATAGGGTATGGCTTTTACCCGTATGGGCACTACAAAGCAGCGTGTACATGGCATTCAGTTTTTGGGGAAGTGTTTCATTCCCCATTTTCAATCCGGACAACAACCAGACCTGCTGTTTGCCCCAATCGGTTTGTTGCAGTACATCCATAACCTTGTGCCAGCCGCTGCGTTCCGTCTGGTCCAGATTCCGGAAGAAACGGTAATCCCAGAGTATTTTTGCCTGCTCTTCCGTAATTGCCGGGCGATGCCCGTTCCTTACGATGGAATCGGCAATGGCATTGTAATCCAAGCGAAGCACCTGATGGCAGAACTTCAAGGTCGGTTTCCATCGGAATCCGGCATCCTGCAAGTTTTCCATCTTTTCCCATATCCAATCTGATAATTTCATTGTGGATTCAAATTTGAGTGATACACCTTATTATATATTTCTAACTTCTCGATGTGCCGTATCTCCAATGCCTCTTCCCCTTTGCCGAAGCCGATGATTGCGGCGGCAGTCATGTAGAGACAGAGCGAGGCGAACACGGCAAATGCCGCAAGGACTATCCTAAGCCGTGCTTTGGGCGGCAGGGCGTCCAGCCTATTGCGTAACCAACCTTTCAGCCCGGTGGTCCACTTTTCAATGAGATTTTTCATCTTTCCCATACGCATTATCTTTCAATCGTCCGGATGTCCTTGTTCTCCAATACCGTGAAGCCCTCGATGGTGAAGCCGTTTGGGTTGTCGTCCGAGCGGCTCGCGTTGAGCAGGCGGCAGGCGGTTACTAATGTCCGTTCCGTCACGTTGCTCTCGCGGATAATCATCTGACGGGCGTATGTCCGCGCCTCGTAGGGATAGCGGTCGAAATTGCACACCACGCTGTCCACCTGCAACACTTGGTTGATGTTCCCGGCGATGATGCGGTTGTAGAAGCCCTTTTCGGCGAAGTCGGCGTAATAGTTGTACGCGCTCTTGTCTGCCAAGAGCAGGGCGCGTTTCACGTTGTGCTCTATCGCGCTTTTCTCCGGCGAGAGGGTGAAAAACAGTTCGTGGAAGCGGCGCACGTGTTCCCTGGCTTCCGCCGGGCGGTTCTGCGACAGGTCCTGCGAGAGCGCGAGCATAAGACTCTTGCCTCCATCGAGGACGTATATCTTCTGCCGTTGCGCCTCGGCGAAGCGGAAGGCGCACACCACCGAGCAGACCACCACGAGGGCGCAGGCCGCCGTATAGACGATGCCGAACAGACGTATCTGCCGGAAACTCGTCTCGATGTTCTTGAGTGATTTGAATTCCATTTTCTTCTTTTCGTCTTTTAATTGTTCAATAATCCGTTTTTAAGGGTCGGGCAACTCACGGAAACGGATTGTCCGGAATGCCTATCTTCGGAACAGCTTTCCCGCCGTTCCCTTGATGAGCTTGCCCGCGCGGCCTGCCACGTTTCCTGCGGCGGCTCCCGCCACGCTGCCGCCCAAAGCCCCGGCGGTGTTGATGTTCTTGTTGTAGCTGCCTATGCCGCCACCTGCTTGGATGATCCAGCCTGCCACCGTCGGGATGGTGAAGTAGCCCACGATGCCGATGATGAGGAACACGATGTACACCCCGTTGCTCGCCTCCACCGAGAAGTTCGGGTCGGTCTGCATCGCTTGTATGTCGTTCTGCAACATCAGAATCTGTATCTTCGCCAGTATGGTGCTGAACAAATCCGACACGGGAAGCCACAGGTAAATCTGTATGTAGCGGCTGAACCACGCCGAGAGCGTCGAGTGGAAGCCGTCCCATACGGCAAAGGCGAAGGCTACCGGTCCCAGGATGCTCAGCACCACGAGGAAGAACGTCCTGAGCGTGTCGATGATGAGCGCGGCTGCGGCGAACATCAGTTCCAGCAGTTCCCGGAACCAGTCACGCACCGTCTTCTTGATGTTGTACGCCGCCCGGTCCATGTACATCCCCGTCATCGTCACCAAGTCCGAGGGCGACCAGCCCAGCTCGTCCAACTGGCGGTCAAATTCCTCATCACTGGCGAGGTAGGCGGTCTCCGGGTTGCGCATCATCGCCTCGTATTCCAGTTTGTCTTTCTGCTCCCGGTACTCGTTCATGTCGAAGGTCTGTTCTTCGAGGATGCCGTGTACGCCCTGCACGATGGGGCTTAACACGCTGTTCATCGTACCCAACACGATGGTCGGGAAGAACAGGATGCACAAACCGAGCGCAAACGGGCGGAGCAGCGGGTACACGTCTATCGCCTCGGCGCGGGCGAGCGACTGCCACACGCGCACCGCCACGTAGAACAACGCGCCCAGCCCGGCAAGCCCTTTCGCCACGCCCGTCATGTCCGCGCACAGCGGCATCATCTCGTCGTAGAGCGAAAGGAGTATCTGGTGAAGGTTGTCGAACTCTCCCATAACTTACCAGTATTTTTCGTTGGGGTTTCCGTAGAGTCCTATCACCCGGTCCATGTCGTTCTTCTTCCTTGCCCGGAGGTAGGACACCGATATGGTCTTGTTCGTGTAGTAGCGCACGAGGTTGCGGTAGTTCATCAGGCTGCGGTAGGCGTTGTCGATAATCGCCAGCCGTTCCGCGTCCGTGAGCGACATCCCCGTCACGTTCACCACGTTCTTCAGGTCTTGCAGCACGTCCGAACTCTCGTCTATCAGCATGGTGTAGCCCGACGATATGGCGGCAAGCTCTTCCGGCGTGTAGTTCTCATCAGAGAGCATCTTCTGGTAGTTATCCACATAGATTTCTGATATTTCCATCACCAACCCGATGCTTTTCGACACCTTCACGCCGCCCTTCACCACGTCATGTACGGATTTCAGCGCGTCGTAATACTTCTTTCCCTGCTCAAACACTTTCTTGGTTTCCAAGAAGCCGTTGAGCGTGTTGGCTTTCGTGCCCGCCGTTTCCACCATCTCCTTGGCGGAGTTGATGATGCTCTGCGCGAGGTTCGTCGGGTCGGACACCACCCATTGGGCGTTTGCCGTGCCTGCACCTGCAAGGCACAGGCAGGCTGCCACCAATGGCATTTTCAGTTTTTGTCTCATATTCACATTGGATTTAGTGGTACATTCTTATTGTTCTTTCTTCTTTTCGCCATTGGCTGTTTCATCCGTGTTCACCCGGATATAGTCGCCGTTAGGCGAAAAGGACAGGATGTCCGTTTCCTCGTTGTATGCCACGTCGATGCGGAAGCCCGTGTTCAGGTAGAGGTTACCGTCCGCCTCCCTTTGCAGCAGGTAGGTCTCCGGCTTCAGTTTCCGGTGGACGCCCGCCCTGCGGAACAGCGTCACCTTGTAAAGTGCGCCCTCCTTGTACACCAATATGTCGGGCTTGCCCTCCACGCTCTGCCAGTTGCCGCAAATCTTCTCGCGGATGTCTTCGTTTTCTTTCATTACCGTCTCGCAGGCTTGCAGCATCAGCGACGCCAAGCCTATCAGACCGCCGCAAAGCAGCAGCCGTTGTGTCTTTGTCAGTTCAATGTTCATAATCTTCAATTCTTGTTTTTTTGTTGATAAAATGTGTCTTGACCTCATACGCCGTTTGATACACCCTTATATGCCGTATAAGGTGGCCTCAAACGCCGTCTGTGGTCGGGTGATGTTTCCATCGGTTACTTTTCTTCGTCCATACGTTTCTCCGCAATCTGCCGTATGGCGGCTTCCATGTCGCTGCCCAGCTTCCCCGCCAGTTCGCGGACTTCCATCTTCTCCGTTTCCTCCGTTGTATAGGCAAGGTATTCGTGTATGGACACCTCCGTGGCGTACACCGCCGACTGTGTGCCGCCTAAGCCTATCCACACCTCCTTGTATCGTCTGGACGAATCGTTGGACTGGTTGATGGAAAGTATCTGCGACTTCTCCTTTTCCGTCAGCCCCAGCAATCCCTGTATCTGGTCGAAGCGGTTCATGAACTTCCGCTGGTCGAGCAGTATCTTGCAGTCCGAGTTGTTGATGATGGACTCCTTGACGATGGGCGAGCTGATGATGTCGTCCACCTCCTGCGTCACCACTATTGCCTCGCCGAAATACTTTCTGACCGTCTTATAAAGATACTTTACATAGGAAGCCATATTCGCCGAAGCAATCGCCTTCCAAGCCTCTTCAATTATTATCATCTTTCTGATACCTTGCAGACGGCGCATCTTGTTGATGAACAACTCCATAATGATGATTGTCGTAACCGGGAACAAGATGGCGTGCTCTTTTATCTGGTCGATTTCAAAGACGATGAACCGCTTGTGTAGCAAGTCCAGTTCCTTGTCCGAATTAAGCAGGTAATTATATTCACCGCCCTTGTAGTACGGCTCCAGCACATTCAGGAAACTGGCAATGTCAAAGTCCTTTTCACGCACTTTCTTATCTTCCAATACCTTGCGATAATCCGTGTCTATAAACTCGTAGAACGTGTTGAAGCATGGGACAATGCTGTTGTCTTCCTTAATACGTCCTATGTACTGCGACACGGCATTGGAAAGTGCAACCTCCTCCGCACGGGTAGCAGGCTCATTGTCCTTCTTCCACAGCGTCAGCAACAAAGTCTTGATACTTTCCCTCTTTTCGATGTCATACACCTTGTCCTCCGTGTAGAACGGATTAAAGGAAATCGGGTTGTCCTCCGTATAGGTATAATAAACCCCGTCCTTTCCCTTGGTCTTGCGGTGTATCATCTCGCACAGCCCTTGGTAGGAGTTGCCCGTATCGACCAGCACCACATGGGAGCCTTGCTCATAGTATTGTCTGACCAGATGGTTCATGAAGAACGATTTGCCGCTGCCCGAAGGACCCAATACGAACTTGTTGCGGTTGGTCGTCACGCCGCGCTTCATCGGCAGGTCGGAGATGTCGATGTGCAGGGGCTTGCCGCTGATGCGGTCCGCCATGCGGATGCCGAAGGCGGACGGAGAGTCCTTGTAGTTGGTCTCGCCCGCGAAGAGGCACACCGCCTGCTCTATGAACGTGTGGAACGACTCTTCCGCCGGGAAGTCCGCCGCGTTGCCGGGGATGCCCGCCCAGAACAGCGTCGGGCAGTCCGTCGTGTTGTGGCGCGGCACACAGCCCATGCTTGCCATCTGGCTGCCCACGTCGTTCTTGATGCGTTTCAGCTCCTCCGCGTCGTCGCTCCACGCCATCACGTTGAAGTGGGCGCGGACGGACTTCAGCCCCTGCGAGTGCGCTTCGTTCAGGTATTCTTCAATCCACTCGCGGTTGATGGCGTTCTGGCGGCTGTACCGGGAGAGCGACTGCATGTTCCTCGCCGTTTTCTCGAAGCGGCGCAGTTCCTCGTCGCTGTTGCCGATGAAGACATACTGGTTGTAGATGTGGTTGCAGGGCAGCAGCAGTCCCAGCGGCGCGGCGAAGGACAGGCGGCAGTCCGAGCGGTCGGTGGACAGCCTTTCGTAACGGCAGTCCGTGGCCACCGCTGCGGGCAGGTCCTCCGTGTCCGACAGGGTGTGCAGGCACAGGCGGTTGTCGCCGACGCGCATTTCCCTTGCCGTCATCTCGATGTCCTCCAGACAGTCCGCGTTGCCCAGCGACAGGGCGAAGTACCTGCCTATGATGCCCGTCTCCTTGTCCGTGCCTGTAAGCTCGTCATCGGAGAGGCGGCGCAATTTGATATGCCCCGAATCGTTCAGGATACGCGCGAACTGCTCCACCGCCTCGATGAACTTCACCGCCGTCTCCTTGTCCTGTATTTCTTTCGGTACGATATGCCCCCGGCACAGCGTATTCCAGTTGCTCTGCTGCCTCATGCGCTCCTTCGTAGTCTTCGTCAGGAACAGGTAGCACTTGTGGTGCAGGAACGGGCGCTCGTTGAAGTGCATCTCGTAGCTGCGGGCGAGGAAGCCCATGCCCTCCTTGCCGAGGTCGGGGCGGTACCGTTCCTTCACGTACCAGTCTTGCTTGTGCAGCACCGAATGGTCGGGCAGTACCTTGATTGCCTTGCACCACGTGGCGTGGATGCCCTCGTATTCCTCCGCCGTGACGGTATAGACCTCCGGAAGCTCCACCTCGAAGGCGGCGGTGATGTCCGCGTCTTTCGAGACGATGCACCCGTGTTCCACCGAAAGCAGGGGGAAGCGGCTTTCCAGCGTGGTGGCTTTCATGATGTTTCTCATACGTTTCTTCCTTTCTTCTTTTTTCGTCTTAACAGATTGGACACCCGTCTGCGGTGGAGCACATGGCGTGGGCGCATCCGTGCCGCGCCCAACTTCATCAGCCCGTGTTCGCCGTACTTCGCGTTCAGCCGGAACGTGAGCCACACGAGCGACGAGGCGGATACCGCGCCGAAGCCGATGCAGAGCCACTGGCCCGCGCCTGCCATGTAGAGGATGATGAAGAGGATGAAGGCGGCGAGCAGCCCGCCCGCGAACAGGAACAGGTACTGCGCCTTCAGGCCCTTGAACTCCACCGGACGGCCGATGCCCTTGTTGATGGGGTACTCAGCCATTGTCCTTATACCTTATTATATATGTATAGGATACCCGTTTGTTAGAGGAAGAACGAGCGCAGGATGGTCGCGCTTACAATCAGGAAGATACACGCGCCGAACCAGCTTGCGGCGGTCTTCGAGGTGTCGGGGTCGCCGGCGCTGAATTTGCCGTACACCTTGATGCCTCCGATAAGCCCGACGACCGCGCCGATGGCGTAGATGAGTTTCGTCGCCGGGTCAAAGTAGGAAGTGACCATGCTGGTGGCTTCGGTGATGCCCGCCATGCCGTTGCCTTGCGCGAAAACTTGGATGTTGGCAGCCAGCAGTGTAATTTGCAAACTTTCTTGTGCCTTTTTTTAGAAAAGTTAAATATGCCACAGAATACACCGGTAACTAAGGCTTCATAAGTTCGTTTCTCGTTCCTGTTGTAGTCTTGAAAATCGT
>OOAN01001952.1_pt1 | contig 9938 bp, 5 predicted proteins | sample 1671301 | NCBI WGS metagenome assembly OOAN01 (sample SAMN06348142, study PRJEB24527) | human gut metagenome | biome: human gut; feature: ankylosing spondylitis patient; material: feces | host: Homo sapiens | place: China | collected 2015-10
ACCTCATCGGACAGCGGCTCCGGCGATGCAGCAGGTTCTGGTGACTGGGTTGCAGCAGCTGATGAAGCAGATGATGCAGTACCGGGTGAAAATGACGATCGTGCGTTTGCAAAATTTGATCATGTCGTAGAAGTACATTATGGATATCAGATCGACCCGAAGGATACCACACTTCCGGACGGCGATTCCGTAGATAACAACCAGTACACCAGATACCTTCTGGATAACTACAACATCAAAGTTGTCTGCGACTGGACTGCAGGTAATGCATCTGACTTCCAGCAGAAAGTATCTCTGGCAATCGCATCTGCTTCCCTTCCGGATGCAGTCGTTGCACCAACCCGTAACTACCTGGTACAGGCAGCAAGAGCAGATCTTCTTGCAGACCTCTGGCCGGAGTTCAACCAGTACGCATCCAAACAGGTAAAAGAAATCATCGAGACTACCGAAGGACGTGCGATCAACAATGCAACCGTAGACGGAACCTTCTGTGCACTGCCAAACATATCGGTAGATACCGATGGTGTTTACCTGTACTTTATCCGTCAGGACTGGCTGGATCAGTTAGGACTGGAAGTTCCGAAGACCGTAGATGAACTCGGCGAAGTAACTCAGAAATTTAAAGACGCAGGTCTCAGCCCGGATTATGCAATCGCAGGTATTGATAACGGCGGAAGAACCTACTCCAACTTCCTGAACTCCTCCAACAACGGATACGGTTTCGATGCTGTATATCAGGCATTCAATGCAACACCGGGGTATTTTCTGAAAGATGATTCCGGCGAACTGTACTGGGGAACTACAACAGATGAAATGAAAGAAGCCCTTACCACCTTACATGACTGGTATGAAAAAGGCCTCATCAACCCGGAGGTTGGAACCACAACCAACGGCGACAATGCAAACAATGTTAAGAACGGAACCTGCGGTATCTTCATGGGACCATGGTGGAGCCTTGGATACGGAAACCCGGATTCCTTCCGTAACGATAACAATGCAAACTGGCAGGCATATCCGCTGTACACCAAAGACGGTGAGTGGAATATTCATATGAAAGACGTTGGAACCACTTATACTATGGTAAACAAAAACGCATCGGATGATGTGAAGAAAGCCATTGTTATCATGAACAACGTACTCGTTCGTGATGAGTCTACCTTCGATACTTCTGTAGCAATCGGCTGGTATCCGCTGCGTAACACCATGGCAGCTACCGACGAGTGCGAGTATGAGTATGATGCACTGATGGGAATCATCAAAGGCGAAGCAAGCGCAGATGATTATCAGCAGGGCGGAAGCAAATTCAACGGTCTGTATAAGAACCTGGTAAACGATGCCGCAACTCTGAAAGACGTTATCTCTGAGGACTATGACGGATCCAGAGATCTGGCAGTAACCGATATGGATGTCAACACCAACAACGGACAGTTCAACAGATTCTATGCACTGCTGATTGGTGATCGTCCATACGCAACACTTGAGCCGGATCACAAGATCTATTCTGAACTGTACTACACCATCGACGGAATGGATACCTACTGGACCCAGATTTCTGACCTGGAAGACAAGAGTATCCTTCAGTTCATCACTGGTGCGAAGAGCCTTGACGAGTGGGATCAGTTCTGCACCGACTGGCATGTACAGGGTGGTGATCAGATCCTTGAGCTGGTAAAAGATTACCTGGCTGAGTAACTAATGTAAATGTATGATGTGGAGGGTGGGGGACAGGAAAGCCTGTACCCCACTACTTTAAAAAAATGACATCAAAGGAGGAGCTTACCGTGAAGAAGAAAAAAGGCCATCTCGGGCTGTCAAATTCCTTTCACTATACGTTAATGGTTCTGCCGGGTTATGTCTGGCTGTTTATGTTTTCTATCGTTCCGATGGTTGGTATTGTAATGGCATTCCAGGATTACAATCCGAGCAAAGGATGGTTCGGCTCTCCGTGGGTAGGTTTGAAATGGTTTAAATACCTGACCGTTATCCCGGATGCAAAACGGGCACTTGTCAATACTCTGATTATTGCAATCGCAAAGGTTATCCTGAATATCATCATTCCGCTGGTGTTCGCACTGCTGCTGAATGAGGTAAAGAATATGAAGTTCAAAAAGACGGTTCAGACGATCGTATATCTGCCGCACTTCGTATCCTGGGTTATCCTTGCAAACATCATCACCAATATCCTTGGCGCAAACGGAATTTTCAACACGGTCCGCAGCGCAATGGGTGCAACGGATACCGTTCTTCCGATGACCATGCCTAGCATCTTCCGTCAGTTACTGATCGGAACTGATGTATGGAAAGAGTTCGGTTACAACGCAGTTATTTATCTTGCAGCGCTGACCGGCATCAGCCCGAGCCTTTACGAGGCAGCCGCAATCGACGGTGCCAACCAGAGAACCACGTTTTTAAAGATTACACTTCCACTGATGAAACCAGTTATTCAGGTAAACGTGACAATGGCTGTGATCTCGGCATTAAAACAGATGGAAACCGTATATCTGTTGACAAACGGTGGTCCTGGAAACAAGACACAGTTTGCAGCAAACTACCTGTATCAGCAGGCATTTAAAGCATTCAAGTATGGATATGGAAATGCCATTGGTGTGGTATTTATTATCATCTGTCTGCTTACCACGGTCATCCTCAATAAGATTTTCGAGGATCGCGACACTGTGAAAGCAAAAAAGAGAAAGGGGGCAGCATAAATGGAATATGTAGGAAAATCAAAAAGTGCAAAGAAAAAGAAAAAACCGGTACTTTGGATTGTACTCTCCATTGTTGCCATCATTCAGATTTTTCCACTGATCTGGCTTTTGGATTTCTCTCTGGCAAGCAGTAATGAAATGTTTACCAGTGGTCTTTTAATCATTCCGAAAAAAATCCAGTGGGGCAATTATGTTAAGGCATTTGTGGATGGTAATTTTCTCCATTACTTAAAAAACAGTGTACTCATCAATGGTCTTGCGGTAGTTCTGGTTATTCTGATTTCTATTATGGCAGCGTTTGCGTGCCGTAGAATGAACTGGAAGCTGAGCGGGCTTGTAAAGACACTGCTTCTGATGGGAATGATGATTCCGATTCATGCAACACTGTTACCAAACTATAAGATTTACAGTCAGCTTGGGATGACCGATACGATCTGGGCGCTGCTGATTCCTTATGTGGCATTCTCCCTGCCGCAGGGACTGTTTCTGATGACCAGTTTCATGGAAGCGATTCCGGTGGAACTGGAGGAGGCGGCCGTGATGGACGGATGCGGAATCTATCGTATCTTATTCCAGATCATCACCCCGATGTTAAAATCTTCCATCGCAACGGTGGCAATCATGACATTCCTCAACAACTGGAACGAGTTCATGATGGCAACCACTTACCTGAGTTCTCCAAAATGGAAAACACTTCCATTCTCTGTATTGGAGTTTACCGGAGAGTATTCTTCCAACTACGCGGTACAGTTCGCCGTTATGGCACTTACTGCAGCACCGGCGGTTATTGTTTATATTGCTTTGAATAAACACATCACAAAAGGTGCCGCTATGGGAGCTGTCAAAGGTTAAAGACATAAGAAAAGAGGATGAAACAGATGCGGCAAATCAGAAACTGGGTCGATCACTTAAGCGTAAAGAAAAAGTTAGTTTTTTATGGTTATCTGACAATCACCCCGGTGCTGGTTGTGATCTGTCTCGTCCTCTTTTTCTTTAATTACAGAAGCGGACAACAGGAAAAATACGCAAGTGATTATGCAAGCGTACAGACGCTGGCGGAGAGCATGGAGATCATGCAGACAGACATCCGGGATTTTTCTACATATATCAGTATCAATAATGATATTCAAAACTTACTGTCCCGCTCCGATGTGACAGAATTAAACCGCAATGCAAAGGTATGGTTTGATGAGGCACCGATGCGGATCGTGCAGGACATGATTGCACTGAAAGGACATATCAAAACCATTGCCATTTATCCGGAAAACGGGCTGCGCCCGTATCTGCGGGGAATGGATAACAGCGCCTATATTCCGGGGACCAAAGATTTTCACGAGACAGAAATCTATCAGAAACTGATGGAAAGCAGTAATGGCATTGTCTGGATGCAGATTCCGAAAGGAACGAGTGAACTCTACCAGAGCAGCCGCACGGACAAGGTGGTACTCTGCCGCAAGATTGTCCGTCCGGGGGCAAAGAAGACACTGGGCTTTGTCGTCATTGGTGTCGGACAGGATTATTTTGATAATTTGTGCAAAAATGTCGTAAAAAACGAATCCGAATCCATTCTGGTCATAGATGCGGGCGGAAGTGTACTCAGCCAGATTGGAAAAATTGATCCCAAATTAAAGAAAACACTGACTGGTCCTTCATTTGTGCATCAGGATTTTGAAAAAAGAGATACGCATTTTTCTTATGGAAACTATGAAGTCGTCTGTACACAGACCAGTGCGGAGGCAAGTATTATCTGTAAAGTGGTAAAACGCTATGATTTACAGATGCGGTTGTGGGATATTGCTTATATGCCGTTAGTCATCCTTGCCTTTTTTATGCTGGGACTGCTACCGCTTCTTCTGATTATTTCAAATATTGTGACCAAACCGCTCCGGAAACTGAATGAGGCGATCAATGATGTATCGGAAGGAAATTTCGATCAGCAGGTAGAAGTGCTCACCCACGATGAGGTGGGGGAAGTTGCGGAATGTTTTAACCGGATGGTACTTGCCATCAAAGAACTGATTGACAAAAACTATGTGATCACACTGCAGGAAAAAGAGAGTGAACTTGCTGCCCTGCAGGCACAGATCAATCCGCATTTTTTATATAATACCCTGGATTCTTTGTACTGGCAGGCGATGGAGCAGGATAATGAAGAAATTGCGGAAAGTATCCTGGCGCTTTCGCAGCTTTTCCGTCTGGTGTTAAGCCAGGGAAAGCGCGAGGTAACTGTGGGGCAGGAGACGGAGCTTGTCTCCCGGTATCTGCAGATCCAGCAGATGCGTTTTTCCAGACGTCTGCAATATGAGGTGACGGTAGAGGATGCCGTGAAACAGGAAAAAATTCCGAAACTGATTTTACAGCCATTTGTGGAAAATGCGATCGTGCATGGGTTTGAAAATGTGAGTACATGCTGCAAAGTGACGGTGACAGCAGCGCAGAGAAAAAATCGTATGCATTTTGAAATCACAGATACCGGAATTGGCATGAGCCAGTCTCAGATTGATGAGATCTGGGAAGAAGAACCGGATGCTTATCGCAAACAGCGGATCGGGCGTTATGCCATCAAAAATATCCGTGAGCGTCTGGAACGACGATACAAAGAAGATTTTATACTGGAGATCAAAAGTGAAGTGGGAAAGGGAACGACGGTGATACTGGAGCTTCCCTGTGAGGAAAAATAAATGGGATTAAAATTGTTGATCGCGGATGATGAGGATACCATTCGCAGAGGAATGACAAAATACATGCAATTGCACACCGACCGCTTTTCTAAAATCTATGAGGCTGAAAACGGGCAGGAGGCATTGGATATTCTGCTGCAATATCAGCCGCAGGTGATGCTTCTGGATGTTCAGATGCCGGGAAAAAGCGGAATAGAGGTGCTGCAGGAGGCAAAACGGGCAGGAATTGAGCCGATTACTATTATTTTGAGTGGATATGATGAATTTAAGTATGCGCAGCAGGCATTACACCTGGGGGCAAAAGAATATCTGCTAAAACCGGTGCGGGCAGCGGATATCCTTGCCTGTATCAACCAGTTGACGGATGAAGCATTCGGAACAGAAGGTGAGGCCATCGAACAGGAATTTGCCGGACAGGAGAATCGTTCCCTGCAGATTGCGCAGGAATACATTGCAGAGCATTTTACGGAGGATATTTCGCTTTCCGATGTGGCGGAGAAAGCGGGAATTTCTGCCGGATACTTATCGACCCTGTTTTCGCGGCAGCTGCAGTGCAAATATGTGGATTACCTGAATCAGATAAGAATTACACGTGCATGCACCTATCTGGCACATACGGTACTGAAAACATATGAAGTAGCCTACCGGGTCGGATTCCGGGATGAAAAATATTTTTCCCGTGTGTTTAAACGGATCAAGGGAATGAATCCGAAAGAATATCGCCAGAGTCTAAAAAAATGACACCAATCCGATAAATGGAACCTTATGTAAGGGTTCCGTTTTTCTTATGATACAAGTAGGAAAAAGAGGAGGAATGGTCATGCAAAATTATGAGTTTATCGATAAAGATGGAAGTTTCCGGCTCAAAGGTGCGGAAAATGACCGGGAATTATATTTTCCGATTGCCGGAGAACATGGATTAAAGAGTGCCATTACGCCGAATCTGTGCGGCGATGCAAAACTGGATCAGAATCATTTTCTGCTGGAACCACAGAGCGTGGGGGATCTGGCACAAAAGCGGATCTCGCGGAATTTCTGGTGCATGATAAAGGAGCGGGGTGTCTGGTCTGCAACCGGTATGTCGGCTAAACAGGAAGCACAGCGCTATAGCGGACAGCAGGAAGAATCCTGCGTGGAAGCTGGTTATATGTGGCACAAAGCGATGCGCAGATCCAAGGAGATAGGAATAGAGGCCGAGATCACAAGTTTTGTGCCGGTGGAGCAGAATGTAGAAATCATGCATGTCAAATTGCACAATATTACCTCTGAACCACTGACGGTGACTGCGATAGCTGCCATCCCGATCTATGGCCGCAGTGCAGACAATATCCGGGATCACCGGCATGTCACTTCTTTGCTGCACCGGGCATATACAACAGAATATGGGGTGCATGTGACACCGACACTGTCTTTCGATGAGCGTGGCCATCAGAAGAATGACTGGACCTATTATGTGGAGGGCATGACAGCAGAGGGAGAAGCCCCGGAGAGTTTTTATCCGGAGCAGGAAGCCTTCATCGGGCGCGGTGGTACGCTGCTTTGGCCGGAAGCTGTCGTCTGCAACCGGTCCGGGGTAGAGAGCGGAAGAAAAATAGACGGGCAGGAGACACTTGGAGGACTGCGGTTTGCAGAGAAGACACTGCAGGAAGGGGAATCCTGTGAATACACATTGCTGATCGGTGCGATTCAGGGCGAGGAAAACATTGCCAGAATAAGAGAGCAGTTTTCGGATTCCGGGAAGGTATCCAGCAGTTTAAAGGAAACCAGACAGTATTGGAAAGAGAAAAATAAAGTACATTATCACACCGCAGATCCGCTTTTTGATCAGTTTATGAACTGGGTGAATTTTCAGCCGGAATTGCGGCGAATCTACGGATGCTCGTTTCTGCCACATCATGATTACGGAAAAGGCGGCAGGGGCTGGAGAGATCTGTGGCAGGATTGCCTGGCACTGCTTTTGATGGACCCGGCAAGCGTGCGGAATCTGCTCGTATCGAATTTTGCCGGAGTGCGCGTGGATGGAACCAATGCCACGATTATCGGAGAGCACATGGGAGAATTTAAGGCGGACAGAAATGGAATCACCCGTGTATGGATGGATCATGGGGTTTGGCCGTTTATGACAACGAAATTGTATCTCGAACAGACGGGAGACAGTTCGCTATTATATGAGAATGTACCGTATTTTAAAGATGCACAGGTGATGCGTGGAACCGCCGTCGATGAAGCCTGGGAAGGAGAAGTGTGGCAGAAAGATGCACAGGACAACCGCTATGAAGGTACGGTTTTAGAGCACCTGCTGGTGCAGGCTCTGTGTGCGTTTTATGAAGTGGGGGAGCACAATCATATCCGTCTGCGCGATGCTGACTGGAATGACGCCATTGATATGGCATCCCACCGCGGAGAGAGTGTTGCTTTTACCAATTCCTATGCAAAAAATCTCATGGATCTGGGTCACCTGCTTTTAAAAGAGAAAGAAAAAGGGGTCGATACTATATCTTTGTTTTGGGAGATGGCACCGCTTTTGCGGGATGAAAAGACTCTGTATGATGACATAGAAGCAAAAAAGGAACTGCTGAAAGCTTATATAAAAAGCTGCAGCCATCAGCTCAGTGGAGAAGTGGTTCTGCTGCCGACAGAAAAAGTGGCAAAGAGTCTGCTTCATAAGGCCGAATGGATGATACAGCATATCCGCGATAACGAGTGGATAGAAGCAGACGGGCATGCCTGGTACAACAGTTATTATGATGATCATGGCAGACGCGTGGAGGGCAGGCAGCCAGATGGAAATGTGCGGATGATGCTGACCGGTCAGGTCTTTTCCATTATGGCGGGAACCGCAGAACCTGCACAGATCTTGGAAATTACAAAAGCCGCAGATCGGTATCTGTTTGATGCATCCTGCGGCGGCTACCGGCTGAACACCGATTTTCATGAGGTAAAGACGGATATGGGCCGGATGTTTGGATTTGCATACGGCGAGAAAGAAAACGGAGCCGTTTTTTCCCATATGGCAGTGATGTATGCGAATGCGTTGTATGAGCGGGGCTATGCAAAAGAAGGCTATAAGGCACTGCACGCGCTGTATCATCAGGCTATGGATTTTGAAAACAGCCGCATTTATCCGGGAATTCCGGAATACTTCGGGAAAGATGGCAGAGGACTCTACCATTATCTGACCGGTGCCGCAAGCTGGTATATGCTCACCGTGATTACCTGTATGTTTGGAATCCGTGGGGAGGAGGGGGCACTGGTCATTGCGCCGAATCTGCTGAAAGAACAGTTTGACGAGACAAAAAAGGCCGAGGTAACACTTCCATTTCAGGGAATTTTGTGGCAGGTTACGATCGAAAACCCAAAGAACTTAGAAGCAGGAACCTATGAGGTAAGAGAGGCATTGCTTGACCATGGGGTTGCATTATCCTGTGCAGGTGGAAACTGTCGTTGTGACAGAAAGCTGTTAGAGACACTGGATGTGGCGAAAACACATGAGATTCACCTGACACTCGCAGAAAGGAGTGCGGACAGATGAAACAGATATATACGATCGAAAATTATGGAACAAAACCGGTGTTTGCCAGTTTCCTTCCGGGTATCGCGGGGCTGCATGGCATTCCGATCTGGTGTTATTACGTCAACCGCGGACAGGGCGTGGCAAGTTTTGGTGTGGAAAATAAAGATCATGCGATTATGGAATTTGAACCGGCGCACAAAGCTTATCAGAACGTAAAACGTACAGGATTTCGTACTTTTTTGCGCAAAGAAGAAAAGACACAGGAAGCATTTGCACAGGAGACACAGACGCAGCGGATGCATATCGGCATGAACACGCTGGCAATTGAGGAGGAGGTTCCCGATCTGCAGCTTCATGTTCGGGTCGAATACTGTATTCTGCCGGAAGAACCGGTGGGAGCATTGTTCCGGAAAGTGACCATAGAAAATACGGCAGCACATCCGGCGGTAATCGAGCTGCTTGATGGAATGCCACAGGTGATTCCCTACGGAGTGAGCATGGAAAGTACCAAAAACATGATCCAGACCGCAAAAGCGTGGATGCAGGTGGAGCAGGCACAAAAAAACGTGCCGTATTTCAGGGTACGTGCCAGTATGGAGGATACTGCGGATGTTACCATGATCGAGGGCGGCAATTTTGGAATCGGATTTGCGGAAGATGGCACGCGTTTAGAGGCGATAACCGATCCGGAAACGGTATTTGGTTATGACAATTCCTTAGGGTGTGCCGTAGTATACGAGCAGGGTGGAATTACGGAAGTAGATGCACAGACACAAAGCGATGCCAATCTGGTTCCATGCTGCATGTTTGCGAAAACCTTAGAGATTGCATCTGGGGAAAAAGAAAGTATTTATGAACTGATCGGACAGGTAGAAAACCAGAAGATATTACAGGATTTTCTGGGAAGCCATGAATTAAATGGGGCCTATTTTGCAGAGAAAAAAGAACAGTGTGAGCAGCTGGTGCAGGAGCTGACCAAAGATATACAGACGCACACGGGAAATGAAGATTTTGACGAGATCGGAAGAGCACACG
>OOAN01001956.1_pt1 | contig 9915 bp, 8 predicted proteins | sample 1671301 | NCBI WGS metagenome assembly OOAN01 (sample SAMN06348142, study PRJEB24527) | human gut metagenome | biome: human gut; feature: ankylosing spondylitis patient; material: feces | host: Homo sapiens | place: China | collected 2015-10
TCCTGAGCCTGTTCACCGCCATTAACGCTCTGGCAGAAAAGTACGATATGCCCATCCTGTACTCCTGCCATCCCAGAAGCAAGCACCGTCTGGAAAAGAGCGGTTTCCAGCTGGACCCTCGTGTCCATGTCAATGAGCCGCTGGGCTTTAACGATTACAACAAACTGCAGATGAACGCGCTGGCAATCGTCTCCGACTCCGGCACCCTGCCTGAGGAAAGTAGCTTCTACCTGTCTATTGGTCATCCCATTGCCGCCGTGTGCATTCGCACCAGCACGGAACGCCCCGAGGCACTGGAAGCCGGCGACTTCATTCTGGCTGGCATCACCACCCGGGAGCTGCTCAACGCCACCGATATGGCAATCGAGATGAAGCAGAAGGGCGTTCTGGGCAAGCCCTGCCCCGACTATGTGGACGAGACCGTGTCCATGAAGGTGGTTCGTATCATTCAGGGTTATGTGAACGTGGTCAATAAGATGGTATGGAGGAAGGGCTAATGAATGCTAGTTGTGTCCCCTCCTTGGATAAAAGTTTGAGTAAAGAATGAAACGGCTTGCTGCAAGTTACATAACACTATTATCAGCAAGGGTTATCGTCGGGTGGTAACAATGATATTCCAAAAGAAAGCGTAGACTTAAAACGTGGAAAGGTTAAGATGAAAAAAGCAATACTTTATATTGACTCGATGCAAAAAGGTGGAGCACAGCGTGTCATGAGTGTATTGAGCGGGTTTCTTTCCAATAGAGGAGTTTATACAATTCTTGTGAATGATATTATTCCAGATGAGAGTAAGGCAGAGTATTCGATTGATTCGCAAGTTCATCGAGTATTCTTGGACAGGAACAGAAAACCGGGAAGAAATAAAAATATCACACGAGTAATTGGCCTAAGAAGGTTAGTGAAAGAGGAAAATCCAGATGTTGTCCTTTCATTTATGGGACCCCCAAACTATCGAATGCTGCTGGCGACTATGGGAATGCGATGCAGAAAAGTAGTCTCTGTAAGAAATGATCCTTATAGGGAATACGGAACAGGCTTAAAAAAGTGGATTGCTGGATTTATTTTTCGATTCGCAGATGGCTGTGTTTTTCAAACAGAACAAGCTTCGGAATATTTTCCTGTTGCAGTTCAAAAAAAGGGGAGAATCATTCTTAATCCTGTTGATTCATCTTTCTTTAACACAGCGTGGAAGGGTGAGGATAAAACTATTCTCTCAGTGGGTCGCCTTTACCCACAGAAAAATCATGCACTCTTATTGAATGCGTTTGCACGGGTTCACGAGAAATATCCGGAATATAAGCTAAAGATATGCGGAAAAGGATCCGAAGAAAATAACCTTAAAGAACTGGCAAGTGAATTAGGAATTGATTCGTTTGTCAGTTTTATGGGAGAAGTTGGTAATGTTAAAGATGAACTAAAACAGAGCAGTTGCTTTGTTCTTTCGTCAGATTATGAAGGACTCCCTAATGCACTCATGGAAGCAATGGCAGTTGGGATACCGGTAATATCAACTGATTGTCCTTGCGGGGGACCACATACCTTGATTAGACATAATGAGAATGGAATTTTGGTTCCATGTGGAGATGTAAATGGACTAGCAGATGCTATTGAGGAAGTAATCAGTAATAAAGAAAAACGAATGCGACTTGGACAATACGGAAAAGAGTCGGCTGCGCATTTTCGCACGGAGACGGTAATGGGCGAATGGCTTGAATATTTGTTTACAGAGAGTGAAATTGATGGAAAAGACAAGTGGTAGATTTATTGATAAGCTAATTGTAATGCTTACAACGCTGTGGTTGGTTGCGTTCACGGTGTTTTCTACGGAAACATGGGGAAAGTATGTTTATCTGGGATTGACAGTTGTGATATTTGGACTGGGGGCCATTAGAAACGGCTGGAAGGTAAATATTGCAATTGAACCATTTCATCTTTGTACCATGTTGTTTTTACTATACGGCTTTGCGTCGTGTCTATGGGCATTTGATGCAACATACACAATAGATAGAATGACTACAGTTGCGCAGACTTTGATATGTATGTACTTTGTATACACATATTATCGGGATGACAAAGACTCTAGCCGTTTGCTCGATTGTGTGATGTGGGCGGGATATATTGTTACTATATATGCAATCTATTACTATGGACTTGATACGATTAAATCGTTGATAGCCGCAGGAGATCGCATAGACAATGAGTTTACAAATGTTAATGAGATAGGCATGATGGCTGCGTATTCCTTGATAATCACATTCTCCAAAATAGTAAATAAGCATTTTTCTGGAAGTCTCATATTTTCATTGCCGGCACTTCTAATGGTTATTGTATCTGGGAGTCGGAAGGCATTTATCATTCTTCTATTCGGTGTGTTTTTTGTTTATTTAACACGGAGCGTGAGTCAAAGTTCGAACCCAATTGAAACACTCTTTAAGTTCTTCTTGGTTTGTTCGATAGGAGCTATAGCCATTATTATTATATGGTCAATTCCAGCGTTTAACCCTGTAACAGAGAGACTTCTTCAAACACTCAATCAGTTTACTGGAAATGGAGAGACTGATGTGTCAACAATTAGGAGACTTCAGTTCATCGAAATTGGATTGCAGCAGTTTATTGAGACACCTATACTGGGAATCGGTATAGGGAATTCCTTATTTATCATAGGGAGGAACACGTATTTACATAGTAATTATATAGAAATTCTTGCTTGTGGAGGAATTTTAGGAATTCTAACTTTTTATAGTAGTTATCTGTACTGCCTAAAAGAACTGATCCATGGAATGAAAAAATACAATGAAATCACCACTTTATGTGTGACAGTTTTTATTCTGCAGTTAGTAATGGATTTTATGCAGGTATCCTATTTTTCAAAGGACACGTTTTTCTATTTTATGATTTTCTTTTTACAGGCTAAAAGCATAAGATATGAGAAAAGAAGCCATTGGGAGGAGATAGAATATGTATAAGCCGACAAAGTATATTTCCGCAGGAATTAGATATCTAACAAATTCTGATTACAGATTTATAATTGATTCTGCCAGAGGAAAATACAATGACATGCCTGACAGAGAATACCTACAAAGAAGGTTTAGAGCTGAATTGGGAAGAAGTCTGAATTTAGACTCCCCCCAAACCTTCAACGAGAAGCTCCAGTGGTTAAAACTCTACAATCGGAAACCGGAATACACCGTAATGGTGGATAAATACAAGGTCAGGGAATATATTGCCCAGACTCTTGGGGAGGAATACCTGATTCCTCTGCTGGGGGTATGGGATGACCCGGATGAAATCGACTTTGATGCGTTGCCTGACCAGTTTGTACTGAAATGTAACCACAATTCCGGTTCGGGAATGTGTATTTGCAAAAACAAATCCAAGCTGGATATTCCGAAAGTCAAGGAAGAACTGCGAAAGGGACTCAAAGAAAACTATTATATTAGGCATCGTGAATGGCCTTACAAGGATGTCCCACGAAAGATTATTGCAGAAAAATATATGGTGGATGCCAGCGGTGATCTTAAAGATTATAAATTCTACTGCTTTGATGGAGCGATGAAATTTCTCATGATTAATTCTGATCGGAACTCTGACAAGCCCACGAAAGCAGATTATTTTGATCGGGACTTTAACTGGTTGGATTTTACATGGGGATATAGTCATGCGGAAGTTCATCCTGAGAAGCCTGAACAATTTGAGAAGATGGTCGCAATTGCCGAAAAGCTTTCAAAGGGACTTCCGCATATTCGTGTTGATTTGTACGAGTGTAATGGACAGATTTATTTTGGCGAGTTGACATTTTTTGATGGCAGCGGATTTGATAAAATCGAGCCGCTGGAATGGGATTATAAAATTGGAAGAATGCTCAAGCTTCCAATGTCCTTGAAGCAATGAACGGGAGAGAAATGTGCGAAAAAAACTTTTAGCAAAAAACACAATGGCATCATTGTTATCACAGATTACTGCGCTGGTGTGCGGATTTATTTTACCACGCCTATTCTTGGAATATTTTGGATCTGAAGTAAATGGTCTAGTGAATTCAATTACCCAATTTTTGGGAGTGATTTCTTTTCTGGAATTGGGAGTTGGTGCAGTTGTTGAATCATCGCTCTATCAGCCTCTGTCAACCAATGATAAACCACAAATCAGTAAGGTGATGGTATCGGCAGACAGATTCTTTCGTCGGCTGGCGCAGATCCTATTGGCATATGTGCTGATTTTAATTGCCGTATATCCGTTGCTTGCGAATCAGAGTTTTGGCTATATCTACACCGCTACACTGATTGCGGCAATTTCAATCAGTTCTTTTGCACAATACTATTTTGGTATCGTAAATTCGCTACTGCTAAATGCGGATCAGCGAGGATATATCCAGTATAATGCACAAACAATTACGGTGGTTTTAAATACCGTTGTTTGCGTATTTATGATAAAACTCGGTGGCTCGGTTCAGTTGGTAAAATTGACCACGTCCTTGATTTATCTTGCCAGACCGCTCGCCCTCCGAATTTATGTTAACCGGAGGTATCAAATCGATTGGAAAATTCAGTATGATGGAGAACCCATTCAACAAAAATGGAATGGCGTGGCGCAGCATATAGCTGCAGTAGTATTAGACGGAACGGACACTATTGTTTTGACGCTGTTGTCCACACTCTCGAACGTTTCGATATATTCTGTTTATTTTATGGTGATTAGGGGCGTCAAGACACTATTTTTGTCTATGACGAATGGCATTCAATCGTTGCTGGGTGAACTATGGGCAAGGCAGGAACTTGACGAGCTTAAAAAAACTTTTGGATGGACGGAATGGTGTATTCATTCCGGAACCACCTTCGTATTTTCCTGCACGGCCGCTCTGATTGTTCCGTTTGTCCGTGTTTATACTGCGGGAATCAGCGATGCAAATTATATTCAACCGACATTTGCGATATTACTCACATTGGCGCATGCTATGCACTGCTTGCGTCTTCCCTATAATATCATGGTTTTGGCAGCGGGGCATTACAAGCAGACACAACGGAACTATATCGTTGCTGCTGTAATTAATATTGTCATTTCTGTTCTAACGGTAAAAGCATGGGGGTTGATTGGTATTGCAATCGGTACTCTTGCGGCGATGGTGTATCAAACGGTGTGGTTGGCGGTATATGATTCTCGAAACTTTGTATTTTGGCCGATGAAAGCAGTTGTAAAACAGTTTGCGGTTGATAGCGTGACAGCTGTTTGTATTGTGATGCTTTCTGGGATGCTAACAATGCGTTCTGTTTCCTATATTTCGTGGATTATATTAGCCATGGCCACTGCTCTTTTAGCAGTTATTATTACGGTATGCCTTAATTTTATTGCATATAAAGACAAAATGATGGTATTGATTCATATTGCGATGAAAGGAAAAAGGAAATGAATAAAACAGTATTCATCACAGGCGCATCTGGTTTTATCGGCTCCAACCTTGCCAAGCGTATTCTGACCACTGAGCCGGATACCAAGGTGATTGGTCTGGACAATATGAACGATTATTATGATGTTCGCATCAAGAAAGTTCGTCTGGCAGAGCTTCAGAAGTTCGAGAACTACACCTTTATTAAGGGCAATCTCGCAGACAAGGCACTCATCAACAGCATCTTCGAGCAGTACCACCCGGATATCGTGGTGAACCTCGGTGCCCAGGCAGGTGTGCGCTACTCCATCACCAATCCGGATGCCTACATCGAAAGCAATATGCTGGGCTTTTACAACATCCTCGAAGCCTGCCGTCACTACCCAGTAGAGCATCTGGTTTACGCATCTTCCAGCTCTGTCTATGGCAGTAACAAAAAGGTGCCTTACTCCACCGATGACAAGGTGGACAACCCGGTGTCCCTGTATGCGGCTACCAAAAAATCCAATGAGCTGATGGCACACGCCTACAGTAAGCTGTATAACATTCCCTCCACCGGCTTGCGATTCTTTACGGTGTATGGTCCTGCCGGTCGTCCGGACATGGCGTACTTTGGCTTCACCAACAAGCTGGTCAACGGTGAGACCATCAAGATTTTCAACTACGGAAACTGCAAGCGGGACTTTACTTATGTGGATGACATCGTGGAAGGTGTTGTCCGAGTGATGAAGAAGCCGCCCGAGAAGAAGAACGGCGAGGATGGGCTGCCCATTCCTCCCTATGCAGTTTACAACATCGGCAACTCCAATCCTGAGAACCTGCTGGACTTTGTGCAGATTCTGTCTGAGGAACTGGTGCGTGCCGGTGTGTTGCCTGCGGACTATGATTTTGAGGCTCATAAGGAACTGGTTCCCATGCAGCCCGGTGATGTTCCTGTAACCTTTGCAGATACCGCGCCGCTGGAGCGGGACTTCGGTTTTAAGCCCCACACCCCCCTGAGGGAGGGCCTGCGGAAGTTTGCCCAGTGGTATAAGAAATTTTATACGGGGGAATCAAAATGAATATGGTACTCGAACAGGATGCTAAAAGATATGCGGGGGGGGGTACCCCTGTTTCAACGGCTTTATCGGAAAGCGCAAAATGCACAGATTCCTCTTGCAAAGAAGTGGTACAGGCTGCTTTTTAAACTTGCCAGAGATAGAAGGCATATTGAATTAGCAGTTGGGACAAGTATTGGACCTGGACTGTATTTTGGACACGCTTACTGCATAACGATTAATCCGGAGGCTGTCTTAGGAAAAAATATCAATTTACATAAGGGTGTTACGATTGGTCAGGAAAACCGCGGGAAGCGCATGGGGATACCTGTAATTGGAGATAAGGTTTGGATTGGCGTAAATGCTACGATTGTTGGCGCGATTAAAGTTGGAAACGATGTTTTAATTGCACCGAACACTTATGTGAATTGCGATGTTCCAGATCATTCAATCGTTTTTGGAAATCCCTGCATTATTAAGCATAGAGATAATGCAACGGAAGGGTATATCAATAGGACTATCTGATTTAAATCGGGAGGATAGAACATTATGAAAATTGCAGTTGCTGGTACCGGCTATGTCGGTTTGTCCATTGCTACGCTGCTATCGCAGCATCATGAGGTCATGGCAGTGGATATTATCCCGGAAAAAGTTGACCTTATCAATCACAAGAAGTCTCCGATTCAGGACGAGTACATTGAAAAGTATCTGGCAGAAAAGAACTTAAATCTGACTGCCACGCTGGATGCTGAAACTGCCTACAAAGATGCGGATTTTGTAGTTATTGCAGCACCTACTAACTATGACAGCAAGAAAAACTTCTTTGATACTTCTGCAGTAGAAGCTGTCATCAAGCTGGTGATCCAGTATAATCCTGATGCCATCATGGTCATCAAGTCCACAATTCCGGTCGGATTCACGGCTTCTGTGCGTGAAAAGTACCACTGCGACAACATCATTTTCAGCCCGGAGTTCCTGCGGGAGTCTAAAGCTCTGTACGACAATCTGTACCCGAGCCGTATCATTGTGGGTACTGATGTGGATAATGCACGTCTGGTGAAGGCTGCCAATACTTTTGCTGGTTTACTGCAGGAAGGTGCAATCAAGGAGAATATCGATACCTTGATTATGGGCTTTACGGAAGCCGAGGCTGTTAAGTTGTTTGCCAACACTTATCTGGCTCTGCGTGTCAGCTATTTCAACGAGCTGGATACCTATGCGGAGATGAAGGGACTGAATACGCAGCAAATTATCAAGGGTGTGTGCCTTGATCCTCGTATTGGTGATCAGTACAACAACCCAAGCTTTGGCTACGGCGGTTACTGCCTGCCCAAGGACACCAAGCAGCTTCTGGCCAATTACGCTGATGTGCCGGAGAACCTGATTGAAGCAATCGTGGAGTCTAACCGTACCCGAAAAGACTACATTGCTGACCGTGTGCTGGAGATCGCTGGCGCATATGAAGCAAACGAGGCTTATGATCCTAGCAAGGAACACAATGTGGTGGTTGGCGTATACCGCCTGACCATGAAATCCAACTCTGATAACTTCCGCCAGAGCTCTATTCAGGGCGTTATGAAGCGTATCAAAGCCAAGGGCGCAACAGTCATCATTTATGAGCCGACCCTGGACAATGGCACTACCTTCTTTGGCAGCGAGGTTGTGAATGATCTTGAGGAATTCAAAAACCGCAGTCAGGCCATCATTGCCAACCGCTATGACAGCTGTCTGGATGACGTTCAGGAAAAGGTCTATACTCGTGACCTGTTCCGAAGAGACTAATACCTATAGCGATCATGTGTTCAGCCACATGGTTGTGCTGCTCAAGTGTGCTGCCTCTCCGTGGTAAGCAACAGGCAACGGATTATAATCCGGCCAAGGTATGCATTCATTAAGTTACTCTTTAGAAGAGAGAATAACCGGGTTGATATAAGGAAAACGATATGAAAAATGTTGTGTTTTTTAATAACAAGGGTGGCGTAGGAAAAACAACGTTTACCTACCACTTGGGCTTTGCGCTAGAGCGAATGGGTAAGAAAGTTCTTTTTGTTGATGCTGATCCACAGTGCAACCTGTCAAGCCACTTGTGTGACGATGCAATTATAAGTCAAGAATGGGGAACCAACGGAAACAGCATTTATAAAGCTGTCGAACCGATCGTTCTGGGATCGGGAGATATTAAACCGGTTAAGCCGTATAAGATTGAGAATAGAAATATATGGATTTTTGTTGGAGATCTGTTGCTGTCTGATTTTGAAACGGAATTAACTAATGCATGGACACAGTTACTGGCAGGACAAGAACGTGGTTTTAGAGTTACGTCTGCAATATACAGAGTAGTGATGAACTTTTGTAGAGAGCAGGAAATCGATTATGTCCTATTTGATATTGGTCCCAATATGGGCGCACTAAATAGGGCTATCTTGCTTGGATGCGACAATTATTTTATTCCAGTTGTTCCGGACATGTTTTCACTTCGAGGAATGCAAAATATTGGAAGAACATTCGCTACATGGATAAACAATTATCAGTTGTCTCTAGATAGAACGATGATTTCTGGATTTGACTGTGTGGCAGGAGCTCCAAAGTTTACGGGATATGTGCTGCAACAGTTCAATAAATATAGAAATCGAGAGACAAAGGCATTTGCGATGTGGAGTGAACAAATTCCAGAAACAATCGAAAACTATGTGGTTAAGCCGTTGACGATAGCAGCTTTGCAAAAATACAATCTGGTTGCAAAACGCAATGATTACAAAATCGCAGAATTTAAAAATTATAATGGATTAATTCCAAGGGCGCAAGCAGCACAAAAGCCGATATTTGAGCTTACAGCAGCGGATGGAGTAGTTGGTGGACATCTTAATTCGGTGAAAACCTGCAGTGATGAATTTGCTGAGGTAGCTAGTGTTTTTTCATCAATTGTATAACTAGATATAGAAGCCATGTCCAAAGCATGGCTGTGCTGCATGCTACCTCTCCGTGGTGAGCAGCAGGCAACGAGAGTCTATCTCGGCTAAAGCATATATTCGTCAATTTGCTCTTTGGATGAGGAGAAAACTATAATGGGAAAGTATTTTGGAACTGACGGTTTCCGTGGCGAAGCTGGAATCACTCTGACCGCAGATCATGCCTACAAGGTTGGTCGTTTTCTGGGCTGGTATTACAACGCTCTGCGTGAGCGCAATGGTGACACCGACCCCGCTCGTATCGTCATTGGCAAGGACACCCGCCGCAGCTCTTATATGTTCGAGTACAGCCTGGTCGCAGGTCTGACCGCTTCCGGTGCAGATGCTTACCTGCTCCATGTCACTACCACCCCTTCTGTGGCTTACATCGCCCGAGTGGACGACTTCGACTGCGGCATCATGATTTCTGCCAGCCATAATCCCTACTACGATAACGGCATCAAGCTGATCGACTGCTATGGCGAGAAGATGCCGGAGGAAATCTTGCTGTTAGTCGAGGATTACATTGACGGAAAGCTCCATGTGTTCG
>OOAN01001964.1_pt1 | contig 9875 bp, 6 predicted proteins | sample 1671301 | NCBI WGS metagenome assembly OOAN01 (sample SAMN06348142, study PRJEB24527) | human gut metagenome | biome: human gut; feature: ankylosing spondylitis patient; material: feces | host: Homo sapiens | place: China | collected 2015-10
ATACATAAATCAGAACGGGTCTTAATACGGATTTGTTCTGATTTAAGTTTTTTGAAAGGCGAAAACAGATGGATAATATGGACAATTCAAATCAGCAGAACAATGATTTAAATAATGCGTATGCATCGTATAGGAGAGAAAAAAATAAAAATAAGTCAAAGTTTGGCAAAGGGCTTGTGGCTGGCATTCTTGCAGGAGTTTTCGCAACGGTTTCTGTTGTGGGAATTACAGCTGGGATTTTTGAGAGAAAAGGATATCTTCATTTTGGTGCAAATGGAGAGGTGTATGTGCAGCAGACTTCAACTGATGATTCAGATGGAATAGGAAGTGATGTTGAGGGTAAGCTTAATGCAATTGATTCGCTTCTTGACAGGAATTTTTATTTTGGTGGAACAGATGATGAAAAGGCTGAAAATTATATTTACAAGGCTTTTCTTGATTCCTATGGCGATAAATATACAGTTTATTATACTCCTGATGAATATAAGGCAATCCTTGAATCGACAAGCGGCAAGTTCTATGGAATAGGTGCTGTATGCCAGAAAAATGAGGATGGTTCGATTCTTATTGCAGACCCATATGAGGATGCTCCGGCATACAAAGCGGGAATAAGGAAGGGCGACTGCGTTGTGAAAGTTGACGGAACAGATATAACTGATATGGATTTATCATCCGCAGTTGCACTTATAAAGGGGGATAAAGGAACAACTGTTAATCTTGAAATAAGAAGGGGTTCACAGACACTTACCTTTACAGTTGAAAGAGCAGAGGTAAATGTAAAGACTGTTGACCATAAAATGATGGATGATAATATTGGATATATTATAGTTTCACAGTTTGATGAAGTTACGACAAAGCAGTTTAAAGAAGCATTAGAAGATTTGCAGCAGCAGGGAATGAGCGGACTTATAATTGATATACGTTCAAATCCTGGTGGACTTTTAAACAGCGTTGTTGATATTCTTGATGGGCTTCTTCCGGATGGATTGATTGTGTATACAGAGACTAAGAGCGGAACACGTAAGGAATATAAGGGAAGCAACAGCAATGAACTTAAAGTTCCTCTTGCAGTTCTTGTAAATGAAGACAGTGCAAGTGCTTCAGAGATATTTGCCGGTGCGGTTCAGGATTACGGAAAAGGTGCGGTTATCGGAACAAAGACATTCGGTAAAGGTATTGTCCAGACAATACAGCCGCTCACAGACGGAAGTGCTGTAAAGTATACGATTGCCAAATATTTTACTCCTAAGGGACAGGATATTCACGGAAATGGCGTTACACCTGATATTGAGGTTACGCTTCCGGATGATGCTGTAAGTGACGTCCAGTATGAGGCAGCTGTCAACTATCTTAAAGGAAAAATGAATTAAGAGTTTTAAAAGTACAGAACAAATATTCGATTTGTTCTGTACTTTTTTTATTTTGAATGATATACTATAGTGGTAGCATACTAGGAATAGTTTATTATTTTAGATATATCACATAGTTTAATCTTAATCAGGAGAACAGTATGAATCATTTTGAGTTGTTATCTGAATATAAGCCGACCGGCGACCAGCCACAGGCAATTAAGAAGCTTTCAGATGGATTTCTTGAGGGCAATCAGTTTGAGACGCTTGTCGGTGTAACCGGTTCGGGAAAGACTTTTACAATGGCTAATATTATTGAGAAAGTGCAGAAGCCTACGCTTATTATTTCACATAATAAGACACTTGCTGCACAGCTTTACGGCGAGATGAAGGAATTTTTTCCCAATAATGCTGTTGAATATTTTGTTTCGTATTACGATTATTATCAGCCCGAGGCTTATGTACCGCAGAGCGATACTTATATAGCTAAGGATTCTTCTATTAATGATGAGATTGATAAGTTAAGACATTCAGCAACAGCCGCACTTTCTGAAAGAAAGGATGTTATTATTGTGGCTTCTGTATCGTGCATATACGGACTCGGTGCACCTATTGATTACCAGAATATGGTTATTTCCCTGCGTCCCGGCATGGAGAAGGACAGAGACGATGTCATAAGAAAGCTTGTTGATATTCAATATATGAGAGGAGATCAGGATTTTAAACGAGGAACTTTCCGTGTGCGTGGTGATGTTGTTGAGGTTTATCCGGCAGCATCAAGTGGAGAGGCTGTAAGAATTGAATTTTTTGGTGATGAAGTTGACAGAATATCTGAGATTGATTCTTTGACTGGAGAAGTCAAGTCAGAGCTTGAACATATTGCGATTTTCCCGAATTCACATTATGTTGTTGATAAGGAAAAGATGGCGGCAGCAATTGAGAATATTAAGGAAGAACTGAAGGAGAGAATTGCTTATTTTAAGAGCGAAGATAAGCTTGTTGAGGCACAGAGAATTGAGGAGAGAACTAATTTTGATATAGAGATGATGCAGGAGACCGGTTTCTGCTCGGGAATTGAGAATTATTCAAGACATCTTGCGGGGCTTCCGGCAGGGGTTCCGCCATATACACTTATGGATTATTTTCCGGATGATTTTCTTATTATAGTTGATGAGTCACACATAACGATTCCACAGATAAGAGGAATGTATGCCGGCGACCAGTCAAGAAAGACAACTCTTGTAGATTATGGTTTCAGGCTTCCATCTGCTAAGGATAACAGACCGCTTAATTTTACTGAATTTGAGAATAAGATTTCGCAGATGTTGTTTGTTTCGGCAACACCATCTGTCTATGAGGAAGAGCATGAACTTTTAAGGGCGGAGCAGATTATACGTCCTACAGGACTTCTGGATCCTGAGATTTTTGTACGTCCTATTGAAGGGCAGATTGATGACCTTGTTTCGGAGATTAACAAGGAGACTAAGAAACATAATAAGATCCTTGTCACAACGCTTACTAAACGTATGGCAGAGGATTTGACAGATTATCTTAAAGAGCTTGGAATACGTGTCAAGTATCTTCATGCCGACATTGATACGCTTGAAAGGCAGAAGATTATACGTGATATGCGAATGGATGCGTTTGACGTGCTTGTTGGTATTAACCTTTTACGAGAAGGTCTTGATATTCCTGAGATTACACTTGTTGCTATTCTTGATGCCGATAAGGAAGGATTTTTAAGGACGGAGACATCGCTTATCCAGACAATCGGACGAGCTGCACGTAACAGTGAGGGACATGTTATTATGTATGCCGATAAGATTACGGAATCAATGGAAAAAGCGATTTCCGAGACGGAAAGAAGACGTCAGATTCAGCAGGAGTATAATGAAGAGCATGGAATAACTCCTCAGACTATAAAGAAGGCTGTGAGGGATCTGATAAGCATTTCCAAGGCAGCAGATGCATCATCCGGCAATGGTGAGACTCTTGAGAAAGATTATGAGTCTATGAGCCGCAAAGAACTTGAAAAGGTTAAGAAGCAGATTGAGAAGAATATGCACAAGGCTGCGGCAGAGCTTAACTTTGAGGAGGCAGCAGTTCTCAGGGATAAGATGATTGAAGTTAATAAGTTTTTATATGAGACGAAGTGAAAGAGGTAAATGATGAAAAAAGGAGATTACAGGCAGTTTATAAGGATTAAGGGAGCTAATGAGCATAACCTTAAAAATGTATCTGTTGATATACCAAGAAATGAGCTTGTTGTGCTTACAGGACTTTCAGGTTCAGGTAAGTCTTCGCTTGCATTTGATACTATTTATGCTGAAGGACAGAGAAGATATATGGAGTCGCTTTCTTCATATGCCAGACAGTTCCTCGGTCAGATGGAAAAGCCTAATGTTGAAAGTATAGAGGGACTTTCACCGGCGATTTCTATTGATCAGAAATCTACTAACAGAAATCCACGTTCTACAGTCGGAACTGTTACAGAGATATATGATTATTTCAGGCTTTTGTATGCAAGAGTGGGTATTCCGCATTGTCCTAAGTGTGGAAGAGAGATTAAGAAACAGACTGTGGACCAGATGGTTGATGTTATTATGGGACTTCCCGAAAGGACAAAGATTCAGCTTCTTGCTCCTGTTGTAAGAGGAAGAAAAGGTGAGCATGTTAAACTTTTTGAGCAGGCTAAAAAGAGTGGATATGTTCGTGTTATGGTTGATGGAAGCATGTATGAGCTGACAGACGAGATTAAACTTGATAAGAATAAAAAACATAATATTGAGATAGTTGTTGACCGTCTTTCTATAAGAGAGGGAATCGAAAAAAGACTTACTGATTCGATTGAGACGACATTGAAGCTTGCTGATGGAATAATGACTGTTGATGTTATTGGCGGAAAGCCGATAAACTTCAGCCAGAGCTTTGCATGCCCGGACTGTGAGATAAGTATTGATGAGATTGAGCCGAGAAGCTTTTCTTTCAATAATCCTTTTGGTGCGTGTCCTGATTGTTTTGGCCTTGGATATAAGATGGAATTTGACGCTGAGCTTATGATACCCGATGAGAGACTTAGTATTGATGAGGGTGCCATTGTTGTTATGGGCTGGCAGTCTGTAACAGATGAGGGAAGTTTTTCAAGAGCGATTATGAAAGCACTTGCAGATGAGTATAATTTCAGCCTTTCAACACCATTTAAGGATTATCCGGACGAGATTAAAGATATTATTATCAACGGAACCAAAGGTCACAGCGTTAAGGTTTATTACAGAGGCCAGCGAGGTGAGGGTGTATATGATATTGCATTTGAGGGACTTGTAAGGAATGTTGCAAAACGCTACAGGGAAACAGCTTCAGAGGCATCTAAGCAGCAGTATGAAGAATTTATGAGAATTACTCCGTGTGCGTCATGTAAGGGACAGAGATTAAAACCGACATCGCTTGCTGTTACGGTTGCTGATAAGAATATTTATGAGATTACCAATATGCCGATTCTTGATTTGCAGGATTTTCTTCAGAATATGAAGCTTTCAGAAAGACAACTTGCCATAGGCAGCCAGATTTTAAAGGAGATAAGGTCAAGAATACAGTTCCTTATGGATGTAGGACTTGATTATCTTTCTCTTTCCAGGGCAACAGGTACGCTTTCGGGCGGCGAGGCACAAAGAATCAGGCTTGCAACCCAGATTGGTTCGGGGCTTGTAGGTGTTGCATATATTCTTGATGAGCCAAGTATTGGTCTTCATCAGAGAGATAATGACAAGCTTTTAAAGACGCTTGAACATTTAAGAGACTTAGGCAATTCGGTCATCGTTGTTGAACATGATGAGGATACTATGTATGCTGCAGACTATATTGTGGATATCGGTCCCGGTGCCGGCAGGAATGGTGGACAGGTTGTTGCAACGGGAACTGCCGAACAGATTATGAAGTGTAAGGAATCAATTACCGGAGCATATCTGAGCGGAAGAATTAAGATTCCTGTTCCTGCCAAAAGACGCAAACCGACAGGCTGGATTAAGGTCAGAGGTGCAAGGGAAAATAATCTTAAAAATATTGATGTTGATATTCCACTTGGCGTATTTACATGTGTTACGGGTGTATCAGGTTCAGGAAAGAGCTCACTTGTAAATGAGATTCTTTACAAGCACCTTGCAAAGGAACTTAACAGGGCAAGATGTATCCCGGGAAAACACGACGGAATAGACGGAATGGAACAGCTTGATAAGGTTATTGATATAGACCAGTCGCCAATCGGACGTACTCCGAGGTCAAATCCTGCGACATATACAGGCGTATTTGATATGATAAGGGATTTGTTTGCCGCAACATCGGATGCAAAAGAGCGAGGATACAAAAAAGGAAGATTTAGTTTTAATGTCAAGGGCGGAAGATGTGAAGCATGTTCGGGTGACGGTATTATTAAGATTGAGATGCATTTTCTTCCTGATGTGTACGTGCCTTGTGAAGTCTGCGGCGGCAAGCGTTACAATCGTGAAACGCTTGAGGTTAAGTATAAAGGCAAGAGCATATATGACGTGCTTGATATGACAGTTGAAGATGCAGTTGAATTCTTTGAAAATGTTCCGTCAATTAAAAGAAAAATTGAAACTCTCAATGATGTGGGACTTTCTTATGTAAAGCTCGGACAGCCTTCAACTGAACTTTCGGGTGGCGAGGCACAAAGAATAAAGCTGGCGACAGAACTTTCAAAGAGAAGCACAGGAAAGACTATTTATATTCTTGATGAGCCTACAACAGGACTTCATTTTGCGGATGTGCATAAACTGGTTGATATTCTTCATAAGCTCGCGGAGGGCGGCAATACGGTTGTTGTTATCGAGCATAATCTTGATGTAATAAAGACTGCAGATTATATTATCGACATGGGACCGGAAGGCGGTGCGAGAGGCGGTACTGTTATCGCAAAGGGCACGCCTGAGGAGATTGTCAAGGTTAAAGAATCTTACACGGGACAGTATGTAAAAAAATATCTGGAAAAGTAGGCGGTATTTTGATTGCGACATCAGGCAGTTTGAATACCTGAAGGATTTATATAGGGCAGCAGAGATATAAATATACAGATATACACAAAATATTTTGGAGAAAAATAAGTATGGTTGATGGAATTATTTTTGATATGGACGGAGTTTTGGTCGATTCCGAAAGACAGTCAAATGAGGGCTGGAAGTGGGCAGCAAAAAAACAAGGCATAGACATGCCTATGTGGCTTATCGATAGTTTTAAGGGAGCACCCGATGAGCTTAACTGTAAAATATTTGATGATTATTTTGAAGGAAAAGCTGATTATTGGGAGACAAAAATGCTTCGCACAAAGCATATTTACAAGATAAGGGAAAAGGAAGGTCTTCCTGTTAAAAAAGGTGTTAAGGAAATATTTGAGTATATTAAAGCAAATAATTTGAAATGTGCGGTTGCAACTTCAACAAGGCGTATCAGTGCCGAAAAAACACTTAGCGATATAGGTGTGTCGGATTATCTTGATGCGGTCGTGTATGGCAATGAGGTTGAGCATGGGAAACCCGAACCTGATATATTTCTGCTTGCGGCAGATGCAATAGGTGTAAAACCTGAAAATGCGATTGTTGTAGAGGACAGTATCAACGGAATTAAGGCAGGTCATGCGGCGGGAATGAGAGTTATTCATGTGCCTGACACGATAGCGATTGATGATGAGATAAGAAAACTGACGTACTGCGTGTGCAATGATTTGACGGAAATTGCCGATATTGTTGACAGTATTAACAAGCCTGTGATTAACAGAAAGGCTGTGCTTAACGCATTTGCCGGATATGTGCATTATTATGACCCGTCGGATGGAAAGATTAAACTAAAAATTGACCACACTTACAGAGTTGCTGCACTTTGTGAAAAAATTGCCGATTCTGTAGGGCTTACTGGTGAAGATAAGGACGTTGCATGGCTTCTGGGCATGTTGCATGATATTGGAAGATTTGAACAGATAAGATGTTTTGGAACTTTTAATGATGGAATGTCAGTTGACCATGCCGAGCTTGGTGCGGATATTCTTTTTGACCCTGACAGAAAAGATAAAGTTTGTGTAACTTCCGCCCAGGGTACTGTGTATGCAATAAAAAAGCCTATGTGTGAACCAGTCAACGATACTGTTGTGAAAAATGCTCCTCGCATAATTAATAAATTTGCCGAAGGATATGTCGAGAAAAACGGCAGTGATTTGCTTGAGCTTGCTATCAGACAGCATAATAAGTTCAGGATTGCCGATGGGCTTTCCAAACGTGAAGAAATGTTTTGTAATATTCTTCGTGACGCAGATAAAATCGATATTTTAAAGGTTAATGTAGATGTGCCTCTTGAGACGATTTATAATGCAACGACAGAAGAGATACGAAACAGTGTGATAACAGATGAAGTGCTTGAATGTTTTTATGCAAAACAGACTGTACTCAGGTCGCTTAAAAAAAGTGTTGTGGATAATATTGTCGGACACATTTCGCTTATTTTTGAACTGGTATATCCAGTGAGCCTTAAAATTGTAAAGGAGCAGGGTTATGTGTATAAAATGCTGGATTTTAAGTCGGACAGACCGGACACTGTGGAAAAGTTTGCCGGAATGAGGAAGTTTGTTGATAAGTTTCTTGAGGGGAATTAAGCAGGACATAGTGTGTCTATAGGTGAAAATGCGGCATTTCTCGTTTTGTGTCGTGTTTATTCCGGTATAGATGATATAACCTGTCAATGAAAGGAGGCAGCAGTATGAATCAAAAAAATATAGGCTCGTTTCTTAAAATATTAAGAAGGGAAAAGAACCTTACGCAGGAACAGCTTGCGGAACAGTTCAATGTATCGTCAAGGACTGTTTCGAGATGGGAAACGGGAAGCAATATGCCCGATTTGAGTCTTTTGGTTGAACTTGCGGATTTTTACAATGTTGACATCAGGGAAATTATTGACGGGGAAAGGAAAAGCGAGATTATGAACAGTGAAGAAAAAGAGACATTGAAACTTGTTGCGGATTATGCGGAGAACGAAAAGGGCATTTTACTTAAAAGACTCAGAATTATAAGTATCGTAGGGCTGTGTTCGATTATTGTCGGTTTTGTGATGCTGAATCTGGGAACGGAAAATAACATGCCTGTTTATGATTATCTTATGGGAACTTCGTTCGGACTGGCTATGGGTGCATTGATTGTCGCAGTTTTTTATTCTACGGGAGTATTGTCTTATTTAAGAAAAAATATAAAATGCAGGAACAGCATGAAAGTCATAAAGATAATCGCTATATTGGCATGTGCGGCATTTTTGGCAGCATCAATAGTTGCGTCATTATAAAAAACATTGCAGTTAAATGATTTTTTGTAAGTTTATTTACAAAGTGGCTTGTCATTGCCGACGGACTTTACTATAATAATTAAAGGAGTGCAAAGTTCGTGTATACACTGTAACTTGGCAACTGCCGTGAAACTGTCGGAACACGCAATACGTGTTTTGTGGTTTAGGAAAAACAATATATGAAAGGGACAATATGAATCAGGAAAAGGTTATTGTTATAGACTTTGGCGGACAGTACAACCAGCTTGTTGCACGTCGTGTCCGTGAATGTAATGTATATTGTGAGATTTATTCTTACAAGACACCTCTTGAGCAGATAAAGGCCATGAATCCTAAGGGAATTATCCTTACAGGTGGTCCAAACAGTTGTTATGAAGAGGGTTCGCCTACATGCACAAAGGAATTATTTGAACTCGGAGTACCGGTACTCGGACTTTGTTACGGAGCACAGCTTATGCAGCATGTTCTTGGCGGAAAGGTTGAAAAGGCACCTGTACGTGAGTACGGAAAGACAGAGACATTTGTGGATAAGAGCAGTGCTTTATTTGGAGATGTTTCAGAAAAGACTATCGTTTGGATGAGTCATTTTGATTATATTTCACAGGTTGCACCGGGATTTAAGATTATCGCCCACACAGCAGACTGTCCTGTCGCAGCTGCTGAGTGCAAGGAAAAGAATCTCTATGCAATTCAATTCCACCCGGAAGTTCTTCATACACAGGAAGGTACAAAGATGCTTCATAATTTTGTACGCGGCGTGTGCGGTTGTGCGGGAACATGGAAAATGGACGCATTTGTTGAAAATACGATTAAGGAAATCCGTGAAAAAGTCGGCGACGGCAAGGTTTTACTTGCTCTTTCGGGTGGTGTTGATTCATCTGTTGCGGCCGGACTTCTCTCAAGAGCAATCGGAAAACAGCTTACATGTGTATTCGTAGACCACGGTCTTCTTCGTAAAGATGAAGGTGATGAGGTTGAAAATGTATTCCTCTCCGTCCTGTGCTTTATATTTTGTTTTGTGACGGAAATCTACCAGTGTGTTAAGACCTTTGTCCACTTCAAAGATTACATCACCGCCGCGACCGCCGTCGCCTCCGTCCGGACCGCCATTCGGAACATATAATTCCCTGCGAAAGCTGACGTGACCGTCGCCGCCCTTTCCGGATCGGATATATATTTTTGCTCTGTCTG
>OOAN01001974.1_pt1 | contig 9849 bp, 8 predicted proteins | sample 1671301 | NCBI WGS metagenome assembly OOAN01 (sample SAMN06348142, study PRJEB24527) | human gut metagenome | biome: human gut; feature: ankylosing spondylitis patient; material: feces | host: Homo sapiens | place: China | collected 2015-10
CTCTTCCGATCTCAATTTATTATTTTTTAACGTTTACTTTGAATTTGACAGTTTTCTTACCGCTTTTGACGGTGATGGTTGCTGTGCCTTTTTTTACGGCTTTTAATTTACCTTTTTTATCGACCGTCACAATTTTTTTGTTAGAAGAAGCATAACTGATTTTATCCGGTGAAGTAATTGGTGTAACGGAGGTCTTTATCTTAAAAGTTTTACCTTTTTTCATGGTAAGTTTCTTACCAGTTACATTGGTAATGGTAAGTTTTTTGGTTGTAACCTTACCCTTTTGTACCTTCACTTTTACGGATGCAGTTGCGCCTTTTTTGGTTCTGACAGTGATGGTTGCAGTGCCGGTCTTCTTTGCGGTGATCTTTCCTTTTTTGTCAACGGTTGCAACTTTTTTATTTGAAGATGTCCATTTGGCAATGGAATCACCTTTTGTAAGTGTTGCTTTCACCGCAGTTGTACTTTTTCCCTTTTGCAGTGGGATGGAAGAGGCATTTAAGGATACCTTGTATTTCTTTGGTGTGTTAGAAGACTGGTCAGGAATTTTGTTCCACTTAGCATATAAGGTAATATCACCGGTAACATTAGAATTAAAATCATAAGCAGTCTTGCAATCCTTACCGGTAAACCAGCCGGCAAAGGTGTAACCTTTTCTGGAAGGGTCTGCTGGTTTTGAGGCAGTCGTATTATAGTTTACAGACTGTGCCGCAACAGAACTGCCGCCGTTGGAATCAAAGGAAACCGTGTAGGAATTGATATTCCACTTAGCATATAAAGTAATATCGCCGGTAACCTTAGAAGAAAAATCATAAGCGGTTGTACAATCCTTATCTGTATACCAGCCATCTAAGGTGTAACCGGTTTTGGAAAGCCCTGTCGGCTCTGCTGCGGAAGCAGGATAGGTTACAGCCTGTTTTGGTATGGTAATGGAATCATCATCTGTGATAAAGCTGACCTGAAAAGTTTTTGGAGTACATTTTGCATATAGCTCTGTATCCGTTGAAAGGGTATAAGGGAATGTCACAGAGGATGAAAAAGAATCATCCGAATACCAGTCAATGGTATAACAATCATAATCTAAATCCGGCAGCTTCGAAGTGTTCAGGATTGCAGCTTTTTGTGCATACCAGATTTGTGTTTCAGCCGGATAGTGCAATTTGACAGTAACTGTCTCAGTATCGTCACTTAATGCAGATTTTAACAAGGTCTGATCCTGGAATAATCCGTTTGTATAAGAAAGTATTTTACCGTCACTGCCAGATTTATCGGAAGAGGTATCACTGGTAATGCTGCCGGCTTGACCGACATTGAAAGTAACATTGGCATCGGAAGCAGCAGAATAATAATTACCATTGAAAGACATGGCATTACCGCCGTTACCGCTGGAGACTCTGGTATCATCGCTTTTGCCGCCGTTTCCACCAGTAATCGTTAATTTTGCATCAGAATGGACGGTAAGAGATCCACTGGAAAGTTGAAGACCGTCAGCTCCCTGGGTACCGGAAACGGGACGATAAAAATTCCTAGAATAATACCCATCATACCCATTGGATCCGGTAATAGAAACGTCGCCTGCACTGTCAATAATCAGGGAATCACCATGAAAGATCATACCCGGCAAACCGTTTGAACCGGAGTTACCATCTGTAGCATAACCACCGGCATTGCCTCCTTTCATAGTGACGGTGTCCTGAAGAATCAATGAGATGTTTTCAGAGTCAACCGTGACAGCGGCAGAACCATTATAATCTGGGTATGATACAGGGGGACAGCCATTTCCGCCATATAATTTGATATTTTTCAAAATCAATGTACCGTTACCGGAGAGAGTCAGGGCAGGGGTACTATCTACTGTTCCGTAAACAGATCTACCGCTTATGGAATAGTTATTACCATCTAAAATGACAGTTTCCCCATCTGCCAGGGTCAGTGAGAGCCCGTCCGTGACATTGGAGGTCAGGGTATAGACAGTGATTCCGTCTTCGTTTTCAGAGATTGATATGTTGTTATTCTCTGTGGGACTGAGTGTGGCTGCCTGTGCTGGCAGGCTTCCGCTTAGAATTGCCGATACCATGACCGACAGTGCCATCACATATGCGAGCAGTTTCTTTGCTTCTTGTTTCATACATTTGTTCCTTTCTTATGTTTATTGAGTTTTTTGAATTATTATAACTATATTTTTATATTAAAGAAACAGACCCTGTATGACAAGCAACCTGTCTCGAATCGACATAAACCTGTCTCAAATCGACAGTAATTTGGTTCGAATCAGCATCAAATTCGTTCAAATTAAATTTTACCTGTCTTGAAATGCAGATTCCAGCACTTAATACCAGATAACGTTATCTGCATTATACATCACACAGCCACAGTGTCCGCTGAATGTCGGGAAGCATGTGATCTTAAGTCTGGTATCAATCTCCGGACTGTAGTCTACGGTTTCTATCGTTTCCCCATACAGCACTGCACGTTCATACAGGCGCAGCCACTTGGTATCCATATTTGCAAACAGACTGCTGAACGTATTCCCGATCAGATTTTCCAATGGAACCTTTTCCAGACTTGCCAGTGCAGGATTTCCATAACAGAAGATCCAGTCCACCGCCTGCATTTTTTCGTTAAATACCATTTCAATATCGGCAAATGCAAACGGCATATGTTCCATTCCCCGGTAATAGACGCAATATTCCTGCCATGTCACAGGCAGATCTTCTTTCGGAAAGCCACCGATCAGTTCTTTTTGTTTTTTACGGAACAGAGCGGTCAGTTCTTTTTTCTTGCGGATGGTATAGGACAGTTTTTCGCCATTGTTCAGTTCCACATAATTTCTGATGTCATGAATTGCCATCGCTGATACCAGACAGCCTCTGTGAATCCGTATAAAATGGCTGTTTAGCTGTTCCTCAATCTGTAAAATTGTACTTCTCGTATGATATATTTCGCCATGCAGCATATGAAATTCTGCATTTTTTCCGACCATGAGAATGTATAGAATCCTGTCTGTATCCAGTTCAATGTGTTTCCGGTCAGACAGGATGGTAATTTTATTTTCCATAGGAGAGTCTTCCTTTCTGTACTTTTTACATCATGCCAGATTGCAGTCCATTTTAAAGGCAATATTTGACTCTGACAGATTGTTTATATATATTAGTATAAAGGAAGTGGCAGAAGTATACAAAGAAATTATTTTACAGGGAATGTATGTGTTACGGTCCTATAGATGTGGAAACCGTTGTATTTCGGGGAGGAAACAGGAATGAAAGGAAAAAAGATAAATACAGACGAAAATTTTGCAGGAAGATTACTGCAGGGAAAAACAGGGATATTTTTTCCTGCACTGCTAATGGCACTTTTGTGTTTTCTGCCATTTCTGGTCCGTGATGGCGGATTTTTTGTTTATTTCGGGGATTATAATGTCCAGCAGATCCCGTTTTATATGAAGGTGCATGAGGCAGTAAGAAACGGCAGTTTTTTCTGGGATATGAAGACGGATTTAGGAAGCAGTATTTATACCAGTTATTCTTTTTATCTGCTTGGAAGTCCGTTTTTCTGGCTGACGGTTCCTTTTCCAAAAGAGGTGGTACCGTATCTGATGCCGTATCTTATGATGTTAAAGATCGCACTGGCATCTTTGGGCGCTTATCTGTATACCGGGCAGTTTACAGAGGATAAAAGAAGTGCCTGTATCGGAGGCCTGCTCTATGGTTTCTGCGGTTATATGCTGGTAAGTCTGGTATTTTTTCATTTTGGGGAAGTGGTGGCATTTTTTCCATTTTATCTCCTTGCGGCTGACCGGCTGGCAGAAAAGAAGAAATATGGATATTTTGCGCTTCTGACTGCTGTTATGGCAGTGACAAATTATTTCTTTTTTGTAGGGGAAGTGATATTTGTGACCGTATATATCATTGTGCGGTATGTGGCGGATGCACAGTATGATAAAAAAGAGAAACTGCACTGTGTGGGACGGTTTGCTGCAGAGAGTGTGACAGGTATTCTGATGGCATGTTTCTTTTTGCTCCCATCTCTGCTTGCGGTGGCAGGCAACCGGAGAGTATCGCAGACGATTTTTGACAGAAATTTATTTGTTTATCAGGATGTAAAAACTTATTTTGCAATCCTAAAGAGTATGATCCTGCCGCCGGATATCATCAGTGGCGGAACATTGTTTGGAACGAAGGAAGGGCAGGTGGCGTCACTCAGTCTGTATCTGCCTTTATTTGCGGTCAGCGGAGTTATCGCATATTTGATACAGAAAAAAGGATGGGATTTCCGGAAAAAACTGTGTGCTGTCTGTCTGGTTTTCGCACTTGTTCCGGCATTCAATTCGCTTTTTGTAGCAGGAAATGCGGTATATTATGCAAGATGGTTTTTTATGCCGCTTTTGATCATGGCATCTATGACAGCATCTGCGGTGGAGGATTTTGATGGAAAGTCATTTTCGAAGGGATCGGTTTTCTATGGCATTCTGCTGATGGTATTTCTGCTGATCGGAGTCATTACCAGATCGGCACTGGTAGAGGCAGATGGATTTTTTCAGATTCAGAACCGTTCGCTGTATGAGCTGGAACTTGTGGCAGGAATCGGCAGTTTTGTGATACTGGCATATCTGGTATGGATTTTGAAGAAAGATAAAAAGAAAAAATATCTGAATGTATTTCTGGCAGCGACTGTGGTCTGCTGTGTAGGAACCGGGTATCTTCATATCCATATGGGATATACACAGGTGACAGATCATGGCAGGAAATCTTATAAAGAGCAGATTTTTACGGAAATGGCAAAGATCAGACCGCAGGAGGATAAATTTTACCGGGTGGAAACGGATCAGTCGAACCACAATGCCATGATGTGCCAGGATGTCCCATCCGTGACCTGTTTTTTAAGTACGGTTTCGGGTTCCATTATGGATTTTTATGATTTTGCAGGGATAACACGTGATGTTGCGAGCGAAATTCCATACGACAGACCGGGGATCCGCAGTCTTTTGTCAGTAAGGTATTTTTTGCAGAATGAGATAAGTTCGGACGATTATGGATTTGTGAATCAGGATTTATTGACAGGATATGAAAAAACAGGGGAAGAAAACGGCTATGGCATCTATGAAAACAGGAATTATCTGCATATGGGAACGGTTTTTACAAGCTGTATGAAACGCTCTGAATACGAGAAACTCTCAGAGAAACAGAAAGATCTTGTGCTGGTGTATACACTGGTTGCGGAGGATGATGTGACTGAAAAAATCATAGAAGAGACAGGTGCGACAGAGCTTTTGGCAGCACAGGTTCCGAAAATCAGTGCAAAAGAATTTGCGGCACAGTGTGAACAGCAAAACAAAAGCGCAGCGAACCGATTTACATATGATGACACATATCTTACTTTTGATTATACAGACACGGATGGAGGGATCGCATTCTTTTCCGTGCCATACAGCAGTGGATTTTCTGCCTGTGTTGATGGAAAAAATACAGAAATTTTTAAAGCGTATGGCGGTCTTATGGCAGTCTGTATCCCGCAGGGCACACATACAGTCACACTTACCTACCGGGAACCGGGACTACTGCCTGGGGTAATTGGAAGTATTTCAGGTATTGTTTTATTTGCGCTATGGATGGTCGCCTGTGGGAACAGAAAGAAAGGGTAAATCCGGCAGGGGTTCTATACAGAACATGTTAAAAAAATAGCTGCAGATTTTTCATCTGCAGCGTTGTCGTTCATGTGTCAGTACACTAAAATGTAGAAAAATGATACAGCGTCTTGGAATGGAACGGTGCATCCGGGTGTAACACGATACTTGGGAAGTTGTCGTGGTTGATCGCATCCGGGAAATGCTGTGTTTCTAAGCAGACGCTGGTGCGGCTGTCATAGATTTTACCGTTTTTGCCCGGCTGTTTCATCGGCTGGCTGGCAACATAAAGCTGCATGCCCGGCTGATCGGTAAAGCAGGTCATCCGGATACCGCTTTCTTTGGACTGTAGTACAGCTGCTTCGCGAAGACCGGTTCCGTTGATCACAAAGTTGTGGTCGTAGGTGCCGAATTTGTGCAGCTGGTCATAGTCTGAGTAGTAGGATTTGCCAATCGTGTGCATCACTCTGAAATCAAACGGTGTATTGTCGACCGGGATCAGTTTTCCGGTAGGCGCCTGCGAATCGTCGAGTTCTGTGACAGAATCTGCATCGATATACAGTTCGTGAGAAAGAATATCACCGCTTCCCTCACCGTTTAAGTTAAAATAACCGTGGTTTGTGACGTTAAGCAGGGTGTCCTGATCTGCGGAAGCTTCGTATACGATCGAGAGCTCATTGTCCTCGGACCAGCCGTAGGTGACGGTCAGAGTCAGATTGCCCGGATAACCTTCCTCGCCGTCGGCGGAAACCATAGTAAGGATCAGTTTATCATCTTTGACTTTTGCATCCCATGGTTTAGATGCATAACCGACCAGACCTCCGTGAAGGTGGTTGGTGCCACAGTTTACGGCAAGCTGGTATTCTTTTCCGTTTAAAGTAAAATGACCGTCTTTGATGCGGTTTGCAACACGTCCGACAACGGCGCCAAGGCTTGCATCGTCATTTTCATAGGCGGACATGGTGTCCATGCCAAGGCAGACATCCGTTGGATTGCCATTGCGGTCCGGAACGACGATCTTTACAAGGCGGCATCCGAAGTTAAGAATTTCTACATAGGCACCAGCCTCATTTTCAAGATGGTATATATTAATATTTTCTCCTGTGTTAGTTGTACCGAAATCAGATTTTGTAATTTTCATGAAAACCCCTTTCCAAACATAACTGTTTGCAGATGAACAGTAATAATTATGCCACATTTACGGAAACATAGCAAGTTACAGTTCGGGTTCTATGGTAATTTTGCTGGAAAATCAAGGTACAAATCCGCGAATTATGCACACTCTGTTGCCTATTTGGATAAAATGTGCGATAATACAAATGTTTGGGAAAAATAAAAATAAGAATTATATTAGAAAAGAAGTAGTGATATATGCAGACAAAATTAATAAAAATAGACGCAGACGATCCGAATAAGGAGGATATGCGGGAGGCGGCAGAGATCATAAGATCCGGCGGTCTGGTAGCATTTCCGACCGAAACGGTTTACGGACTCGGGGCAAATGCACTTGATCCGGAGGCGTCCAAACGGATCTATGCGGCAAAGGGACGGCCTTCAGACAATCCGCTGATCGTTCATATATGCAGATTTGAAGAGCTTTTATCCATTGCAAAAGAAGTTCCGCCGCAGGCAGAGAAACTCGCAGATGCGTTCTGGCCGGGACCGCTTACCATGATTGTGTGGAAGAATGAAAAGGTTCCGTATGAGACCACCGGTGGAATGGATACGGTGGCGATCCGTATGCCGAATCATCCGGTTGCGCTTGCACTGATCGATGAGAGCGGTTGTATGATCGCGGCACCGAGTGCGAATACTTCCGGAAAACCAAGCCCGACAGAAGCGGGACATGTGGCGTTAGATCTGGATGGTAAGATACCGATGATACTGGATGGGGGGCCGGTTGGAATCGGCATCGAATCTACGATCATTGATCTGACGGAAAAAGTACCGATGATACTGCGCCCGGGTTATATTACAAAAGAAATGTTAGAGGAAGTGCTCGGGGAAGAGGTACGCATTGATCCGGGCATCATTGCGTCGGATTCCACAAAGAAGCCGAAAGCGCCCGGAATGAAGTATAAACACTATGCGCCGAAGGCGGATCTGGTATTGGTTGAGGGAGAGCAGGAGGCTGTTGTTGCAGAGATCAATGCATTAGTCAGGGAAAAACAGGCGGCAGGACTTAAGGTCGGTGTTGTTGCAACGGATGAGACGGAGTCTTTGTATCAGGCAGATTATGTGGTGACGATCGGAGCAAGAAGCGATGAGGATGCCATTGCCAGACATTTGTACAAAATATTGCGTGAATTTGATGATTGGAATGTAGATGCGATTTATTCAGAGAGTTTTTCAACACCGAGGATCGGTCAGGCGATCATGAACCGGTTAATGAAAGCAGCAGGACATCAGGTGATTCATGTTTGATGGGAGAAGGAAGGATAACGCATGAAACAATATAATCGAATCCTGTTTGTCGCGGAGAACGGAACATGCCGCGCGCCGATGGCAGCAGGCATACTTGGGGAGTATGTATTAAAACATCCGGTTGAGATTGGGGCAAGAGGAATGATCGTTTTATTCCCGGAGCCGCTCAATCAGAAGGCAGAAGCAGTCATGATCAGCAATGGCATCAATCTGGAAGGCTATATGTCAGCGCAGCTGACGGAGGAGGATTTTACAGAGGACACATTAGTTCTTGTTATGGAACACGCCCAGTTAGAAAAGGTTCTGGAAAAATACGAGAGAGCCAACCCGGAGAATGTATATGTTCTCACGGAACTTGTCGGAGATGAACTGGAGATTTTAGATCCGTATGGCGGCAGTCTGCAGGCATATGGGCTATGCTATGAAACAATGAGAAAGACCATCAAAAAGCTGGTCACTCTTTTAAATGAAGAAAGTAACGAAGGAAGCGAGGAAAATTAAAATGGGAAAAATCGTAGTAATGGATCATCCGTTGATCCAGCACAAAATCGGTATCATCCGCAGAGAAGAAACCGGATCAAAAGATTTCCGTACATTAGTCAGCGAGATTGCAATGCTGATGTGTTATGAGGCAACCAGAGACTTAAAACTTGCAGATGTGGAGATCGATACACCGATCTGCAAAACGACTGTGAAAGAGTTAAAGGGCAAAAAGCTTGCTGTTGTACCGATTTTACGTGCCGGTCTTGGCATGGTGGATGGTATGCTGGCAATGATTCCTGCAGCAAAAGTCGGACATATCGGACTTTATCGTGATCCGGAGACATTAGAGCCGGTAGAGTATTACTGTAAACTTCCGGCAGACTGTGCAAACAGAGAGGTGTTTGTGGTAGATCCGATGCTGGCAACCGGAGGTTCTTCCTCGGCAGCCATCCAGATGTTAAAGGACAAAGGAGTTAAAAATATCCGTCTGATGTGCATTATTGCAGCACCGGAAGGTGTGAAAAAAATGCAGGAGGATCATCCGGATGTAGATGTATATATCGGGGCTTTGGATGACCATTTAAACGAGCATGGTTATATTGTTCCGGGACTTGGAGATGCCGGAGACCGTATTTTTGGAACAAAATAACAGTACAGGTTACGGAAAGCTTTGGAGGTTGGCATGAGCGGCAAAAGGAAAGATTATATCAGCTGGGATGAATATTTTATGGGAGTTGCGGTACTTTCGGGAATGCGTTCAAAAGATCCGAATACGCAGGTGGGTGCCTGCATTGTCAGCGAAGATCACAAGATACTCTCGATGGGGTATAACGGATTTCCGACTGGCTGCTCGGATGATGAATTCCCGTGGGAGCGGGAGGGAGAGCCTTTAGAAAATAAATATTTTTATACAACGCACAGCGAACTCAATGCGATCTTAAATTACCGCGGAGGAAGCTTGGAGGGCGCAACGATCTATGTTACGCTGTTTCCCTGCAATGAATGTGCAAAAGCGATCATTCAGTCGGGAATCCGCAGGATCGTGTATGACAGCGACAAATATGAGACAACACCGGCAGTTGTGGCATCCAAAAAGATGCTGAATGCGGCTGGGGTCGTGCTGCAGCGCTATGAACATACAAACCGCAGGATAGAACTGGAATTATAGAAGGTGATAAATAATAGAATGCTCAGTCCGTGAACATTCTATTATCATGAATAAAAAGAGCATGTATACAGAAATCTGGCATACATGCTTTTTTTGATTCATAGGAAATTACGTCCTATGAATTAAAAAGCCCTCCGGGCGGGATGCGCAT